>ENA-OZMF01000004-OZMF01000004.1-human-gut-metagenome-genome-assembly--contig:-NODE-4-length-45886-cov-6.470380_pt1 | contig 45886 bp, 43 predicted proteins | sample MGYA00244190_ERZ653815 | MGnify/ENA primary metagenome ERZ653815 (study PRJEB26926, sample SAMN06164603) | human gut metagenome | biome: ENVO:00009003; feature: ENVO:2100002; material: ENVO:00002003...
TGTGTATAAGAGACAGATATAATTATTGTATTTTTTTAGACTAACGGAGAGTGAGAAGATGAAAAGGATATTTGCTGTATTGGCGATGCTAGTGTGTGTAATAGGTGGAATAACTGGAATATTACTTTTAGGAAACGATGAAGGAGATGATGTTTCGACTAAAAAGGTACAGGACGCAGCCGGCGGAGATCATGGGATTACAGAAATAAGTTCCAAAGAAAGTGTAAATACTGAAAAAAAGCCAGTCGATACGACAGAGACCACAGAGGATGCTGTTTCTGAGCTGGTCGATAAAACCATGGCGGAGATGAGTCTTCACGACAAGGTGTGTCAGATGATGTTTGTCACACCTGAAGGACTGACAGGTACAGATGATGTCATGGTGGCTGGTGACGCTACAAAACAGGCACTCCAGGCTTACCCTGTTGGGGGAATAATTTACTTTGCCAACAACTTTGACAATGTGGATCAGACCAGGGATATGATATCCAACACACAAAGCTACAGTAAGATAGGTTTGTTTATTGCGACCGATGAAGAGGGCGGCAGAGTAAACCGGATTATGGATACACTGGGGACTACGTATATAGGCCCCATGTATGATTACAAGGATGATGGACCGGATGCTGCATTTGAAAATGCAAAAACCATAGCATCAGATATGTCAGCACTCGGGTTCAACCTGGACTTTGCGCCGGTTGCCGATGTGTGGTCAAACCCGGACAACACGGTGATCGGAGACCGAGCATACAGTGATGACTATGCCCAGGCTGCAGAGCTTGTCGGAAGTGCGGTGAAGGGATTTCAAGATGGAGGCGTGATATGCACTCTCAAGCATTTTCCGGGACATGGAGACACTGCGGAGGATTCACACTACAGCAGCGCGTATGTCAACAGGACAAAGGCACAGATAATGGCGGATGAGATGCAGCCGTTTAGGACCGGGATCGATGCGGGGGCAGAACTGGTCATGGTCGGTCATCTTATAGTTCCTGATATAGATGAGCTTCCGTCTACACTGTCGTATAAGATAGCCACGGAAATGCTCCGCGGAGATATGAAATTTGACGGCGTAGCCATAACGGATTCCATGGAGATGGAGTCCATTGCAGACAATTATGGTGTGGCGGACTCGGCAGTCATGGCAGTTCAGGCCGGAATGGATATGCTGCTTCAGCCCGCGGATCTTGCGGTTGCAGTCAATGCCATCGTGACAGCAGTTCAAAATGGCGATATCACAGAGCCCCGTATCGATGAGAGCGTCCGGCGGATACTCACTCTCAAGGCTGAGCGGGGGCTTCTGGAGTAGCTGGAGGATCGTCTCGGAGCGCGCCAACATAGTATTGAACATAGTATTGAATACTATTTATCCTTGTTATATATATCACATTGTGGTAAAATTTATATATCTGGGACGCAGAAGGTACTAAGAAGTGCATACGGGCCACCGGGCAATGTTCGATGGCGTATAGACAAAAGGACTGCTGCCGGCAGTCCTTTTGTGTTGCAAATATGAAAATATGAGGTATGAGATGAAGAGAGTTGTTGTAACAGGAATGGGTGCAGTTACACCTATAGGAAACAGTGTAGAAGAGTTCTGGGAGAATATAAAGAAGAATACAGTTGGAATCGGAGAGATCACCAAGTTTGATGTCAGCGATTACAAGTGTAAGCTCGCCGCTGAGGTGAAGAACTTTGATCCAAAGCAGTACATGGATCCAAAGGCAGCAAGACGTATGGAGCCATTTTGCCAGTATGCCATAGCAGCTACAGGTGAGGCTATCAAGGATGCAGGTCTTGACCTTGAGAATGAGGACAGAACAAGGATAGGAACGTGTATAGGAAATGGACTTGGCGGTGTGGCAACCATAGAGAAGGAGCACAAGAAGGTCGTAGAGGGTAAAGCGAACAGGGTCAGTGTAATGATGGTTCCTATGATGATATCCAACATGGCTGCGGGCAATGTTGCAATACAGTTTGGTCTTGAGGGCAAATGTACAGACATAGTTACAGCCTGTGCTACAGGAACAAACTCTATTGGAGAGGCTTACAGATATATACAGGCAGGAGAGGCTGACGTCATGGTAGCCGGAGGCGCAGAGTCACCTATATGCGAGACAAATGTATCAGGCTTTATATCAATGACAGCACTTTCAAGCGCAGAGGATCCAATGAGAGCATCAATACCATTTGACAAGGATAGATGTGGATTTGTAATAGCGGAGGGTGCAGGCGTGGTAGTACTTGAGTCACTTGAGCATGCACAGGCTAGAGGTGCGCAGATACTTGCAGAGGTCGTTGGTTATGGCTCAACATGTGATGCATACCACATCACATCACCTAAGGAGGATGGAAGCGGCGCAGGTCGTGCCATGAAGCTTGCCATGGAAGAGGCGGGGATCTCACCTGCTGACGTTGACTATATCAATGCACATGGAACAAGCACACATCATAACGATCTGTTTGAGACAAGAGCTATCAAGTATGCCATGGGCGATGACGCATACAATGTGAACATCAATTCCACAAAGTCTATGATAGGACATCTGTTTGGAGCTGCCGGTGCAGTTGAGTTCATCACATGCGTGAAGTCCATAGAGGATTCATACATCCATCCAACAGTTGGTCTCCGTGAGACTGAGGGTGAAATGGATCTTAACTATACAATGGGTGAGGGCGTTCATAAGGACATTACATATGCACTCAGCAATTCACTGGGATTTGGCGGACACAACGCAAGTATCCTTGTAAAGAAGTTTGAGGCATAGGACAGCAAAAAGGAGGGTTACAGTTATGTATGAGAACAAGAATATGCTCAGCTGGCTTGGGTATTTTGCAGATATGATGAAGGTCAGCCCTGAGAAGATAAAGATGCTGAATATATGTGGAAAGCAGAAGAATGTTGTTCCAACTATAGATACGCACAAGAGGGTACTGATATTTGCCGATGAGAGTCATGAGGATCTTCTCTACACACTGTGGGAGAAAGGATTTGGCGAGTATGACATGTGGTATGCCGAGGGAATTGAGCCTGGCGGCGAGGTACATCACGACAAGATAGAGAAGGTGCTCAATAAAAAGATAACAGGACCAACAGCTATATTTATCATGAACGAAAAGACCAGAGAGTCTGTAAGATATGGAATAGCAAACGATTTCTTCTCAGCAGGTACGGTTCACTATGTTGGCAAAGAGATACGTGCAGTTATCATGAGCCTGCTTGACGTTGACACACACGATACGATCCTTGCACTTCAGGCTGAGAGTATTGTCATAGAGGCTGCCATAGTTGCCAGCGAGGGCAATATCATAGCAGTGGAGCCGGATGAAGGCTCTAGACGTTCCATGGAAGAGAATGTGGACAAGTTTGGCGTACATAATGTCCAGATCATCCCAGATATGAGCGAGGAGACCTTGGCAGCGATACCTGTTCCAAGGCTTGCGTTTATAGTTGCCAACCATTATCTTGAGTCTGATATGGAGAGACTTTTGAAGATCAATCCGGAGATGCAGTTCGTCATATATACTCTTGATCTTGGTATACTTGCCCAGGCAAAGCTTATATTTGACAAGCTGGGGATAAAGAATATGGAGGCAATTCAGATATCCGTATCCAAAACAAATAAGGATAATATGTTCGTGACACAGCCATCACCTTGGCTTATCACAGGTGCGGCTGAGAAATAAACGGATTATTAGAAGCTGTAACGAAATATAATAGTAACAAACTATAATAATAAGAACAAATGCCAAAAGAGACTGATTGATATGTAAGAGCTTATGAGATCAGTTCCTTCTGGCATTTGTTTTTTTTATTCGTGATCAGCCGTTAGCAGCAATGTGCTGGCACTGTGTTGGATATTTTAAGAAATAGGCGGCATCCGGGTGTCCTGAAGTCTGATTATGCCAAGGATAGTTCCGAGGCATATGATGTCGCTGGTGAGATAAATGGATTTGTCACATCTGCTGACAGCTTCAAGGTATGGTGAACCGTCGCGCTCGGTGTACTTGCGGATCATCTCAACGCCGTCCTCGTTGAGAAATACTGCGATGTCACCCAATCTTGGAAAATCCTTCTCCACTGCAAGTAAGTCATCCTTCATATATATAGGATGAAGCATGTTAGTGGTGAGGCGCAGGCAATAATCTGCTGTTGGAAAATAATCAGCAGGCATGTCTATGAATTCTGTTGCGTGTGTAGAGTAGTCGGTGTTGGAAGCCAGCGTGTGAGTTGACGAGATACATGGTATCTTTCGTGTGCTGGCAGTGGAATTCCTGCCTGGAAGCTGGCGCTGCATGTGGTCCTCAGAGTCCGCCATGAGCATGACCATGTTCTTGCCATGTATGTTGAGAGTCCTGAATTTGCTCAGAAGATAGAGCTCTTCGTGTGTCAGACTCTGGCGATGCAGAAAACCGTCCATGGTGCAGCCTAGTGCATCCGCAATAGAAATCATAAGCTGTATTCCCGGACTCTTGGTCTTGCCGCTCCTGATTGCTTTTATCGTATCCTCAGAAATGCCAGTCATATCGGCAAGTTGGCTGATAGTTACACCTTTTTCAGCCATGACATCTTTGAGTCTGTATCCTATATCGTAATAATCTCCCATATATACCCACCTCATAAAAAAATCTAAAATTTGTAAAAATGCACTGAGATATGCAAATTATACAAACAGATATATCTATTATATATAGAAGAAATGCAAATGTCCATATCAAAGTGTAAAAAACTACACCAGCGCGCATATTGCCGGTGCGCACTGGTGTAGAAACATCTCTTCCATTTGTCTTGCAAATAGGTATAATAGAAGTATCTGTTACATCGAGAGATGACAAGGGGGTCATTTTCTACAACGATCTGTCACAATGGGGGTGACGGATTTCGGCAGAGGGAACAAGGCTATCACATACCGAGCGTTGGGCGTCGATATGAAGATAGTCTTTTTTCGTGGGCTGGGGACGGCTGTGTATTTTTCGGGAACAAGTAATCATCTGCTATATATGTGGTATCACGCTCTACTACCCTCACTTCGGTTTGCTTCTTATCCCAGGGGGTGTTTGGGATTGGGTATAGGGAAAATATTGTAGTAAATAAAGCTGAATTCTGAGTGAAATAGAAAAACGGTGCGTTACAAAACACAGTTGCGTATAGATTTAATGCTGTTGCTTAGAGTGGTTTGAATGGAATTGACAGAAGTTTGCTGATTATAAACTAAATGTTAAAATTATTAAAAAAGTATAAACTGGTGATACGCTAGGTTTTATGCGGGTTTCTTGCGAAAACTGTAACAAAAACAAGTTTTTGTTATAAAAAACAATACAAATATAAAAAATGATTAAAATATGACTATAAGGGCAAATAAATGACTTTAAATTTGTTTTGAATGGTGCTAAAATACGCAAGCAAGGAGCGAGAGAGCTCGTAAATAAAAAAATAGGGGATTATGACCGTATGAATGTAGTATTTTTTGATGTAGACGGCGTACTGAATTCAGAAAAATTCCTGTGTGATAAACAAGGGGAGTTTATAAATCCAAAGAATGTGGCGAATCTTAAAATGATAGCTGATGCCACACAGGCTAAGCTGGTTATGACCAGTGACTGGAGAAAACAGGTGATCGATAAGGATGTCAGTAAAGCACATGTAAGAGAACTGATAGGCAGACTTGCTGATGCTGGATTGGAAGTTTATGGGGCAACTCCTTCAGGGGATGAACTTAGAAACAAGTATGGCAATTATACCAGAGCATGTGCGGTCAAGGAGTATGTGACCGCCAATTCCGTGGAAGGATATGTCATATTGGATGACATGGATATGGACTGGGAGATTCATGGCCTTGATTCTCATTGGATCAATACGGAGAATGTACTTGTGGGGTTGACTGAGGCAGATGCCAGGAATGCTGTTTCCATAATAAATAGATAACGGCATCATGACATATAATAAACAGTGCGAAAGGAAGTGATGTCTTACGGATCTGGCAGAAGAGTTATCCAATGAACTCCAATGCAAAACAGTATTTACAATACCAATATTTGGTGGGATACCGGTAACAGAGTCCGTGGTGGTAACATGGATCATTATGGCGGTACTTGTGTTGTTATCTATCATACTTGTAAGGAATCTCAAGGTTGAGAACCCTGGCAAGAAACAGCTTGTGCTGGAGACCATAATAACGACCTTTAACAATCTGTTCAAAGGTGTTATCGGAGAGGCTGGAATGAAGTATGTTCCATATCTGATAACGGTTATTCTGTACATTGGTATGGCCAACATCATGGGTGTGTTTGGATTTAAACCACCGACAAAGGATTTGAATGTGACAGCCTCGCTTGCCATCATGAGTATAGTTCTCGTGCAGGTGGCAGGAATAAGAGGAAAGGGAACAAAGGGCTGGGTCAAGAGCTTTGCAGAGCCGGTAGCAATAGTTGCACCGCTTAATGTGCTTGAGCTTGTCATCAAGCCGCTGTCGCTGTGTATGCGACTATTTGGTAATGTTCTCGGAGCATTCGTCATTATGAAACTGATAGAGGCAGTAGTTCCACTCATTGTCCCTATCCCACTCAGCCTGTATTTTGATTTCTTTGATGGATTCTTGCAGGCATTTGTATTTACTTTCCTGACTACGCTTTACATGCAGGAAGCGATGGAGTAAAGATTATTTGAAGTTTAAAATGAAAATAAGAAGGAGAAAATGATATGAACGGATTATTAGCAATTGGAGCAGGTATAGCAGCATTAGTAGGACTTGGAGCAGGACTTGGAATCGGCCTTGCAACATCAAAGGCAGTTGAGGCTGTAGCAAGACAGCCGGAGGCAGACGGAAAGATCACAAAGCTTCTTATCATCGGTTGTGCCCTTGCAGAGGCAACAGCTATCTACGGTTTCGTTATCGGACTTCTTGCAATCATTCTTCTTAAATAATCAGATTTTAGGTCAGATGGATATTTTAATATAAATATCTAATAGAAATCTGGAGTTGCAGAAGAGATGCAGATTCATCTGTATATGCAGATAACAGAAACAGAAAGATAGGAGTGGCTATATGATTGATATAGAATTTTCTACAATAGCATTCACAATTATCAACTTAATAGTTCTGTTTCTTCTTTTGAAGAAGTTCTTGATTGGACCGATCAACGATGTCATCAAGAAGAGAGAAGATATGATCGCTGGCAATATATCGGATGCCAACAATCAGAAGGCTGAAGCGATGAAGCTCAAGGCACAGTATGAGGATACCCTTGCAGGGGTTGATGCAGAGTGCAGAGAACTTCGAGAGAAATCCCGTGTGGAGGCCAAGAATGAGTATAGCCGTATTATAGATCAGGCTGATGCAAAGTCAGTCAAGATGATAAAGGATGCGGAGAAGACCATAGAGATCAAGCAGAACAAGGCACTTTCTGATATGCAGTCACAGATCGCAGAGCTTGCAATGGCAGCAGCCGGCAAGATAGTGGGCGGTGAAGGTGATGCGGCATCAGCAGGTTCAGCCATGTATGATGACTTTTTAAATGAAGTGAATAAAGCAGGTGATTCAGGTGACGCAGAAGGCAATTAATTACGGAATTGTCCTCTATCAGCTTGGAATCAGTCAGGACATGGTGGAGGAGATAAAAGCGCTGGTGGATGAAAATCTGGAGTTGGCAGATGCGCTGGCAAGTCCGGTGGTAGAGCATGCAGAAAAGCGCAAAGTCATTGACAGAGTATTTGACAGATTTGGCAGTAAGGAACTTGTCAATTTTATGAAAACTCTGTGTGACAATGATGGATTTGACATGATAAATGATATATTTGACGAGTATGAGAAGTATGCCAGAGAGCAGCAGGATATCCTTTCGGCAACTCTCTATTATGTCACACCGCCAACTGATAAGCAGAAAGCAGGTATCGAGGACTTCCTTATGAAAGAGTATGGAAGCAAGGCGGTACAGCTTTCCATGGTGGAGAAAAAAGAATTGATAGGTGGATTTGTCATAAGAACGGGAGACCGTGAGTACGACAGAAGCATTCTGGGCAGGTACAAATCCCTTAGACAGAAACTGGTTATGAGGTGATAAATTGAGTTCAATTAGTTCAGAGGATATTATTTCTATACTCAAAGAAGAGATAGAGAATTATGATTTTGACTCCAGGGACAAAGAAGTCGGCAAGGTCATCTATGTAGGTGATGGAATTGTAACCGTATACGGTATAGACAATGCCATGTACGGAGAGATCGTCGTCTTTGAGAATGGCGTCAAAGGTATGGTTCAGGATATCAGAAGAACAGAGATAGGATGTATTCTGTTCGGTCGTGATACAGGAATCAAGGAAGGAACAAAGGTCAGCAGAACAGGCAAGCGTGCAGGTATCCCTGTAGGCGATGCATTTGTCGGACGTATAGTTGATGCTCTTGGAGCACCTATAGATGGAAAGGGCAGCATAGAGACAACTGATTATCGCCCTATTGAGAATCCGGCACCAAGCATAGTTGATCGTAAGTCGGTCAACCAGCCACTTCAGACAGGAATCCTCTCAATAGATGCCATGTTCCCTATAGGTAGAGGACAGAGAGAGCTGATCATAGGAGACAGACAGACAGGTAAGACATCCATAGCGATAGATACCATTTTGAATCAGAAGGGTAAGGATGTCATCTGTGTATATGTGGCTATAGGCCAGAAGGCTTCAACCATAGCAAAGGTTGTAAACAACCTGAATAAATACGATGCGATGGACTACACGATAGTCGTTGCATCTACAGCAAGTGATTCAGCACCACTTCAGTATATCGCGCCTTATTCAGGCACAGCGATCGCGGAGTATTTCATGCATAAGGGCAAGGATGTGCTGATCGTGTACGATGATCTGTCAAAGCACGCAGTTGCTTACAGAACATTGTCACTGCTTCTCGGACGTTCACCAGGACGTGAAGCATATCCTGGAGATGTATTCTATCTCCATTCAAGACTTCTTGAGAGATCAAGTAAGCTTAAGGATGAGCTGGGCGGAGGTTCCATCACAGCACTTCCTATTATCGAGACACAGGCAGGTGATGTATCTGCTTATATACCTACAAATGTCATATCTATCACAGATGGACAGATATTCCTCGAGAGCGATCTGTTCTTCTCAGGTATGAGACCTGCTGTCAACGTTGGTCTGTCGGTATCACGAGTTGGTGGTGCAGCGCAGACGAAAGCGATGAAGAAGGCCGCAGGAAGTATCCGTATCGATCTGGCACAGTACAGAGAGATGGAGGTGTTCACACAGTTCAGTTCAGATCTGGATGAGAACACCAAGGAACAGCTGCAGTACGGCAAGGGACTTATGGAGCTTTTAAAGCAGCCTCTGTGCAATCCGCTGTCAATGGCAGAGGAGGTTATCATCCTGGTAGCAGCTACAAATAAAGTATTCCTTCCAGTAGAGGTTTCGGAGATCAAGAAGAAGAAACTTGAGATGCTTGAGTTCTTCCACAGTGCCCACAAGGATATCGTGGATGAGATCGAGGAGAAGCAGGTGCTTACTGATGAGCTGAAGGACAAGATAGTCGCAGCTGCTAAGGAGTTTATCGAGAGATAGATTTCAGAAGAAATTAGAAGATTCGTTGAGAGGTGATTTGATTGGCAAATACCAAAGAAATCCAGAATAGAATAAAGAGTATCAAGGATACTCAGAAGATCACCAATGCAATGTATATGATCTCATCTTCCAAGCTGAAAAAGGCCAGGACAGATCTTGAGAATACGGAGCCGTATTTCTACACACTTCAGGTTGCCCTTGCCAGAATGCTCAGACATGTTCCTGAGATGGAGCACTTGTACTTCGACAGTAGAGAGGGAATCAAGGAAGAGGACAGAAGACGTGGATATCTTGTGATCACCGCCGATAAAGGTATGGCAGGAGCTTACAACCACAATGTAATCAAAATAGCTGAGCAGGAGCTTGCAGCCCACCCGAACAGTGAGCTGTATGTAGTCGGCCAGGTTGGAAGACACTACTTCGCCAAGAAGGGAGTGCCTATAGATATACATTTCCAGTATACAGCGCAGAATCCTAGTCTTCACAGAGCCAGAGTCATAGCGGACAAGATGCTTGAAAACTATGAGAACGGCGATATAGATGAAGTATACATCATATATACCAACATGAAGAGCAGTGTGGTCGTGGAGCCACAGATGATACAGCTTCTCCCTATGAAGAGAACTGACTTCGCAGGCGTTCCTGCGGATGTGTTCCACGAGGAGATCACCATGGAGCCTTCACCTAAGGCGGTGCTTGACCGAATCGTGCCAAACTGCGTCATGGGATATATATACGGTGCTTTGGTAGAGTCCTTCTGCAGTGAGCAGAACAGCCGAATGATGGCGATGGACTCAGCCACAAAGAGTGCCAAGGAGATGCTAGATGATCTCAATATCAAATACAACAGAGCAAGGCAGGCAGCCATAACCCAGGAGATCACCGAGATCGCCGGTGGCGCCAGAGCTCAAAAAGATAGAAGTTAATTTATATATGTAGATAGGTGGATGCGAAACTCGTAAACTTGAGTGCGGATGAGGTGTTTGTGTTGCCAAGCAGGGGAATTTGAGGTCGCCGGTCCTTAGGTGGCGCGCTTTATGCGGCACCTAAGGACCGCTGCAGACCGAAATGAGCGGGAGCGACCCCGGATTGGCAATACAAATACCTCAGGAACAGTGATGCTTAAAGGTTTCGCATACACCTTCAAAGAGAAAAATTAAGAAGGAGGTCTGATGTTTTGAAAAATGGTAAGATAGTACAGGCCATGGGACCTGTCGTAGATGTAGAATTTCCAGACAACGATCTGCCATACATCAAGGATGCTCTTGAAGTAGATAATCATGGGAAAAAATGTGTTATGGAAGTAGCACAGCATGTAGGCAACAATACAGTAAGATGTATCATGTTGTCCGCCAGCGAGGGACTTTCAAGAGATATGGAAGTCGTTGCAACCGGATCTGGAATCAAGGTTCCTGTAGGAAATCAGACACTTGGACGTCTGTTCAATGTGCTTGGTGAGACAATAGATGGCAAGGAGGATCTCTCGGATACAGAACACTGGGTAATCCACAGAGAGCCGCCAACATTCGAGAATCAGAGCCCGGTCATCGAGATACTTGAGACAGGTATCAAGGTTATAGATCTTCTTGCACCTTACTCAAAGGGTGGTAAGATCGGTCTGTTCGGTGGTGCCGGAGTTGGTAAGACAGTCCTTATTCAGGAGCTTATACAGAACATAGCATCTGTACATGGTGGATATTCCATATTCACCGGAGTTGGAGAGCGTTCAAGAGAGGGTAATGATCTGTGGACAGAGATGAGCGAGTCAGGCGTTATAGACAAGACCGCCCTGGTGTTCGGACAGATGAATGAACCACCTGGAGCCAGAATGAGAGTTGCAGAGACAGGACTTACTATGGCAGAGTATTTCCGTGATGTAAATCATCAGGATGTGCTGTTGTTCATTGACAATATATTCAGATTTACACAGGCAGGTTCAGAGGTTTCATCACTTCTCGGACGTATGCCATCAGCCGTTGGTTATCAGCCAACACTTGCAAATGAGATGGGTGAGCTTCAGGAGCGAATCGCTTCTACCAAGGAGGGTTCAGTCACATCAGTTCAGGCCGTATATGTGCCGGCCGATGACCTTACAGATCCTGCCCCAGCCACAACATTTGCACATCTGGATGCAAATACAGTTCTTTCAAGAAAGATCGTTGAGCAGGGTATCTATCCGGCAGTAGATCCGCTGGAGTCAAGCTCAAGAATCCTTGAGGCTGATATAGTCGGCGAGGAGCATTACGAAGTTGCAAGACGTGTGCAGGAGATCCTTCAGAAGTACAAGGAGCTGCAGGATATCATAGCGATCCTCGGTATGGAGGAGCTGTCAGATGAGGATAAGCTCACAGTTACAAGAGCCAGAAAGGTTCAAAAATTCCTGTCACAGCCATTCCATGTAGCTGAGAACTTTACGGGTATACCTGGAAAGTATGTAAGTCTTAAAGATACTATCAAGGGCTTTGAGATGATAGTTGACGGTGAGATGGATGAGTATCCAGAGTGGGCATTCTTCAATGTGGGTACTATAGAGGAAGTAAAGGAAAAGGCCGAGAAGGGCCAGTAAATATCAGAGGATATCAGCAGACATCAACAGATATCAGAAAAGGAAGTGCATAGATGAATACATTTTATCTGAGAGTTATTTCCAGCAATAAGATATTCTTCGACGGCCGGGCAGAGAAAATAGTTCTTCCACTTGAAGATGGAGAGAAAGCGGTTCTTGCACATCATGAGAATATGGTCATAGCTACCAGCATAGGAGAGATCAGGATCACCACCAGTAAAGGTGAGCAGGTCATAGGTGTTGTGGGCGAAGGCTTTGTTCAGATAGTAAATAACCGAGTTGTCCTTATCGTGGATTCCGCAGAGAAACCGGAGGATATCGACAGAGTCAGAGCCAATGAGGCGAAGATCAGAGCGGAAGAGAGACTCAGACAGAAAGAGAGTCTGAAAGAATACAAGCAGAGCGAGGCATCCCTTGCGCGTGCTCTCACGAGGCTCAAGGTAACAGAAAAGGTGTAGTGCGCAAAAGGGAAAACAAGCGGTTATGCGAAGTGAAACGAGCATGACCATTTGATTTTCCCTTGCGCCTACAACGAGAAGTCGTTCGGCGGAAGCCGAACACAGAGCGCGTCAGTGGGACGAAGGCAGAGCGCGTCAGCGCGGGACTTCGCCACCCTAAAAAGGCAGTGTCCACATTGGTGTGATCCAGTGAGACACTGTCTTTTTATATGTGGTAGATTATTGATAAAAACTCATCATTTACCTAAAAGTTCAATCTGACACAATGAAAAAAATGTTACTTGACAACTTTTATCTTTGTTGAGAAAATATTAAGATAGTATATGGTAAATTTATGAAAAAGAGTACGTGTGCATGTATGTGCACACATTTTTGAGTTAAAAGGTATTTGAGGTATTTATGTTAAGATTTATTTGGGTAATAGTTTCGTGCATTTTTCTGATCATGTACTATGTGCCAAAGATGTCGTATTATGCAAGACACCCGGAGAAATATAGTGAGGACATATGCTATCAGATGGCCCAGGTTATGTGTAATCATGTGAGACATCGCGCATTTATCAAGACGGTGGCAACGGGTATGGAGAACCTTCCGAAGGAGGGCGGGTACATAATGTATGCCAACCATCAGGGTAAGTATGATGTTCTGGGAGTCATAGTTTCCCATGACAAGTCGATCACGTATGTTATGGATGCCAAGAGATCTAAGCTGTTCATAGCGAATCAGCTCACAGAACTACTCAAGGCACAGAGACTTGACAAGGAGGACATCAAGCAGCAGGTAAAGGTCATAAATGATGTGTCAACGGAGATAAAGGCAGGTAGGAGATATATACTGTTTCCAGAGGGCGGTTACGATCACAGCCATAACGAGTTAAAGGAGTTTATGCCGGGAAGCTTCAAGATAGCTAAGAAGGCAAAGTGCCCGATAGTTCCCGTTGTGCTCTATGACTCGTTTAAGCCATTTGAGGGATGGTCGCTCAGAAAGGTGACGACCCAGCTGGCATTTCTCGAGCCTATTCCCTATGAGGCGATAGCGGACAAGACCACAACAGAGATAAGGGATATGGTCGTGGACAGGATCCAAAAGAAGCTTGATACCATGGAGACCATGAACTGTTGGTAAACAGATAGCCGGAATGAAGGACAGATATACGATGGTGACGGAAGAGATTTGATATTTTGATATATTGAATATAACGAGAGAAGACAGATCATATAATTGCTATGGTCTGTCTTTTTTGTAGGATTTTTATGTAGGTAACTTCACTTGACTATATCAAATCAGGTGAATACAATATAGAAAGACATTTTATGATTAAAAAGGATTGGAATTGGAGATATGGGACAAAGTAATAAAGAGAAGATCAAAGATGCCGACAGACAGGGGGCGTCAGAGAAAGAACAGGAAAAGAGAAACAGATTTTTAAAGAAGCTGATAGTTGTGCTTGCCGTGGCAATCGTGGTGACGTTCACGGTGTTTTATGTGATATATTACAGATTTTCTTATCAGGCGGACAAGCTCACAAAGGAAACTGCCAGAATATACGCATTTGGCGATGGCAGCGAAATGGCAGATCATATCGCGCCGGGTTACATTGAGAAGTATGAGAGTAAGTCCAAGGTGCTCTCTGTCAGCGACATCCAGGATATATATATAGGCAAGTTCAGAACCTATGTGGATGAGAAGATCGGAGAGATCGACAAGATAGAGTGCAAGGTAACCGATATGCAGGCGGTAAGCAATGTTGAGGATCTTCAGCAGGCATTTGAGGATAATGGAGTCAGGAAGGTATCGCAGTACAGGACTGTTGATGCCGACTGGATAGTGACAAATGAAAATGGCGATGAGGTGACGATCCACATTCAGGAGGCCATACTTAAGTGTGATGATGGCTGGTTTGTAGATTATGTGCTGCTTCCAGACGAGATAAGTGGAATCGGCTCGCCGGAGGCTGTGGGAGAAGAACAGACATCGGAGTCGGATGGTGTGGATACAGCAGAAGATACAGCACAGCCGGATGAAGGGGACACAGAATAGTCATATGATGCGGATGAGACCGTGGATACGGAATAGACAGAATGAGGACTTTTACTAGTTTAGATATATGTACAGTGTGCATTTGATTGGAAGAGCATACAGTATATGAGAAAGAAGGCAGAAGGAATGTATGATGTGAGATCCATGAAGGCGGAGGACTTCATAGATGACGCAGAGATCAGGGAGACTCTTGATTATGCGGACAGGAACAAGGACAATGTGGAGCTCATAGACTCTATAATAGAGAAGGCAAAGCTCAGGAAGGGGCTGACACACAGGGAGGCATCGGTGCTCCTCGCATGTGAGATGCCAGACAAAACAGCAGAGATCTGTGATCTGGCTGAACAGATAAAGAAGGATTTCTATGGCAACAGGATAGTCATGTTTGCGCCGCTATATCTGTCGAATTACTGTGTAAATGGCTGTGTATATTGTCCGTATCACATTAAGAACAAGCATATTGCCAGAAAGAAGCTCTCACAGGATGAGGTGAGACGAGAGGTAATTGCATTACAGGATATGGGACACAAGAGACTTGCCATAGAGGCAGGTGAGGATCCTGAGATGAACCCTATAGAGTACATTCTTGAGTGTATAGACACCATTTACAGTATCAGACACAAGAACGGTGCCATAAGGCGAGTAAATGTGAATATAGCTGCCACCACAGTGGAGAATTACAGAAAACTCCATGAGGCAGGCATAGGAACATATATATTGTTCCAGGAGACATACGATAAGGAGGCTTATGAAAAGCTTCATCCGTACGGACCGAAGCATGACTATGCTTATCATACAGAGGCTATGGACCGTGCCATGGAGGGCGGAATAGACGATGTTGGATTGGGTGTGCTCTTTGGTCTGGACAAGTACAGATATGAATTTGCCGGACTTCTCATGCATGCAGAGCATCTTGAGGCAGTTCACGGCGTCGGACCACACACCATAAGTGTTCCAAGAGTAAAGAAGGCGGATGACATCGATCCGGATGCGTTTGACAATGGAATAAGTGATGATATTTTCTGTAAGATCGCGGCGTGCATCAGGATAGCAGTTCCGTACACGGGCATGATCATTTCTACGAGAGAGAATCCCAAGGTGAGGGATGAGATCATAAGACTTGGCGTGTCACAGATAAGCGGAGGCTCCAAGACCAGCGTGGGTGGCTATTATGAGCCGGAGCCGGAGGATGAGAAGTCGGAGCAGTTTGATGTCAGCGATACAAGAACCTTGGATCAGGTCGTGAACTGGCTTATGACGAAGGGGTATATCCCATCGTTTTGTACGGCATGCTACAGGGAGGGAAGAACCGGAGACAGGTTCATGAGCCTTTGCAAGAGTGGTCAGATACAGAACTGTTGCCATCCAAATGCTCTTATGACGTTGGAGGAATATCTGGTGGATTACGCATCACCTGAGACTGCGGAGCTTGGACGGAGGCTTATACAGGACGAGCTTAAGAACATTCCAAATGAAAAGGTCAGACAGATAGTGGTTGAGAGACTTGACAGGATAAAACATGGGGACAGAGATTTCAGGTTCTAACATGGATGTGGACACCCACATATGTGTGTGATGTACGTGATGTTCAGACAAACCAGAAAACAGGAGGCTCGGAAATGGGACTTAACGATACGCCATCGGCGAACAGAGTGCATATAGGATTCTTCGGCTGCAGGAATGCGGGCAAATCAAGCCTTGTGAATGCGGTCACGGGACAGAGTCTGGCGGTGGTGTCCGATGTGGCTGGAACGACCACGGATCCAGTGTATAAGTCAATGGAGCTTCTGCCCCTTGGACCGGTAGTCATAGTGGACACGCCAGGAATAGACGATGCCGGAAGTCTTGGAGAACTCAGGGTGGCAAAGACCAGACAGGTGCTGTCAAAGGTTGATGTGGCGGTGCTTGTGGTGGATGCAACCGCGGATATGCCGCAGGCGGACAGAGAACTTCTCGATCTGTTCCATGAGAAGAATATAAATCATATAATTGCATACAATAAGAGCGATGCTTCACAAGAGCTGATGGCAAAATGTGGCTTGACCGACGAGACGGGCAGCTCAATTTGGGTTAGTGCGGAAAAGGGATATGGAATACATGAGCTTAAGGAACTGATAGGAAAGCTGACTACAACGGATACCATGACAAAAATGCTTGTGGGAGATCTGCTTAGCCCTGGTGATGTGGTCGTGCTTGTTATACCGATAGATTCCGCGGCTCCAAAGGGAAGACTTATCCTTCCGCAGCAGCAGGTTATAAGGGATGTACTTGAGGCAGGAGCGATATCAGTTGTGTGCCGTGACATGGAGCTTGCTGACACGTTGGAGAGATTTGGCAGTCAGGTATCGATGGTCATAACGGATTCCCAGGCATTTGGAAAGGTGATGAAGATAGTGCCTGAAGACATCTATATGACGTCATTTTCAATACTTATGGCGAGGTTTAAGGGCCAGCTTCAAATGGCGGTTTTGGGGGCACATGTTCTGGATGAGCTGAGAGATGAAGGTGGCATAGAAATTATGGCAAAGATCGGGGCTACGGAGAATGATCGGTCTGAGAGCGAGTCATCAAAGAGCGAGTCTGTCGGCAGTGTGACAGGGAAAGAAGCTGTAGACACAAAAAGAAATATTCCGAGAGTCTTGATAGCCGAGGGCTGCACCCATCATAGACAATGTGATGACATAGGAACGGTCAAGCTTCCGGGATGGATAAGAAACTACACGGGGCTTGAGCCTGAGTTTACATTTGTCAGTGGAACGGAGTTCCCGGATGATCTGACAGGATATGACCTGATCATCCACTGCGGAGGGTGCATGCTAAATGAGAGAGAGATGAAGAACAGGCAGCAAATGGCGCAGCAGCAGGGAGTTCCTATGACAAATTATGGAACGGCTATAGCGCATATGAATGGTATCCTGGAGCGGAGTCTCAGGGTATTTAACGGCATATACGATAATTGATGCAGAAAACAAAAGGGCAGTTCAGTTGATGTTAATACCGCCGGGCGGCGGAAGAATGGAGATCATATGGCGAAGACAGGATTGGTACTTGAGGGCGGAGGACAGAGAGGTATATATACCGCAGGTGTTCTGGACGTTTTTATGGATAATGATATAGAGGTGGATGGTGTGATCGGTGTGTCTGCCGGGGCGATACATGGACTCTCCTATGTGACAAGACAGAGAGGCCGAAATATGAGATACAATATGAAGTACAGGAATAACAAGCATTACATGAGTATGTATTCGCTCATAACAACGGGAGATATATGTGACGAGCAGTTCTGCTACCATGATATCCCAGAGAGATTGGATCCTCTGGATTATGACGCATTTGTGGCAAATCCAACCAGATTCTATGTCGGCTGTTCCAATCTTGAGACAGGCGAGGCCGAGTATCTCGAGTGCACAGATATGCGTAACCCCGCGGATGTGAATAAGGTCAGGGCATCGGCATCGCTGCCACTTATATCTAATACGGTAGAGGTCGATGGGATGAAGCTGCTTGACGGCGGAGTGTCGGACAGCATCCCGATATTTGCGTTCAGAAGAATGGGCTATAGAAGAAATATAGTGATCCTCACAAGACCTAAGGGTTACAGAAAAGGTCCGGACAGGATGCTCAGGCTGGAAGCAGGGAGATACAGGGAATATCCGGAATTTGTCAGAAGGTGCCATATGAGGCATTTGTACTATAATAAGACTCTTGATAAGCTGGAGGAGCTTGAAAAGCAGGGAGACACTCTGATAATCAGACCGAGTCAGACTATAGAGATATCAAGACTTGAGAAGAAACCGGAGATGATTGAGGCTATGTATGAGCTGGGTGTGTATGATGCAAAAGAGAAATTACAACAGGTGAAAGAATTTCTCAGGGAAAGCAGGGAAGATGCACATGGACAGGCAGAGAAACAGACAGCTGTCACAGAGGAAGAACGATAAATATAACACACTTATACTCTCTGGGATGGAGATCCCGGATAGCGTATATACACAAAAGAAGGCACAGGAGAATCAGAGCAAAATGGCTGAGACTCCGGTGCCTTCTCTTATTTTATCGCTCTCGGTGTCAACGGTCATCACTATGCTCGTGGCGACCACGTACAATATCGTAGCCACTTATTTTGTGGCGGATCTCGGCGAGTCTGCTGTTGCGGCGGTGGGGCTCATGTTCTCAGTCATGGCACTTATCCAGGCTGTAGGCTATACCTGGGGGATGGGTGCGGGCAGTGAGATCGCAAGGCTCCTCGGGCAGCAGAATAAAAGGGCGGCAGAGCAGACTCTGGCGACGGCGCTTGCGGGTGGTGTGGTGTCAGGGGTAGTCTTGGCTGTGATATTTGGCATATTCAGATCAGAAATTGTAAGTCTGCTTGGAGCAACGGACACGAGTCAGGAATTGGCGGAGCAGTATGGAATATATATTATGATGGGCGCGCCGGTGATGTGCGGAGCATATGTGCTCAACAATGCTCTGAGAGCGGAGGGGCAGCCGTACCTTGCACTTATGGGAATAGTTGCCGGAGGCGTGACAAATGCTGTACTGGACTATGTTCTTATAAAGGTGCTGGAATTTGGGATAGGAGCTGCAGGGATCGCCACATTTGCCGGGCAGGCGGTGAGTCTGGTTATCATGTATGCGTGCGTCAGGGCCAGATTCAGCGTGGTCAGGCTGCACATAGGTGATCTGTGGAAATTCAAGGGTGCAGTGCAGGTCGTCAGGATCGGTATGCCTTCTTTCCTGAGACAAGGACTTATGTGCGTTGCGGCTGTTTTGCTGAGCCGGAGCTGCCGGCGGTATGGGGACACGGCACTTGCCAATATAACGGTGGCAAATAAGATTTTTGCGGTCGTATTTGCCGTTCTTGTGGGATATGGGCAGGGATTTGCACCTGTGTGCGGGTTTGCGTATGGAGCTAAGACGTACAGAAGAGTCAAAAGATCTCTGAATTTCACCATGGCGACTTCGGTGGTGTTCATGGTGATGGTGGGAGGAATGTCATATCTGTGGGCAGACAGGCTGTGCGGAGTATTTATGGAAGATGCCGGTCTTGCGGCTTTTTCCCTGAGGGCGCATGCTGTATCTATGCCGTTTTCGGCGGTATGTCTTGTGATGGGAATGTACTATCAGGCTCTGGGAGCATATGGAAAGGCCACACTTATATCCGCCCTGAGACAGGGGGTTTTCTTTATCCCCCTCATATGGCTGCTGCCAGTCTGGTATGGCGAACATGGTGTGGCTGTAGTTCAGGCTGCCGCGGATATGTTGTCCGGCATCACGGCCTTGGTGTTCTGGTTTATCTGTCAGAGGACCTTCCGTACACAAATGAAAAATAGTCAGTGCCGATGACTTCATCCGATATGTACAGTCTGTTTTCGACCTCGGCTATCATGGAGTCTAGATAGTCATCCGGTACTTGCGATTCCGGTACCAGATATATGGTCTCTCCCGTTGAGGCGTCATATTTTATCTTGTCGGTTATAAAGCTTTGGTCGGCGAATATCACAAGTTCATCTGAGCTTGAAAGTATGTTGCGCCCGGCAAGCAGTCTTGAATCGAAGTCTGCTCCGAGAAGGTTCAGGACGGTTGGAAGGATATCTATGCTGGCGCAGAGCTTATCTACGACAACAGGCTTTCCCATGGATGAACACCATATTCCGAATTGGTTTCTGTGCAGTTCAAAGTCGTCGTCCTCTATGTCCTTGCCGGCAAGCTCATTGTACACGCCGTCACTCAGCCCATAAGGGTAGTGATCAGGTGCGACTACGAACAGGGTGTTGTCGAGTTTTCCTGCCTTCTCAAGCTTGTCCATGAGGTATTCCAGTGCCTTGTCAAGCTCCATCTGGGCTGCGACATAGGCGACAGCTTCGTCAGAGTAACCCTTGCCGGAGAGAAGTGATTCGGCTTCCTCACGATTCTTCTGACATATGTACTGATTGTCATAGTTGTATGGCAAATGTCCTGAAAAACTCATGAGGTACATATTGAAATGGTCGTCAGCTATGAAATCATTGTATACAGCCTCGATACATTCCAGATCTGAGTACATGACGTGATCCGGGATGTCCAGTCCCGCCCCGATGGCCTTGAAGGTGGTGTATCCCATATTCGGATGGGTGCTGGTTCTGTCGTAATATGTGGCGTCAAAGTCGTGATAGCCGTAGCTCTTGTATCCCTGACTGTTCAAAATATTGCCCAGAGCATAAGGCTGATATGTGTCTGCAGATTCCTCGAAGCTCCATTTGGAGGAGGCCGGGTACTGACTGAGACAGTTGGCAAATTCCCCGTCTATTGTGCTGTGATACCAGAGTGGATTATAAAAGTTGGTAAATTCAAATCCTTCATGGTATATCTTGTACAGGGTAGGGGTTGCCTCCTTGGATATTCCGTAGGTGCTGAGGCTTTCAGCCGTGACAAATACCACATTGTAGTCCTTGAACATGCCGGTGTATTCGTCTGTGTAGGTCGGCTGCACTCCTGAGAAATATGCTGTTATGCTCTTTAACTCATCGTCATCGGTGGAGTTATAGAGCTGGGTGAAGTTGATATTCTCATCTATTTGAGGCACATACTGAGGCTCTGACGATTCGGTGCTGTTTGAGCCGGATGCACTGTTCGAAGACTCGTTGCCTGATGACTTGCTGTTCTGGTTTTCTTTATCGCTTGATAGTGATGACATACTGTTTGACCTGCCCTGTATGTCCAGAGCAGATTCTGCAAGCTCAAATGTCTTGTCAGAGTTGCTCTTGGTTATCATAACTGTGCAGTCCCTGCCGGTGGTCATGATGACTCCCAGTTTGTTCATAGACAGCTCAAGCACGTAGCGGCCGTGGAAAAGGGAGTAAGGAGTGTATGCTCCGGTTCCGTGCACTGCCAGAAGACATATGGATGCGATCCACATGACTGCGGATGATGCGGTCTGTACAATGACGCCTTTAAGTACACCGTTGCTCTCGCCGATACGGCCTCTGTCAAAAGTAAACTTTAATTTGTTTAGCAATACGAGACAGATAAGTGGGAGCAGGAAGAGCAGTATCACGTACCAGTTGGCCCTCAGAGTGGCGAACAGGACAGACTTAAAATTCATGGCATCGTGGGCACCTCCGATGGAGACCAGACTAAGGAAAGTCCTGAAGATCTTATAGTACACAAACTGGGCTATATAGTAGACGGTGAAAATTCCCCATACGGTATACGCTGTGATGGCATTTGCAATTCTGTGCCAAAATGATGTCAGCGCGGATAGAGTGAGACCGCATGCAATGGCAAATGTCAGCGGATGCATTATATTGCTGTCTATACCATGGTAAATGGCTATGTGAAACAGCAGCTCCATGTATATAAAAGCAGCGGAAAAGAATACCGGGCGCCAGAGAGAATTCCTACGTTTTACAGTACTTTTGCTGTGGAGTGTTTTATCGCTACTTCGCGTGTTATCTGTTGGTTCGTTTCGACTCATATATTCTCCTTCTCAAGGATGCTCTCGAGTTTTGTTCTGACAGCTATAGGGTCAGTGACAAGGAGAGTGTTGAAACCAAGCTTTGATGCTGCATCAAGATTTGCCTGTCTGTCATCGAGAAATATACATTCCTCCGGGATGAGGTTGTATTTGCTGCACAGACGCTGGTAAATTCTCTCGTCTGGTTTGGTTATGTGGCACTCGTATGACACGACTCTTCCGTCTGTATAAGGAAGAAAGTGGAATCGCGGAGTGTGAAGTGCGAACAGTCTTCTCGGATAGTTGGACAGCAGGTATACGTGATATCCTCTGTTTTTCAGTGATTTGAGCCATTTGTCCGCATCCGGGAACATGTCGACCACGTCATCCAGATTGTTCATGAACAGATCTATATATTCACTGCATTCCGGGCTCAGTTCCTTGAATTTTTGTATGAGCTCTGATTCTGGGATGTCATCGAGATCAAAATGGTTCCATAGTGGATGATTTACCATGTTGCGATCCAGAGTATCTATAACGTTTTCGGGTATTCCAAGTTTCTGCATTGTTGTTCTCCAGTGGAAATCAACGAGAACCATGCCTATATCAAATATGATGTTTTTCATTTGTCTAATCCTTTCTGCTTGATAAAATATGTGTCAGTGAGTCGTTTAGCCACTAAAATTCTAACCCATATCCGATCAAAAATATATACTAAAATAAATCAGAAATAAGTTTATTTACAGTTTTTTGTTTTTGGTGTAAATTGTTATAATGAATGTATGTATATCACATAATGATGATACGTTCAGAATGCCTGATGAATGGGGATTATGTATGAGATACGTTTTTGTGGATTTTGAGATGAATCTTATAGATTCAGAACACAAACAGGAAAAGAAGATTTGCAAGAGTGAGATAATTGAGATCGGTGCGGTAAAACTGGATGATGAATATAACGAGATAGATTCGTTTAAGAGTTATGTCAAACCGGCATATGGAAACATGGCATCGCGTATAATAAAACTCACGGGAATAACAGATGAGATGCTCGAGACTGCCCCATCATACGAGGATGCTGTGGGCAGATTTATAGAGTGGTGTGCAGATGCGGATGTTATCTATGCGTGGAGCGAGAACGACCTGAGACAGCTGCGAGGTGAGACCAGACTGAAACAGTACACTCATCCGGAACTTGAGAGGGTATTTGCAAAATGGCAGGACTTCCAGAAGGAATATGCCAGGATGATAGGCACATCCAGAAGGATATCACTGTCGGATGCTGTATTTTATCTGGGAGAGAACTTTCAGGGTGCAGAGCATGATGCGCTGTGGGATGCCAGAAACACGGCTGAGGTATTCAAGCTGTCGAAGGATGAGGAGAATTTCTTCAGGATAATGGCTCCGGTCATTGATGTGTATAAGCCAAAGAAAAAGCTGACATATTCATTGTCGGATACATTTGGCAATATTCATTTGGATGATCCGGGGGACTAATCATGGATCTGAACTGAGTGGACAATGGCTGTATGTGTCGAAGTCAAGAGAGAAGCATTGTATGATTTATTAGGAGAGACAGAGGTAATATAATGAATTGGAATAAGAAAGATACGATAAGGATACTGCTCATTTTGTGCGGTGTTGTATTGTTTGCATATGTGTTGTTCAACTTTGATAAGGTATCCAGCCTTTTCAGCTGGCTGGTAAATATCCTTATGCCGTTTGTGATAGGGTTTGCCATAGCATTTGTGGTGAATGTTCCGATGAAGGGGCTTGAGAAGGTTCTTTTCAAAAATGAGAATAGCCGCCTGTACAGATTTAAGCGTCCGGCCTGTCTGATATTGTCGTTTCTGTGCATCATAGCGGTATTTACATTTGCAATAACAATGATCATACCGGAGATGTCCAAGACCATAACTGCATTTGCAGATAAGCTGCCAGATGCTATGGATGACATCCAGAGGAAGGCGATCAAGCTTATGAAGGATCAGCCGGAGATAGTAGACAAGATAAAGAGTATCGATATCAACTGGGATTCAGTTATATCCAATGTGGTTGGTATTGTGAAGAACGGCGGCAGCAGTGTGTTGTCTTCCACGTTCTCCATTGCCAGCAGTGTGGTAGGTGGATTTGTGGATGTCCTCGTGGGTATTTTCTTTGCCTGTTATATATTGGCACAGAAGGAGACTCTGGAGAAACAGGTCAAGGGAATCCTATATGCAGTGTTCAAGGAGGACAAAGCTGACAGATTTATACAGACTTGTGTGCTGGCTGACAGAACTTTTTCCAAATTCATATCGGGACAGTGCCTTGAAGCATGTATTCTTGGCTTGATGTTCTTTATCACCATGACCATATTCAGGATTCCGTATGCACTTACGGTGAGCATAATAATCGCGGTATTTGCGCTGATACCGGTGATCGGTGCTTTTGTGGGATGCTTTGCGGGCGCGATCATGATACTTGTGGAGAATCCGAAACAGGCCATAATATTCCTTATCATATTTATCGTGCTGCAGCAGATAGAGGGCAACTTTATATATCCTCACGTGGTTGGCGGCTCTGTGGGACTTCCATCCATATGGGTGCTTGTGGCAGTCATGTTGGGCGGCGACTTGATGGGAATCCTAGGTATGCTTATATTTGTGCCTCTTTTCTCAGTGCTCTACGCAATGTCTGAGGAGTATGTGGTGAAGAACCTCAGGGAAAAGGGTATATCGTGGAAGAAGTACAATCTGGCGTGCAATATACCGGAGGGGCGGTGGAATGGCAGGCTGGACGAGGAATGCGCCTCGGAGGTGAAAGCTAGATCAAAGCATAAAAATGAGAGTGATAAGCAGACCGGCGCGGATAAGGCTCAGATGTCTGGCAGTACAGCCGGAGATGGCTGCACTAAGGACAATACCAATAAAAATTCTAACAGTAATATCGACAGAAATGCCAATAGACAAAACAATATAAATAACGATAAGAGCAACAGCAGAAATAACAGAAAGAGAAAATAATATCGGCGGGAGTGCGTGATGTGCCGCAGGTGGTGATCCGAATTCAGAGCCGTTTAGAAAGAAGGATATACAAATGTACAGAGACATAGCGAAACTTGTTTTATACAGAGATCTTGGAGAGGACAGCATACTCATGAAGATGTCTGGAATATTTGAGGACTTTGATCTTAAGAGGTGCGAGAACGCGGATCTGTGTGCCCGCATATACGACCAGATTAAGAGACTCCTGGATCTTGCAACCAGCTATGGATTTGATAAGAATCTGTGGCATAACTACCTCGCATTTATACTTATCACAAATGAAAACTCATTCAGTATAACCAGCGAGAAGGTTGGGGCAAATGACGGAACAGTCAACTATTTTGCAAAGAACGACTTTAAGATATTCAAGAAACTGTTTGATTTTGATTTCTCCGAGATAGAGAGAGCACTTGGAATAGATTGTTTCTCAACTATCAACAACTATAAGTCCATAGGTAAGAAGGAGAGAATGTACAACAAGAATGTCAGCGAGAAGGTTCAGGCTGTCAGCAATGCGATAGAGGAGGCTGAGAACGAGGATCAGATATTCGACATCGTGACGGAGTTCTATAAAGCATATGGCGTTGGAATGTTCGGACTTAACAAGGCGTTCAGAATCACCCGTGAGCACGGAGATCTTGAGTTTGTGCCTATCAACAACACAGAGGATGTAATGCTGGATGATCTCATCGGCTATGAGATACAGAAGAAAAAGATCGTGGACAACACAGAGGCATTTGTGGAGGGACGCAAGGCGAACAATGCACTTCTCTTTGGAGACAGCGGAACAGGAAAGTCCACAACTATCAAGGCGATAATCAATGAGTACTATGACAGGGGTCTTCGTATGATCGAGATATATAAGCACCAGTTCCAGGATCTGTCACAGGTTATCTCACTTATCAAGAACAGAAATTACAGATTTATCATATACATGGATGACCTTTCATTTGAAGAGTTTGAGATCGAGTACAAGTATCTCAAGGCTGTCATCGAGGGCGGACTTGAGATCAGACCTGACAATGTACTCATCTATGCCACATCGAACCGCCGTCATCTCATCAAGGAGACATGGAACGACAGGAATGATATGGAGAATAACAATGGTATTCACAGAAGTGATACTATTCAGGAGAAACTGTCACTTGTCAACAGATTCGGAGTCACGATCAGCTACAGCGCACCGTCACAGAAGGAGTACTTTGAGATCGTCAAGGGACTTGCTGAGAAGGAGCATATCACCATGGATGAGAAGGAGCTCTGCGCAGAGGCCAACAAGTGGGAGCTTGCCCATGGCGGAATAAGCGGACGTACTGCACAGCAGTTTATCAACTACCTCAAGGGACAGGGGCTGTAAAATAATTGCTGTTGAACTACGGTTTATATTTTGCTATTATTAAGATAATTTTGAAGTTGCATTTACGATGATAAGGAGTGTGGGAAAATGATAGATCTCAGCAGCAAAAAGGGTAAGACACTGGTATCGAGGATCATAGTTGTGGTTCTGTGTATCGCAATGGTAGTTACACTTTTAGTTTCAGCATTCTAATTTAGAATAACAGGTCGAATTGGAGAGTATATATGAGAGGAAAGTTTGGTGAGCATCAGACGGTGCGATCAATACTTAAGAGTTTGCCACATACTGTCCATGATGACGTAACGAGAGCCGGAATAGGAGAAGACTATGCCCGGCTCTTGTTGCGTGATGGGGATGGCGGAGAAAATACAGGTAAGACAGGAAAAGCAGACTGCAAAAATGCGGGTGCGGCAAAAAGCAAAAGCGTGAATGCTGCCACTGGAGTGTGTATCGACAGCGGATATATGGGACTGAGGCTTGATATAGCCCGTCTTTACAACAGTGTAAGGATCGGTGGCTATATGCCGTGGGTGGCAACGGATACCATCGTCATGCCAGATGATGATGAACGCCGAATGAAGAAATTGCTCGGAAAGCTTGCGGGCATATGTGCAGAATGTGGGGTGGACATCATCACAGGACATACCGAGGTGAATACCGCTGTGTCTGAGCCGATCATCAGTGTGACTATGATGGGAAAACAGTCAGGACATAGTGATGATGCAGACCTGTGCAGACTAAAACGACCAGTCGGTATGGATATAGTTATGTGTGGGCAGACAGGTGTGGGTGGCACCTTACAACTCTATTATGATAATCAGAAAGAGCTTTTCGAGAGGTATTCAGAGAGCTATCTGAGACCTGTAGAGAGAATGGAAGAATTGATACTGCTAGGCAGACAGGTGGATATAGCACTGGAGCATGGCAGTGTGTATGCCCATGATATATCGAGGGGCGGCGTATTTGCTGCTCTCTGGGAGATGGGGGATGCGCTGAAGTGTGGGCTTGAGGTGTGCCATGATGACATACCGATACTGCAGGAGACGATAGAGATATGTGAGCACACAGGGGATAATCCATATATGATAGACGGCTGCGGTGCGGCACTTTTTGTGGTTCCGGATGGAGAACATCTGGCTGATAAGCTCTATGAGGCAGGATATGAAGCATCAGTCATAGGTCACCTTACAGAAAACAGCGACAGAGTAGTGGTTCATGACGAGGAGAGGAGGTTCCTTACACCACCAAGATATCTATAAATTTGAGTAGAAGCTACGTACGATTTGCATGGAGTAACAGCTGACTGCCATGGATGATCGTACTATATTGATTGCGCGTATCAGTGTGAAATTTATATAGATCACATATAGGTGATTCCGTTGATAACTCGTATTTGAGTATAGGAGGAGTAGTTATGTTAAATATTGTATTACATGAGCCGGAGATACCGGCAAATACAGGAAACATTGGAAGAACATGTGTGGCAGCAGGTGCAAGACTGCATCTCATAGAACCTCTGGGTTTTCAGATAAATGAGAAGCAGCTAAAACGTGCTGGGCTTGACTATTGGGACAAGCTGGATGTGACAACATATGTGAACTTCGAGGATTTTCTTGCAAAGAATCCCGGAGCAAAGATATACATGGCGACGACCAAGGCTAGAAAGAAGTATACAGACGTAAGGTTTGAGGATGATGCATACATAATGTTTGGCAAGGAGAGTGCCGGTATACCAGAGGAGATACTGGTTGACTATAAGGATACAGCAATCAGAATCCCCATGTTCCCGGACATCCGTTCATTAAACCTTGGCAACTCTGTGGCAATAGTGCTCTACGAGGCACTCAGACAGAACGACTTCCCAGGTCTTGAAGAAGCAGGTAACCTACACCGCCTAAATTGGGACTTGTCATAAAGCGAAGCTTTATGATATTGCACGCATCAGCGTGCTACCGCTTGACATGCAATAGAGGGGGATCCGCTTGCGGGGGAGTAGGCTGTTGCGCCATGTCTGGTGCAAGCCAGACATGTCACATTGCACGCATCAAAATAATACAAAGGGGGAAGAAACATGGCATATCCTACCAGTGGAAAGAAAATGCTCAACATCTGTATTCTGGACATATTGAAGAAATATACGGATTGTGATCACACGATGGATCAGAAGGATATCATGAGGAAGCTGACTGAAGATTATGATATCACAGTTGACAGAAAATCCATAAAGGCAAATCTTGACTGTCTGTTCGACTATGGATATGAGATAGAATGTACAAAGACAGAGCGTATCAAAAAGGACGGAACAAAGGAGATCATTACATCAAACTGGTACTACAATCATGAATTTGATGATTCCGAACTAAGAATGATGATAGACAGTATTCTGTTCTCAAAGACTATTCCTGCCGGACAGGCCAGTGAGCTCATTAAGAAGATAGCAGGACTTTCGAATATATATTTCACAAATAAGATGACACATGTCAGCAGTCTGCCAGGTCTGGAGCATACAAGCAATCAGCAGACACTGTACAATGTCGGCTTGATAGATGACGCTATTTCAGAAAAGAAACAGATATCATTTGTGTATAACAACTATTGGGAGGACAAGAAGCTCCATCCGCGGCGTGAGGAACCGTATATAGTCAATCCGTATCAGATGGTCGCAAATGATGGAAAGTATTATCTCGTATGCAACTATGATAAGTATGACACTCTATCGAATTATCGTGTGGACAAAATGACACAGGTTAAGATAATCAACAAGCCGGCTAAAAAACGTGATAAAGTCAAGGGCATGGAGCATGGCCTCAATCTGCCGAAGCATATGGCAGAACATATATATATGTTTGCCGACGAACCGGTTACGATAATACTCCGGGTGAAGAAGTCAGCTATATCAGATATAGTGGACTGGTTTGGAAGCAACTTTGATGTGGTGGATGAGAGTATTGCCAGACAGTATGATGGATTCCGTGAAACCACGGATGCCGTGACGTATGTAAGACTTGTGTGCAGCCGTCAGGCCATGTCACACTGGGCGATGCAGTACGGAACATCGGTGGAGGTTATATATCCTACGGAGCTTCGAACCCAGATCGGCGAGGCTGTGAAGGAAATGAATAATAGATATAATGATTAACAAGACAGCTGTCAGTATGATAAAACTGACAGCTTTTTTGTGATAAATATTTTTTGAGAAACTTTTCACCAAAAATCACTTTTACTGCAAGAAATCGAAGATTTTGATCGGAATATATATTAGGAACACACAGGGAGGTGAAAGCTGTGTGGATAAATGGAGAGAGATGTAAGGTGAATTAAAAAATATCCCGGGTACTACAACAGAGCTTCGCTCTGGTGTAATATCCGGGTTTTGGTTTTTATTAGATTTTATGAGTCCTTGATCCTGAACTTGCCGTTACTCTTAATACTTGGAGAGGAAGTATCTGCTTCGGAGTATCCCTCATTGCGTGATTCAATGTGAACCGGTTTGATAGGAACCAGCATATCCTTCTCTTTCGGAAGAGAGAAGATAAACTCGCTTCCCTTGCCTTCCTCGGATGTTAAGGTGATCTGCTCACCGTGGGCTTTGATGATCTCTTTGGTTATGGCCAGTCCAAGTCCGGTTCCGGTTTTGTCCTTGCCTCGGCTTGGGTCTGTCTTATAGAACCTTTCGAATACCTTCTTCTGGGCATCCTTTGGAATTCCAATTCCCTCGTCCTTGACACTTGTAAAGATTTTGTTGTCCTTTTCTGTCACCTGAACTCTTATCTGTCGACCTTCCGGTGTGAATTTGATTGCATTGTCTACCAGATTGTATATTACCTGCTGTATCTTGGTTCTGTCTGCGTACACAATGGTGTTGTCGGTCAAAAATATGCTTTCAAGAAATATTCCTCTGTCCTGACATCTCTTTTCAAATGTATTCACGGTAGGTGTTATTATATCCCTTATATCAAAGTTTGATTTGTCAAGCTGCAGGTCGAACGAGTCGAAGTTGTTAAGTTCCAGAAGTCCTTGTGTCAGCTTGGTAAGTCGCTGCGCTTCATTAAGCACTATTCCTAGATATTTTTCGTGCCGCTCGAGCGGAATGGTTCCATCCAGCATGGCTTCGATGTATCCCTTTATGGACGTCAAAGGAGAACGGAAATCATGGGATATATTGGATATAAATGACTTTCGGTATTCGTTTGAGCGGCTGAGCTCGTCAGCCATCTCCTCCATGTATCTGGCAAGTTCCCCGAATTCGTTGTTGGCTGTCACATTTACACGGGCATTGAAATTTCCCTGCGCATATGACTTTGAGGTCTTGATGATCTCACGTATAGGTTTTAACAGGCTGTTGGACATGAGCATCAATGCTATCATGGCGATCAGCATGAGGCTCAGAAATGGCACAAATGTCGTGGAAAGCATTCGAGTCTGGATATCCTGCTTGAACGTCATAGGTGATGCCAGTATGATAGTTCCAACATAATTATTCCATGAGTAAAGAGGCTGTCCCATGATGAGTGTTTCACTAGGAAAATAGCCGTTAAGTGTATTCTCATAACAGAATGCGGATTTTAGGTCATCACTGTCAACGTAGTTTTTTAGCGAATCTGATTTGCTGCCAGTGGAAGAACTGCCTGATGAATCAGAAGAGTCTGATTTCTCTGACTCGGAAGCTTGAGATTTAAATACTATATTGCTCTTATCATCGGTGAGCCATATTTCCATGTCTAGTGTAGTGGCAGTATGCTGAAGATCACTGTATAAAGTTTTATTGTCTATGGTTCCGTTTTGGTATTCTGTGATGGAGCTGTCGACAAGCAGCGAGATTTCGTTTTTCATGGTGGCTTTGCGCTCCGAAAGTACGGATTTCTGTGCGATTGCTATACTGTATATCATGAGCAACGAAAATATCAGTACGACCAGAATGACAAATCCTACAACGATTTTATCAAATGCAGTTTTCTTCATTATGACGCTCTCCATTCGAACTTGTAGCCAATGCCCCATACGGTGGCAATGCTCCAGTTGTGATTGTTATTTAATTTCTCGCGAAGTCTCTTGATATGTACATCGACGGTTCTGGTATCTCCGACATATTCATACCCCCACAGCTTGTCTAGAAGCTGCTCCCTCGTAAACACCTGATTTGGTCTGCTTGAAAGAAAATAGAGTATCTCCAGTTCCTTTGGCGGCATCTCGAGATTGTGTCCCTCGAAGGTCACGGTGTAATTGGATATATTGACCACCAATCCGTCATACTCAACAAATGTTCCCACGTGGTCTGCACTTGTGACATCATAGGTAGAATTCTGTGTCTGCTTCTGTGTACTCTCGGTCATTGCCGATCTTCTGAGAAGTGCGCCGACCCTGGCGACAAGCTCATTTGAGTCAAATGGCTTAACAATATAATCGTCAGCGCCAATCTTAAGTCCCAGCACCTTGTCAAATACCTCTCCCTTGGCTGAGAGCATGATGATAGGTGTGTTGGATGTCTTTCTGATCTCAGTGCATACCTGATATCCGTCCATACCCGGAAGCATGACATCTAGGAGAACCAGATCAGGTGAATATTCTTCAAATAACTGCAGAGCTTCCGTGCCGCTTGCGGCTATCTCGGTCTCATAACACTCTTTGTTGAGGTAGAGTGAGATGAGCTCTGCGATGTTCTCATCATCGTCAACGATGAGAATATTATTTTTGCTCATATGTGTAAACCTCCCGCTAAAATAATTTACAACGATCACTTACAATAACCACTGTTCTAGAGTTCCACTATGGTAACTCCTGCGTCGCCCTCTCCGAACTCGCCAAGTCTGAAGGATTTGACATGTGGCTGTGATTTCAGGAACTGATGTATTCCCTTTCGAAGAGCACCGGTGCCCTTGCCGTGTATGATGGTGACTCTGTGCAGATGCGCCATAAGTGCATCATCAAGGAATCTGTCCACAAGTGATGTGGCCTCATCGACCGTCATTCCAAGCACATTTATCTCAGGCTTGATATTCATCATCCTCGCCATGCTCTTGCCACCTGTGACTGTGGCTTTCTGCGGTTTCTTCTTCTCGTGCTCAACAAGCAGGAGATCTGTCGGTGGAAGAGATGCGCTGATTATACCCATCTGAACCTTGAGTTTGCCCTTGGAGTCCGCCAGAGCGGTGATGGTTCCCTCGGAATCCATGCTGATAACATGTACGGTATCGCCGACCTTGAAGTCAGATGCTTTGTGATCGGACTTCACTGTCTTGCGCTTCTCCTCGTTCATCTTGCCGAGGTCGTTGATCTTCGCACGGAGCTTCTGCCTCTCTGCCTCCATAGCTTTGGCGTCGGCTTTCGCCGGGTTTGTAGTCCATTTGTTGTATTTCCTGATTGCGGCATCGGCTTCAGCCTTCGCCTCCTCTATGATCTCGGATGCCTCCTGGCGCGCCTTTGCCAGAATCTCGGCTTTCTTGTCGGAGAGCTCTGAATCCTTCATCTGTGCACGTTCCTGAAGCTGCTTTGCGTCTTCCTTGAGTCTTGCAATGTCGGCTTTGTCCTGCTCAATCTCCCTCTTGCTTCTCTCGAGATCCGCGATCAGGGTCTCAAAGTCAACAGTATCGCTGTCGATGTTTGCCTTTGCGCTCTCGATGATGCTCTCGTCGATCCCAAGCTTCTTGGCGATGGCGAAAGCGTTTGACTTTCCCGGAATACCGATCATCAGTTTATATGTCGGCTGGAGTGTAGCCACGTCAAATTCGCAGCTAGCATTCTCGACACCCGGTGTGCTCATGGCAAATGTCTTGAGCTCACTGTAGTGTGTGGTCGCCATACATCTGACACCCATGTCGTTCAGATGTGACAGGATGGCGATGGCAAGAGCCGCGCCCTCTATAGGATCGGTGCCGCCGCCCAGCTCATCAAAGAGTACCAGACTGCCAGGCGTGACGTGATCCAGTATGTACACGATGTTGCTCATGTGGGATGAGAATGTGGACAGATTCTGCTCTATACTCTGCTCATCTCCGATATCGGCAAACACGTCGTCAAATACATTCAGCCTTGAACCGTCAAGTGCCGGAATGTGGAGTCCGGACTGTCCCATGAGGGAGAAGAGTCCCAGAGTCTTGAGAGATACCGTCTTGCCACCTGTGTTAGGACCGGTCACGATCAAAAGATTGTAGTCCTCACCCAGTTTGATGTCCACAGGAACAACCGTGTGCTTCTCGAGCAGTGGGTGCCTTCCCTGCCTGATATCGACGATTCCGTCTGTGTTGAATATCGGTTCGGTTCCCTTGTAGCTTCTTGCAAATGATGCCCTTGCGAATATAAAGTCCAGTTCCGCCAGAGTGTCGAAGTCGTATTTTATGTATTCGATCTCCGCTGCGGTCTGTGCTGACAGAGATTCAAGTATCTTCTCGATCTCGGCAAGCTCCTGATTGTCCAGCTCCTTCAGTTCGTTGTTCAGGTTTACGATCGCCATAGGCTCGATGAACACTGTTGCTCCGGTTGACGACTGGTCGTGTATCATACCAGGAAAATGGTTCTTGTACTCGGCTTTGACCGGGATACAGTATCTGCCATTTCTCATGGTTACCAGGTTGTCCTGGAACATGGTCTGCTTGCTGGTATCGCTGACAAGCTTTGCAAGCTGGTTGTGCAGCTTTTCATTTGTCAGGCGCTTGTTCCTTCGCACGGCCTTGAGACCTGATGAAGCGTCATCGGCAAATTCATTCTCAGAAATTATGCATCTGTGGATCTCTCTGGACAGATGCTCTAATGGCATGAGTTCCAGAAATCTCGTGCGCAGACTGTCAGGACATGTAGTGCCATCCGGGTTCATGCTAAGACCAAGCATCTTGTTGGAGGCTTTCTCCTCCTCGATCTGCTCCTTGCTGCGTCTTCTCGTATCTGTCATGCTTGTGCCTTCGTTCTCGCCGTATTTCTTGGCGGTGAGTGCGAGATCCAGCATGCTGGCAACGTCAAGCAGCTCAGCAGTGGTAAGGATGCCCTCAACCTCAAGCCGCTTGAGCGAGGCTCCGATATCCTTGAGGCCTGCAAATGACAGATTACCCTGAGTGTTCAGACGCCTTAATGCATCTCTTGTCTCCTGCTGGAGCGTCTCGATCATGGCGAGGTCCTTGCGGGGCTTTATACGCTGGCATTTCCTCTTCGCCATGGGTGATGAGGCAAATGTTGTCAGCATCTCGACTATCTTGTTGTATTCTATAACTCTTAATGTTCGCAGATTCATTTTCAGTGTTTCCTTTTTATTTTGATAAGTGCTGTAAAAGCGCAATTAAGTATACATAAAGTTTCTAATTCTACACATACATAATTGATTATACCCCTTATAATTATAGAGCGTCAACACATTGCAGGTGTAGAAAAACATACATTTTTCCCTGGTTAATCAAAGCGAATGGTTGCGGGAGGAAACCAAAGCTGATATTATGGAAAAGATAGGTTAAAGGGTGACGAGGCAATATATTACAAACAATATATTTACAAAAGGAAGAGGAGAAAAAGCGGATGAAAGAGTTGTTACAGTTTTTATTGGGAATCGTATTGATGATAGCAGGAGGCGTGATGTTCCTTAAGAATGTCGTCGTGTCTGATTGGGGACTTCTCAGTTCCTTGTTCCGTATAGGCGGTGGGGTGAATGTCAGTGGAATATTTATAATTCTGCTGGTCATCGCATTTATCGCACTTCTGGTTAAGCCGAACATGGGAACAGGTCTTGTGTTTACAGGACTTTGCATTGCATTCTTTGTATGCATCGTAATCTCACTTAATGTTTCACTGAGATATATGTCAGGACTTGAGCTTACACTCATACTTGGCACACTGTGCGTTGGAATAGCATTTGTCATCAAGGGGCTGTTCGGTGTGAGAAAGCTTGACAGGGAGGAGTCACGTAAGAAAGGCAAGGCGGCTTCGGACAAGCTTAATGAGTACGACAATATGTAGAATAAGAGATACAATACAGGCGGTTGTGGAAATGTTCAGTAAATACTGGATTTTCACAACCGCCTATTGTATTCTTATATATGATTAAAATTAAAGCATACAATAATAATTAAACATAGAAAGAGGAAAGAAAAATGGTATTTATAACAGATTTCAACGAAGGCGACATGATATCGAATGTCTATCTCTGCAAGAACAAGCAGACAGGAACTACAAAATCAGGAAAGACATATTACAACCTGGAGCTTGTGGATAAGACCGGAAGCATAGCCGGAAAAGTCTGGGAGCTGAGCAATGCTATAGGGCACTTTGAGGCAAAGAATTTCATCAAGGTGGATGGTCAGGTGACATCATTTAACAATGAGCTTCAGCTCAACATCAAGAAGATCAGGATCGCAGACGAGGGAGAGTACGTTGAGGCTGATTATATGCCATGTACCAAGAAGGATATAGAGCAGATGTACAAGGACCTGATGGCACTCGTAGAGTCACTCGACAAGGATTACTACAAGGTGCTTCTGAAGAAATTCTTCGCCGAAGATCCTGCATTTGTCAAGGAATTCAAGAATCATTCGGCTGCAAAGTCGATACATCACGGATACATAGGAGGCTTACTTGAGCACTCACTGGCAGTTGCCAAGATGTGTGACTACTACACCACATATTATCCGGTGCTCAACAGGGATCTGCTGATCACAGCGGCACTTCTCCACGACATTGGCAAGGTCTACGAGATCTCCAAGTTCCCTGAGAACGACTACACAGACGCAGGTCAGCTTCTGGGACACATTGTCATGGGAACGATGATGATCCGCGACAAGATAAATACGATAGAGAACTTCCCTGCCAAGGCGGCAAATGAGCTGGAGCACTGCATACTGGCTCACCACGGAGAGCTTGAGTACGGCTCACCAAAGAAGCCGGCACTCATCGAGGCACTGGCACTGTCCATGGCGGACAACACAGACGCCAAGATCCAGACATTTATCCAGGAGCTGGATGCGGCAAAGGACAACAATGGCTGGCTGGGCTTCAACAGAGCTCTCCAGTCCAACATCCGAAAGACGTCATAGGGACGTTCCTTTTGTCACGAGGAGCGTCCCTGTGTCACAAGGAGCGTCCCTGTGTCACAAGGAGTGTCCCTGTGTCACGAGGAGCGTCCCTGTGTCACAAGGAGTGTCCCTGTGTCGCGAGGAGCATCCCCTGTGTCATGAAGCGGAGCGTCTACGTGCATGAGAAATGGTATCATATAACGGTTAGATTAATAATATAAAGGGACAATCTTCAAGACATAAGATCGCCCCATAACGGCAATAGGAAGAGAGATAGTATATGTCAGATATTAGGAACAATAGGAGACCTAAGAACAATAGGCGCGTAAATGGTGTGCAGAGAAAAAAAGCTGTGGAGGCAGTGAATAGTGCAAGTTCAGTTGTTAGAACATCCGGAACGGATGCGACAAATACTGGTGAAGTCACACTTGTCAAAAATGAGGATTATCAGGTGCTCATTGAGGACATGGGCAATGACGGAGAGGGCATTGGACACGTTCAGGGCATGACTGTATTTGTCAAGGATGCCGTGGTGGGCGATCTGGCGGAGGTGAAGATCGTCAAGGTGAAGAAGAACATAGCCTACGGAAGATTGATGAAGCTCATCACACCATCGCCATACCGTGTGGAGCCGGTGTGCGACAAGGCGAAGAGATGCGGCGGATGCACCATGCAGCAGGTTTCCTATGAGCAGCAGCTCGAATACAAGTGGAACAAGGTGAAGAACTGTCTGCAGAGGATCGGCAAGATGGAGAATGTGGAAGCCATCATGGAAAAGCCAGCCTACGGCATGAACAATCCATTCCACTACAGGAATAAGGCCCAATTCCCTGTCGGCAGAGACAAGAACGGCAATGTTGTCATCGGATTTTACGCAGGAAGAAGCCACGACATCATAGACACAGAGAGCTGTGCCATCGGTGCGCCAGTGAATGACAAAATAGTTGCTATTGTCAGAAGCTTCATTGAGGACAATCACATATCGACCTACGACGAGGAGACTGAAAGAGGTCTGGTCAGACATATCCTTATCAGAGTTGGATTTACCACCAAGGAGATCATGGTGTGTCTGGTGACAAATGGCAACAAGCTTCCGCACAGTGAGATTTTGATAGATGAACTGGTTAAGATAGACGGCATGACATCCATTTGCCTGAATGTCAATAAGGAGAATACGAACCGTATACTCGGTGATAAGTGCATAACCCTCTGGGGACAGTCATACATCACGGACTATATCGGTGACATCAAATATCAGATATCCCCATTGTCCTTCTATCAGGTAAATCCTGTCCAGACAAATGTCCTGTACAACAAGGCTTTGGAGTATGCGGAACTGTCAGGCGACGAGACCGTGTGGGACATGTACTGCGGAATAGGGACCATATCCTTGTTCCTCGCACAGAAGGCAAAGAAGGTATATGGAGTGGAGATCGTTCCACAGGCTATAGATGATGCAAGACACAACGCCGAGATCAACGGGATCACAAATGCCGAGTTCTTCGTCGGCAAGGCAGAGGAAGTCGTTCCAGATATATATAAGAAGGGTGGCGACGGCTCCCACGCGGACGTCGTGGTCGTTGACCCACCGCGAAAGGGCTGCGATCAGGTTCTTCTGGACACTCTGGTTCATATGGCGCCGGAACGTATCGTCTACGTGAGCTGTGACCCGGCAACCCTGGCAAGGGATGTGAAGATACTTCAGGAGAAGGGGTATGTGGCGAATAAGGTGGCGGTTGTTGATCAGTTTTGTCACAGCGGGCATGTGGAGACGGTAGTTAAATTGTCCCTAAAAACTGATACACCCAAATTTGAGGTTATTATGAAGCCTGATGAAGAGGGTAATTACACACCGGAGGAAAAGGTGACTTATCAGAAGATTAAGGAGTATGTATTTGAAAAATATGGATTGAAGGTACATTCTCTTTATATCGCACAAATAAAAGACAAATGCGGATTAAATAAAGAGCGTAAAGGGAACAACTGGAAGAAAAATGAAGATGCAAGAGTACCACAATGTACTTTGGAGAAAGAGGCTGCTATCATGGATGCCTTTATGCATTTTGGTATGATATAAAAATATTAAAGTAATGTAAAGATAAGTAGATGAAGTTGTAAAAAGAAGGTTATAATACACCTTCTTTTTTTTATGCAAAAAAATATCAAAAGGAGGATTTGAGAATGGTTACAGAAACAATCAAAACAACAATGAAGGAGTTCGCAGAAGCAGTCAGGGATGCTGTAGAAGCATCTTTGGGAGAGGAATATCAGGTGCAGATAAATGATGTGGTAAGAAATAATGATATGCACTTAACAGGGCTTGTTATCTACAATGGAATTAGTAACATGGCACCGAATATCTATCTGGAAAACTATTTTAGCCATTATCAGGAAGGGATGACAATGGATGAGATAAGTCAGGATATTATCCGTACATATGAGAAATACAGGGTATCAGAGAATTTTGATACAACAATATTCTTTGACTTCAACAGGGTAAAAGACCGTATCTGCTACAAGCTGGTAAATGCTAAGCGGAATCAGGAACGGTTGGCGGATACCCCATGTATGGAGTTTTACGATTTGGTGTTAGTTCCATATATTTTGATTGCAATGGATGAGAATGGTATTCAAAGCTGTCTGGTAAAGGATTATATGCTGGGAGTGTGGGATGTCAGCAAAGAAACCCTGTTTGATTTGGCAAAACAGAATACACAGAGATTATTCTGTAGCAGGGTGGAATCCTTGAAAAATGTAATAATGGGTATTATGAAACCGGAAATGAGTGATGAAGAAGCAGATGAGTTCTATGAAATGAGTGAAGATGTGGAGGAAGCTGTTCCCATGTATGTATGCACGAATTCTTCTAAAATGTATGGTGCAGGTACTATATTCTATGATGGTCTGCTGAAAGACTTTGCAGACCGTATAGGCAGTGATTTTTATATCTTGCCAAGCAGTATTCATGAAACATTGTTTATTCCTGCATCCGCAGGGATGGATGTTGAACTTTTGAAGGAAATGGTGCGAGATGTAAATCATACAGAAGTTTTGCCCAATGAAATCTTATCTGACAATGTGTATTACTATGACCGTAATTCAGACCATGTGGAAATAAGGTAATTCTGAATATAGAGGAACAGAAAATGGGTAAGAATCAGGAAAAAATAAAAGAAGCCCTTGACCGTATTGAAGATGGTCTGGCTGCTATCAATTCAGATGAGAACTGGCTCAGTTATTTGTGTTTTCAAAGCAAGTTTTATAATTACTCATTTGGAAATACAATGCTTATCTATTCGCAGAATCCGCAGGCAACTTATGTGAAAGGATATAAAGCATGGAATCAGCTGGGAAGATATGTTAAGAAGGGAAGCCGGGGACTGGCTATTTTAGCTCCGTGTTTTCGCAAGACGGATAAAATGGAACAGGAGGAAGAAATATTTTATCAGAAATCTGAAGATGAGAAAAAAAAGAAAGAGTTATTTCTGGCTTCCGTGTCACATATGTTTATGATATTGCTGATACAGAAGGTTCCGATGAATATTTGCCTGTGCTTGTAAAAGGTCTTACAGGAAACAGTAAAAAAGAAAGGACTATTTATGAAAAGATATTGAAAGTCGTATCAAAAGAGCATACAGTGAAGGAAGTCACGGGAACTGTTGCTAAAGGCTCTTACAACCTTGAAACAGGAGTAATTTGCGTCAGGGGTGATTTGGATTATTTGCAGAAAATAAAGACCCTGTTACACGAATACGCACATTCCATTGATTTTACACTTCATCCGGAACAGGATGTAAGACACAACCGCAGGGAATTGATTGCTGAATCGGTGGCTTATGTAGTAGGTGTGAATCTGGGACTTGATACAAGCTCCTATTCCATGAGTTATATCAAAAGCTGGATGCAGGATACGGATGAGTTAAAAATCATTGCTGATACGGTGCAGAAGATATCGGCACTAATTATCAACAATTTTAATGATTTAGAAGATTAAAATGTATTGCATTTCGCAAGCATGCTAACTATAATATAGTTAGATAAGGAGGCGATGATTATGGCTAGGACATCAAGCATATATGCAAGGGTTGAGCCTGAATTAAAAGAACAGGCAGAACTTGTATTAGACCAGTTAGGAATTCCGATGTCTAATGCGGTTGGTATGTTTTTGAGACAGGTTGTTTTGCAACGTGGCATTCCCTTTGATATGAAATTACCCCAAAGTCAGCCATTAGCATATGGTTCGCTTACAAAGGAACAATTTGACGCAGAAATTAACAAAGGAATTAAGGATATAGACGAGGGCAGGGTCTATTCAATAGATGATGTTGAATCAGAAATGCATAGGGATTTTGGTATATGAGTTTTAGAATACAGTTTACGTCTGGTGCAAGACAGGATTTGAGGGATATATTTGAATATATTGCATTTGAATTACTTGTGCCGGATACAGCAAAAGCACAGACAAAGAGAATTATAGACGAAATAAGGACGTTAGATGTGTTCCCTATGCGTTATCCACTGTATGAAGATGAGCCTTGGCACAGCATAGGACTTAGATTTTTTCCTATAGATAATTATTTGATTTTTTATCGGACTGATGAAGAAAAAGAAATTGTGAGTATAGTGCGAATTATGTACGGTGGGAGAGACATTAGCAGACAGTTAAGTGAATAGTATGGTAAAACAGGCAGGTAATGAGTAGTTATCTGCCTGTTTTGTATATCCATTCAAAATGTAATTTATACAATCTAATCATTGGAAGGTTGTCTGTCTGTTTCCTGTATCTTGGAAGAATCTCTTTTTTCCATATCGTGTAGGGCATATTCGCAAGCCTGTATTACAAAACTGGAAAATGATACATTCTGGTTCTGAATAGCAGCTTCTATTCTTTGGATAAGTGGGACAGGAAAACGGATAGTTTTATTTTCGGATTCTTTTTTGTCTTGTTTTAATTGAAATGCCATAGCTTTACCTCATATATTACCTATGATATTGCAAATGATTTGTAAAAGAAGCACTATACAATGCAATACAAAACGTATTGCAAGTGAAAAAAATTTGTGCTAAAATCGAGAAGATAAGATGGCTAATACAGAGTGAGAAGCCATATTTATAAAAAATGAAAAACTTAGATGAGCCTTGAAAATTGAATATATAGTATCCTTTAAGGGGTCAATCGCCGTTGGCGATGGACTTAGGAACATTTAGAAATTTTAATCACAGCATTAGTACTTATTTTGGCGATGGGGCTATCAATGGTAGCCTGTGGCAGTAATGAAGGCAAAGGAGATAATAACTATGGGTACAATCATATTTGCTCTGATTGTCATCTGGGCGTTTAAAGATGGCTAACCAGACGATTAAAGCATATCAATAACACCTGACTATGCTGGCTCAGAAATCCAAACCAATAAAGTGTATCATGTATACCACTTTGAAAAATATTTAACTCAAAATAGGAAGATAAAAAAGGGGGATAATTATGAAGAAACTAAAGAAATTCATAAAACCAATGTTAATGCTCGCTCTTGTTATCGGAGCTGTATTTGCTATCAATGGCTGTGCCAAACAGACAGATGACGACGGCACACAGACCGTAACCGAAGCTACTGAAACAGACGCAACTGTAACCGATGCAGGGGACACGGACGATAAGACTGACACAGCAAAGACCAAGTCCGAAACTGTCAAGGCAGATACTGTGAAGACTGGTAAGACTGAGGATAACTCAGACAAAGAGCCAGCAACACAGGCACCTGCTACAACTGAGGCACCAACGACTCAGGCTCCTGCTCCTAGCACTCAGGCTCCTACCACACAGGAACCAAGAACCGAGGAACCTACAACTGCTCACCAGCACACATGGAAGACTGTTGTAGATAAGGATGAGTGGGATGAGCCAATTTACGAGGAACAAAATGTATACGAAAGCCAGTTACACAGCTTCTGGCCTGATGGCACCAATGCTGATGAACTTAGAGATTCCTGTGCAAAACAGAGATGGTGTATGCTTCATTGTACCAGCTGCAACCCTGAATGTTCCGACCCAGACCCAAGAGGTTTCTGTGCTTTACAGATATATGGTCAGTCAGTTGATGTCTGTGTAGGCACTAAAAAGGTACAGACTGGTACAAGACATCACGACGCTGTGACTCACCAGGAGTGTAGTACCTGCGGTGCCAGAAAGTAACACATAAATAACAGTCAGAGTGCTAGAAATAACATTCTGGCTGTTATTTTTTAAAATAAAATATGGCATTTGATACAGAAAAGAAGTTTAAAAGCACTTATCAGTCATATCACAAAACTATAAGTGTAAGACAGGTGAACTAAAATCTAAAGGAGAAAAATTATATGGCATTAAACAGAGAAAAATCAGAAAAATTATTTAATAGAATCCACAAAGTAGGAAATATGATAACACGATTATCTGGTGTAGTTCAAAATTCAGATTCTGTAGATGAATCAAATGCGTATGAAAACTATCTGATATTCAGAGAGGAATATAGTAGATGTATTTCTGAATTAAGTAAAATCAACGAAGCTGTTGCAGCGTTACATGAAGAGATTGATAATCGTCATAGTTATAGATTTGACCAGGAAGTTCATGTTGACACCATCCATCATCCAGCAAAAATGCATCAGGAATGCAGTATTGGTGATAAATCAGAAAATTGAGATTTAACGAGGTAAAAATAACATATGAGTAGAGCAACAACAAGACAAGCCCACAAGAAACGAAAACAAGAATGTGCGGATTGTAAATCATTCATTGGAAATAGAAAGACATATGATGAAGGAGTTTGCGACAAAGGATTAAAAACTACATGTTATAGACAAAGTAGAAAGAAATGCTGCGAGTATGAACTTGAATTGGGTATAATCACGAAAACATGAGTGTGAAAGTAATTCGACAAATAAAAATACAGAATAGGAGAGGATGTAATTTAGATTATAGACTGGGTTTTATTTATTTTATTATATCAAGATATTATAATAAATTAAAAATTAAAATAGGGGGTACAAAACTATGCAGACAACGATTAACAGTTTTAGAGGAGATTATTTCTTTTTAAGCAACTTTTATGAGTGTCCAGTGACATATCAGGGCATCACATATCCCAATAACGAAACAGCTTTTCAGGCTCAGAAGTGTATAAACGATTCTGACAAAACAAAGTTTATGAGCTTAAACCCGTCTGCAGCAAAGAAACTGGGTAGGAGAGTAGCCTTAAGAAAAGACTGGGAATCCATAAAGTTCTCAGTTATGAAAAACTTGGTTAAGGCTAAGTTCACACAGAACCCTGACCTTGCTGAGAAACTGCTTGCTACAGATAATGCTCACTTAGAAGAGGGCAATACATGGGGTGACAGAATCTGGGGGACAGTGAACGGTACAGGTGCAAATAAACTCGGTATTATACTGATGCAGGTCAGGGACGAGCTTAATTTGTCATAATATAAATCCAGAACCATAACAAAAAACAGCTCATCCATAAAAAGTGTACCATCCAATTTAAGCAATCCATAACAACTTAGTGTACCATTTGATATAAACAACCCAGAGCAACTTAGTGTATCAGGAAGAAAAAAGCAATTCACTGCAATTTAATGTACCAAAATAAAAAAGCAACCCAACCTTAAATAGTGTATCATTGGATATAAACAACCCAAAGAAGTATAGTGTATCAAGGAGAATAAAGATGCAAACCCTACAAACTCAATGCACCAAGTTACAAAAGTAATCCGTTCTTTATTAGTGTATCAGAGGTATTGAACAACCTCAAAAAAAGATAGTGTACCATCAATGTTCAGAAACCCAGAGATGGTAAGTGTACCAATGGGCATCAGAAAACCATTTACGATAAGTGTACCAAATGCTAACATCAACCCGAAAAAAAGTGTATCATTGCGAAATAGACCCCCCCAAAGTCGTAAATGTACCAGAGGTATAGAGCAACTCACTGAGTCATAGTGTATCAGAGCTTGATAGGAAACCATAAGATTACAGTGTGTCACCCATAATTAAATAACGTACCTGCAAACTATCCAATTTATAATTCCAGAAACAATGAACGGAATATTAATAGAAAATACAAGGATGGAAAATTCACAAAAACAGAAATACAAAGTGACAATATTCTCACAAAGGTCTGCTTCATGCACGAAAGGTGCGTGGGGTGGACTTTTTTTTAAAATCTATGGTCTCACTGTGACCATAAAATATCCCATTTGTTACAAGAGTTGCTGTCAATTTTATGGTCATTTCAAGACCAGATTCGGTCAAAAAATGTCCACTGGCTGGTGTGAAATAATAATCCCAGATTTGGTCAAAATAAAACCACAAAATATCCAATTACAGAAATGGCAATTTTAAGGTCTGAATCAGACCTTAAATTATCCAATTAGAATTGCACATCAATTTTATGGTCAAATCCGAACCCAAAATTATCCAATTAGAAAACAACCAAAATTAAATGGCAATTTTTAACCCAACCTGAAACCATAAAATATCCAATTAAAAGACAGCCATAGCTTTATTGGATATTTTAAACCCAGCTTGAAACCAAAAACTATCCAATTTACAGATAATTGGTGTCACCAAGGTCAAAACCAGACCATAAATTATCCAATTATCATTTTATTGGACGTTTTACACCCATAATGAAACCAGAAAGGAGCCAATTATGATATCATATCTTGCCGCTATGTACATCAGCTATAAACTTACACGGAAATTCTTAGAATGGTGGGATAACTGCCATAGGTAACGAAAATAAGCAGTCACGGGGCATTGCCCCTCATGTGACTGCTTATTTTTTTCTCTCGAATGTCATAGGTATTGATACAACAAATGAACATGTCCAAAAGGCTGCGTTAAAGCCGATTTAAGCCCCTTAATTGAACCTAAACATAAACCTGAACCCATGGTTAAAAAGCTCTCTACAGGGCAGATACAGGGCTTAAAACAGCCTAGAAACCGTTCAAATTTAAAAAATTTAAAAGTGTGACATAATCAGAATAAATCTAAAAAGTGACACACTTTTAAAAAATTTAAATTTGGTGTTGATTCCAGCTTCAAGTGCCACATGAAGTTAAAGTGAAATCAGCACCGAGACAGGAACGGGAATTAGACTGCACCAAGTCCAGAACCTGTCAGGTTTTACATCAATTAAAACATGAATTTAAAAAATTTAAATCTAACCAAATCCCATCAAAATTCCAAATTTAAAAGTGTGTCACAACCCCCTCATAAAATTTAAATTCAACCCCAGTCATCACAAGGGCTTACCGTGAAGATTTAAAAAATTTAAATTTTTTAAACGCAAATTATAACGAAAATTTAAATGCCCTAAACCCAGTCAATCACTGAACTTAAACGTAGTTTGTGAAGTGTTAATTAAAATATTAGGCCTGTCTCTTATACACATCTCCGAGCCCACGAGACCG
>ENA-OZMF01000022-OZMF01000022.1-human-gut-metagenome-genome-assembly--contig:-NODE-22-length-34208-cov-5.767546_pt1 | contig 34208 bp, 15 predicted proteins | sample MGYA00244190_ERZ653815 | MGnify/ENA primary metagenome ERZ653815 (study PRJEB26926, sample SAMN06164603) | human gut metagenome | biome: ENVO:00009003; feature: ENVO:2100002; material: ENVO:00002003...
GGCAGCGTCAGATGTGTATAAGAGACAGTAGGTATAGTAAAGGATCGAAACGAGTGGGTTCGATCCTTTTGCTGTGGTTTGAAAAATTATTATTTAGTGGAAAAATCAGGATTTGGCGGTTTCCCAAGTATTGATGTCTAATCTGTTAGTACAATGAACGTTTGTACCATTTTCGGTCCAGATGACAACGGGGGTTGCTTCATCATCGCGGGTAGACTGGTCATCTATAAAACCACTGATAAATCCACTATCAGATTCCGCTTCATGAGTCTTGTTACAAGGATGATATCTAGAAAATTGAGCTTGAGAGCCCCAGCCTCCCCATGAGCCTTTTTTTGCGATATATTTTTTTTGCCCAGATCCATCATAATAATAAACATTATAATTATGACTTTAATTCTATTTTATTTATAAGTCAAGTTAACTGTAATTTATATTTTTCAGTAAGACACCTGACGCAGCCTTGACATCAACATTTTATCAGGAGTACACTCATTCTGTCACATACATATTTTTACGCATTGAATTTATATATTTCGGGAGGATGTACATATGCCTGGATACATGATGCACCTGTGTGAGGCTGCATATATAGAAAATATCATACTGAATTCTGACAAAGGCGATGTGGACACAGTGATTTCAAGGGCTCTGATATCAGTTTTCAATTCCCCTGATTCAACAAATGAATTTCTTCTCGGCACAGTCCTTCCCGATGCGGTGTCGGACAAATCCCTTACACACTTCCGTCCACCATGGCAGGACAATCTGATCACCAAATACCCCAACATGCACTACCTGACCGAGCGGCATAACCCGGATCATCTTACTGCAGCTGATCTTGGAATTCTTGCGCACCTATATATGGACAGTATCTATGTAGAAGAATTTTGGCCCAGGTATTTTCAATTTGAGGACTCCTCAGGCAAGCCTACGTGTGTATCAAATAATATAGACCATGTTAAAATGACAGCAATCAGCAGACAGAGCGACGGAACTATAATACCAATAAGAGACTTTTTTTCCGACCGGTATTTCTACGGTGACTACAACATCACAAATCCTTTATTCCAGATAGATTTTGCACCAGCCATCCCCAACATAGCTCCAGTCAGTCTGACCATATCAGAATGCAACGCTTTCTCTCCTGAGATGCTCCGCCGTGATCTGTCACTCTTTGTCAGTGCTGAGCCACCCGTACAGAAGGCGACTACAAACGTCTTCCCATATGATGATCTGAAAGAGTTCACTGTAAGCTGTGCCGATAGATTTCTTTACCTGTATTAAAAAGCTCAATACATACTGCATATAACACAAAAGCGCCCCGCCGGCTGTTTTCACAACCGGCTGGACGCCCTTTTTTGTATCTTGCTTTTATTTTAGTGTTATTTTGCTTTAACAGCCTTGACCGTTGAATATGAGCTGTAATACTTTCTGCCCTTTGCATCCTTCTTGAATGCTCTGACATTTACGTAATATGTCTTATTCTTTGCAAGTCCCTTCTTTGTATATTTTACCTTAGATGCTTTCTTTAATGTGGCTATCTTAGTTGACTTGCCTTTCTTTGTGGTTCTCATGTATACTTCATATCCATCGGCTCCAGTCACTCCATTCCAGCCCAAAGTCACACTGCCCTTACCTGCCCTGATTACAACCACTGGCGCTGTAGGAAGCGTTACCGAACTAATCTGGCTTCCGACATTTTTAACTACACTGTTGCCGTGCTTCTTATAAGCTACTACCTTGTACTTCCACTCTGTTCCGGCTCTGAGCTTAGAACTTATGAAACTGACAGTCGTATTCTTACTGATCTGCTTGATCTTGATCCAGTTCTTTCCGCTGAGCCTGTAAACTATGTATCCGTCCGCACTAGCTACCTTGTTCCAGCTAAGTGCTATGCTTGAAACCCAGTTTCTAGATGTCTTTAGTCCCTTGACTGCAGATGGTGTAGTCATGATCGCTGCTACATTTGCTGTACCGAGGAGAACCTTTCCGCCAACGCTCTTGTATGCAACTACCTTTATCTTGTATACAGTGCTCGCCTTAAGCTTCTTGATCGATACTGCATTCGTCTTTACAGTTCCAACAGCCATGACCTTCTTACCGCTGTCATCGGTCCTGTATACCTTGTAGCCCGTTGCACCTGAAACCTTGTTCCACTTTACACTAATAACAGTATCCGTTCTGCTCGAATATGTTATTCCTGTAACCTTGCCTGGTTTTGTTCCGGTTACTACCTCTGACTTGGTCGATATAAGATTCTTGCCGTTTGAAGTTACATATGCATACACAGCTACTTTATATGTCTGTCCACTTGCAAGCTTTGACAGAACCATTGTCGTATCCTTTGTAGTTCCAAACTTCTTATAACTCTTGCCATCTTTACTGTAATATACAACATAACCGGCCGCATATTTGACCTTATTCCACTTAACCCTTACTGCTGACGTTGTAGACGTTACAAACTGAAGTCCTGCAACCCTCTCCGGAAGAATGTTGAATGTAACCTTCTTTGTTCCATAGAAGTTGTTAAGCCCTGTTATTGTAACCGTTGCAACTCCAGGTTTTACATTGTTGCTGTACTTGACCTCGTACTCCGCAGGATCTATCGTGGTGCTTCCTATCTTGGCCACTACTGTCGGAGTCTTTGCCTTACCGTTGTATGTAACATCTTTTATCACAGATACCGTAGCCTTTGAAATATCAAATGCCTTGATCCTGAACTGCTTTGTGACCTTACCCTTGTAATCTCCATTAAATGTCACTGTACATGAAGCTTTGCTTGTACGTGTCATTGTTATTCCACTGTTGTTCTTGTAGGAGATAGTGTAATCTCTGCCCTCCCTGAGAACTATTCCGCTCCATGTGATCTTCACATTCTTAAACTTAAACGCCGTTCCTGTGTATGTAGCCTCAGGCTCGATTCCCGTTATGACTGCTGTGTTGCTTACATCCACTCTGTTGATAACAAAGTTCTTCTTTACTGACTCTGTATAGTTCCCTGTACCTGTGATCACCACAGTTGCAGTTCCAACGTGAACATTGTTGATGTACTTCACTGTGTAGTCAGTTCCCTGGACAAGTGCCTCACCATCCAACTTGACCTCGATATTCTGAGTAATTGCATTTCCGGTGAATTTCTTATCGACAACTCCGCACACAACAGCCTTCGTAATGCTTCTTCCTGTTATCGCGAAATATCTTGTAACTGAATCCTTGTAATTGCCCTTACCTGTTATAACGACCTTAGCCTTGCTTGTGACATCTGAATTCTGATCATAACTCAGTATGTAATCGACGCCATTCGCAAGAAGCTTCGTGCCATTCTTAACTGTTACAACTGGAACTATCTGTCCACCTGTGTACTCAGTCGATGCTGTCACTGTTATAGTGCAGTTCTTTATGCTTCCCGCCGTTATCTCAAAGCTTCCATGTACCGTTCCAGTGTAATTGCCCTTTCCTGTTACGATAATCTCTGCTGTTCCGACATCCGTATTGCTTCTGTACTCTACAGAATAATCATCAGCTGACAGAACAACTCCGTTCTTTGTGACAGCAACTGCCGGTGTGACGGCACTTCCTGTGTATTCCGTTGTCTCCGCTGTGGCAACTGCACCATTTAACTGAGCTGGAGCGATCTTGAACTGGGCAGTTACACTTCCCGTATAATTTGAATTGCTTCCAGCTGTTGCAGTTACCTTTGCAGTTCCTGCATTTACATTTCCGGCATATTTTACAACAAATGTATCAAGCTCCTCGTCGTTGATGATAAATGAACCATCCGCACTGCTGATCGATACAACATCCGGCGTTATTGTCTTGCCTGTGTATGTCATATCTGTCTGTGCCAGAACCGCTGTATAACCTGTAATGTCTCTCTTTGTAATGTTAAATGTTATCTTCTTTGAACCTACATAATTTCCATATCCTGTAATGTATACGGTTGCTGTTCCAACGTTGTAGTTATTTGAATACGATACCTTGTAGTCCGTTCCCTCGACAAGTGCCTTGCCGGCATATGTCACATCAACAGCCGGTGTGATAAATGTCTTTGCAAACTCCTGATCGTCTATCGCGCTGATCTTCGCACCGCTTATGTTTACAGGTTCCTTTGTTATTGTAAATTCTCTTAAAACAATTCCGGTATAGCTTCCCTTTCCTGTTATAACCGCCTTTGCAGGAGAATTCTTAGCAGACGCTTCTATATTGTTGCTGTATGTTATCTCATAGTCAACATCCTCAACAAGGGTGATATCTCCATATGTAACTACTACCGCAGGCTCTATCTCCTTGCCTGTATATATCTGTCCACCGATTTCACTTACATGGCAGTCATCATCTGCTATGTTCTTCTGTTTTATTGCAAATGTCTTTATCACGGTTCCGGTATAGTTGCCATTACCTGCGATTCTGACCTCCGCCTTATCCGTGACATTTCTGTTATTGCTGTATGTAACAGTATAATCCCTGCCTGCTACAAGCACTCCATCTCCGTATGTCACCTTAAGACCTGTAAATGTTATCTCACTTCCAGTATATGTCACACTGCTCTTGACTCCTGTGACCACTGCATCCTTTATGTCAGCTCCTGCAATAGCAAATATCTTTACAACAGATCCTGTGTAATTGCCCTTACCTGTAATGATCACCCCAGCCTCATCTGTCACATTTGTATTGTTTCTGTAACTTACCACATAATCTCTGCCAGCTTTCAGAACTGTTGTACCGTCTGTTACAACTGGTTCCGGCATAACCGGATTGCCTGTATATGCCTGACTGTCTATATCCGCAACGCTTGCAAGAGAAATATCTCTAGGTGATATCTCAAATTCCTCACTTGCATTTCCTGTGTAGTTACCGATTCCTGTTACCTTTACAGATGCTTTTGTCTCATCATCTGTCACATTTACATTGTCAATATACTCTGCCGTGAAATCAACATCCTGAACAAGTGTCATTCCACCGATTGTAACTGTGAGAGCCGGTGTCAGACTCTGTCCTGTGTATCTTGCTGCAGCCACCGTTATGTCGGCATCTGTGATCCTTCTTGGACTGATCGTAAATCTGACTGACTTTGTTCCGCTATAGTTGTTGATTCCTGTTATAGTCAAGACCGCACTGTCAGTTGCATTTACATTGTTACTGAAATCTGCTCTGAAGTCTTTTCCACTTACAAGTGTTCTTCCACCAAGTGTGACAACATATGATGGCTCCACCTCTTCTCCGGTATAAACTCCATTTTCAACTCTGACCACTGCATTCTCCACTGAAGCTCCGACTATCGTAAATGTCTTGCTCACGCTTCCTGTGAAGCCCTCTCCTTCAAGTGCTGTGATAGTTATCTTTCCTGTTCCAACATCAGAGTTGGATGAATATGTTATATCCAGGTTATCGAAATCAGTAACCGTCACTGTCTTGCCAAGTCTCTTCACTGTAAATGAGATGATCTCCGGCTTGACTGCTGTACCTGTGTAGAGGTATGTAGCGGCATCGAGTGCTACGACTCCGTCGCTTATGTCTATAGGTTTGATATTAAACTTAGCGGTCACAGAACCGGTATTTGAATTGATTCCCTTTGCCGTGACTGTCGCTGTACCCTCGTCCGTATTGTCCACATATACAAGGGCGTAATCTGTGCCATTTACAAGTTCTTTACCGTTCAGTGTTACTGTGGCATCCGGTGTGAGCGGCTGACCAAAGTTGTAATGCTGATCAGCTATCTTTGATATAACTGCCTTGGATATATCTGTAAGCTTCTTTGATATGGCAAATGTCACTGTTGTCTTTCCTGTGTAGTTGCCCTTTCCAGTGACTGTTATGACCGCCATACTGTCTGCTGTGGTAACCTCCACATTATTGCTGTAGGAGACTGTATAATCCTGGCTCAGCGCAAGTACTGATGAACCATCTCTCACTGTCACCTCCGGCGTGATAGCCTTTGCTGTGTATATCTGACCACTGACCGCATCGACACTGCACTTAGCAATATTCTTAGGTGTGATAGCAAATGCCTTTGTTATTACGCCGCTGTAGTTTCCTGTACCGGTTATGACTACCTTAGCAGATGTTGTTACATTCTTGTTGTTCTCATAGCTTACTATGTAATCCTCGTCCTCCGAAAGTGTTCTTCCGGATACTGTAACCATGATATCGCCAAATGTTATCTCCTTTCCTGTGTAGACAACACTTTCCTCTATTCCAGTCACAGCTGCGTCTGTAATGTCCACATTCTGTATAGCAAACTTCTTTGAAATACTTCCTGTGTAGTTACCTCTTCCTGTTACGATAGCCACCGCATCATCAGAAGCGGCTATGTTGTTCTCGTATGAGACAGCGTAATCTGTTCCTGCTGCAAGCACCTTACCGTCAAGATTTACAGAAAACTCAGGTGTAACCTCTTTTCCTGTATAGTTCTGAACCTCTATATCACTTATGACAGCACCTGATATATCCTTTGGAGCTATGTCAAATGTACATGTAACAGTTCCTGTATAATTACCTGTTCCCTTTATGACAACCGCAGCCTTTGTCTTGTCTGTGGTTGCGTTGATATTGTTGTTATAAGATATCGTGTAGTCGATATCCGCATTGAGTATCTCTCCGTCAACTGTAACTGTTATCGCTGGTGTTACCGGCATTCCAGTGAACTCAGCATCAGCCGCTGCGACATCAGCTCCGCTTATATTCTTCGCTGTGATCTCAAAGTATCCGATAGTCGTTCCTGTATAGTTACCTGTGCCTGTCACTGTAACCATTGCACGTTTTCCGACATTTACATTGTTGCTGCATACCGCGGTGTAATCCGTTCCCTCTTTAAGCGTCTTTCCATCAAGAATAACTGTGTACTTTGGCGCTATCGCACTGCCTGTATATTCGTAGCTGCCATCTATCTCAACAACAGCGTCCGCCATATCCACCTTTGTTATCTCAAATGTTCTGACTGTTTTTCCTGTGAAACCACTTCCCTTTACTGCAGCCACTGTGACATTTGCTGTTCCAACATTGATGTTGCTGTCATATGTCACATTGAAACCATCGAGGGATGTGACCGCCTCGGACTTTCCTGATCTTTTTACCATGATCATTCTGACCTCTGGCTTTATCTCCCTGCCAGTGTACTCATACTCTTCATTCTCAAGTGTCACAACTGCATCTGATATATCTATAGGAAGAATCTCAAATGTAGTGCTTACTGATCCTGTGTTGGTATTTATTCCATTTGCCTGGATAGTTGCCGTACCCTCTTTTGTATTGCCTATGTACACGAGCTCATAATCTACATCCTTTGTGAGCTGCTTGCCCTTATATGTGAGTGTAACATCAGGCTTTATAGGATTTCCAAAGTCATAGTACTCGTCGCCCGGCTTGCTTATCTGAGCCTTTGAGATATCTATGATCTCCTTCGCGATCGTGAATACTGTGCTTATTGTTCCCTTATAATTGCCCTTACCTATAACTGTTACGCCGGCATTTTCCGTGACATCCGTATTCTTGCTGTACTCTACCGTGTAATCCTTGTCTTTCTCAAGTACTATCGCACCATCTCTCACCACGATCTCAGGTGTAACAGGTGAGCCTGTGTATATCTGACCTCCGATAGGATCGATGCTGCATCTCACGATATTTTTAGCTGTGATTGTAAATGTTCTGCTTACCTCACCGCCGTAGTTACCCTGACCTGTTATGATAACACTTGCGAGCTCATCGGTGGTCACATCGTGATTGTTCTTGTATGCAACTGTGTAATCTGTGCCATTTGCAAGCTGTATTCCGTTCACAGTTACCTTTATTCCTGAGAACTCTATGTCCTCTCCGCTGTATACAACAGTATCTGCGATTCCTGATATCTCTGCATCCTCAATGCTGAGTGCAGTGATGACAAATGTCTTTGTTACAGAGCCCTTGTAATTGCCCTTTCCTGTTATAACAGCCTTGGCTGTCTTTGTTACTGCCTCATTGTTCTGGTACTCAACTGAGTAATCAACTCCTGCTACGAGCAGCACGTCTCCATTTCTGAGTGTAACCTCAGGTCTTACAGCCTGTCCTGCATATACCTGCGCTGGTATGTCTTCAATACTCAGCTTCGATATATCCATAGGTGTTATGGCAAACTCGGCATCTACAGCTCCTGTATAGTTGCCCTTACCTGTAACCGTCACCGAAGCCTTAGCACTTCCGGCAGTGACATTTACATTGTCACTGTAATCAGCGGTGTAATCTGTTCCGGCCTTGAGCGTCTTTCCATCGAGAATCACTGTAACTGCCGGCTCAAGCGGAGCTCCTGTATACTCTGCATCTGCCACTGTAAGCTCTGCACTCGATATTCTCTTTGGTGTTATGCTGAAATATGTCTCAGCCTTTCCTGAATAATTACCCTTTCCTGTTATTGTCACTACCGCATCATCTGTCACATTTATATTGTTCGATGCTGCAATTGTGTAATCTGTTCCAGGAATAAGAGTCTTTCCTGCCAGTGTGACTCTGCATACCGGGATGATCGCCTCGCCTGTGTAAGCTGCACTGTCAGCACTTATCACTGCCTGCTCTATTGATGCGGCTGTGATCGTATAATTAACTGTCGCACTACCTGCAAATCCCATGCCGTCCTCAGCCGTGAGTGTCAGGACTGCCTTACCCACGTTCACGTTATTGCTGCATGAATATGTGAATCCCGTGAGATCTGTCAGAGTCTTTGCTACTCCATTTCTCTTAACTGTGACCTTGCTTACCTCTGCATTTACTGCATTTCCAGTGTATGCGTATGAGTTCTTAACAAGTGTTATATCTGCCGTGGTGATATCTATCGGAAGTATGTTGAACGTACCACTTACCTCACCCTTATTCTGATCTATACCCTTCACTGTCACAGCTGCCTTTCCAGGCTTTACATTGTTTGCATATGTCAGGTCGTAATCAACACCCTTCACGAGTGTCTTTCCGTTCAGAATTACCTTCACATCTGGTGTAAGCTCTGAGCCAAAGTTGTAATACTGATCAGCTATGCTCGCTATCTTGGCTGCTGAGATGTCAAGTACCTCCTTTGATATGGAGAACTCTGCCACGAGCTCACCTTCGTAGTTGCCCTTACCTGTGATGACCGCCTTAGCCGACTTCGTTATCTCAACATTTTCCTTATAAGTTACTGTGTAATCCACATCCTTTTCAAGGACAACTGAGCCATCTCTGACTGTTACATCAGGAGCCACCTCGCTGCCAGTGTATATCTGTCCATTTATGGCATCGACTTTACAACCACTGATACTCTTAGGAGTTATGTCAAATGCAACTCTTATCTGTCCACCATAATTGTCCATACCTTTGATGATCACATATGCCTTTGACTCGTCTGTTGTCGCATTTACATTTCGCTCATAGCTCACGCTGTAGTCAGAGCCATATACCATGGTCTTTCCGCCGAGCTGAACCTTTATGTTGTCAAATGTAATGCTCTCACCTGTATAAACTGCGCTCTCAGGTATTCCTGTAACTACGGCTGAAGCTATGCTTGTTGCACATATCTCAAATGTCTTTGCTACAACACCTCTGTAGTTGCCCTTACCTGTGATGACTGCCTTTGCTGACTTTGTCTTGTCCACATTGTCACTGTATGCCACATCGTAATCGCGGCCAGCGACAAGGATCGTTGTTCCGTTCTTTACTGTAACTTTTGGCTCTATGGCACTTCCTGTGTACTCCTGTGCCTCAATATCTGACACATCAGCAGGAAGTATGGTCTTTGCCGTGATCTCAAACTGAACTGTGAGCTTTCCTGTGTAATTGCCCATAGCCGTTATGACTGCGCTGGCCTTGCGGTCTGCTGTTGTCACATCCCTGTTATCTGAGTATACCACTGTGTAATCCCTGCCTGCGACAAGGACTTTTCCATCCACGCTGACTGTTACGTCCGGTGTGATGTCTGATCCTGTATATACCTGTGAAGGTATCTCACATTCGCCATTTGCAATGCTCTTTGGCTGGATCTCAAATGTTCTGTTTATGACGCCTTCGTAGTTGCCCTTACCTGTGATAGTAAATCCGGCCTTATCTCCCGCGTCCACGTTATCTGTATATGTGATCTCATAGTCAGTTCCGCTCTCAAGAACCTTCTCTCCAATTCTCACTGTGATGTCCGGTGTGACGGCATCTCCAGTATACTCTGGTGATGACGCCTCAACTACCGCATCGGCAAGTGATGCTCTCTCTATCTGAAACGTCGCTGTCGCTGTTCCGGTGAAGTTCGTTCCGCCCTTTGCGGTGAGTGAAACTGTTGCCTTTCCAGCATTTACATTGTCTGTATACTTCACATCAAATGAAGCCAGATCTGTTATGATCTCTGTACCCTCTGCCACTGTAAGCATAAGTCTTGTAACTGATGGATTGATCGCTTCGCCTGTATATACAAACGATGTACCCTTTAATATAAGCTCACCCTTTGATATATCTGCAGCTTTTATAGCAAATGTCTTTGAAACTGACTTATTATATCCACCAATTCCAACGATGCTGACCGTTGCTGTTCCCACATTTATGTTGTCTGTGTAAGCAAGCTTATAGTCAACATTTTTCGTGAGCACCTTGCCATCATACTTAACTGTGACATCTGGTGTTATCTCTCTTCCAAAGTCATATGTCTGCGCCGGAATAGCTGATACCTCTGCCTTGGATATATCTGAGAGTATTCTTGATATTGTGAATTCTCTTGTTATCGATCCTGTGTAATTGCCATTACCCGTTATCACTGCCAATGCCTTGGACGTATCTGTTGTTTCATTGATATTGTTGCTGTACTCTACTTCATAATCTGTTCCGCTTACAAGGAGCGCTGAACCATTTCTTATGGTCACTTCCGGCTTGATCTCCTTGCCTGTCCATATCTGGCTCTCTATCGCCTGTACATCACAATCCTTGATATTCTTTTTTGTGATGGTGAAATGTACATCCTTAGTACCGGTATAATTTCCCTTACCTGTCACCGTGAAATATGTTCCATCATCAGTTGTAACTGACTTGTTACCCATGTAACTTATGGTGTAGTCCACACCAGCTGTAAGTACATCATTATCATCAGTCACTATGATGTTGTCAAATTCCACATTCGAGCCTGTGTATGCCACTGACTCGCTGTATCCGCTCACCGATACACTCGCAATGTTCTTTGAAATGATCGCAAATGCAGCCTTGAGTGTTCCCGTATAATTGCCCTTACCTACGATAACCGCCTGGGCCATAGCTTCCTTAGTAGACACGTTCACATTACCTGTATAAGTGATCTCGTAATCTACTCCGGCTGCGAGCACCTTTCCTGATGTTGTAGTTACCTGAACATCCGGTGTGATCTCGCTTCCTGTATACACCTGATCAGCGATGGCTGATGCCTCAGCTTTTCCTATATCGGCCGCTGCTATCTTGAATGATTCCTTAACACTGTCCTTGTAATTGCCTGTACCTGCGATTATCACATTTGCGGTTCCGACATTTACATTCTTCTCATATGTGACTGTATAGTCAACATCCTGAACCAGTGTCTTATCTGCCAGTGTGACAACCGGCTTTGGCGAGAGTGCCTTTCCTGTGTAGACCTGATCAGCTATCTGCACATCTGCACCCGTCAGTGATCTTGCTGTAATGTCGAATGAAACTGTGAGCTGGCCCTTGTAATTGCCGGCACCAGTTATAACCGCCTTGCCCTTTCCGACATTTACATTGCTGCTGTATGCCACCTCGTAGTCTTTTCCATCCACCAGGTTAACACCGCCAAGTGTAACCTTAACTGCAGGTTTCAGTGCTGTTCCCTGATATACCACAGCCTCTGCCACTGCAATAGCCGCAGAAATGTCAGCCTCTGTTATTCTGTAGTTTGCTGTCACACTACCCTTAAAGTTTGTATTGTTCTTCGCTGTGAGTGTAACCTTTGCTGTTCCAGCATTGATATTGTCTGCATATGCCACATCAAATGAACTCATGTCCGTTATCTGCACATCTGAACCAATCTCTATACCGGTCACCACCGGTATCTGAGCCTTTCCATTGTATACAAATGAATCAGACTCAAGTTTTATACTTCCTTTGCTTACATCGAGAGGTTCTATCGCAAAGCTCACTGTCTTTGATCCTGAATAATATCCAATTCCGGTTACTGTAACCTCAGCGGTTCCGGCATCTATGTTGTTCGCATATGAAACCGTGTAATCCTTGTCCTCAGTAAGCTCCATTCCGTCATATACAACGTTCACTGACGGCTTTATCTCAGCGCCCATGGCATATGTCTGTGCCGGGATCGCTGATATTGTTGCAGTGCTTATGCTCACTACACTTCTTGAGATCGAGAAGTACACTGTGATACTACCTGTGTAGTTGCCCTGTCCTGTGATGATCGCCTCAGCCTTGTCTGTCACATCTGTGTTGTTCGCATACTCAACCGTGTAATCCGTACCGCTTACCAGTGATACACTGCCATTTTTGACTGTTACCGCTGGGGCTACCGGCTTGCCTGTCCACTTCTGTCCAGGTATTGCCGAAATCTGACAATCTGCAACATTTCTCTGTACGATATCAAATGTCATCTCTCTGCTGCCTTCATAATTGCCTGCACCGGTAAATATGACTGTAGCAGTTCCAACTTCTTTATTGTTCTTGTATGAAACCGTGTAATCCTTGTTCTCTGTGAGCTTAACATCTGATACAGTAACCTCATATCCTGTCAGAATTATACTGTCTCCTGTATATGCCTCGCTCTCAGGTATTCCTGTTATGACCGCATCGTCAAATGCAGCCTTGGTTATATTAAAGCTAACTATCTTCTGTCCTGTGTAATTGCCATGACCCGTGATAGTTATCTCGGCCTTTTTGGCTGTTGTTGATACGTCTGTATTGTTGCTATATACAGCCTCATAATCAACTCCGCTCTTTAACTCCACATCCCCATTCTTTACTGTTATCTCAGGGGTCTGTGCCTTACCGTTATAAACAACATCCGCAACGTCTGAAACATCACACTCTTCGATATCCTTTGCAAGTATCTTAAATGATCCGGACTTGCTGCCTGTATAGTTGTTCTTTCCTGTGACTGTGACTGTAGCGGTGCCCTTGTTGATGTTTGATGAATAGGTCACATCATACTCTGTATCTGCGATCGTCTTGCCGTCAAGTGTCACTGCAACTGCAGGCTTTAAAGCCTTTCCTGTGTATGTCTGATCCTTAGCTGTCACCACTGCAAGGCTTAGAGACTTTGCTGTGATCTTGAACTGTGCATTGACTGTTCCCGCATAATTTCCGGTACCTTCGACTGTCACTGTCGCAGTTCCGACACTCGTATTGTCTGCAAACTCTACTGTGTAATCTGTACCTTCTGTAAGTTTCTTTGTTCCAAGTACCACCGTTACATCCGGCTTCACTGGAAGTCCTGTGTACTCTGCATCCGGAACCGTCACGCGGGCTGATGTTATATCTGCAGCGCCAATTGTGAATTTCGCACTTGCGGTTCCTTTGTAGTTTGTATTTGCTCTGGCTGTAAGAGATACAGTTCCTGTTCCCTTCTTTATGTTGTTGCTGTATGCTACATCAAAGTCTGAACCAGGAGTGATCTTCCTGTTACCTGCTGTTATGCTCTTAACCTCCGGCTTTATCTCACTTCCGCTGTACGTATAACTGTCACTTTCAAGTACAAGGCCTGCTGATGTTATGTCGTACTGCTCAATAACAAACGTTGTTCCTGTCTGTCCCTTGTAATCACCGGTTCCTGTGACTGTTATTGTTGCCTTTCCAGCATTTACATTATCTGTGTATCTGACTGTATAAGCACTGGCATCAAGTACCTTGTCACCAAGCTTCACAGTCACCTTTGGCTCTATCTCATCTCCAAAGTTATAGATAAATGATCCACCGTCAGCGATCGTCACAACTGCTGAGCTTATATCGATTATCTCTTTTGCGATTGAGAATGTCTTCTTTACTTCTCCTGTATAGTTGCCCTTACCTATGATCTTTGCAACAGCAAGACCGCCAGCCTCTGTCGTCACCTCAGTATTGTTTGAATACTCTATATCATAATCTGTACCCTTTACAAGAGTCTTTGCTCCATCACGAACTTCCACATCCGGTTTAACCTGTTTTCCTGTGTATATCTGTCCCTCGATGTCACTTATATTGCAATTCTCCAGGTTTCTTGCAGTTATAGCAAATTGAACAACTATTGAATCTGTGTAATTTCCCGCAGCTGTTATTGTAATCTTTGCCGGGGTCTTCTCTGTCGTCACATCAGTATTGTTGCTGTATGTCACCTTGTAATCAGAACTTGTGAGCACCTTTTCTCCAACCTTAACTGTCAGAGATGTAAATGTTATTGCAGAACCGGTGTATTCCACATTCTTTGAATATCCGGATACCACTGCATTTTCTATTGATGCAGGCACAATGCTGAACTTGGCACTGCATGTTCCCACATAAATCCCCTTACCTTTTATAGTGACGCAGGCTTTCTTTGAAACTGTTGACACATTCTCATTGTCGGTATAAGAATCCACAACATAGTCCTCACCCTCAGCAAGGATCTTGTCTCCATACTTAACCTCAATGTCAGGACATATTGCAGAACCTGTGTAGGTCTGATCTTCTATAGCCGTTATGACTGCATCAGCAATATCTATTGCCTGAATCTTGAACGATCCCTCGACTGAGCCTGTATAATTTCCACCTTCAACAGCGGTGACAATTACTGTTGCCGTTCCTACATCCCTGTTATTCTTATACTTGACTGTATAATCATCTGCCGAAAGAACTCTTCCATCTGCCAGCGTAACCGTGACATCAGGTGTCTGTGCCTCGCCTGTGTATGTCACATCATTCACAGTTATTTTGGCTGAATTTATTGATTGCTGACCTATAGTAAATCTCTGTGTGAGACTGCCTATAAAGTTCCCGGTTGTTCCTGCTGTAACTGTAACGCTTCCAGTACCTGCTTCTGTATTATCACTATATGATACAGTGAAGCCCGTAAAATCTGTTACCAGCACATTATTTCCGGACTTTATGGACACTGGTCGAGGCTCTGCAGGAGTGCCTGTGTACTCAAACACATTCTGATCAATAACAAGTGTATCCCCTGATATATCATATGGAAGTATATTGAACGTATATGTAAGCGTTCCTTTGAATCTTCCAACACCTGTTACTGTAAGTGTCGCTGTACCCACATTCTTATTATTTGTAAAACTATATGTATAGTCCTCTTTATCAGTCAGTTTTTCTCCGTCATAAGTTACTGTGAAATTCGGGGTTATCGCAGCTCCGAACCTATATGTCTGATTTTCAATATTTGATACGGCTATCTTGTCATTGTCTTCTATATTGATAAATTCCTTTGTTATCCGGAAATACTTTGTAACACTTCCAGTGTAATGATCGCCCTTACCGATAACTGTATATGAAGCTTCACCTTCATCTGTATTATCACTGTAAATTACATCATAATCTCCGCCATTTTCCAACTTTATTATGCCATTATAGACTGCGACATCCGGCTTTATCTCAGAGCCTGTCCACTGCTGATCCGGAACCGACTCCACTGCACATGAACTTATGCTTCTCTTTGAAATCTCAAATCTTATAACTGTCTGTCCGCTGAAGTTGCCTGTACCGGTTACTGTGATCGAGGCTCTGTCTCCGGATCCTGTAACCTCTCTGTTATTTTCATAAACTACAGTATAATCCTTGCCCTGCTCCAGAGTGTAAATCTTCCTATTATAATATCTTGTTATCTTGATCTCTGGTTCAATGTCAGTTCCTGTATACTCCTGTGTAGCATCTGCATTTGTTATGCTGACACCATTTCCGGCTGCTGTAATTGACACTGGTGTAATCTTGAAAATCTTAGTCGCATCGCCTGTGTAGTTTGAACTCTTTGCTGTGATTACCACCTCAGCGCTATCTGAGACATCTATATTATTGTTAAATGCTAACGTATAATCTCGTCCCTGAACAAGCTCTACCGTTCCATTCTTCACTGTGACCGCAGGTTCTATCGCTGCCCCCATCTCATACTGTGTATCCTCTATTCCTGTTATCGTACAGTCCTCAATAGGTTTTGGAACAATGTTAAACTCGAGACTCTTTGTGCCGCTGTAAGATCCTGTTCCTTCTATCTCAACAGTTGCAACACCTACTTCTGTATTTCCTGTTATTGATTTTATAACATAATCCTTATCAAGCTGAAGAGTGTAATCCCCTTTCTTGATTGTAAGTGTTGGAGTTATCGCTTTACCGGCATAGTACTGATCAGGAATTGGGGCGTACTCCAGATCAGCCATCTCTCCCGCTGGTGCGGTGATGGTTATCTGGAAAATTCTCATACCCGTAAAATACGGAGTTGATCCTGCCGCTCCGCTGATGACCATATTATATGTTCCTGGTTCAGTGTACAGATTCATCACCTTGTAATCTACACCCTTTTCCAGAACGATTCCGTTATATGTGACCGTTATATCAGGATCAATCGGTGAACCTGTATATTCATAATTAACTTTATTTCTAGTTAATATGACATCATTCGCACTTATATCCTTTGCAACGATCTTGAAAGTCTTGGTCACGGTTCCCGCATAGTCGCCTTTTCCGACAAATGTTACAGAACCAGTGTCCTTTGGTGAGAGGTTGTCACCATATGTGACCGTGTAATCGGTTCCCTCAACCAAATTCCTGCCATCATATGTAGGCGTTATATCTGGTTTTATCTGAGAACCAGTATATGCCATTTTCCCTATATCTGGAATTGTAACGTCTGTCATTCCGATCTTGCTCGTCTTGATCGTAAATGTACCCATAGCCGTGCCCTTGAAATTGCCTTTACCTGTTATGGTGATTATGGCTGAACTGCCCAGCTCCACATTATTCTTATAACCCGTGATCTCGTAATCAACACCCTTCTCAAGTGTTGTATTGCTGAACGTTACCTTAGATGGCACAGGCTTAACCTCTGCCCCCGTATACTCCACTGGCTCCACTGTGATCACTGCAGGCGCAATACTTGTTGCCACCGTATTGAATGTGCATATCTTTGAACCTGTGTAGTTATTATACATAGTCAATTTAAAGCTGTGTTCACCGACATTGTAGTTTTTCTCTGTTCTATATTCGGAAAAATCCAAGAAGTAATCTCCATCACCAGTTGACAGGGTTGTCCCGAGAACAGGATCCGTGATCTTTACTGTTGGCACAACCGCCATAGCTATATTATTTGCAGTATTGTATACAGCATCAGATATACTTATGTTAAGAGTGTCTATCGACTTCGGTGCAATATCAAACTGGATCGTCTTTGAACCTGTAAATGAATTCAAACCTGAAATAGTAACGCTTGCCTTTTTCTTAGCTGTAGTTGCATTTATATTATCTGTATAATATGCAATCTTGTAATCCCTGTCTTTTACAAGCGTAGTTCCCTTGTATGTAACCACTGGCTCCGGCGTCTTGTCCTCGCCATCATATGTGAATTCATCCGTTACAACAGCGTCTGCATCTGCAATATTCTTAACATTACTTCCAGAGTTGAGGATCGTGAATGTCTTGGTCACGGATCCCTGAAATCTATTTGGATGACCCGTTATCGTGACAGTTGCTGTGCCTGGATTCGTATTGTTTGAATATTCAACTTTATATTCATAATCTTCTTTGTTGGTATCTTCAACGCTATAGAGTTTTTTGTTATTGGTCTTATCTATAACCTCAACTTTAGGTTTTATCGGCTTACCAGTATACACAAAACTCTCACCTTCAAGACTTATAGTAGTCTGTGTTTCAAGATCTGCAGCATTTATCCCATAAAAGATATCAAAATATCCATTGCTGCCACCTATAGCATAATTGCTGTTCTTTGTTGATTCGACAATCGCAAATGGGCCATTGCCCATATGTTCCCTCTCTATATCTGCTGCCCGATCCACATTCCAATATTCAACTTGATAATCCACGCCTTCAGTGAGAAATGGACCATTCGCAGATGATCTTACATATATCTTTGGAACAACACCCTGTGCCTGATATGTGTAATACTTCGATGTACTGTTACTGTATTTATTTGACGCATCAGTTCCGCCTACATAGAACCAGCCCGCAGTTGATATTGTCTTGGGCCTGATCGTAAACGTAACTGTAAGAGTACCTGTACAGTTCATATCCGGCTTACCCGTTATGATCGCTGTCGCGGTGCCCGCATTGACATTGTTCTCATAACTTATCGTATAAAGTGTCGATGACAATGTGGTTGTTCCCGATGTATCTCCCACTTTCTTTACACCGATATTACTGTCTATCTTAATCGCATTTCCCGTATATATCTTACCATTAGGCAAATTCTTAAGATATGCGTAATATCCATCCGCATTGAGGTCTATCGCCCCCGTATCTGCAAGCTGTGCTTCGCTGTCCGCATCCGTTGGAGTGGCTATACCTCCCGTGTCTGCAGCAAGCACCTTTGCAAATCCTCCAATCGCCATATCACTTTGGAATATTACGGACAATGCCATAATAAACGCCATGAAGAATGCGATCACTCGTTTACCAGTTCCTTTTCTCATAATTCACTCCCGCCTTTCTTGGTCGTATAACAGCCCTACTTATAGAAAATTCTACCAAAAATCAATATCATATTCAATTGTTTTTATGAATTTTTGACTTAACTATTTGACTTAACACCAAACAAACAAAAGGCTTTCAGTCATAATCTACAAAATGCATCTTGATGATGTCTATTGCAGACCATAACTGAAAGCCCTATGTAATACATTGTTCTATTTTCTTATCTTCTTAAATGAAACAACAGCTGAGATAATGGCCATCACTCCAATGACTATATAAAACGGAAGTCTGTCACCTGTCTGTGGGGCCTTTCCCGGATCAACATTACCATCCGTACCAGATTCTGTTGTCGGCTTCGTCATCGAATTGCCATCCCCATCGTCGTCTTTGATATCTACTTCGTCTTTGACAAATATTGCAAGCTGCCCCTCTGATGGCAGTTTCACATTGACCGCACCGTCAACGACCTCAAAACTAAGTTTCTCCCACGCTCCATCTGTTGGAAGAAATCTCACCTGAACTGTCATATCCGAGGTTATGACTGCACCTCTTATCTTTGTTATCTCCAAATTCGAAAAATCATAATCATCAACGGCCGTTACAGAGAATACCGCAAGGGTTGAGAAACCCTTAAGGGTACTATCTCCGAGAACACCTGCAGGATCATATCCCATCACCAGATCATCTATATCCTCTATGGATGTGTCTGGCTCCGAAAGCAGTATATGCGACGAATCTGTTCCAAAATCACGATCCGGACTCTCATTAGCCATAGCCGTAATTCCAAATCCTAACAGCATAACCATGGTCATTGCATATACAGCAAGTCTTTTTCTTGAAAATATCCTTCTAATCATATGTGTCATAACCTTTTTCATAACCTTTTCACTCCTTCTCCTCCTAAGGCAGCTCCCTGATGCCTTAATCTTCTCACATAATACCATCTAAAAAAAATACCGTCAATTGTGCAAATTAACATTTTAATGGTTATTCATCGATTTTCAACCGGTATTTCATCAATCTTGACAGCTTGAACCAGCCATCTTTTTCCATCCATTCCACAACATGTTGAAAGTGTCAAAAGTCTGCTGTCTATATCTATATTTTGGTCATTTTTGACAATACCCTCATCAAACCTTTCAGATTTTATATTTAGAAGATATTCTTTTCTGACCTCTTTGTCCGAGAAATCATTATACGTGAGTATATGCCTGTCATTTGTTCTATAGGCGGCAAAAACTTCGTATCTCATAACCCGGTCTGGAAGATATATATATACATTCCTGTTGCTTTCCCAGAAAGAGTCATCCTCATAATTATGAAGAGTCTTAAACATTGTACCGGTAGACATATTGTGACCATATATTATTGTATCAAAATCTTCAAAATCCAAATTGTTCCCTGCATCAACAAATATAGAACCGTCAGGACTGTATTCACCATATGCATCATGGTTGAGATAATACGCATTATCGCTTCCCTGCAAAACAGGATAGTCAACGTCTGTCCCCGGTATATATATCCATGCACATATATCACCATTCTGAGTTTTCAGGCCAGCAAAATTAACATCCAACTCCGGATAGTTCCCATTTGTTGTCTGCCCTGATCCGGCATTTCCTTCTGCACTTTCCGGGCCGTCTGATGTATCTGTACCTCTATCCACGTATGTCCTAAGTCTGTTCTCTGCTCTGAGACTTCTATTGTGTCCTCTCACATACCGCACAGCAAGACATACACAGACTAGTACTGCAAATACCGAGATTGCAAACACGATCTTCCATACTAGGTTGCATGACGTTTTATTTACTCTGCGATGTGGACCAATCTCACGTTTGCTGTCCACTGTATCATCATCCGCTGGAGCAGCACTGCTTTCATTATTGCTATTTGTGCTGATATTTTCTCTGCTATTTTCCTCAACTATAGACTGAGCAAGAGCAATAGCCTCCGAAAGGCGTCTTTCCAACTCTCTTTGTTCTTGTAGATCTGACATATCATCTACTCCGTTTTTCTGTAAAAAGTTTCAATCATCATCTCTGTAAGTTTATCTTCATCTATAAGATATTTATCATAATAATTTTCTCTCTCGTAATCGCCTGACACCGTATATATATCCCCCTCACCAAATTGCACTCTTTTAAGCACTTTTGCAAGGTAAAGCATACTATTTCGAGAAATATCAGTATCCACATATCCCTGTACACTATCGTACATTTTGAATATCTTAAAAGGATTCTTTTTTATCTGCTGCTGTACTGCATCACACCACGCTGATATATACTGTTTCTGTCTTGACATTCTATTCTCATTTGTTCCTATATCCGTAGAGGCGCTGTCTCTTTCAGTGACATAATACATGGCCTGTTCATCGTTAAGAGTGACTTCTTCGCCCTTCACAATTCCGGCTTTCGGCACATCTTCCAACGCAGTCAGGGTAATTCCCCCGGCAAGTTCATTTATGCCGCCTATGCCATCAATATCTACGGAAACACTTCCATGTATCGGAATGCCATGTAACAATTTTGACACCGTATTCATCTCAAGTCCGCGTCCTTCAGACTGACTTTTCCCGTAGGAATATGCCAAAGCTATTTGGACATTCTTCGTTGTTGCAGCTTTACCGGAAATATCGTATATCGCAACCGGTCCTATGCTATCTCTATTTATACATATGCATTTCACCATATCTTTTTCTGTATTGATAACCACCAGCGCAAGCATGTCCGCCTGTCCGATGCTCTCATCCTCGCCTCTGGCATCAATGCCCATAAAAAGTATATTTATATTTGCCGGATCATACTTATAAATGTTACCCCTGTACATCAACTGACCACCATTCTGAACGCATCCGGGTATAGATGACATATCTGGTATTTCCACTGATGTATTTGCGTGTAACTCCTGTTCTCCCCTCTTCATACAACCGAATATCATCACCCAGGTTGACAACAAGGCTAAGCTGAAGCACACAGCGACAATCGACGCAATCACTTTCTTTTTTTTCATATCTTCTCCAGTGAATCCCCGTTTCAAAAAAGCGGCACGGAAATCCGTGCCGCCGATATAATCACGTACTCTATTCGTATACTGCAGTATCTTATTGCGACTATTACGAACTAATTATCCATACTGGACTAATTATTCATATAATGGATACTTCTCAACAATACTCTTTACAAGCGCCTCTGCTCTCTCCTTGTCATGATCGAGAACTGCTGCCTTGATTGCCTCGGCAATGGTATCCATATCAGCCTCATCTGCACCTCTTGTTGTAACTGCAGGAGTTCCAAGTCTTATACCGCTTGTGACAAATGGTGACTTAGGATCATTTGGAACTGTGTTCTTGTTGGCTGTGATATGAACCTCATCGAGGAGCTTCTCAACTTCCTTACCTGTAAGGCCAAGTCTCTTGAGATCCATAAGCATGAGGTGATTGTCTGTACCGCCTGATACTATGTCAAATCCTCTTGCCATAAGAGCCTTAGCAAGGGCTGCTGCATTCTTTACGACCTGCTCCTGATATGCCTTGAACTCAGGTGTGAGTGCCTCCTTAAAACATACTGCCTTACCGGCTATGACATGCATAAGAGGGCCACCCTGGATTCCAGGGAATACTGCCTTGTTGAAGTTAAACTTCTCATTGATCTCATTGCTGCACATGATCATTCCGCCACGAGGTCCGCGGAGTGTCTTGTGAGTTGTGGTAGTTGTTACGTGTGCATATGGGATAGGACTCATGTGAAGACCTGCTGCCACAAGACCTGCGATATGTGCCATATCCACCATGAGGTATGCTCCGACCTCATCTGCTATCTCTCTGAATCTCTTGAAATCTATCGCTCTGGCGTATGCTGAAGCACCTGCCACGATGAGCTTTGGCTTGCACTCCTTTGCGATCTCAAGCACCTTATCATAATCTATAAATCCATCATCGTTTACACCGTAAGGAACACAGTGGAAATACTTTCCAGACATGTTGACCGGTGAACCGTGTGTGAGATGTCCGCCGTGATCAAGATTCATACCCATGAATGTATCGCCAGGATTAAGGATAGCGAAGAACACTGCCATGTTAGCCTGTGCACCCGAATGTGGCTGTACATTAACGTACTCGCATCCAAACAGCTCTTTTGCTCTCTCTCTTGCAAGATCCTCTACAACATCTACATACTGGCATCCGCCGTAATATCTCTTTCCAGGATAACCCTCTGCATACTTGTTTGTAAGGTGGCTGCCCATGGCTGCCATAACTGCCTTTGATACAATATTCTCAGATGCGATAAGCTCCAGGTTGTTATTCTGTCTGTTAAGCTCATCTGTCATAGCGGCTGCTATCTCAGGATCTACTTTTGTAATCTCGTCAAAACTGAACATCTATATTACCTCCGTCATAATTTAATATTTTATATTATATCCTCTATGTCTGATCTTTTTCAACACCAAACAGCCTTTTTGCATATTTTTAAGCTATTATACTGTGCCACTTTATTTATTTCACGGTGTATCCTGCAACTTTAACATTGCTTCATACTGTGAATATTCATATTCATTGTAGAAATATTCCTTATGTCTCTGCCTTATACCCAGTTCCTCAAACCACTCTGACACCAGTTTATTTCTAAGTTTTGTTTTTGCAGGCTCAGCCAGTGTATTGTAATTCCAGAGTGAAAAATGTAATGCATAATTGACAAAATCCTTCTCAAGTTCATTCCACTTTTCTCTGTCCTTAAGGAACTGTCTGAGGGCAAGCAGCATCCTGTAGAAGTTATCCCAAGATTTTTCTCTGGTCTTCGAAAGAGAATCCACAGTGTCTACTCTTCTATGGATAAGTATCTTTCTAACCGTTGATATTTTCTCTGCAAGCACCAGAGCGCTGAATACAAAGAGTGCATCATTGGTGGTACGCTGTTCCTGAAATTTCAGATCATTCTTAACTACAAACTCTCTTAGATAAAGCTTATCCCATGCCCATCCGACAAATGCCTTAAATATATTGGTCGATATCTGTCTGTAACCGAAAGGTTCATATGGTGGAAGTGCCCATTCTATCATAGTCCAGTTCTCATATACAAATTCGCCAGAGTCCATATTGTACTGATCTGATTTGTATATAACGATTTCTGCTCTCTGCTCCTCAGCCTTCTCATATGCCAGCTGCACCATATTCGGTTCAAAGAAGTCATCACAATCCAGGAATAACATGTACTTGCCAGTCGCCTCTGTAAGTCCGCGGTTTCTTGCTGCTCCAGCGCCCTTATTCTCCTCGGTGAACACTCTTATACGCTCATCCCTGCTGCTGTAGGCCTGAAGCATTTCCAGGGATTTATCCACAGACCCGTCATCAACACATATTATCTCTATATTCTTCAGTGTCTGTCTCGTCAGCATATCGAGACAATTGTCAATATATTCTTCCGCATTATATATAGCTACAACTATAGATACATCTACTGCCATGCATTCTATCCTCATATGTCACGCTATTTCCCATAGCATATTACTGATTACTCTTTTTTCATCATTCTGAACACTAACCTCTTAATGCCCGAAGGAATAAACATTATCACCCGGCCAGCCTTGAATGTGACTGATGATTCATATTTCTGTTTCTGCTGTTCAAGCTCCAGCAGTCTCTGCTGCTCCAGTCTGCTGCACATTTTCTCGTGCTCCGCCTGCTTCTTTGCCAGTCGCTGTTCATACGATTTCCTCTGTGCCTGCATCATCCTGTCTTTTTCAGCTACAACCTTTTCAAGATCATTTACCTTGTTCTTACAGTCATATACTCTCTTATCCAGGACAACTTTTCCAAGGTAAAATCTTTTTACATATCCCGGATCTTTGGCAAGAATATAAAGGTTTGACCGCTCCTCCAGAGAGAACAGTTTCTCATCTATTTCATCGTTTTCATAGCTTCTGTGGAACTCCACAGCCATTCTCTCTGCAAATTCCCAGCCAACATCTTCCGTCATCCAGTGCAGCAATTCATAATAGCATACCCATCTCTGAGATGAATAATATCCCTTCCACTTCTGCCACACTTCCCAGTCAGTCATGAGCATATCCTTTATCCTGTCATATGCTCTGTTTACAGTAAATGCTATCTGACTGTCATCTATCCATACCGTATCCCGATAAACTTTTTCACATATGGCTGCACTTACACACATCGCCCTGCCTGCGCTCGTGAACACCTGCCACAACAGATAAATATCCGGAAACAGCTCATCAGAGCCGCCAATCTCCAGATGTTTTTTTCTATAAAACCCTTACTATATAATCCAGCGCCTATGTTCCTCACGAGCATAACATATGCCGGATCCTTCCCAAGGAATAATTCCTTATCGTATGTCACTCCCTCTGGCAGTCCGACATTCTCATATACTATACCAACAAAGTCCAGATCATGCTCATCAGCTTTCTCCACCAGCTCCTGCACCTTCTGATCTGCTACATCCACACATGGCCTCGCGATAAAATAGTAATTATCCAGTTCCATTATTTTCATTTTAACAATCTGTGTACTCACTCTTCCCTCCTCATTACACTGCGAATGTAGCTGCACCAATAAGTATAACATAATACAGCTTATCTAAACAATCCACACATTTATCCCTTATTAAATATACATAAAAATACACGGATCCAAACCATATAATATATCCTTGGTTCAGACCCGTGTCAATTATTACATCCAGTAAACACGTATATTATTAAATGAAACCAGGTAATAAACTACTAATATTCTCTTACAAATAATGTCAAAAATGTAATATTATTCCTTTTCATAATAGTGCACATGCTCTCTGTTGTGAATATTTTATTTTTCATTCTCTGCCCTCAGCTCAGTGCCATCATAATCAATAACTATAGCCGACTGTGTGCTTACGCTGCCTGCAAGTATCATCTTTGCAACCAGTGTCTCCACATTCTTCTGCAGATATCTCTTGAGCGGTCTTGCACCATACACCTGATCATATCCCTGATCGATGATGTGCTGCTTTGCACTCTCCGTAAGTTTGATAGTGATCTCCCTGTCTGCCAGTCTGCTGTTGAGATCTGCCATGAGAAGATCAACGATACCACTGATGTTGTCCTTGGACAGTGCCCTGAATGTAATGATCTCATCAATACGGTTCAGGAACTCAGGTCTGAATCTGCTCTTAAGCTGAGCCATTACGTCATTCTTCAGTTCATCTGTGATCTCTCCGCCGGCAGCTGCAATATCTGCACCACCGATATTTGATGTCATGATAATGATCGTATTCTTGAAGTCCACAGTTCTGCCCTGAGAATCCGTGATACGTCCATCATCAAGCACCTGAAGGAGCACATTGAACACATCCGGATGTGCCTTCTCTATCTCATCAAAGAGGACAACCGAATATGGCTTTCTACGAACAGCCTCTGTCAGCTGACCGCCTTCATCATAACCTACATATCCCGGAGGCGCTCCTATAAGTCTTGACACACTGTGCTTTTCCATGTATTCACTCATATCGATACGGACCATGTTCTGCTCATTGTCAAACAGCGCCGCAGCAAGACTCTTTGCAAGCTCTGTCTTACCTACACCGGTTGGTCCAAGGAATATAAATGAACCGATTGGCTTGCTAGGATCCTTTATTCCTGCTTTTGATCTGATGATCGCATCGCTGACATACTCAACAGCCTCATCCTGACCTACAACTCTCTTCTTAAGTTCACTGGCAAGATTAAGAGTTTTACTCTTTTCACTCTCCGTAAGTTTTGCAACAGGTATTCCCGTCCACTTGGATACGATCTTGGATATCTCGTCCTCTGAAACCACCTCATGTACGAGCTCCCTCTCCTTATCTGAAGCTGTAGACTCAGCCTCTGCAAGTTCCTTCTGGATAGCAGGAAGCTTACCATACTGAAGCTCTGCTGCCTTGTTCAGGTCATAGTTTCTCTGAGCAGCCTGTATATCGGCCTTGACCTGCTCCATCTCTTCCTTGAGTGTTCTTATCTTCTCAACTGCAGCCTTTTCATTCTCCCACTTTGCTTTCAGGGAATTTGCCTGATCCTTGAGTTCTGCCAGTTCAGCCTGAAGGTCTGCCAGTCTCTGCTTTGACAGATTATCCTCCTCCTTCTTAAGGGCTGTCTCCTCAATCTCCAGCTGCATTATCTTACGTGTGATCTCATCCACTTCAACAGGCATTGAATCAAGCTCTGTCTTGATCATGGCACACGCCTCGTCAACAAGATCTATTGCCTTATCCGGCAGGAATCTGTCTGTTATATATCTGTTGGAAAGAACCGCTGCACTTACAAGGGCACCATCTGATATCTTAACTCCATGGAACACCTCGTACCTCTCCTTGATTCCTCGAAGGATAGATATTGTATCTTCAACGGTTGGCTCATCCACCATAACCGGCTGGAAACGTCTCTCAAGAGCCGCATCCTTCTCTATATACTGTCTGTACTCGTTCAGTGTTGTAGCACCTATACAGTGCAGCTCACCTCTGGCGAGCATAGGCTTAAGCATGTTTCCCGCATCCATTGCACCATCAGTCTTGCCTGCTCCGACGATAGTGTGAAGCTCATCGATGAACATAATCACTTCACCCTCAGACTTCTTAACCTCATCAAGGACATTCTTAAGTCTCTCTTCAAATTCACCTCTGTACTTGGCACCGGCCACAAGAGCTCCCATATCAAGTGCAAATATCTTCTTGTTCTTAAGTCCCTCTGGCACATCACCTCTGAGTATCCTCTGTGCAAGTCCCTCTACAACCGCAGTCTTACCTACACCAGGCTCACCGATAAGCACCGGATTGTTCTTTGTCTTCCTTGACAGGATCCTGATCACATTTCGTATCTCAGCGTCACGTCCTATTACCGGGTCAAGTTTCTGCTGTCTTGCCCTCTCGACCAGATCATATCCGAACTTCTCCATAGCCTCATATGAGCTCTCCGGATCATCGCTGTCCACCTTGTGGTTACCTCTGATTTCTGCTAGCTCCTTGAGGAATGCATTCCTGCTAACTCCCCAGCCTTTAAGAAGCTCCTTGATATCCGAATCAGCCTTATCCACCATGCCGAGGAACAAATGCTCAACAGACACATATGTGTCGCCCATCTGCTTTGCTTCCTTCTCTGCCTGGATGAGAGCCTTTGAGAAGTTATTTCCGGCATACATATTGCCACCGCTGACCTTCGGCAACCTTGCCAGCTTATCCTCCACCGCATTCACGGCACCAGTAACATTCACGCCCATCTTCTCAAATATCTTGGCTATCAAACTGTCATCTATCTCAAGCAAGCCAGCCAAAAGGTGCATCTGCGTAAGTTCCTGATTGTCGTACTCCAGAGCTTTTTCTTTTGCTTTCTCTACAACTTCCAACGATTTACGTGTGTATTTATCCATCTCCATAGCTGTTTACCTCCTAAACTAAACTTTCAGGGAACTGATACCTTAATATCACTTCCCTGTCTGATGATAATATAACACACTTGTTAGCACTCGTCAACACTGAGTGCTAACATTTTTTTTATTATTTTAAATTATTTCTCTCTATGGTAAACTACCACCCCGGCAGCCCCTAATAAACATGCCATCATGACTATTAGCATCAATGCCACATTTCCGTCATCTCCGGTATTTGGTACACCTGCCCCCTTTTTTGAGTCTGCTACAGTTGTATTCTCTGTTGAGGTCACGTTAGTTTTCTCATCGGTTGTCTGTCTCTCTGTTGTTACCTTCTCTGTCGTCTGCTCACTTGACGTTGGTTTTTCAGTTGAAGGTTCATTTGTAGTCGATTCATTTGTTGCTGGTACATTCCCCTTCTTTACCACTACCTTTGCAGCAGGAGATGCATAATAATTTTTGGTCTCCTTATATCTCACATAATAATTTCCATCTGCAAGTTTCTTAAGTACCGTGCTTTCACAATCCAACCATTTTTTCTTGTCGACACTATATTCCATTGACGTCTTCAGATTTGATATCTGACCATCATTTTTCCCATCCACAGTCTCTGCCGTTGCGACCAAACCTGTAGGTGCCTTCTGCTTTGCCTTATCTATTGTGAACTCTTCCACGATCTGTCCATGCATGGTATTCTCACCCTTGATAGTAACTGTAGCTGTTCCCGCATCAATATTATCCGCATATACACATGAGTAACTTTTTCCCTCTGTCAGAGTCTTTCCGCCATAAGAAACCGTAACCGCAGGTTTCTTTTCTTTTCCATCGTACACATATGTTTTTGGATCAATGCTGACAGCGACATCTGCATCATCCGACAAGCTGCGGTAACGGAGAATAAAATCCTTAGCCTTGGCTCCTGTCTCATCATCAATGATTGTCGTTCCTTCTACAGAAAGTCCCTCTGGTACAAACTCCTTCACACCGTCAAATCCATCTGCAATATGCCCAAAGTTGCTAAGTCCGTCACTGTTCTGTACCGTAAATACACAGTCTGTATCCATCTCAAGTTTTTCAAACCAACACTGTGAACCGTTGAGCGTCACATTTGAGCCATTATTCAGACAGATTCCATCTTTTGTCATCCAGTTGATACTATCCGTAATGAATTTGACATTTGACAAAGTCAGCATAGCATTAGTAAATCCAACACTTCCATTTGTGATACCGCAATTTAATGTTCCGTTTTTCACGTATAACGAATAATCAAAATTCATCATCTGCAAAGTGACACTTTTACCGTTGAGATCTATAATGATATGTTTATTATGTTCACCATCATTGTATCCTATAGAAGCCGAAGGATCATATATATCACTAATTATACATATTGTATAGCCATTCTGTGCGGCTACAAATGCATCAGCCAGTGTAGCATATGATCCGATCTCATCGCCATTGCCATCCGTCACAATTGCCACATCCCCATCCGCGGCCTGCACCTTCACAGAGTTCTTTCCCGCAATAATCACTACAGCAAATATACATGCCATAATCAACCCAGTTACCAATTTCTTTGATTCCATAATTATCCCTTTCCTCCTGTCTTTAATCCCTGGCAGTTACTGCCAGATATTGCCATCAACATAACAAATAATTATAATACACTGAGTTTTTTAGTAAACTAGCCAAACGGCTAGTTTTTAAAATTAAATGACTAAATGCATAACTTTAGTACGAAAAAGAACCAGCACTCAAATGCCGGTTCTCCCTGTTATGATATTATTCTATTATCACAGCTCCTCACCATTGGTCTCTATAACATGTTTGTACCAATAATAAGAATCCTTCTTGTATCTGTTCAAAGTTCCACTGTTCTCGTCCTCTTCTCTGTCCACATACACAAATCCGTATCTCTTCTGATATCCGTTGAGCCAGCTGAGAAGATCTGTGTAAGACCATGTGCAGTATGCCAGGACACGGCAGCCATCATCACACGCTTTCTTGAGCTCCTCTATGTGATGTTTCAGGTAATCTATCCTGTACGGATCATGGATCTCCCCATCCTCGAACTTGTCAAATGCACCAAGACCATTCTCAGATATTACGATCGGAAGGTCGTATCTTGAAGTGATCTGTCTGCAGCACATGCGAAGTCCCATCGGATCGATGGTCCAATCCCAGTCTGTCGTAGGAAGGAATTCATTTGCAGGATTCTTGTAGAGTCCCGGAACTCCCTGCACCTTTGCGGTACCCTTCTTGCCTGTGGTGTTCATCTCATGTGTAGCGCCAACTCCATCTATCGGATTGTACTCTGCAACACATGTTCTGTAGTAATTTACACCCATGAAATCGATAAGGGAGGCAGCCTTCTTCAGGGTCTCGTCATCTCCATCTTCTATAACCGGCATCAGATCCTTGCTCTCAAGGTACGCCCTTGCAGCTCTTGGATATCGGCCATATGCATACATATCCATCCAGTAGAAGTTCTCAAGATCATCGTAATCCATCTTCGCCATGGCATTCTCCGGCTTTCTGTCAAATGCATACGCTGGAGTAAATGCGAATGATGAACCGACCTTTGCATCCGGACAGATCTCCTTGAGCGCTATAACGCTCTTTGCGTGTGCCATGAATGCATGGTGGTTTACCTGATAGAACATCTTCTGGTCATCAACCTTTCCTGGTGGGTGCATTCCGGCATTCCAGCCAAGACCTGTAAATACATTCTGCTCATTCATGATTATCCAGTGCTTTACCCTGTCACTGTATCTCTCAAACAAAACCTTTGCGTATCTGACGAAATCATCGACTATTCGTCTGCTCTCCCATCCGTGATACTGCTCCTCAAGTGCCTGTGGCATATCCCAGTGATACACGGTCACCATAGGAACTATATTATTCTTTACAAGCTCGTTGATAAGATCATCATAGAACTGAAGCCCCTTCTCATTGACCTCACCGTTGCCGTCAGGTATTATTCTCGGCCAGGATATTGAGAATCTGTATGTCTTCAGTCCCATCTCCGCCATGAGAGCCACATCTTCTTTATATCTGTGGTAGTGATCCACAGCCTTATCTCCGGTAGTTGCCTTAAATGTCTTGCCCGGGATCCTCACGAACTCGTCCCAGTTGGATGGTCCTTTTCCGTCCTCATTCCATGCTCCCTCAACCTGATATGCGGCAGATGCACTGCCCCATAGGAAATCCTTCGGGAAGCCTTTCGATTTCTCAAAATACATAAATCACCCTCCATATTGTATTTATATCAGACATGCCTTCTCCATGCCTTCTCATCATTCTTACAGACTGCCAAGCACATCACCGATCTTATCCGCAATAAGAAGATCAGCATTTGCATCCGACTGTGTCGGAGACATATTGATGACTACAAGCTTCCTGCCCCTAAAGTATCTGACAAGCCCTGCTGCCGGGTATACCACAAGTGAGGTTCCGCCAATTATCAGCGTATCCGCCTCCGATATATACCTGAGAGCATCTGACATATTCTCGTCATTCAGAGCCTCCTCGTACAGCACAACATCAGGTTTTACTGTGCCGCCGCACTTCTCACACTTAGGGACACCATCTGAATTCACTATGTAGTCCAGATTGTAAAATGTATGACATCTTTCACAATAATTTCTGTGAACTGATCCATGCAGCTCTATGACATTCTTACTGCCCGCCATCTGGTGGAGTCCATCGATATTCTGTGTTATGACAGCCTTGAGTTTTCCCTCTCTCTCAAGCTCTGCCAGTTTCAGATGAGCTTTGTTCGGCTTTGCATCTGCAAATATCATTTTATCCTTATAAAACCTGTAGAACTCCTCTGGATTTCTCAGATAAAAGCTGTGGCTGATTATTGTCTCTGGTGGATATTTGTACTTCTGATTATACAATCCATCCACACTTCTAAAATCTGGAATACCACTCTCTGTAGACACCCCGGCGCCTCCGAAGAATACAATATTATCAGATTCCTCAACTATCTTTCTGAGTTCATTTATCTTCTCTGACTTCATATCTGCATTGTCACTCATGATAACCGCCTCCTCTGTGTTACCTTTAACTGATCTACTGTCCTGTCGATGTCGCCTTAACTGTGACTGTGCAGGAGCCTTGCACTGTATAGCTGCTTCCATCTGGTATATCCAGCGTTATGGTATTTTCACCATATGACAATTCGGACGCATCAATTGCAAGATGGAAGCTCTTAGCTGTGATCTTGGAAACTGCACTGGACATTCCCTTTATCGCAACGCTGTTCTCTTTTATCACCAGCTCATATCTATAATCGCTCTGTTTGTTATTGAGCTTGATATCGGATGTCTTTATAGCGATATTCCTCGTGACCATCTTTTCTATGGCAACCTTAACATTCACATAAGCACTTTCCTTTGTAACCACCACGCCATCCGGAAGATACTTTGATACATCAAGTGTTGTCTCAACGTCCTCTGTACATCCACTGACATCCACATCATTGATCTCCAACTGCTGTATATCCTTAATTACCGCCGCATCGCCACCTATATCTATAGTCTCCGGTACAAATGTTATCTGTGATACTGCATATCCATCTGCCGGCTCGCCTATAACCGCGATCTTGATAGGTATATTCTTCGTCTTGTAAACCGGTACAGTTACCGCGATCGATACCTCATCATATGTCAGTGTCTCATCTGATACCTTCTCACCATCTGATGTCACAAATGACGGTGTGCAATTGGTCGTTATATCATCCTTTGCATCCTTTATATCGACCGTCACCTCAGCTCTGTCTATACTGGAAACCACACTTGATGGGCCCTTAACAGTTATGAGGTTTGGAGCTGCGACACTGTTGCCGGCCGTGTATCCACTGGCAACCTCCCCTGTTGTGACGACTTTCACCGGAACTGACACCGACTTCTCCGCCTCAAGCTCCACGGACAGCACATTATCCACAACAGTTATGCTGATCTTCTTTGCTATACTGTTGCTGTTCGCCGTTACCGCTATCGGCACCGCATTTGTTATGGATATCTTGGACATATCTGCGGTTGCCTTAAAGTCAGAAGCATCCAGATTGCTTATAACAGACTTTCTTCCCTTTATCACCACATCCACCGTGTCACCTGATGTTATGGTAAATAACTGATTCTGGCTTGTGATGGCATCGGTATTGACAAGCGTTACAGGAATGTTGCTTATGGTCTTTGTCACCGCCGAATCGTCTATATTGAGTACCAGCAGCCATACAAGGAATCCCAACACCACCGACAATAGCTTCAAGCCCAGATTGGAATATATCTTCGGCTTATTCTTCCTGATATCTCCATTGTTCTCTGTATTATTTCTCATCGTCATCAGCCTCCTTTCCGGAAGCCTTATTCTTGTTCTCTATAACTACCCTTTTTCTTCTCTTCTTTATAGGGCGTGCTCCCGATGATCTGTGATATCTCTTTTCACTGTACTCCTTGCACAGAGTCTGAAGATGTCTGCGGACACCCTCGCTGTCAAGATTTCTGAACAATTCACCGCCCTGAGCTATCGATATAGATCCCGTCTCCTCCGATACTATGAGCGTCATACTGTCAGACACCTCACTGATTCCGATTCCGGCTCTGTGTCTTGTTCCAAGCTCCTTGTTTATGGAATCATTTGCTGAGAGAGGAAGATAACATGTCGCTGATACCACCCTGTTCTTTCTGATGATCACAGCACCATCGTGCAGCGGTGTATTGTGCTCAAATATATTGAGGAGAAGCTGGTTCGTCACGACCGCATCTATCGGAATTCCTGTATCTATATACTCACCAAGGGCAACCTCATTCTCGATTACTATGAGGGCTCCTGTCCTGTTTGCCGAAAGAACCTGTACTGTTTTCACAAGCTCATATATAGTCTTTTCAGACAGTATCCCATCATCCTCACCATCTCTTATTATATAGTTGATGATCTTTTTCCTTCCGAGCTGTTCAAGACCTCGTCTAAACTCAGGCTGAAACAGAATGACAACCGCAATGATACCCACGCTGAACGCATTCTTCAGAAGGTATAATATCGTGTTGAACTGAAATACAGCCGCGATCGCTGTGAACAGGAATATCATGACTATTCCTTTGAGGAGAGTCCATGCCCTGCTGGTCTTGAACCAGAGCATGATCCTGTATATAAAGAACGACAAAATGAGAATCTCTATTATATCCACTGTTCCCGGAACTGTTATATAAAACCTGTCTCTTATACACATCTGACGCTG
>ENA-OZMF01000055-OZMF01000055.1-human-gut-metagenome-genome-assembly--contig:-NODE-55-length-22774-cov-4.173951_pt1 | contig 22774 bp, 10 predicted proteins | sample MGYA00244190_ERZ653815 | MGnify/ENA primary metagenome ERZ653815 (study PRJEB26926, sample SAMN06164603) | human gut metagenome | biome: ENVO:00009003; feature: ENVO:2100002; material: ENVO:00002003...
CATACGAGATCTAGTACGGTCTCGTGGGCTCGGAGATGTGTATAAGAGACAGACCTCAAACGTGCCGACAAAGTACTTGCCACCCCTATGAAGTCGGTAAACGACATTAACTCGGACCTGGCAAAAGGACTGGCCAACGAGATGCAGAAAAATGCCATGCTCACCCGCGAAAGCCGCCGCATCATCGACAGCGAAGAAGCGAATACCGACGTACTTATCCGCGCCTACCTGCTCACCAAAGACCGCCGCTATGCCGACGAAGCCGTGAAGCGCGTCAAGGAGATGGCCACCTGGGGAGACAACAAAAACGTGGTGGGCGACTTCAACGAAGCCACCCTGCTCTCGCTCTGCTCCATGGCATACGACGCACTGTACGATGTTCTGGACAATGCCACGCGCAGATTCCTGCTGAACGAAATAAAAGAATTCGGCAACAGCATGTACATGCACGACATCAACCGCCTGGAAAACCACATCGCCGACAACCATGTGTGGCAGATGACTTTCCGCATCCTCACCATGGCAGCCTTTACCGTTTACGGTGAACTGCCCGAAGCCGATGCGTGGACGGACTATTGCTATAACCTGTGGCTCGCCCGCTTCCCCGGCCTGAACAAGGACGGAGCCTGGCACAACGGCGACTCCTACTTCCACGTCAACATCCGTACACTTGTGGAAGTGCCCTATTTCTATACCCGCCTCACCGGCTTCAACTATTTCTCCGACCCCTGGTATCAGGGAAATGCCCTGTACGTCATCTACCAGCAGCCGCCATTCTCAAAATCGGGCGGCAACGGTAGCTCGCACCAGAAGATACTTACCCCGAGCGGTACGCGTGTTGGCTACGCCGATGCTCTGGCGCGTATGACCGGTAATACATTTGCCGCAGATTACGTGCGCCACATCAGCGCCCGCCAGCCCGACATACTCGAACAGGGAAGCACCTCGAAAGCCGGCGGCCTCGCATGGTTCCGCCTGCAATGCGACAAGCCCTTGCCGGACGGGCCGGGTTTGAAAGACCTTCCCATGGGACATGTATTCCCGCAGAGCGGACTGGCCTCGTTCTCCACCAACCTGGACGATACCCGCAAAAGCGCCATGCTCAGCTTCCGCAGCAGTCCTTACGGCAGTACCTCGCACGCCATAGCCAACCAGAATGCTTTCAATACTTTCTGGAACGGCCAGTCGCTCTTTTACAGTAGCGGACACCATACCAGCTTTACCGACATACACGGCGTTTACTGCCACCGCGCCACCCGCGCCCACAACACCATTCTGGTGAACGGCATGGGACAACGCATCGGAACGGAAGGTTACGGCTGGATTCCCCGTTACTATGTCAGCGACAACATCAGCTATGTGGCAGGCGATGCTTCCAATGCTTACGGAAAGGTTATCTCTCCGCTCTGGCTGCTACGCGGCGAACAGAGCAACCTGGAATTTTCCCCTGAAAACGGTTGGGACGATACCGGCCTGAAAATCTTCCGCCGCCACATCGTAACTTTAGGCAAAAGCGGTTATTCCTTTATATACGACGAGCTGGAAGCCGAAGAACCCGTGACCTGGAGCTACCTGCTACATACAGTTACCAACCCCATGAATGTGGACAAGACCCGGGAATACGTACACATACGGGCCACCAGCAAGGACGGTGCGTCCGATGCCTATCTCTTCTCCTCCGGAACGCTGGAAACGGATACGACTTCCCGGTTCTTCGTTCCTGCCGTCAACTGGCTGCGTGCCGATGAGAAGGGACACTTCGCACCCTATCCCAACCACTGGCACTTCACCGCAACATCGGACAAACAGAAAGTATACCGCTTCGCTACAATTGTGTACACACATGCCAAAGACAATGATGCGGAAAACGCACAAGCCGCTCCCCGCAAACTGAAAGATGGTAGTATACAAATTGGTGACTGGAATATCCAAGCAAACATATCCACCGCCGGAAAGCCTTCTTTCGAAGTACGCAACACGCGTAAAGACTGCGATGCAAGCGTCAGTTACAAGGATTACGGCGCAACCGTGATACATGATAACGGCAAAAAGACCGAGTTGAAGGATGAGGTTCCGGAACTGGAAATCTAACAGCAAGAAAACATATACGGACACATGAAGAAACTGCTACTGCTCACAATCGCAATCTGGTACCTGACAACCGGCTGTTACAGCCAGACAGACTGGAAAAGTTTCATGTCCCGGCAGGACATGACCTGGACCCGCCTGCCCCAAACCTGGTACGAAGCCCCCTTCATGGGAAACGGCAGCATGGGTTCCTATATCTGCAAGGAACCTGGAAAAAACGCCATACGGGTAGATGTAGGCAACAGTATGGTACACGACCACCGCACAGACGATGCGAGCATCTATGGAAGAGGCCGGCTGCTTATCGGTTATTTTCTCCTGCATCCCGTGGGAGAAATAAAATCCGGCGACCTGAGGCTGGACTTATGGAATGCTGAAACCACCGGGTGTATCCGTACCACCCGGGGAGAGATAAAGCTGAGAGCCTGTGTCACTTCCGAGAGTCCCTATATCCTGGTCGAAGCCGAAGCTACGGCAGGCGAAAAAGAGTTCACCTGGAAATTCTATCCGGAAAACACGGATTCGCCAAGGCAGTTGAATGCAATCCGAAAGGGTAACAAGAACCACCTCAAAAAAGACTATGTGTCCAATCCCGCCCCGCAACTGTCCGCACGCAATGGGCTGAACCTCTGCTGGCAGCCCCTGCTTGCCGGCGGCGGTACTGCCACAGCCTGGAAAGAGATTAGAAAAGAGAATACAAGCACGCTTATCGTAAGCAACGCACATTCCTTTCCCGGAACAGAGGCTTTGCAAAAGGCGGAAACGGCACTGGCAAGCCTGCAGGAAGCCGACCTGCCCGTGCTCCGGAAAGCACACCGGGAATGGTGGCATAACTACTATCCGCAAAGTTTCGTGAGCCTTCCCGACAAGAAGATGGAGAATTTCTACTGGGCGCAGATGTACAAGCTGGCATCGGCCACCCGCACCGGCGGCGGACTGCTCGACAACAGCGGTCCCTGGCAAGTGCTGACTCCCTGGCCCAATGCCTGGTGGAACCTGAATGTGCAACTGAGCTACTGGTCCGTATACCCATCCAACCGGCTGGAACTGGGCATGCCGCTGGTGGACGCGATAGGAAACAATCTGGACAACCTGATAAACAACGTTCCCGAACCCTACCGGAAAGATGCCGCCGCACTGCCCGTAGCCACCGACTTTACCCTGACGGGGGCAACGGTGAATGTTCCCGGAACCGAAAAGAAAGCCCAGGTAGGCAACCTGACGTGGATTTGCCATAACCTCTGGCTGCAATACCGCTTCAGCATGGACGAATCGATATTGAGGAATACCCTGTACCCTACACTGAGACGGGCCGTCAATTTCTATCTGCCTTTCCTGACAGAAGACAAATCGGGCAAGCTCCATTTGAAAAGAACCTATTCTCCGGAGTACGGTACTGCCGAAGACTGCAACTACGACATCGCCCTGTTGCGCTGGGGATGCAATACATTGCTCGAGGCAAGCAGGATTCTATCTGTCGATGACGAGCTGATACCCCGCTGGAAACAAGTTGCAGAACACCTGACCGACTACCCGCAGGACGAAAACGGCATGATGATAGGCAAGGATGTACCTTTCAGCCGCTCGCACCGCCACTACTCGCACCTGCTGATGTTCTATCCGCTCTACCTGTTGAATGCAGAACAGAACGGCAGCAAGGAACTTATGGAAAAATCCGTAGAACACTGGCACAGCCTGCCGGGCAATATCCTCGGATATACTTATACGGGGGCTTCTTCGCTGTATGCTGCATTCGGCGAGGGAGACAAGGCGCTGGAGAAACTCAACGGCCTGTTTGCCCGCACCCTGCGCCCCAACACCATGTACATGGAGAGCGGACCGGTTATCGAAACCCCGTTGTCGGGCGCACAGTGCATACACGACATGCTGCTGCAAAGCTGGGGCGGAAAGATACGTGTATTCCCTGCCGTACCTTCCCAATGGAAAGATGTACAGTTCAAGGACCTGAGAACCGAAGGCGCTTTCCTCGTATCCGCTGTGCGGAAAGGCGGAAAGACAAGCTTCATCCGTATCAAAAGCCTTGCCGGAGAACCGTGTATCCTACGCACCGATATGGCAAATCCGGTTGTAAAGGCAGGCAATGCCACATTGACCCTGCAAAAAGAGGGTGAGTACCTATTGGATTTAAAGAAAGGAGAAAGCGTAATCCTGACTGCCGCAGGGGGGAATATTCCCGTCATAAGTCCTGTCGGCGGAGAAGGAGAAAATTATTTCGGACTGAAGTAGAAGGGCGACTTTGGCGGAATAAAAAACAATCGGTAAACAAGCCCCCGCAAATACCCGTAAAAACAGCCTGGGTTTACGTATTCAACGTAATCCCAGGCTGTTTTTATATACCTGTCCCATACTTTTTCTACAAAAATATAAGAAAACTGAACAGAACTAAAAGCCAAATCAACGATACTGTAGAATTACAACACACACTAAAAAGCGATTGAGCGGGAAAGAACCTAATTTAGCAAACGCAAAAACAAATTGTTATTACTATCATAGATTCCATATGAAAAACATCCGAAGAATCGTCCTTGTAATGGCCTGCTTACTCTGCATACCGGGTATTCACGCTCAAGATTTCACCGTTACCGGAAAAGTCATAGACAATACCGGGCTGGAAGTTATCGGCGCCAACATTTCCATAAAAGGAAGTGCGGGAGTTGGAACAATCACCAATATCGACGGGCAATACACCCTCAAAGTCAATAACCCTGCCAAAGATGTACTGGTAATTTCCTATATAGGAATGAGAACACAGGAAGTAGCGGTAAAAGGACAAAAACAAATCAATGTGACTTTGCAAGAAGACAGTAAGATTCTGGACGAAGTTGTTGTCATCGGTTACGGAACAAGCAAACGAAGCGATCTGACCGGTTCCGTAGTGTCTGTGAAAAATGAAGACCTGATGCAAACCCCTACCTCTGACGTAGCACAAGCACTGGCAGGACGTGTGGCAGGTGTACAAGTCATGCAAAGCGAAGGCGAACCGGGAGCATCCGTATCGATCCGTGTACGTGGCGGCATCTCCATTACCCAAAGTAACGAACCGCTTTACGTTATTGACGGATTCCCCAGCGAAGACGGCATGAACAGCCTGGATCCCAGTGAAATCGAAACCATAGACATCCTGAAAGACGCTTCTTCCACTGCTATTTACGGAGCACGCGGAGCCAACGGCGTAGTAGTGATTACCACAAAGAAAGGCGCTAAGGACGCTTCTAAAATGAATGTCAGTTTTAACAGTTATATAGGTATACGGAAGGTAAGCAAAAAACTCGATGTATTGTCATCCAAGGAGTATGTATTGCTCGATTACGAACGCAATCTCGCCTTATATGGCGAAAGTGGCGTACGGCGTTTCCAGAATGCTTACGGCTCTTTCCGGGAGATAGACGAGAACTATGGAAACCGGGAAGGTGTAGACTGGCAGGAAGAAGCATTCGGACGAGTAACAACCTCCCAGAATTACCGCGTAAATATTTCCGGCGGGAATAAAGAACTGAAATACAGCCTTTCCTATAACTACGTAAAAGATTTGGGCGCCATGATAAAAAGCGGTATGGATCGCCATAACATATCCTTTAACATCTCACACAAAGCTTCCAGCCGCTTTCAGGCAAACGCACGCCTCAATTACGATGAATCGAAAACATACGGCATGGGAACTTCAGAAGGTAATAACCGCTTCAACAAAATGGAGCATATATTACAATACCGTCCTGTCAACTCATTGAGCGGTAATGACCGTGACTTAATAACAGGAGACGATGACCTGATTGACGATGAATCCAATCCCATGCAAAGCCCCATCCTCTCCGCACAAGAAGAGACTAAAATCCGCAAGATACGCAGTATGCAGGCAAACGGTGGTTTTACTTTCAATTTCACCAAACGGTTCAGCTTCCGTAACAGTACCGGTATGCGTTATCAAATTTCACGTCAGGATATATTCTACGGAGAAAAGTCCGTTACCGGCAAACGCTCCAGTATCAACGGAAACATTGCCTACAACGAAAACGGCAGTTTCCAGACCTCCAATGTATTCACTTACGATTATAGAGGCAAGATTCATAAACTGAATGTAATGGCGGGTCAAGAGTGGATTTCACGCTGGGCCAAATACTTAGGAGCGTATGCCACCAATTTCCCGAATAATGACATCGGACTGAATGACATGAACTTGGGAACTCCGAGCGAAATACGCTCCAGCGTCAACGACGACGACCGTTTGCTCTCTTTCTTTGCACGTGCCAATTATAACTTCCGGGAAAAGTACCTGCTGACAGCCACAATGCGTACCGACGGTTCTTCCAAATTTGCCGACCATAACAAGTGGGGCTTTTTCCCGTCTGTTTCCGTTGCATGGCGCATGAGCGAAGAAGAATTCGTCAAAAAACTGAATCTTTTCTCCGATCTGAAACTCAGAATAGGTTACGGTTTGGCCGGCAATAACCGCGTAGCAAGCTATACATCGCTTGATTTACTAACCTCCACCCGCTATCCTATCGGTGAATCACTGTCACCGGGATACGCCACATCCGGAATTCCCAGCGCCGACCTTAAATGGGAATCGAACAAAACATTGAATATCGGCATAGATATGGGATTTTTGGAACAACGGATAATTGTTTCTCCGGAGTTTTACCTCAACAAAAGCTCCAACCTGCTGCTGAATTCACGTGTACCGACCTCTTCCGGACACAAAACCATGATGCGGAATATCGGAAAGACCAGCAACATCGGTTTTGATCTCAGCGTTACTTCCGTCAATATACAGAAGAAAAACTTTACATGGACCACAAACTTCAACATATCTCACAACCGCAACAAGATTGAAGCTCTATCCGGAGAACGGTATTTCCTTGAAGAAGCCCGTTTCGGTTATGACCAGAAAACACATAAAATCGAGGTGGGCAAGCCCATCGGACAATTCTATGGTTACAAAACGTCAGGATTATATCAGATAGAGGACTTTGATTATGATGCCAAAAACCAGACATATACCCTGAAAGAAGGCGTTCCTTACATGAGCGGCACGTTTAACCGCAACGACATCCGCCCCGGTATGTGGAAATTTGAAGACCGGAATGGAGACAAAATCATCGACGACTCGGATATGACTGTCATCGGCAATGCCAATCCCGACTTCTACGGTGGTCTGAACAACCAATTCAAATACAAAGAATGGGATTTTAGCCTCTTCTTCACTTTCAGCTATGGCGGTGAGGTGCTGAATGCAACCAAACTGACCAACACCAAAACAGCCACCACCAATTACAGCGTATTGGACATAGCCAATAGCAGCAACCGCTGGATGACTGTCAACAGTGAAGGACAACCGATAACCGACCCGGCAGAAATGGCAGCAATCAACGCCGGGAAAACAGTTGCATGTATATATGATATGGAAGCAGGCGACAAATACATACACTCATGGGCAGTAGAAGACGCCTCTTTCCTAAGACTGAGCAATCTAAGCCTGGGATATACTTTCGACCGTAAAAAGCTACGTAAGTTTAACGTTCAAAGTCTCCGCTTTTACTTTACAGGCAGTAACCTCTTCGTATGGACACCCTATAGCGGCTTTGATCCCGAAGTATCCACCAAAGGCAACAACCTGACACCGGGTGTGGACTATGGCGCTTATCCCCGTAACCGCTCGTATGTATTCGGACTTAACATCACTTTCTAAACAACATACAACCATGAAAAGAAATAATACGTTATATACCATCTGCTTCTTATTGGCAAGCATGTGCATCCACACTGCCTGCGAAGATACCTTAAGCGAATCTCCCGATTCATCTTACGAACGTAAAGATTTCTTCATTACCGACAAACAGGCTGACATGGCGGTATTGGGAATCTACAGCGTACTGCCCACTATTTATGGAGACAAGGACGGCATGGCTTTTCCCTGCTCCGATGATACATACTATGCCAGCGGAACCAATAGCGACAACACCCGCCGTGATATCTGCCATTATACCATTCGTCCCGCCAACACATGGGTAGACGCGGTATGGGTAGGAAAATACCAGCAAATCAACCGTGCCAATTATACCATTGCGGGTATCGAGAATATGGACGGATATAGTGAAAGCGAAATATTGCAAGCGTTCGTAGCCGAAGCGAAATTCTTACGTGCACAAGCTGCGTTCGATTTGGTGCGCTATTGGGGTGATGTACCTTTTAGTACAAACTATACAACGGATTATGAGGCTTCGTATAAACCGCGTACAGAACGCGAAGAAATATACGAACAAATCATCAAAGATCTCGATTTCGCTAAAGAACACCTGAAATGGGCCAATGACAGTTCTTCCCCCGAACGTGCCACCCAAGGAAGCGCACGTGCTTTGCTGATGCGCGTGTTGCTGACCCGCGCCGGATACAGCCTGCAACTGGACGGCAAAACGACCCGCCCTGGCGAAACGCTGCGCACCCGATACTTTAATTCGGTCATCAGCGAGTGGGAAGCTTTTCAATCCGAAAAAGGACAGTATCACGGTTTTTATAACGGCGGATACGAAGAATTGTTCAAAAGTTTTTCTGCCGGCATTCTGAACAACCGGGAAAGCCTGTTTGAAGTATCTTTCTACTATCCCGGCACTAAAGGGTATTGGGGAACCTATATCGGTATATTTGCAGACGCACCGGCAAATTCGGCAGACGCGAACAAAGTAATGGGACGTGCAGCGGTTTCCTACCGCGCCATACCCGAATGGTATGAGTTCTATGAGGCACAGGATGCACGCCGGGATGTCGCCATCGGAAGGCATAGCTGGACATGGAATAAAGAAACCGGCATGCACGAAAAGACAGACTTATCAAAGAAAAAAGGAAACTGGACTCCAGCAAAATGGAGACGTGAATGGATGCCTGCCGGCTATAAAGACCCCAACTATACAGACGTCAACTATTGCATGTTGCGCTATGCGGATGTCGTACTGATGGCGGCTGAAGCTTACAATGAAACAGGAAATACAGCCAAAGCCTGGGAACTTCTGAACAGTGTACGTAAGCGTGCCGGTGCCACAGAAATTACCGCCCGCAATTATAAAAGCTTGTTCAAGACCCATGAACTTATGAAAAAGCTCGACTTCATCGATGATAACGACGATGCCGGCAAATTCCGTACCGCCCTTTATTGGGAGCGTGGTTTTGAACTGGCTTTCGAAGGACAGCGTAAGTTCGATCTTATCCGCTGGGGTATATTAAAGGAAGCACTGACTCTATTCGGAGAAAATACGGCAGTCAACACTTCTACCAATACCGCCTACCCTGCCTATCAAAACTTCAAGAAAGGAAAGCACGAACTGTTTCCGATTCCTGAAGATGAACTACAGATTAATGGTAAACTGGAAGGAGTAAATAACCCTGGATATTAACGCTATAGGTGTTTATACAAGCGATTATTAAACAAAATTGTAAGAAACCCGAACGAAATTAAAAGGAAAATCACCAATATCAAACAATTGATAGACAAGGCAAAAATTGCTACTGCAATAAATACTATAGCTTTGCCGACAGAGAAAAATATTCAAAACAATATATTTATGAGAACAACCTTATTTACAGTAATACTATTTCTAACAAGCATAACGGTAGAAGCACAGGACCCTGCCCGTATCCGGCTGACCGATACCACATTGATGCACGAAATGCGAGCCACTCCATATCCGCAAGACAAAGCCGTAATAAGTAACCGGAGCATATCTTTCCAATGGCCGCTTCTTGTCGACCTTGATACACAAGACAAAACATTGAAAGCTTTGATTGCGCAAGCCGCACGTACCAGAACCGACAAAAACAAATTACGTTATGCGTTGCGCTGGTCACAAGATCCCGGTTTTAAAAAAGGAAATACGCAAGTAGAAACACGCTGGCCGTTTTTCAATCCGGAAAAAGACCTTGCTCCCGGTGTATGGCATTGGCAGTTCGGCTACATTGTAGACGGTAAAACATATTGGGCAAGCACACAACAAGTCACAATCGGAAAAAATGCCCGAAAGTTTTGTCCGCCGGCACTGAAAACCGTACTTGCCGGATTGCCCAAAGCACATCCGCGCGTCTATATGGACAAAAACGATTGGGACAACCTCATCAGGCGCAGTGCCGGAAGCGCAGACCGCAAAAGCTTTATCACGCGTGCGGATAAAGCACTCGCCACTCCTATGAAAACCACCAAAGATATCAACAGCAAACTGGCGGAGAAACTCACCAATCCTTCGCAACGCCAATCTATGTTGACGCGCGAAAGCCGCCGCATCATCGACAATGAAGAAATCAATGTAGATGTACTGATACGCGCCTATCTGCTGACTAAAGACCGTCGCTATTCCGATGAAGCCATGAAACGTATCAAGGAAATGCTGAGTTGGAGCGGCGACAAGAATATTGTAGGCGATTTCAACGCCGCCACATTCGTATCTCTTTGTGCCACCGCTTACGATACTTTATACGATTTGCTTGATGCCGACACCCGCAAAATGCTGCTGGATGCCATAAAAGTAAACGGCAGCAAAATGTTCGCTAATTTCAATAACCGATTGGAGAACCATATTGCCGACAACCATGTATGGCAAATGACTTTCCGCATCTTTACAATGGCTGCTTTTACCGTATATGGCGAACTGCCAGAAGCCGACACATGGGTGGATTATTGCTACAACCTCTGGGTAGCCCGTTTCCCCGGACTGAATAAAGATGGAGGCTGGCACAACGGAGACTCCTATTTCATCGTCAATGTCCGTACGCTGATAGAGGTTCCCTACTTCTACAGCCGTATTTCCGGTTTCGACTTTTTCAGCGACCCATGGTATCAGGGAAATGCCATGTATGTTATTTACCAGCAGCCGCCTTTCTCCAAATCAGCCGGAAACGGAAGCGCACATCTCAACGTTACACGCCCCAGAGGCTCCAGAGTGGGTTATGCAGATGCTTTGGCACGTATGACGGGCAATACGTATGCCGCCAGCTATGTCCGCACCATTCAGGCAGGCCGTGCCGATATATTAACCGAGGACAACGTAAGCAAAGAAGCCGGTCTGGGCTGGTTCCGTCTGCAATGCAACAAGCCGTTGCCCGAAGGTCCCGGACTCAAGGATATGCCATTCGGATATGTTTTCCCCGAAACCGGGCTTGCTTCATTCTCCACCAGTCTGGAACGCTTGGGACGCAGCTCCATGATCAGTTTCCGGAGCAGTCCTTACGGAAGCACCTCGCATGCACTTGCCAATCAGAATTCATTTAACACTTTCTGGTCGGGACAGCCGCTTTTCTACAGCAGCGGCCATCACATCAGTTTTATCGACAGCCACAGTATGTTCAGCCACCGTGCTACGCGTGCACATAACACAATTCTTGTGAATGGCATCGGACAACGCATCGGAACCGAAGGTTACGGTTGGATTCCACGTTACTACGTAGGTGAAAAGATAGGTTATATATTGGGAGATGCTTCCAACGCCTACGGGAAAGTCATTTCCCAAAACTGGCTGGCAAGAGCCCGAAAAGAAGAGCTTACTTTCAGTCCGGAAGCCGGCTGGGATGACGTGAAGCTGAAAACATTCCGCCGTCATATCGTAGAATTGGGCAAGACCGGATTTACCTTTATTTACGACGAACTCGAAGCGGAAGAACCCGTTACTTGGAGCTACCTGCTGCACACGGTAACCAACCCGATGAATGTAGGTAGGGAAAAAGATTTCGTACACGTACAGGCCACCAGCAAGAACGGTGTTTCCGACGCCTACCTTCTGGGAAGCGACGAACTGAAAACCGATACCACCAGCCAATTCTTCACGCCTGCTGTAAACTGGCTACGTGCAGATGATAAAGGTAACTTCAAGAAGTATCCCAACCATTGGCATTTTACCGCTACTTCAGGCAAACATAAAGTGTACCGCTTTGTCACCATTATCAATACACATGTCAACAAGACTACGCCGGACAAACCGTTTGCCGTGCCGCAGCGTCTGAAAGACGGCAGTATCAAAATGGGAAGCTGGATAATCAAGGCCAATGTATCTTCCGAAGGCAAGCCTTCATTCGACGTACGTTTCCCAAGACCTCAATACGACGCGGCAGTAACCTACGACGGTGAAGTAACCATAGTGCGCGAAGACGGTTATGAAACGACATTACGAGACAAATTACCTGAACTGGAAATCTAATAAACAAAAAAATATGAAACCTGATACATATATGCAACGAGGAATTGTCTTCATAGTATGCCTGGCTGCTTCCTTGTCCATCTGGGCACAAACTCCCCGAAAGCCCCGTATGCAAACTTCCGCTTCACCGGCAGAAACCGTATACAAGTCTTGGGAAGAGATGCAAACCGAACTGAAAGGCAAAAATGCAGTTTCAAAAAAAATGGCACAGACATCTCTTGACAATACGTCCAAAAGTAGAACCGGGCAACAGGCATCATCAAAAAATAAAATAAAATCAAAGAACTCAACCCGGTCTGAAGGTTCAGGAAGCTATATTGCCCTGAAAACCAATCTTCCTTTCCTTGCCGTAGCCGTACAAAACCTGGCTGTGGAAGTTAAAGTACACAGCCACATCTCCATTGACTTTCCGGTTATGTGGAGTATCGGTGACATCGAACGCGAGCACGGGTTACGCACCATCGCTTTCCAGCCTGAAGGACGCTGGTGGTTAAAATCGGCGGGAAAAGGTCATTTTTTCGGTTTGCATGTTCATGCAGCCTGGTTCAATTTGAAGTGGGAAGATACACGTTATCAGACGGAAAAACAACCTTTGCTCGGGGCCGGTATCAGCTACGGCTATAAGCTGCCTTTCTCCAGACATTGGGGAGCCGAATTCACACTTGGTGCAGGCTATGCCAACATGAAATACAATACTTATTACAACATAGAAAACGGTGCCAAACTGGATACCCGTAAACGTAATTACTGGGGGATTACCCGCGCAGGCGCATCATTGGTTTACCGCTTCTAATATCCGAAAAAGTCATGAAAAAGAACATATATTTACCGTTTGTCAAAAGCATTTGTCTTCTTTTATTGCTGCCGGCATTAATAACGGCATGCAGTCTCTACGAACATCCCGAACTGACAGAAGACGGCGAACTGGGCATCGACCCCACCGAAGTGAACATAAACATCGATTTATCACTGCAATTGAAGCCGGAAGCAGAGAATGGTGCAGAAAACAAACTCCTCACCCGTGCCGATGCCGGACATCGCCACCGTATCATCGTGGATGCTTACCAGAACCGTATCCTCTCCAAACGGCAGATTATCTACAAAAATATAACCGATGCAACACAACTGAATGCGGAAATCAGCATGAAACTCCATGCACGCGACTATCAGTTGGTAATATGGGCAGACTACATAGGCATTGACAGCGATGAGGACCTCTACTACAATACCACCACATTGGCACCGGTAATCTCTCCCGAGACCTATCGTGGAAATACCGAGTACAAAGATGTACTCTATTCTTGCCAGGACCTGAACCTAAGCAAATACCGCAACCAATGGAATGCCTCAATTACTTTAAATCCTGAAATGAAACGTCCTGCAGCCCGTTACGAGCTAATCGCCAATGACGTTGAAAAATTCATGGCAGACGGTGCAAAAACCGGAGACAAATACAATCTGCGCGTCCGCTATTTAGGCTTTTACAATACCGGCTTCCACACATTGGACGGAGTCAGCAAGCATGGTCTGCAATACATCACATATAACCATACGCTTACCGTACCTGCCGCAGGAACGAAAGAAATAAGTGCTGCTTTTGACTATGTATTCGTACCTGAAAACGGTGAAATACCTATTGCCGTAGAGTTACTGGACAGTAAAGAAAAACTATTGGCACGCACTTACCTTACAATAGTTTGCCAGGAAGGCGACCGTATTGTGAAACATTCCAATTTCCTGACTGCCGATCCTTCCGGCGGCATCGGTATCGACCCCGGTTTTGACGGAACAATCGATGAAGACCTGATTGTAGAATGAAAACCTTCAATTATTACATAACACTTTATTTTTTTTAATTATGAAAAGAACTTTATTAAACATCGCAATGGCTGCATTTATCAGTTGTTTTGCAGCTTGTAGTGAAGAGGAGATTATCTCCACTCAAAACGGTACTCCGAAAGAAGTGACTGTTACGGCACAAATACCTGCCGGAGCAGCCACACGTAACGTAGGTGTAGACAACGTAATTAATGACAATCAGTTACGCTGTATCCTTTCTGTTGTGAACAATCAGGACAAATCTGAAATTACCCGTATAGAAAAGCCGGTAGGTGCGGATGATACCAAAATTTCATTCACATTTTCGGTAGAGAGCGGCATAGACTACAGTTGTCTGTTTTGGGCTGACTACATAGATAAGAACGCCAATGAAGCAGATGGCAAATATGCCGATAAATACTACAACACCGCCAATCTGCAAGCCATCAGCGTTAAGGTAGACGAAACCGACGCCGCCAACAATGTCAAACTCTTCAACAATGCCGCTGCCGATGCGTTCTGCGGTGTATTGTCCAAAGATATGATTGCAGATTCGGAAGCGCCGAGCATAGCATTGAAACGTCCTTTCGCCCAACTGAATCTGAAGCCTACTGCTGACGACAAATGGAAGAACCAGATTACGACAATGGACATTGAGTTCAACATGCCGGGAGAATTCAACATGCTGACAGGCAAAGCTGCCGGAACCAAGACTGCCGTAAAAGCAACCGGAGTTACGAGAAAAGCGGATGATGCTCTTTATTTCTCAACATATTTGTTCATTGAAGATCCCGAAACAGCGACCTTCAACGATGATATCAAAATTAGCTTTGTTAGTCCGATTGTACCGTCCGAAAACGAAACAAGAACTATCAAAGCCGGATTTACAGTTAAACCGAATACTGAAATTAACGGCGAAGCCAACCTTTCCAAAGCAGAAGACATCAATGTAGATGTAACCATTGACGGAGAAAAAGAAGACCCGAATGCACCGAAAGTTGGAGACTATTTCTACACTGACGGTACTTGGTCCACTGCACTCAATAGCGAGAAGACTGTAGCCGGTGTAGTATTTGCACTTGCAAGCAAAGGTGGAGCCGCTTCTTCGGACAACGCAAGCAACTACCCCGATAAAAACATGACTACAATCAAAGGTTGGGTTGTTGCAACAAAAGATGTAACGGATAAAGGAATCGCTTTCCTGAAAAAAGACAATACTCTTTCTTCTTTGCCCGAAAAAGTCGGAACAACAGAAGATGATCTCAACGGTTTTAGCAATACAAATATCTGGAACGCACTTAATACTGTAGATCAAGAGCCTCTTTACATTGCTATTGCAAATACATTAGCATATAATGAATCTACCCCTATAGAATCTGCAACTCCCAACAGCGGCTGGTATCTGCCGTCAATCGGACAGATGAAAGCCCTATTATCCGTCTATGCTGCAAATAACAGCAATGAACAAGGAGAATCTCTGGCTGTAAAAAAAGCACTGGAAGCATTAAATGTAGAAGGAGCACTTATGAATAGCGGATTCTACTGGACAAGCACGGGAGGCATGAACAAGGCAGAATACGGTGTATATCGAGTAGGATTCCACACTACAGGAAGCTATGGGAAATCAGGTGTATACACTGGCGTAACATCCGGTTCAACGATACGAGCAGTCCTCACATTTTAACAATTTATCATTTCGACTTTAGTCAATTATTCTTTGAAAGGCAAGGTCCCTTTATACCTTGCCTTTCTTCATTCTTTCCAGCATACAAGCCACTATTCCCAAAGTATCTGCAACAACTTAGAATATACCATTATGAAAACAAGTTCCTGTCTGCAACTATTAGTCAGTCTTTCTACCGCCCTACTGATATTCAGTGCCTGCCATGACGACGCAATGCCCAAACTGCCTGCCACCGACGGTACCGACAGCTCCGAAATGCCCGATGCCTACCATGACAAGATTCGGGAGCAGCCTTACCCAAAAGCAGACAACGAACTTTATCTGAACCCCGCTCCCCTCATTGTGCCGCAGGCCATGAAAACCGGTGTAAAACTGCAATTCTCCCTTTCACGCAGCCAGAACTTCGATACCCCCGAAACACTCATTTCCGAACCTGTAGAATGGTGTATGTTCAACCCCCATAAACAGTTGGCAAACGGAACATGGTACTGGCGTTTCCGCAACATCACTGCCGACGGCACTGAAGAGACATGGAGCGAAAGCTACACATTTGAAGTGAAAGAAACCACTCCCGTTTTTGTCACTCCCCCTTTCGATACATTTCAAAAAAACGCCCCTCACACCTACCCCCGCCTCTATTGTTTTCTGGACGACCGTATCCAGACAGCCCGGCAAGAAGTAACCTCACATAGCGAATACCAACGGCTGACAGGTAATGCCGACAATGCCGTCGATGCCGACCTGACAACTATCGTCAACCCTTACGACCAAATCGGAGACCTAAAGAAATACATCCAAGACCTTTACCAGGCATACTACCTGACACAACAGGAAAAATATGCCCAACGACTGCATGAACTGCTGCAACTGTTAACCGATACTCCGGCAAGCGACGCCACCCTGTTTGCCGACAATTTCAGGAGTACCGACATCGCTTTCTGTTTTCTCAAACCTTATGACCTGCTCTATAATCGGCTGTCTGCCGAAGAACGCCAGAATACAGAAAAGTTATTGATGCGTGTACTGCGTCACTACTATCCGCAGCAGTGCGGCACTCAGGAAAATCATATCTTCGACAACCACTTCTGGCAACAAAATCTCCGTATACTCTTTCAGGCTGCTTTTCTGCTATACGACAATGACAACTACAAAAGCGAAGTGCTGCCAATCATGGAGTACTACTACGAATTATGGACCGCCCGCGCTCCGGCTTCAGGATTCAACCGGGACGGAGTATGGCACAACGGAACGGGATATTTCAACAACAACGTACGTACCCTGTTCTACATGCCGATGCTCCTTTCGTACATCACACACAAAGACTTTCTATTGCATCCCTGGTATCGGAATGCCGGACAGTCGCTCGCCTTTACCTGCCCGCCCGAAAGCAAAAACATCGGCTTCGGCGACGGCAGTGAAAAATACACTGCGGCAACCTACCAATATGCCGCCTTTGCCGACTTCCTTGCACGCGAGGCAGGCAACGGATATGCGGGCTGGTATGCACAACAAGCGGCAAAAACACTGGTCCGCGATTCCGATATGCGGCTCTACCGCATGGCAAGCAGCCACATCGGCTATAGCACACAATTGCCGGAAAACACACCGAAACTCGTCTGGTACAAAGATGCAGGCGAAGTAGCCATGCACAGCAATCTCACCGATACTGAAAACGATCTGGCTCTGGCATTCCGTTCCAGCACATTCGGTTCGGGAAGCCACACCGTGTCCAACCAGAATGCTTTCAATCTGCTGTACCGTGGTACGGATGTCTATCGCAGCAGCGGTTATTACACAAGCTTCTCGGATGCCCACAACCTGATGTCTTACCGTCATACCCGCGCCCATAACACGATATTGGTCAACGGCATCGGACAGCCTTTCTCCACCGAAGGATACGGCTGCATTGTACGTGCCATGGGTGGCGAACACATTTCCTATTGTCTGGGAGATGCTTCGAAAGCCTATTCCGGAATCAGCAAGGATCCCATGTGGGTATCTGCCTTCGAAGCCGCCGGCATCACGCAAACGCCCGAAAATGGTTTCGGACCCACACCACTCACCCGATACCGTCGGCACGTACTGATGCTGCATCCCGACATCGTAGTACTTTATGACGAACTGGAAGCCAAAGAAACCGCACGGTGGGATTGGTTGTTGCACAGCCCCACCAAGTTCAGTATTGACAACAACCTGCAAACAGTAACCACTTGTAACACAGAGAAAGCTTTCACCGCCACCACCAGCCTGTTCAGCAATGAACAGATAACCCTATCGCAGACCGACCGTTTTACTGTACCACCCGCCAGTTCGTCCGATACCACCTATCCTAACCAGTGGCATCTGACGGCTTGTATTGATGGAAAAGAAAAAGTACGTATCCTTGCCATCATCCAGATAAAAACCGACAATGACACTCCTACCCCAATACACCAAATGGGGAATATCCTGACTTGCGGTCATTGGACCATAGAAGCAGAATTGGACGCATCCTCGCCTGCCATGCTAAACGTGACGCACAGCATGAAGAAATCCTCTTTCCACTACGGAGATACATCTCCTGTCCTGAACGGACAACCCTACATGCCTGCCTGTCCGGACGCTTCCATACTCTACGACAAGGTAAACGGGGACTACACCGTTACGGAACAAGCAGACTACCAGCCTGCATCCACCCGTATAACCCGCTGACAGCAACAGACGAAACAATCGCATACTGATGATACTGCATTCCGCTTGATAATAAATCTTCATTTTTACAAAATCTCCGGTAAAAATGAAGATTTATTCGTATCTTTGTTGTATAAGAACAACCTTACGCGTTAATAAACCATGATGAAACCCGTTCTATTACTCGCATTGCTTTGGACATTCATATCTCCACTTCATGCTCAAATTGCCAACCGCATAAATTTTATTCACCTCGGAGTAAACGAAGGACTGTCGCAAAATACAGTTTTCGACATCACTCAGGATAAGCAGGGCAATATGTGGTTTGCCACTTACGACGGACTGAACAGATACGACGGCTACGATTTTACCGTATACCAAAATGACGAACAGAATCCATACAGTATCGGCAGCAATATAATCAGGGTATGCACAACCGATTCGCAAGGACGGCTATGGGCAGGCACACAAGAAGGGTTGTCACTCTATGATGCAGAACAGGATAAATTCTATAATTATACCTATCGGAAAAATAAAAAGAACACACCAGTTACCAATATCGTGGAAGTCGATGAACACCGGTTATTTCTGTTCACCGACGGTAATGACAAGCAACTTCTGCTTTTTGATACCGGAACCCGCCGGTTCTCAAACGCTCCCCTGCATCCTTCGCTCTCATCCGTGTCTCCCACAACCATCTCCAGACAAGGAGACAATATATACATAGGAAGTTATCAAGGAATATTCATCTACTCGATTCCACACAACACCCTTGAACATATAATGCCTGATGAACTGCAAGGCAAACAGATTCTCGCCATTCTGCAACAATCCCCAATCTGCCTGTGGATAGGAACAGAGGGAAACGGACTGTACAAAATCAACCCGCAAAGCAAAGAAATAACCAACTACGTCCATATTCCCGGAAAAAAAGGAAGCATCAGTTCCAACTACATCCGCTCACTGACACTCGATTCCCAAAACGTCCTATGGATAGGCAGCATCAATTCTCTGAACATCTACAATGAAGCAACCGATTCTTTCGACAACTATACCAGCAATTCGGAAATCAGCGGCAGCCTATCACAAACATCCGTACGTGACATCTTTATGGACTCTCAAAAAGGAATGTGGTTAGGTACATATTACGGCGGATTAAACTATTATCACCCGCTGAAGAATCGCTTTCACAGCATCCGGCCTGTAGCAAAAGGAAGTTTGCTGAACCACAATACCATTGAATGTATTAAAGAGGACTCCCAAAAAGGACTTTGGATAGGTACCAACAACGGTGGCATAAGCTACTATAATCCGCAAACACATCAAATTACAAATTATACGCAGAAAGAGGGATTAGCTTCCAATGACATAAAAGCCATATATATAGATGACATTCAAAATTTAGTTTATGTCGGTACTCACACCGGCGGACTCAGTATCCTGCACCGCAACTCCGGCCGTATCGAAACGTTCAATAGCAGGGAAACGAGAAATCTGTACGATATAGAACCGGCTGTCAACGGTGATTTATGGCTGACCGGCATGTCAAATCTTCTACGTTTCAATCCCCGGCAAAAAACATTCACTCCCGTTACCTCTCTAAGCAACGGGCAGCCTTTAGGCCTGGACGAATTCAAATATGTACTGCGCGATAGCAAACAGCGTCTTTGGCTGAGCGGAGAAAAGGGACTGAACATATATACGGAAAATGAAAACGGACTATCGGTATGCCCCCTATTGCCAAAGGCTTGCCCTATAAAACATAAAGCTATCAATGTCATTTACGAAGCGTATAACGGAATTTTCTGGATAGGAACACGAAGCGGACTTTTCCGTTTTGACGAAGCCCGGAAAGAATATAAGCAATATACCGTTGCCGACGGACTTCCCAATAACGTCATCCATGGAATATTGGAAGACGAGTACGGCAAACTGTGGCTAAGCACCAACAAAGGACTGAGTTGTTTTCATCCCGAAACCGAAAAATTCCGCAACTACACCAACAATGACGGACTGCAAAGCAACCAGTTTACCAACAATGCCTATTACCGGACCGCAGAAGGACAAATGTACTTCGGCGGCATCAACGGCATTACCACATTCCACCCGGAACAAATAGTAGACAATCCCTATACTCCTCCGGTCCTTATCACAAAATTGCATCTGTTCAATCAGACGGTTTTCCCCAACGACGGCACCGGAATACTACAGAACAGTATCAGCAATACGAAGAGCATCACATTATCGAGCAAGCAATCCATGTTTTCGCTTGATTTTGTCGTGTCAAACTATATATCGGGCAATCAGAACACATTTGCCTATATGCTGAAAGGCTATGACCGGGATTGGTACTATTCCAATGTCCTACGTACCGTATCTTATTCCAACCTGCCGGCAGGGACTTATCATTTCCTTGTAAAAGCCGCCAACAGCGACGGCAAATGGAATGAGACACCTACCGAACTGGAAATCGTGGTACTACCCGTCTGGTACAAGACATGGTGGGCCTTCTTGCTATTCGCCACCGCTTTTGTTTCCGTCACAATCTTTATATTCCGCTACTTCTGGATGCGCAAAAGCATGGAAGCGCAGCTGAAAATGGAACGTATGGATAAAGAGCGTCAGAAAGAGGTGAATGAAATGAAACTGCGCTTTTTCATCAACATTTCCCATGAGTTGCGTACTCCGCTTACCCTTATTCTTGCTCCGGTACAGGAAATGTTGGATAAAGTAAGCGACCGCTGGCTACACAAACAGTTGGAATATGTACAGAAAAACACCAACCGCCTGCTGCATCTGGTTAATCAGCTAATGGACTACCGCCGTGCCGAACTGGGCGTATTCAATCTGAAAGTCAGGCCCAATCCCATACATAACGTAATCGAAAAAGATTTCTCGTTCTACGAACGTCTGGCACAACGCAAGCAGATAGCCTACAACCTCCACTCCAACGCGGAAGGGCGTGAGATTCTATGCGACCCGGATTACATGGAGCTTATCGTAAACAACCTGCTGTCCAATGCCTTTAAATATACCGGTGAAGGTAAAAGCATCACCGTTACATTGAAAGAAGAGAACCATGAATTGCTTCTTCAAGTTAAGGATACGGGAGACGGCATTCCTTTCGACAAACAAGGCAAAATATTCGAACGCTTCTACCAGATAGACAACGAGCATTTAGGCAGTGGTATCGGACTGTCATTGGTGCAACGGCTTGTCGACCTGCACCACGGACGCATCGAGCTGGAAAGCGAAGAAGGTGTCGGAAGCACTTTCTCCGTCTATCTCCCGACAGAAGAGTCGGCATATCTTCCGGAAGAGAGACAGACAGCACCCGACTCCACAGAAGAGCAGCGAGTCTACACCACCAACGACCGGAATATGTATGTTATCGACACGGAAGAGGAAGAAATCACGGAAGAGACAACAGTCAAAGAGGAACAACGCCAGGAAACTATTCTGATTGCAGAGGACAATACCGACATCCGCCAATACCTCTGTGAAGAATTGGGCAAGAGTTATCATATATTACAGGCAAGCAACGGTGAGGAAGCATTGACCATCCTAAAGGAACAGGATACAGACCTTATACTGACTGATGTCATGATGCCTGTGATGGACGGATTACAGCTATGCAAACAGATAAAACAGAGTCTCCGTACCTGTCATATACCGGTCATCATACTCTCTGCCAAAACCGATTTGAAAGAGCAGTTGGAAGGATTGCAGGTAGGTGCGGACGACTATATCCCCAAACCTTTCTCGATGTCAATGGTTGCTACGAAAATCAAGAACCTGTTCCGTACGCGGCACCGGGCTATCGAGCACTATTCGCACTCTCTGGAAATAGAGCCCGAAAAAGTAGCGCTCAACCCGTTGGATGAAGAGCTATTGAAAAAGGCAATAGCCATTGTAGAGAAAAACCTGGATAATGTAGAATTCTCCACCAACGACTTCGCACGTGAAATGTGCATGAGCCGTTCTAACCTGCATATCAAGATGAAAGCACTGACAGGAGAATCAACCAACGATTTTATCCGTAAGATACGTTTTAACCAGGCATGCAAATTATTGCAGGAAGGGCGGTATACCGTATCCGAAATCAGTGGAATGGTCGGTTTCAACACCCCGTCCTATTTCGCAACCAGCTTTAAGAAATACTTCGGCTGCCTGCCGTCGGAATACGGGAAATAGTTATCCGGACATACTAAACATACGAATCTTAAAAGGGGTGTCAAAATACACTTGACGATTTCTTTTAGGCACGGATTACACGGAAAACACGGATTTCACAGAAAAAGAATAAAGAAAATCTGTGAAT
>ENA-OZMF01000066-OZMF01000066.1-human-gut-metagenome-genome-assembly--contig:-NODE-66-length-21087-cov-5.917839_pt1 | contig 21087 bp, 18 predicted proteins | sample MGYA00244190_ERZ653815 | MGnify/ENA primary metagenome ERZ653815 (study PRJEB26926, sample SAMN06164603) | human gut metagenome | biome: ENVO:00009003; feature: ENVO:2100002; material: ENVO:00002003...
CGAGATCTAGTACGGTCTCGTGGGCTCGGAGATGTGTATAAGAGACAGTCTTTATTCAGTTTCCTTGATGCATGTAGTTTTTTATAAAGTTCTACATAATTAATACCACAAGTATCAGCCACATACATAGTCGTATCCCGATATACTGAACTCTTAGCATATTCATCAGTTTCTTCTCGAGTCTCCTCTTTTCCAAGATCATATAGTTGTTCTGATAAATAAAATTCAATATCTTCCTGCTCCATATAATCAGGCACATGCTTATCAACACACTTTAAAAGAAAGCCCTTATATATTGTAAATTCTGAAAATATTACATCTAAAAGCATATTTCCAGTTGGGTAAACAGCATCAATAGCATTTATCATTCGATTTGTATTCAAACCTGTCAAACGGTAACTATAACATCTTATTAAGTCTGCAATTGCTATTTGTACCACAAGATTATAATGTTCATAATGTTCCAAGCAAACTACTATTGATTCTGTGAATTCTGAATAATTCTCTTCTTCAGCAACATTTGCCAAATAAGAATAAGTTGCCAGAAACGATTCCTTACCTCCATCAACGAATCGCATTAATAAGCAATTACGTAGTTCTAACAATTCGTCCGTTTCTTCCAGAACATTATCAATAGGATACTGATTAAGATTCGGGAAACGCAGTTTCATAATATCAAAGGCATTTCTCCAAATTATAATAATTTCATCCTTATCATATCCAAACGCAAAGAGTGCATCTAAAAGACCTTTTGTAATCCTTCCCGAATGTGAAATAATAACTTCAGGTAACTCACTATAAAATGTGTTCCAAGCCACATCAGAGTTTATGGATATACTATTGAGAAATTCATCCTTATCAATCAATGAACTCCTCCATTCATATGAATAAAGATACAATAGCATATGAACTTCTGACATTTCTTTATCATCCAGGTCCAATCCTTTAATGATTTGTAAAACGATATCCTTATGTTTTTGACTATAGCCCCACCCACCTGATTTAGCAATAATAAATCTTAGTACATCAAGTAGAGTATCCCTATCATTTTGATAATTTTTAATGAATCTACATATATCTTCTTCATCACACTCACTCAAGTTATGTGTCTCAAACCATTTCTTTGCCTCCTGCAGCGTTAAGGCATCAAAATGTATTTGATTGTTTTTAATAACATCAACTTTTTTATTACCTTCATTATTTTCAATGTCCTTTGGTTTTTTTATATGAAAATACTCTATATACTGCGAAACATCAAATCCTGCTGACGCAACAGTTAATAAAAATTCTTTAATGCTTCCATCTTTCCACGAATCATTTTCCGGCCAAGGACTATCAAGAATATTGAATCTTGAAACAATATTAATAACAAGTTCATTCATACGACACTTAATCAGTAATTTTTCATCATTATCTGTTTCTTTACACATTTTCTCTAGTGCTTTGAATACAGATGTAGCTATATCAATTATTCTTGGGCTTGTATCATTCGGGAGTGACTCAATCAATCCAATTACAATATCCAAATAACTAGAATCATTGCAGTATTTTTCTATAGCAGAACGTATCATACCCTCCACAACCCAGCTTTTCCCATATTTGACTTGTAACTCAGCCAAAAGCGAAAGTGCATATCTCGGCTCTGTCTTGAGTAATTTATCAAACCAACGATTTAAGAAATGCTTTGTTTCTCTTCCATCAGTATGATTCCATAGAGCTATTGTCATTTTGGTTATTGTATCACGTTCATCTTTTGAATTTTCTTCAACAGATTCAAAAAATATATTATAAGAGTCCATTATCTGCTCTAGGATAATATCCCTGTGATATCCATACGCCACTAGATAATGAGCACACATGTCAAAATACTCTAAAGCCTCAGGCTGATTATATTTTGAAATAATGCTAACAAAACGTAGTTTTGCTGCAGCAATACAATCATATACTTCATTTTTTTCTATCTTCTCCTGAGTCCTCAATAAATATGGTTTAATAATTTCATAATTATCAATAGTCATAAAACGAGATATCAATCCTAAAAATTCAGCATCAGTTAATGGCCCTCCCATACTATTATCCAAACTTGTTCCAGTTTCATCATCAAGCTGTTCGAGAATATCCAATGCATTCTTCAGATTTTCTATTGTTCCATATTGTACAATCAGTTTTACTGCACGTTCATACGACCTTGTCAACTCGTTCTGAAGAAAATACAAGTCACAAGTCCGCGGTTGACCCTTGAAAACTTCCGTATCCAACAACAATAATTCCAAATTAGCAATTGCTGATTCACATATTGTTTTAGGAGCCATTTGTGCCGTGTGTGCACATAATTCTGACATTTTGACGGAATATATTATCCAATTATAGTACCAATTAATATTTTCACAATCCTCGCATATTGCCTCTATAACCTTACTTTCCCCCTGCTTAGCGAGATAATATATTTGCGAAAACATTTTTGTGAAAATACCTATATTCTCTTCACCTATTACCTTCAATGTTTTAATTATTTCCCAAATTTCCATTGCATCCTCAATGGAAATTTTATTTTGTGGATAAAACCCACTTTTAATATATGAAAGATAGTTTTTCCAATGATTCAGCTGTAGTTTATTTGCAATGGAAATAATTTCATCAAATTCCATATAATCATACAGCTCATCATAGGCAATCTCAATGCATTGGTATATTATTGAAACATTTTCTTTTTCTATCGACTCCATAAGTTTAGGAATGATACTAACTCCTTGTTCATCAAGATAATATCTATAATAGTATTTAAGCTCATCAATTTTATACTCTTTAGCCTCTGTATCTAAATACAGTTCCCACCAAGGAGTGCTACCAGCTTTTGATGAAATATAACAAGCAATTCGACCTGTATTAATATCAAAAGTAGGTTTTCCATCAATCTGCATTAATTGATTCAATTTAGCGGCACCTTTTATATCACATATCGCTTGAAAATATTCTTCACCGGTACTATCAAATTCATTCATATCATCAAGCATTGCCAACAATTCACCTGCTGTTACTAATGCGACTAAATTTTGAATTCTTCCTGCACTTCGAACAATGCAATTTAAATTCATTCTTATACGCTTTCGAGAATAACCTTCTGAAACAGATTTAAGAACAAATTCTTTCTCAATCAAAGAGACATTTTCAGCATCTCGTCCTAATTTATATTGTAACTCCGTAAGATAATAAAACGATTTATCAAATTCAAAATATGATTTACTCTTTAACCAATCAGCAAGAATACCATACACATTTCTTTCTATATCAACTTTTTTATCTTTTAACGTAGCCAGCACGAACCTACGAAAACTTTCATGATATATTGAAAAGCCTCCGCTTAATACATTTTCTATTAATAATGGATGTAGCAATGATATATCTTGCTCTACGAATACTCCATCACCTGTAATCTCCATTAAATCATTTATATTAAGATAAAAATCTGCCCCGCAAAGTGCATTAATCGTACGATTGTTGCGAATCTTTGTATACAGATAGGTATAATATTGTGATAGACTGATATCGTAGTCTGGTATTTCATCTATTAGCTCTTTATTTACATCTGAGTTCTGTAATTGACGCAAAATATAATTAAGATATAGTGCATTTCCTTGTGACTTCTTGAATAAATACTCACTGATTGATAACACATCACCTTCTTCTGTCATATCATCATTGATATTAAAAGTTGTCATCAAAGATTTTACTTGTTCCTCTTTCCATGGTTCAATTTCAAATATACTGTAACCCTTACTTTTAAAATGCTCTATTTCATCTATTGGCTGGGATGATATAATCACATAACAGTTATCAGGGAATTGAATTTCCAACAATTCTGTAATAATTTCAGTTTCAGAACGCGAAATAATATCTTTATGCAACTCATATTCTCTTGATATATGATCAAGACCATCTACCACCAAATAAAACTCTTCTTCTATAAATCTGAGCAAATTTTCTAGTTCTGTTTTATCTGCTCCAAAAATTGTATTTTTATGTTCAATTAGTTCTGGACATTGTTCCAAAACCTGTGATACTTAATTTCCATATAATGAAGTAACACATATTCTCTCTAAACTATTGGCATCCTGTAACGATTGAAAACAGTTATAATGTATAACTTTACCATTTTCGCTCATAAGTTTATCTATATATTCATCAACAAGCCACGACTTTCCTGAACCAGGGTTTCCTGAAATAATAATATGTTTAAAATCACGAACTTCTCTGTGTAACCTGTTTATCTCATCTCCTAATATAATTTGATGTGTTGAATCCACAGGAAATCTTTGATCAAATTTTCCATAATCCATTATTAATCCAAGTCGTCCCATTAATATACTTGTATAAATTCTGTTTCCTTTAGCTCTGGAGCGTTTCACTTCCGTTGCAAGTTTATTGATAACATCCTCTACATTTAGTGCATCATTTGGATATATTCCTACACCCAATTTTTCAACTTGTTGAATAATTACACTTTCTAAAGCATCCGGATTCTTTAAATCAAGACTTGCTTTAGGCATTTCTAAAATGATGGATAGTTCTTTGCAAAAACATAGAAATTCATCTCTTTCAATAAGTCCTGATTTAATCGCTGTATTGAATTTTCTCCATGTTTTTGGAGGTTGCTTTTCTATTGGCCAAAATGACTCTCCATCAAACGAATATGCAGAAACTAAAAATGGAAGAGTGTGTTCTTCGATAGGCTTTAAAAAATCTGCAAGTGGGTCATCCTCTTTAGGCTTACTCCACGCAAGACATAACTTTATTTGAGTATTATATCCAGATTCTTTCCTCTTTTTCCAAGATGTAAAAAGAGCACTTAATGCCGTATCATGTCCATTACCATTTGCAAAATCATCTTTAGTAAGTTTATGTGAATTTTCCTCGTCAGAATACTTAATCTGAAATTCAACGCTATTATTAGGCATCTTAACCTTTAAATCATCAAATTTATCTCCGTTAAAATCCTTACGGTCTATAATTAGTTCTGCATCGGTCTGATGAAGCATGAGTTGTAAAATTATTGAAACCGTAAAATAGTCTTGATATTCATATCCTTCATGAATTGGGTTCTGCATTTATGACCTCCTCACATTAGCATTAAAATGAATCGATGTAGTACTTCTTTTTCACTATCAATTTTACCATATATGTTCTACCAAATATAGCCTTCTCTTTGACCATATATAGCACTTTTCATCAATAAGCCTAATCCCTATAATAATATAAAAAACGGTACTGCATGGACTTTTCTTTCCATACAATACCGCCATATTTTCACTCATTATCATTTTATTGTTTTTGCCAGAGAAGTAATCAAAGCCGCCATCTCCGGATTACCAAGTACTTTCATAAGCAGTTCAGGATCTACTCCTTCCGGTATGGAAATCTTATTTTCTTCTCCATTCTTCCTTTGGGATGGGAAGATCAGAATGACTTCTTTTGAATCTAGCTCCTCAACAGCTTCCTTTGATACACGCTCCACCTGTTTGTTAATAAAGACATATGCCCTGTTCTCTGAAATAGCTTCTTCTGATATATCCACACAGTCCCATGTCAGCCCAAGCAGCTCTCCTGTTCGGACCGTTGCTGCGAATGCCAGATGAAATGCTACTTTGAGCCATTTATTCTCACACGCATCTATTGCCTGCATCAGCATTTCCGCAGTCCATATTTCACGCTCCTCAGCTTTATACTTCGGCAGTGTCGCATCCGTTGCCGGATTCCTGTCCATTATATCCCACTTTACCGCCTCTGCTACAAGCAATACCCAGTACTTAGTGGCGAAACGCCACTAACTTGGCAATGGTTGCACCCTTGACCGGCTAAGGTGCTTCGCCCTTAATCTGAGCGGAGTCTTTCTCCTGCACCTTGCGTAAGGCTTTGCCTTTACAATCCGACAAAGGTTGCACCTCTATATACCGTTATGTTGCTTATAATCCGTTGTCTTATATACTGTATACTCTTAGAATAAAAATTGGAGGTATATATCTATGAGCAATATTAAAATTGAAATCGGACAACGTATTAAGCAGCTCCGTTTAGAAACTGGACTAAGCCAAGAAAAATTTGCTTTGTCCATTGGCATGGATAGAACTTATTTTGCATCAGTTGAAAATGGAAAAAGAAATATATCCATCGTCAATTTAGAAAAAATAATCAATGGATTAAATACTTCATTTTCCAATTTCTTTGAGGGCATTCCATTCACACAATAAAGGAGATTATTATGAAAAAGAACAACGAACCTAGTGAAACCGAAAAAAGAAATAATCGAGTAACTGCATATCTTCAAAAAATATATGCTATGGCTCAAAACACTCAAACCCAAATAAAACCATCTAAATATTCACCCTTGTTATTAGAGGTTTTCAACTCAAAAACAATTAGTTATCGTGAAATTGTTTTGACTTCATTAGTTGCAAAATATTTAGACAAAGCTTTCAATTCTCATACCAATTTTTACGGTTGTAAACCAAGAGCTATTTATGAAAATCCTATCAAAGACTTTCTTATTGAACACGGATTTCCATGCACAAAATCTGGTCCTTTAAATATCGCTAAAGCTTCAAATATTGATGAGGCATGGTCATCACAGCGTGATCCAAAAGAAGATGCCGAAAAAACAATGATACTTTGCGATGCTATTTCAGGTAATGATTCATCTCTTAGACAAAACCTTTCTTTATATTTGATGAGATTATATATGTCCAAAGCAAAAGAGATGGAAAAATTAACCGTAGATATCAAACCATCTTCTGACCCCCTTGTGCTTCATGACTTGTGCATGAAACTTATTGAACAAGCACCTGATGCCGGAAATACACCTCAACGAATTGCTGGTTATCTTTTAACTGCGCAACATGAGGCAATGCGAACTGGTCTTATTGTAAGCGGTGCTACTGACAGTGCTTCAACCACTAGCACTACAAGCCAAAAGCCTGGAGATATAAATGAAGAGCACCCTGATGGTACTATTCTTTGTGTATATGAAATTACAATAAAACCCTTTAACTATCACAGAATACTTGATTCATATGATTGTGTAAAAACCTATAATGAAACTCACAGTTCCACAATAAATGAAATAACTGTTATTTGCAGAAAACAAGATTGCCCATCCGAAATGATTTCACTTTCCACGAGTCTTTGCATGGGGACATATAATTACCAAGATATCCGTTATTATTTTTGGAATATTGACGAATGGATTTCTTTTACATTACAACACATGAACATTTCTGCTCGCGAAAAATTCTTTGAACTGCTGAATAATTACATTAACGATTCTAATACACACGAAGCAGTTAAAATAGCCTGGTCTAAACTTAACAGCTAGTCAAAAGGGAGAGTTAAAAGCTCTCCCTTTCTTATCACTAACAATATGTTTCTAAATATTCTTCTACCGCTTTTGCAACTGCTTCTGCTAAATTGCATGGTACCGCATTCCCAATTTGAGTATAAATCTTCCCTTTATTTCCACAAAATTTGTAATCATCAGGAAATGTTTGAATTTTTATGGCTTCTTTAATTGTAATACGTCTCAATCTGCTAGGAGCATCCTTAAATTCAGGAACAATGCTTCCGTCTAATAAACATTTATGATATTCAACTACCCAATCCGTATTTGCTTCCCCATATAAATACTCTTCATCTATAAATGGAGTTTTATTTCCACCCATTGAAGCCGGAAGAGTATTAGAATATTCATCAACATTCATCGGTCTCCCTTGACCATTAAAATACATTCCCGCATAAGGTGATTTTCTCATAATAGGTCTTGTAGCAAATGTAATTTTTGCTGTACAAGTATTAGGATTATTCTCCGTTCCAGCTCTTCCTAATGGTTTCAATAATTCTCTAATTGTTTTGGATTTTTTTTTCTGATTTTCTAGCATTTCCTTCATGTGATATTCAAAGAAAGGATCTGAGCAATCTTTGATACCAATGAAGAAAACTCTCTCTCTTTTTTGTGGAACATTATACTCCGTTGCATTAAGTACAAACGGCATACAAAAATACCCTAACTTTGATGCTCTTTGAATATACTCCTGTCTAACACTTTCCCACTTTTCTAAGACACCAAGTGCTTTCACATTCTCCATAACAAATGCTCTTGGTTTTACTCTTTCAACAACATCTAAAAATGTAAATATCAATTTGCTTCTTTCATCATCCGGATTCATCTTTCCCGCAACAGAAAACCCCTGACACGGAGGTCCTCCAAAAACAAAATCAACACCTTTATATTGGCATACTTGTTCAATAATATTATTTATATCATCATTTACCATTACTGACGGTTCATGATTATTTACATAAGTTTCAGCAGCTTCTTTCATAATTTCATTTGCAAATACTACCTTTACTCCTGCTTTTTCAAAGCCAACATCCATACCACCTGCACCAGTAAATAATGATACTCCGGTATACTTTTCTTTATTCATATAGGGTTTACCTCTCATTACCGTCTTCATGTACCTTGAAAATCAATGATTTATTGTCCGAATCAAGGTATATATCAAAATATGTTTTTCCTTTTTCTATTTGTAAATTGGATAATACCGACTTTGGCAACCGTACCCTCATATCTTGTTGTAAAATATATGTGTCCAGATACACCTTATTTTTTATCATATCAACCTCCTAATGGATTAATTATAGTCTAAATTTAGTCTAGTTTCAACTAATATTAAAGTAATTTTTCTTGCATAGCTCCCGCTTATTCTCATCAATGATGCAATAAAAGACTTTATATTCTTAGGCTGTCTGTTCTCTTTTCTTTGCATGATACGCTTCACGTCTCATAGCCAGTGTTTTTTCATATCTCTCTTTTGCAATAGGGTCTCCATTCAATGCATCTTCACACATTTTTCTGTAGCTCTTCACTGTGGCTCTAACATGATACTGTTTTACCTACTCCACCTTTTTGATTTGATACTGCTATTACTCTACACATATTCTGTTTCTCCTTTCCTAAATCCAGTTACTATTTCTCCATGATTTCAATATTTCCAATATTTCTCTACGCATCTGTTCCGATGTATAGGTTGATGGGAAAAATCTGTATAATTGTTCATTCTTAAAAACTACTCTGTCTGCTTCCTTCTGTTTTATCTCTCCAAGGATTCCTTCCGCTTCGCTTTCTGTAAGCTTTCCAGCCTCACTTAATTTCTTAATCCTTATTGCCTGCGAAAGCGATGGCGTACACTGGGTTGCCTCCATTGCATCAATAATTTCCTGCTGTTCTTTCTTTTTCAGATAAGATAACTGCACTGCCGGGGTAAATCCCATTGATCCGTCATCCACCTTATCTAATAGAGCCGGTATCAGTTCTGTCATTTTGATATAACGCTGGACCTGCTTTGCACTGTCTCCACAAAGTTCTCCGATCACATCAATACTTCTCTTTCCTGTATTGTGGTCAACTTGACCACAATTCTTTCTGCCTGCTTTCTTTTTAATGGCATCATATTTCATCTTGTAGGCATATGCTTTCTCACTTGGTGTAATCTGCTCTCTCTGTAAATTGGAATCCACCATAGTCACTACAGCTTCATCATCTTGCATCATGCGGATAATCACAGGAATTTTCTTATACCCCAGTCGCTCCGCTGCATATTTCCTTCTGTGACCTGAAATGATTTCATAGTAACCTTCTTTCCTTGGCCGTACGATCAATGGATTAAGAACTCCATTTCAATTTCAACTACTTTTTCATCCGAATCTCTGATATCCGTCTTTTCTGTCAATGACACTTCCTCCTTTTCCCTGAACGAAAAAAATCGCCCAGACTAGAATTTTTAATCTAATCTGAGAGATACTTCGTCAGGCCTGTTTTCTTCAAGCAAGAAAACCATTTTTACATTCATTGACAACCTAAATCTTATCCTACACTTTAGTTATCTCCATTGGGTGCTTGGATAGATTTAGTTCTCGGTGCCCGTTTTGTCTTTTCGGTGCTCCAATTACTCATTTTTATATTTTTTCGGTGCTCGCAAGCACCATAAAATAAAAAATGCAACAATGAATTTTCACGATCATTGTTGCAAAAAATCGATGTTCCCGGCGGGAATTGAACCCACAACTAGCGCTTAGGAGTATGGCTTACCATGTGATACACGGTTCGGATGTAACTTCCAATATCATCCCTTACGCAGAATGACTTGTAGTAAACGAACTTTATGGTGCAAAACACCTATTCTGACGCAGTTTTATGTGTCCGTTGGGTGGTCCTATTAGCAAATTCTTAGCAAGAGGACACCCAGCCAAAGCCGATTGCTACTGCCATTCTCCACTCCCTTAGTCAAAATGACAAGGCAAATACATGGAGGTTACTATGGACAAGAAAGAGAAAAAGTCACTGCCGGAATCGCGCACATATACCGTGGAACAGATTGCGGCCATGCTCAACATCGGTCGCACAACCGCATATCAGCTCGTCAAGCAGGAGGAGTTCAGGATCGTCCGCATAGGCAATGCGATCCGCGTTTCCAAGAAATCTTTTGACGAGTGGCTGGAAAGTTTGGAATTGTGAATATCGCAAGAAACGCCGTAGGCTCAAAAAACCTATGGCGTTTTTTTATACCCATTTTTGAAGGAGGCTGGCAATGAAACTGACAGAAGCAGAAATGAGGATGGTGTTTCAGATTGAAAGTACCAATCAGAACGCCGCCCTGAATGAGATTTACATGACATGGCGCTATGCGCCGAACCCGGCGACGAAAGAAACGGCGGAAGGCCTTCTGGACAAGCTCCGCCCACTGTCGGATCAGGAGTGCATGGATTTGATCCGCAAGGTGCAGGCCGAATACCGTCTGCCGGAGAAAGCCCGCACCATCGGGGAAATGCTGGCAGAGGCCAGACAACGATCCGGGGCGCAGAAGTTATCCGGCCATGACATTATGGCTTTGGAGCGTTTCGACCCGGCAACCAGACACATGATCGTCTTTGATGTTCTTACCCATGACTCGCCTGTTGGCTGGAAGGGTGAAAAAATGCGCCTGTTTCTGACCGACACCGGATACAGCAAGGCTTTGGAAAATCAGGAAAAGGGGCACATCAAAATCCGCAGCCATGCGAAGGTACTTTCCGGCGACCTCCACTATGACCATAAAGACCGTGAGAGGTAGCCGTCCCCAAAATGTATCAAAATCAGTGGGATATCTTCTGTTTCTTCCTCTGTAACTTGCGTTCAAAACAGGGCATGGATGTTTTCCCATGTGGGAGGCTATGGAGGCGTACAAACGGATAAACCGCTCAAAACCAACACTTTTTATTTTCACAGGAAGGAGGTGCGAAGATGGCTGTTTTTCGTATTGAAAAGACCCGTGATTATACGGTCATGTCGAACCATCACTTGAAAGATCGGACGCTGACCCTGAAATCCAAAGGGCTGCTGTCCATGATGCTGTCACTCCCTGACGAGTGGAATTACACCACCAGAGGTCTTGCGGCGATCTGCCGGGAAGGTGTGGACAGCATCGGTGCGGCATTGAAGGAGCTGGAAAACCACGGGTATATCCGGCGCACCCAGCTTCGGGACGAAAAAGGCAAGATCACGGATACCGAGTATGTCATTTACGAAATGCCTCAGTGCGAGCCGCCGTCAAGCCCAGGTACGCCTTTACCGGGTACGGCAAAGCCATATACGGAAAACCCGGATATGGGTATCCCGGATACGGCGGAACCGTGTACGGAAAACCCCGCACAATTAAATACTAATCAAACAAAGACTGATATATCAAGTACGAAAGTATCAAATCCTATCCAATCAAATCCCCCTACCCCCGCCGGGGCAAGGATGGGAACGGATCGGATGGGAGCCAGAGAATGTTATCGTGACGTGATTTTGGATAACATCGAGTACAGCTATCTGGTGCAGGACAGCCATATCGACCGTGAGCAGCTTGACGAGATCGTTGACCTGATCGTGGATACCGTATGTTCTGCCCGCAAAGTCATCCGCATTGCCGGAGATGATTATCCGGCAGAGGTGGTAAAGTCCCGGTTTATGAAGCTGGACAGTTCCCATGTTCAGTATGTCATGGACTGCATGAAGGACAACACCACCTATGTCCGCAATATCAAGAAATACCTTCTGGCGGCGCTGTATAACGCCCCGACCACCATCAACAGCTACTATTCTTCCCTGGTGCAGCACGATATGTACGGGGACGGACAAAGGGGGCGAGGCTAAATGCAGGAGGAAGTAACGCGGGGCGCCGTAACGCTCATTGTTGACGGAGCCAAGCTAAGCGAGCAAGTCTTTGAAAAAGCCGTCAAGAAGTTCCTGGAGGAAATCCAGAAAAGCCAGAAGCCCAAAATCTACCGCGGCAGGCAGAGCCTTAAACAGCTTGCCAGCCAGAACGCCGGTCTTGCCAATATCGAGATCAGCGACAAGAATATCAAGGCTTTCTCCCGTGTGGCGAAGAAATACCATGTGGATTTTGCCTTGAAGAAGGACACCTCCGCAGAGCAGCCCCGTTACCTGGTCTTTTTCAAAAGCCGGGACGCGGATGCCATCACAGCGGCATTTCAGGAGTTTGCCAGCCGGAAAATGAGCCGTGAGGAAAAGCCCTCCATCCGGGAACGGCTGACCCAGGCGAAGGAACAGGCGGCGGAGAAAACGGAACACCGCACCATTGACCGGGAAAAAGTAAAGGTCAAAGATCGGAGCGTGCAGAGATGAACATGAAAAAACTGTTTTTGCTGAACCTTCCGTATCTTCTGTTCGTGTATCCCTTCGATAAGCTGGCACAGGCTTTTCGGCTTGCGCCCGGTGCTGACCTCTCCGGCAAGCTGCTTTCTATCGGGGACGGCTTCACGGCGGCCCTTTCCTCCCCGTGGCTCAGTTTCCAGCCAACGGACCTTCTGATCGGTATAGCGGGTGCGGTGATCCTTCGCATGGCGGTCTATCTGAAAGGCAAGAACGCTAAGAAGTATCGCCACGGGATCGAGTATGGTTCTGCCCGCTGGGGTACGGCGGCAGATATCGCTCCCTACATGGACAAGGACTTTTTCCAGAACATCCCTATGACGCAGACGGAGCGGATCACAATGGCGAGCCGTCCAAAGCAGCCGAAGTATGCCAGAAATAAAAACATTCTGGTGATCGGCGGTTCCGGCAGCGGCAAGACGCGGTTCTTCTGTAAGCCGTCGCTGCTGCAAGCCCATTCGTCCTATGTCTGCACCGATCCGAAAGGAACCTTGCTGCCGGAGATCGGCGCTTTCCTGGAACGGAAGAAATACCGTATCAAGTGCCTCAACCTGATAAACTTCCGAAAATCCATGAAATACAATCCACTGGCTTACATTCGGTCAGAGAAAGATATCTTAAAGCTGGTGAACGCACTGATTATGAACACGAAGGGCGAAGGAGAAAAATCTTCGGAAGATTTCTGGGTCAAAGCGGAACGCCTCTATTATTCCGCACTGATCGGCTACATCTGGTATGAGGCCACGGAGGAAGAAAAGAACTTCATCACACTTCTGGACCTTATCAATGCCAGTGAAGCCAGAGAGGACGACGAGACTTATCAAAGCCCGGTGGACCTTCTCTTTTCTCAGTTGGAGGAACGGGAGCCGGACCACTTTGCCGTCAAGCAGTACCGCAAATTCAAGATGGCGGCGGGCAAAACCTTAAAATCCATTCTCATTTCCTGCGGTGCCCGGCTTGCTCCCTTCGATATCAAGGAGCTGCGGGACCTGATGGAATATGACGAACTGGAACTGGATACCCTGGGCGACCAAAAGACGGCGCTGTTTGTGATCCTTTCGGATACGGACAGCACTTTCAATTTCGTGGCCGTCCTCATGTATAGCCAGCTTTTCAATCTGCTCTGTGACAAGGCGGATGACTTCTACGGCGGGCGATTGCCTGTCCATGTCCGCCTGATCCTGGACGAGTTTGCCAACATCGGCCAGATACCGAACTTCGATAAGCTGATCGCCACTATCCGAAGCCGTGAAATATCGGCTTCTATTATTTTGCAGTCGCAGAGTCAGCTAAAGACCATCTACAAGGATGCGGCAGATACCATCATCGGTAACTGTGACAGCACCTTGTTTTTGGGAGGCAAAGAGAAATCCACGCTCAAGGAAATTTCGGAACTGCTGGGGAAAGAGACCATTGATCTCTATAACCAGTCCGAAAACCGGGGCAGTCAGGTTTCCCATGGCCTCAGTTATCAGAAATTAGGAAAGGAGTTGATGACCCAGGACGAATTGGCAGTGATGGACGGCGGCAAGTGTATCTTCATGCTGCGGGGCGTGCGCCCGTTCCTTTCGGACAAGTACGACCTCACCCGGCACCCGAATTACAGATACACGGCCGACGCCGACCCTAAAAATGTCTTTGACATGGAACGGTACATGAAGAAGCAGCGTGCCGTGGTAAAACCCACGGACACCTTCGATGTGTACGAGATTGACGCAACAACTTAACCCAAAATCAAAAACATTTTTTAGGAGGATTATTTTATGGAATTTTTCAACAGCGCAGTTGGTGTTTTGCAGACTCTCGTAGTGGCCCTGGGCGCAGGTCTTGGTATCTGGGGCGTTATCAACCTTCTGGAAGGTTACGGCCAGGACAACCCTGCTTCCAAAAGCCAGGGTATGAAACAGTTGATGGCCGGCGGCGGTGTCGCCCTCATCGGCATCACCCTTGTACCTCTGCTCTCCGGCCTGTTCGGTTGATCGTCCGGCGGTGATCGCTTATGGGCGGCATACTCGACAAACTCGATGAATGGCTCCGAGGGCTGCTCATCGAGGGGATCACGGGAAACCTGTCGGGCATGTTCGATACGGTCAATACCAAAGTAGGCGAGATCGCCGGTGAAGTGGGACAGACGCCGCTGGCATGGAACAGCGGCGTCTTTTCTATGATCCGAAACCTCTCTGAAACGGTGATCGTTCCAATCGCCGGGGTTATCCTGACATTCGTAATGTGTTATGAGCTGATCCAGCTTGTGACAGAAAAAAACAATCTGCACGATGTAGACACCTGGATGTTCTTCAAGTGGATTTTCAAGACCTTCTGTGCAGTTCTCATTGTGACGAACACATGGAATATTGTCATGGGTATCTTTGATGTGGGGCAAAGCGTTGTGAACAGCAGCGCAGGTGTCATCATCGGGAATACCTCCATTGATATCAGCAGCGTTATCACGGATATGGAGGCGCAGCTTGAAGCCCTGGGCACGGGAGAATTGTTCGGGCTGTGGTTCCAGTCCCTTTTCGTGGGGCTTACCATGAACGCCCTTTCCATCTGTATCATGCTTGTCATTTACGGCCGCATGATCGAGGTGTATTTGACAACTTCCGTTGGACCGATCCCGCTTGCCACTATGACGAACCGGGATTGGAGCCATACAGGACAGAACTACTTGAAATCCCTGTTTGCATTGGCGTTCCAGGCATTTCTAATCATGGTGTGCGTGGGAATCTACTCTGTTTTGGTACAGAGTATCGCCACGGACGGAAATATCTCAGGCGCGATATGGGCCTGCATGGGCTACACGGTCTTGCTGTGCTTCGCCCTGTTCAAGACCGGCAGCCTCTCTAAGAGCCTGTTCGGAGCGCATTAAGGAGGCTTGATAAATTGGCGTATGTAACCATTCCAAAGGATTTGACGAAAGTAAAATCCAAAGTGCTGTTTGGACTTACCAAACGGCAGCTTATATGTTTCGGAGCGGCGGCACTCATCGGAGTACCGCTTTTCTTTTTGCTCAGACGCACGGCCAGCAACAGTGCCGCCGCGTTCTGCATGATTATCGTCATGCTCCCGTTCTTTCTACTCGCCATGTATGAGCGGCACGGCCAACCCCTGGAAGTGGTGGCCGGACAGGTCATGCGCTGTATGTTCCTGCGGACGAAAGAACGGCCTTACCAGACAAACAATTTCTACGCAGCCCTGGAGCGGCAGGCTCAGGCGGAAAAGGAGGTGAAAGCCATTGTTCAGAAAGCGAAAGCCAGAGCCGCAGGCACGACAGGCGGCAAAACCCACGGTAAAGCTAACCGCTGCAGAAAAGCGTGAGATCAGCCGTATCCTGGAAACCGCCAGAGGCGACGGCAAGGTACATTCCGCACAGGACACCTTACCGTTCCGCCAGATGTACCCGGACGGTCTGTGCAAGCTGGACGACCACACCTGGTCGAAGTGTATCGAGTTCGAGGATGTGAATTATCAGCTTGCAAAGCCTGACGACCAGACGGCGATCTTTGAAGCCCTCTGCGATATGTATAACGCCCATGACGCTTCTATCGGGATGCAGCTCTCCCTTGTGAGCCGCCGCATGAACCGGGAGGATTTTGTGAAGCGTATCGAGATCGCGGCGCAGGGAGATCACTTCGACCATATCCGTGAGCTTTACACACAAATGCTCCGCAAGCAGCTTGAACGGGGCAACAACGGTCTTATCAAAACAAAGTATCTGACCCTCACCATCGAGGCACGGGACAGCAAAATCGCACGGGCACGATTTTCCCGGATCGTCATGGATGCCCTCAACCATTTCAAGGTCATGGGTGCTCTGGCAAAGGAGCTTGGCGGCAAGGAGTGGCTGGAAACGCTCCACGGCATCCTGCACCCGGACGGGGAACGGTTTGCCTTTGAATGGAGCTGGCTTGCCCCTTCCGGCCTGTCGGTTCAGGATTTTATCGCACCATCTTCCTTCCGCTTCGGTGAAGCACGGAAGTTCACGATGGCGGATAAATTCTGTGCCGTGTCCTTTCTGCAGATCAGCGCACCGGAAATGGATGACCGTATGCTCACCGAGTTGCTGGATACGGACAGCGGGCTGCTTGTCAGCCTCCATATCCGCAGCATGGATCAGAACGAGGCAATCAAAACGGTCAAGCGGAAGATCACCGACATTGACAGTATGAAGATCGACGCACAAAAAAAGGCGGTGCGGGAAGGTTTTGATATGGATATCATCCCCACTGACCTTGCCACCTACGCAGGCGAGGCAAAGAATATCCTCCGTGATCTGCAAAGCAGAAATGAGCGAATGTTCCTAATGACCTTCCTGGTGGTGAACTTTGCGGACAGCAAGCAAAAGCTGGAGAATGACCTTCTCCGTGCGGCAAGCGTGGCGCAGAAATATAACTGCTCCCTGGTGCGGCTGGACTTTCAGCAGGAGGACGGCTTCGTGTCGGCTCTGCCCCTGGGTGTCAACCGCATTAAGATACAGCGCGGGCTTACCACTTCGGCGGTGGCGGTGTTCGTTCCCTTCACCACACAGGAGATTTTCCACGGCGGCGAAGCTCTTTACTACGGGCTCAATGCCACTTCCGGCAATATGATCCTTGCTGACCGCAAAAAGCTGAAAACGCCCAACGGCATGATCTTAGGTACGCCCGGCAGCGGCAAGAGTTTTTCAGCAAAGCGTTCCATCGTGGGTGTGTTCCTGAATACAAAGGACGATATCTTGATCTGCGACCCGGAGGCAGAATATTTTCCGCTGGTGAACCGGTTGGAAGGCCAGGTCATCAAAATCTCGCCTACCAGCACGCAGTATGTGAATCCTATGGATATCAACCTCAATTACAGCGAGGACGATAACCCGCTGGCGCTGAAATCAGATTTTATCCTGTCGTTCTGTGAACTGGCGGCAGGCGGACGGAACGGTCTGGAGCCGGTGGAGAAAACGGTCATTGACCGTGCTGTGCGGATCGTGTACCGCCCCTATATTGCAGACCCCCGCCCGGAGAATATGCCGCTGCTGGAAGATTTGTATGACGAGATCAAACGGCAGCCGGAGCCGGAGGCACAGCGGATCGCGGCGGCACTGGAACTGTATGTGCATGGCAGCCTGAATGTTTTTAACCACCGTACCAACGTGGATATCAACAACCGCATTGTCTGCTTCGATATCAAGGAGCTGGGAAAGCAGCTCAAAAGCCTGGGTATGCTGGTGATCCAGGACCAGGTATGGAACCGTGTTTCCCAAAACCGGGATCAGGGTAAATCCACCTGGTACTTCGTGGACGAGTTCCACCTTCTGCTGCGCGGCGAGGTCGGTACCTGGAGCGTGGAGATTTGGAAACGCTTTCGCAAATGGGGCGGTATCCCCACGGGGATCACGCAGAACATTAAGGACCTGCTTTCCTCCCCGGAGATCGAGAATATCTTTGAAAACAGCGATTTTGTGTACCTTCTGAACCAGGCCAGCGGAGACAGGAAAATCCTCTGTGAGCGCCTGAATATCTCCAACCAGCAGGCGGCGCATATCAGCAACGCAGGCCCCGGCGAGGGGCTGATCTTCTTCGGCAATGTGATCCTGCCTTTTGTGGATGACTTCCCGAAGGACAATGAACTTTACAGCATTATGACGACAAAACTTGGTGAAACCGGGAAAGGAGAAAACGAACATGAATGATCCCCGCTATTTGCATACAGAAGAAAAACAGGAAGGTGAAACCTTCTTTGATGTGATGAACCGGCTGATCGCCAGAAACAAGGCGGTCACGGCGGATATGGAGGCGGTCCTTGCGGAGCTGGAAAGTGAGATCGAACCGTTCCGTGCACCGAAGAACCATGAATAACCTGACCCATGTGAGCCTGTTTTCCGGCATTGGCGGTCTGGACCTGGCGGCGGAGGCTGCCGGGTTTGAAACCGTCTGCCAGTGTGAGTGGGCGGATTTTCCGCACTCCGTCCTCTCCGCACGATGGCCGGATGTTCCCAGGTTCCGGGATATCACTACTTTCACGAAGGAGGCGTTTTTTGAAAAAACAGGACTTGAAACAGTTACCGTTATCTCAGGCGGCTTTCCCTGTCAGCCCTTCTCCACCGCCGGAAAACGGAAGGGCTTTGCGGATGAACGCTACCTGTGGCCGGAAATGTGCCGCGTTATTACCGAGCTGCGGCCCCGTTGGGTGCTTGGGGAAAATGTTGCTGGCTTCATCAATATGGGGCTCGACAAAACGATCTTTGACCTGGCAAAAGCGGGATACGCTGTTCTCCCATTCGTATTTCCGGCTTGCGGCGTCGGCGCATGGCATGAGCGCCAGCGAACTTTTATCGTCGCGGCTGATGTTTCCCACACCCCTTGCCTCCGACAACAACACCGCCAGGGACGCGGCAAGCCTGGATGTGTTCCTGTCGGACAATGGGATATTCCGCAAAAGGAACCGAAACGGGGCGATCTGGAGCCTCAGCCTGTCGGCGGCGGTATTCTATCTGACCCCGGTGGCGTCGGACGGTTTCCGCTCGACCTTGAAGCCATCAGCCTTCGATCCGGCGAAGAAGGACGGGAACCTGTCGGCGCAGATCATCTCCCAGGAGCGGCCGGTGTCCGAAACGGCGGCGCTGAATCCGGATTGGGTGGAATGGCTCATGGGCTTCCCGAAAGGATGGACGGACGTATCCTCTGGGCCGCCGAACCGGAAGGAATCCCCCGCATGACCGAGCGCATGGATGACCGGGCACTGCGGCTGAAAACTTTGGGAAATGCGGTCTGCCCGCCCCAGGCATATCCCATTTTCTGCTATATCGCCATGATCGAGAATGGCACCTGCGGTGACTTTTGCCCCTATGGAAAGGAAGGTGACTGCCTATGAGGGAATTGAAAGCGACCGATAAGATCACGCAGAAAATGACCCGTGACGGTGCGGTATCGGAAAACCTTGCCACGGGAGAGGTGGAATATATCAGCAGCCGGGAGCCGGAAACGGAACTGTCCGCTTCTTCGGAAGAATCCGCTGGCGCTGCGGCTGACCTTGCCCTGCGTGCGGCGGAACACCATGAGAAGAAAAGCGCACGAAAGGCGGAAAAGGCTGACACCCAGGCAGTGCGTGATGGTTCTGCCGCAAGGCAGCGCCCGTCCTCCCGTCTGCAATTCACCGAGGAAGAACGTGCCGATCCCGCACTTGGAAAGTACATCGACCGTTCCGACCGTGCGGCGGATAGGCTGGACGCGGCAAAGACCGCTATCCCCACAAAGAAAGTTCTCCGTACCGAGCGTGTTTTTGACGAGACAGCCGGAAAAGGCAAAATGCAGCTTCACTTTGAAGAAGTGGAGAAACGCCCCAATGGACGCCTGCGGCACAATCCGCTTTCTCGGCCGGTCCATGAGATTGTCCACGCTGCCCATGCGAAGGTGCATGAGGTAGAGCAGGAAAATGTGGGTGTAGAGGCCGGACACAAAGGCGAGGTGTTGACGGAACGCGGGTTTGCCTATGGAAAGGGCAAAGTCTGTGCCGCCGTCCACCATCACCGCACAAAGCCCTGGCGTGACGCGGCGAAGGCAGAGCAGGCTTCTTTTAAGGCAAACGCCGACTACCTTTACCAAAAGGCACTGCATGATGATCCTGCATTGGCGGCTTCTAACCCGGTATCCCGCTTTCTGCAGAAACAGCGGATCAAGCGGAACTATGCAAAGGAGCTGCGGCAGGCAGAGAAAACCGCAAAGAACACAGCGGCCACGGCAAAAAGTGCGGCACAGAAAGCAAAGGACGCCTTCAAGGAAACTTTCCTCTACATCAAGCACCATAGCCGGGCGGTGCTATTGGTGATCGGCATTGGCGCCTGTGTTGCCCTGTTGTTTGGCGGGGTATCTTCCTGTTCCATGATGGCAGGCTCCGGTGTGGGCGGTGTATTCACTTCCTCTTATCTCTCCGAGGATGCGGATATGCTGGCTGCGGAGGCGGCCTACTGCGAACTGGAGCAGGAACTTCAATATGAACTGGATCACTATGAAGCTCTGCACCCCGGATATGACGAATACCGTTTTGATCTGGACGAGATCAAGCATGACCCTTATGTGCTGATCTCCATTCTCACGGCGTTCCATGAAGGGGTGTTCACCATTGACGAGGTTCAGGAGGAACTGCAAATGCTCTTTGAAAAGCAGTACATTCTGACGCAGACCGTGGAGGTGGAGGTACGCTATCGGACGGAGACACGGACAGACAGCGAGGGAAATAACTATGACGTGGAAGTACCGTACAACTACTATATCTGCAAGGTGAGGCTGGAAAACTTCGACCTTTCCCATGTGCCGGTCTACATCATGGACGAAGAAACGCTTTCCCTGTATGCGGTCTATATGGCCTGT
>ENA-OZMF01000091-OZMF01000091.1-human-gut-metagenome-genome-assembly--contig:-NODE-91-length-17700-cov-7.422386_pt1 | contig 17700 bp, 9 predicted proteins | sample MGYA00244190_ERZ653815 | MGnify/ENA primary metagenome ERZ653815 (study PRJEB26926, sample SAMN06164603) | human gut metagenome | biome: ENVO:00009003; feature: ENVO:2100002; material: ENVO:00002003...
CCTGCATTCTCATCACACTTTGTCGCAAAAGTTACACCCATGGACTTTAAAGTAGCTGAACCCACCTCATCGATTTTGTCCTGCACCTTGCTTCTTATCTGCTTTATCATGGTATCATCGAGTGCTACTCCCTGCGGGATAGCCGATGCATCCACATCCATCTGCTCCCTCGACTGAAAAGCCTGATATGCCATGACAAGAGGAACCAAAAGCTCCTCATCCAGCTTATCAAGTGTGTCCGAATCAGCTGTCAGCTTGTATTTTGCCACACTGTCATCAGATTTTGAAGCATCCTCTGCCTCATAACAGTCCGTAAATTTTTCTTTCTCGTCAGACAGCATAAATGTCTGTGCCATCTGATAATCCTCCGATGTAATCTCCTCTGGCAGGATATGCTCAATGCCATGATCCTGGATACCCACATCAATGATGTCAGATGTGTACGCAGGCAAAGCCAGATCACAATAAGCCTGAGCAATGAGAAAAACAAAAATTAATATGATCCATCGCCAGTATGGAATCAGGTTTTTGAAAATTTTACTCATAAACGTTTCCTTTCTTTCCGGTTAATTATCCCCCATACACGAATGCAAAAATATCCGCAATCGTGCGCATACTATCTATTTTATCAATAAGCGCGGATAATTCAATAAAGAAAGTATAAAGAAACAGTAAAAAAACAGAGACTATATAAATGGTTTATATAAGTCTCTGTTTGATAAATTGTGCTTAATCGAAAAGTATGTGATAGCCAGGAGCCTTTGAAAACTAATCCAAATCAGCAAGACCTACACGCTGTATCTGGAAGGTCTTGTATGCCTTTGCTGTTGTAGTTTCTTTATCACCACCGCTCACCTGTGACTGGTAAATCTTACTATATCCTACGGCATAAATCTTTATAGAATTAGCTCCCTCCGGTAAAGCACTCAATGGTACCTTTACCTTATATGTCTTGTTATTTTCAAAGAAGTCCCTTGGATCCTTATTTAATTGACTGTTTTCTTTACTGTTATTTATCTGTTCATTTTCTGTTCCATCATTATTCAGTGTATAGATATCCCAGTCCACCTTCTTTAAGTAAATCTTATCATTTCCGGTGCCAATCGTTTCATCTTTTGGATTTTTTTGCGGATCCTCGATATAAAAGTCCAAATAAACAACAGTTTTTTCATCAATCTGATTTCGCACAAGGTTTGAATCCTTTACCGTAAAATAAACATCCTGCGTACTGTCTGCACCATCTAGTCTGGCATCCGCTTTATTAGCTGCTTCTTCTTCAATGGCATCATCAATAGTTGCATATAATGTAGTTATGTCATTTGAATCAGTATCTGCATTCTCTTTAAGATAAATTGACGGCTCATGAACTGATGCACTATATGCAGCAATCATAGTGTTTATATAAAGTTTCAATTCATCCTCATTATTTGAGAAATCGGAATGTCCTACACCTGAGTATGTTACATTTCCCATTGTGTAAATATAATAATTATTTCTTACATCCTTTGGAGACTGCTCATAAATTCCATGGTTTGACAAGGTATACCATACAACAATATCACTCTCACCATCACCATCAGCATCCTGATTCATATCCAGCTGGTAGTACTGCTTATGAGTGGTAGCTATATTTATTTCGTCAGCAATCTTAAAAGGATATGTGGTAATCTGTCCTGAATTAACCTTGACTGCCTTATTAGTCTTAGCTTCAACATCATTACCATCTAGCCCTGAATACAGCCTGTACTCGCCATGATCGTTACCATTATCTTTCCACTGATACTGATTTAAATCTGCATAAGTAAATCCCTGATTCTGTCTGACAATAACTGAATTATCAGATTTTGGCTCATATGCAATATCAGTATTATTCTTTTTGGCAGTCTGTACAGCTTTATCAAAATCCTCATCAGTACTCTTTAATGTATTGCCCTTCTTTAAATACTCATTTGACAGGATTCCATACCTGTCCAGTCCGACAGTATCACGAATTATAGAGTTAAACTTATATCCCCAGACATTATTCTCTCGCGTATCATTTTTATTATTACAAAATGATGTTGTATCATGAGCAAACAATACCGGTTTTCCTGACTGGATATATGCTTTTATTTTATCGAGATGATTATTTGTATTATCAATATCATAACAATCACCAAATCCAATCACAAGCATATCGTATGTCTGCAGCTTATCACATACCTCATCCATTTTAGGTACGTTGTCATAACGAACTGTTTCTATATCCAGGTCAAAATCCTTCACTTGACTAAGTAATTTATGAAACTTTGTATTGCTATCATTCTTCTGCGTCTGCATATCAAAATTTCCCCTAAAGTCCTCATTATGCTCCAACTTTGAATTAATCTGAAGAATCTTGACTTTTGTAGGACTGCCTTTTGAATTTTTGACATACACATATCCGGATTTCTGATCATATCTGTAGCTATTTGTAGCCTGACTCACACGAAGCTGCCAAGGCATAACTCCTACAAATCCATTCGGCAAATCATAAACCAGTTTATAATTATAATTGCCTGCATTCAGACTATACATATATTTACCATCATCACCCATTACCGGATTCACAATAGTACCATCACAATATAGTTTTATTTTATTTGCAGCTATTCCTTCATTGGTCGTCGAAAACTTACCATCGGAATTCGAATCCAAGAACAGCTGTGCATTAAAACTCGCTTTAGAATCCGCACCACCTGCATTGTTTATTGAAAATTCCAATGTAATCTGATTATTACTAATCTCAACATAATCTGTATCTTTTACTTTTTCCTGCTCCTTGAGTAATATTTCAGGTTTTTCAGTAGTCAGGTAGGTAACAAGGTCAGCTGTCTCATTTGACTGTTTTTTTAAATTTCCCTTGCTGTCCACTTTAAGAACATTGTCTTTATCTTTTGCATAACATAAAAGAGTAAAAACATTTGAACAGTTGTCTATATACTCCTCATTAATTCCTCTGCCATAAACAGTAGAGAAAAAGCCATCTGAAAAGACGACAGGAAAGCCCGCCTTTATATAATCCTCCAATTCTGAAACCTTCTGCTTAGTAATATCATTGCCTGAGCCTCTGTATGTGTTTGGAGCAGTTAAATAATCAGCATTATTTCCATTATTTCTTAATGTAAGGTTAGTATTAAGCTTCGTTCCATCATTTATATAATCAGTATCCAGCAATCCCGCATGACCATTTTTGAGCATATTATATCCCCAATAGTTTACATAATCATTTGGATTTATAACAACAATGTCACCAACATTTGAGTATTTAAGCCCATTCATCTTCCAATCGTTATATACTGTATAACCATGTGTATTACCATCTTTATAATTCAGATTATCGGCTACGAGTCCCATATATATCATGTCATAGTTATTAAGATCCTCTATTCTTCCAATAAATTCTGCACTCGTAACCCTTGTTATTGTAACCTTTTTTTTCTCCGGGCATCTTGATCCAAGCCAATTTTTTAGCTTATCATAATTTAAAGCGTCAGACTCATTTTTTACAGTTCCGGGCTCTATATCCAGTATGTTCAGACTATCTGTCGGATTTATAATGTCTCTTTTATCAGCATACGATATGATATAGCTTAAAACTATCGCCTTTGAAATCTTCTTGTCATAATACGCATACTCGTCCTTTCCAAGAGTATCATTTTCTTTTTTCCTGCTTGTATTCTCTGAGTTGATATACTCTGCTATCTCGTCAAAATTTTCATTTTTAGCTGCTTCGACAAATTGAGTTTCATCTTCATTTGCAATAAATGCAGAAGCAAAATCATCTCTTAAAACAAATGGCACATCCGTACTAGGATTATAGTTTCGTGGAATGACATATTCGTTGCCAATTACAAAACCTTTTGTATGGGTTTTACTGTCAACTTTATAATACTTTATGTCATTATTCCAATTAATAAAATTATCAGCTGAGTCCTTAGTAAAATTCAGCGAGCTGAAATTGTTACAGCTCAAAAGACCTGCAAGCTTTTTAATATTACTTGAGTAGTCTGCACTTGAAGCAGTCCACACAATACCATTATCCACTATAACAGGCATCATTATACCACTCTGGTGCACACGCTGGACTATCTGCTTTACCTTGTCCCATGAAATGTCATTATCAGGTTTATATGTTGCAGCATCGTTTACTAAATCATTTGAAAGGACGGACTTTGAGCCGGAAAGATAGAGTAAATCAATTGTTGACACATCTATCTGCTCAAGCTCCTTAGGTGTGACAGTTTTTACATTGAAGGTCATATTGGCAGTCTTATCATCATCGCCTTTCTTGCCCTCCTGGTTAAATACACCGTTTCTGAACCAGTTATTGTTCTTGAAACCACCCTTATAATATATGTGTGTGGTATTTACAGGATAATCAAGCGAGCCGTTTTTATCAGCCACCATTATATAGTCACCTTTTCCCTTACCCACATATGTATATGTCTGGCTGTCCTTAACTATATCAAAATATCCGTCTGTATCGGTGAGGATTACCCTGTCTGTGTTACCATCATTATTCTCTGTAGCAGAATCAGCTATTGAAGCATCATCTGAAATATCATCTGCGCCGGTCTTACCTGCCGGCTGATTGTCCGGTGTGCCATCATCTATCTTCTCGTATGGATTCTGTGAATCAAGCACTGCTCCATACTCGCCGGTCTCATCGTAATTAAACTCAATAGGTACCTCAGTGTCCACCTCGTAGTAGGTCTCGTCATCAGTGATTTTATCTGCAGGCACATACTCCATCTCAACCGTAAAGTATGTATACTTCTCATAATCCGGCTTACTGCCATCAGGCAGACTTGCCATCCGGTCAGCTCTTGCAACAAATTCATATGGGGATGTAGTATCCGATTTGTCAGTCCTGTAAATATATGCCTTTGGGTCATATTTTGCTATGTTTTGCATGCCCTCAGCAGAAACAATGGCATATGCGCTCTTTATAGAATAAACCACATGCTTCTCAACGGTATCGTCACCTGTGCCTGTATCTGTCGTATTGTCTGTGCTGCTATCGATGTTACCATCTGTACCGCTGTCTGTATTTCCATCAGCTTTCTGTGAATTATCAGTCTCTACCAGATACTGGGTATTTGTCATGCCATCCGGCAATTTGACTGCAGTAAACGCAACACTGTAGTAACCTCTTTTTCCTGTATCCACAGATTCAGAGCCATCTTCTGTCTCATCCTCGCCCTGCATGAAAACATAATGGTCAACATTCTGTCTGTAATGACCTGTAGGCAGTCCATCTTCATTTACAGCAAGCTGGTAATCGGTATTGAACTTATAATCTCCCTCCGCCTGCTCTGTCATCTTATAACCGGTGGTACCCTTGTTTATTCTGTCCATATCTACAAGGGCAAGCTCACTCCAGTCATCGTCTAAACTGACATAGCTCTCCTCATACGGCTCATAGTAAAGAGGCTTTGTGTTATCCTTTTTCTCGGTAGTAATAGGTGCAAGCTTTGTTTTCAGACCTGACATATAGTCAGCCCTTTTTTGTACACCGTCACCCTCTTTGTCAGACATCTTTGACAGTGTTCCAAACCAATCGTCAGGCTCCTGACCGTCAATCAGATAGCCAATGGATGCCATTTTCTTGTCAGGCACCACCTCCACTATATTGAAGGGCTTGTCCTTGCCATGTGAGCTGACTATATCAGATATTCCATTGAATGCTACATTTGCATCGACCTTTGTTAGGCTGTCATTCAGCACAAAAGCTGCCACAACGAGACATCCTGTAAGTGTGAGTGATATTGGAACCACTATTTTTTTTCTTAATTTGCTCATTGCGATTGCTCCTTTGTAAAAAACTACTCTGTTTCTTAATATGTATAAAACGTAATTGTATTTGACTTAAACTCCGGCATATCCTCAAGTCCAAGCCAGACGCTGATATTTAATTTCTCTCCGGTAAGAAAATCATTTCCGAGAGTGATATGCATTTCTTTATTATAACCTAAAATATAATAATTAAGATAGTTCTTATATTTAGGATCATCTGGCTTACCTTGTGCTCCTGTTTCTCCGGCAATCTCATTTGAACTAAACTTAAATATTCCATCAGGCTCACCATTGCCCTCCGGTCCATAAATCAGCTTGCCATCATCGCCCATTCTAAAGGATATATCTCCCTTGTGCTCGGTTGCACCTGTTGAGCTGACACTTTCTACCTCCATATGCCATACAAAATCCTTAACCTGATATTTACCATTTAATGAAGAATTTTTTAACTCCCATTCATCAATAAACAATTGATGCGTCTGTCCTAAATTGAAATGCTTATCTGCATCACAATGCAGAATATTGATTGGATGTGCTACGTTTACAGTTACCTTTGCCGTCAATGACGTATCGTCTTTGGATGTTACTGTGATAACAAATTGATCTGTAGTTTCATTATCCATAAGTTCTACATTATATACATCACCATTAGCATTAAAGTTTCCACCATTTTTTGTTCCGGAATGATCCCACGTTACATTTTTTGAATCATACTTTCCACCCAGAATCTTATCAGTAAACTCTAATTTATTCTGATTTTTCTTCATTTCATAGTATACCGTTCCGTTGGTTACATCCTTGCCTTTATAATATATCCTTATTCCTTTAGGCTCTGCCGGCTCCACATACTCCACATCTGCTCCTGTCGGTACCTTATTTCGCATAGTGAAGTTCTGCTTTGATGTATACTTCTTGTCCCCTGCTTTAAAGTCCACGACAAGTCCGACAGAGTTCTTGCTTTCTGCCTCGCTTAAATCAGGTGTAAAACCTGTGACATTTTCTGCCATAAGCGATTCCTTGCCCTGACCATCTGCCTTCACCGCACCTGTTGCAGGATCCAGTGTATCCTTTCGCAGATAGATTTTGTGCTCTGATGGTCTGTATATGATATTGTATGTACAATCCTTGTTGTAGATAATCAGCTTGCTGTCGGATGATGTTTCCTCAGATGATGCTTCTTCGGATGACGCTTCTTCCGCTGATGCAGTTGCAACATAACCGGCCTCAGGGGCTGCTGATGCCACCTCCACCGGCGCTGCCACTGTAGCAGGCTCATACTTGACACCCTTTTGCGCATCAATTATCAGGTCTCCTATCTGATTCATCGTAAGCTGTGCCTCATACTGTAAATCTACATCCTTTGAAGCGTACTTATACTGCTTTGTGCTCGTACCGATAAAGCCTGCAACAGCCAGCCCCAGTATTCCCATTATCGCCATGACAATGACAAGCTCAACAAGTGTAAAGCCACTGTTTTTCCTATTATTTGATTTGTTCATGCGCCTTAAAAGTTTCATGGTTCATCTTCCTCTCCGATTTCATCATACAACCTTATAACAGCCTTGCGTCAAAATAAAATATTCATCATTAAACTATGTAAATTACTCACATACCACCTTGCCGGTCTCCTTGTATATCGTGATAACCTTCTCGGTGCTGTTTTTTTGAATCCAGATACGGCTGCAGTACTTGTTATTGGCATCAGGCTTTTGTGCACCTGAGCTTCTGTCAAACTGAAGCACTATACTGTCTGAGCCGTTCAATTGTGTCTTATCACTATAATCATCCTTCATGGAATAATATACATCAATCCTGCTCTTTCCGATTTTGCTTGGAGCAGATACTGTACCATTTATGGTCGTCTTATAATAGTAGGCACCATCTGATGCATCCTTGTATATCTCAAGAACTGCGCTGTCCTTTCCCATAGTTGTGACCCTTGTTTTGTTAATTATCGATTCAATATTTCTGGCACACTGCTTCACCTCAACACCCATGACCGAGCGAATGGATATGGTTGCCGCACCTATGAGTACGACAGATATCGCTATCACTACTATAAGCTCTACCAGAGAGAAACCGCCATTATTCTTTTTTTCTGTTACAGACATATTGGATTCCTCCCTTATATATATCGTCAAAATTTGTCAAATATAAATATTTCGCAGCTGTTTTGCGCCTTAAAAGCCGCTTGTTTTCTACTCCTTGGTCCAGTTCTGGTATGTAATGAGCGTAGCATAATCTATTTTTGTGTCCGCCTCTTTCTTATTTGAAAAAGAAGAAACATTACCCAGATAGTTGGCACCGTCCATGAACACATCATACAGGTGCAGTGCATCGTCTGCATCACTTACCTTTTCAAGAAGCAATGCCTTAAATACCTCCTGAGTACCATTATCAATCTCACACTGGTCTTTTTTTACAATTATCCTGCCCTTTGCAACTATGGTACCTGTAAAATCAGCCTCCAGTGTCACATTTCCTGTAGCAACAATTATGTCCACATTGTGTGATTTGTCATTTGCATCATATGTGTAGTTACCGTTTATGACAATTGCCTGGTATTTTTTTCCCTGATACTCAGTCTCAAATGTATGTTTATTACCGGAATTTGGCACTATTTTCAGCAAATTGGTATTGTTAACTATATTTGTAAAAAGCGAAACACTTGCTGCATTTGTCGGTAAATCTGCATAATTTGTCAAAAGCTTTGAGTTTAGTGCAGTATACGTGTGCTGTAAGGCATCTGACTGTGCATCCATGTCCACACCATCAGCTATGCCCTTCAAAAGGCTTAAATTGCTGCCATCGTAGATGCTGTAATTGCCGGCAGTATAGATGCTTGCTGCCTCATTTACCTGTATGCTGTCAGTATAGAACTTAGTGTATCTATTGAGCTTGTCACTGTCTGCACCAAAATAGTCACTGTAATACTCAGCAGCCTTGTTCGTTGGCAGATTGACATAATAGTATACAAGTCCATCATCACTATTATCAGTAGAAGGAACAAAGACCTTCTTTATACAGTTGTCGATTGTCTTTTTCTCTGGCAGATATGCCGAGAGAGCCTTGCCTGTCTTTGTGCTGACCACATTGGCATTTATTTCAGTATACTTTGTCTGATCCTGTCCTGTTGCCGTAATATCCTTGTACTCCTTAAAGGAGAGTGGATTCTTGTTGTAAAGCGATTTGGCATCCGCACCATCTCCACTTGTGCCTATGCACTCAGGCGGCACAAGGTATGCTATCTGGTCACCCTTTACAGAGATTGACTCACCCATGGCCACATTGCTGTTTTGTGTACCCACACTACTACTTGAGTTTACAATAGCCTGGGTATTGATATATGCGGTTCCAGCCAACATAAGCTCCCTGATATTTGACATATCAAGCGATGCCTTCCTGCCGTTTATGATAATAGCAGAGCTATCGCCTGCGACAGGATTTTCCTTGTTAGCGCCTCCATTGCCAAAGCCGACGTACTTCGCATTGTTATTCTTATTATTCTTTCCAAGTGTGACATTTGAGCCTGTACACTTTAAGGTCATGTCATCTGCCACATATGTCATGCCATCTAAATTGACTGTTGCACCATTTACATTTATATTGCTTGTCCACAGCTGACACTGTGAATCAACAGAAAGTGTACTGTTATTGTGTACACCCGCCATGTTCTTTTTTATTGTACCAGTATCTTTTCCGGCAAAGTCTCCCACCTCTATATCGCCCTCTGCAATCATATAGCTGGTATCCTTTACATCAAGTGTAGCATTGTTTGGAATAATAACACTCGTAGTGGAAGTTCCTGTATCTGCCGCATTTTTACAGCCGGCATAGAGATTACCGGATAAATTCACTTTATTAAGTCCTGATGTAATTTCCAATCCTTCATTTCCTACAAGAGAATATGTAAAAAGCTCCGGAACACCTCCCGATGCTGTAAAGCTCATGGATGGAACTCCCAGAGAAATATCCGTCTCTATTATTGATTTAAATCCCTTTTCATCGGTATACTCTACCCTGATGCCATTAATGACTGCGCGGCTGTTGTATACCTTGAGCAGTCCATTTCCATTTTCATCGGCATTTACCGCCTTGACCACAGCGTGTGGCTTTGAGTTTTCGTCTGTGAGCTTACTATCCACATAGTCTTTAAGCTTTTCAGTTTTATAGTGCATACCGGTATTGTCAGACTCAAGACTTCCCTTTAAGCTCTTTAAATACTCCTGCGCAAATATACTCTGTCTGCCGGCCTCATTTATGCTGCTGTCAGAGTAATTCTCCATAACCTTTGTATATCCTGCTGAGTAAGCCTTGGAAATATCTCCCTGCAGACCGGTACATATCTGATCCAGCACACCCTCTGCCGAGTAAAAGTTGTCTGTATTTTTTTCGTCCGTCACCTTCATCTGGAGGTTCATAAGCGCTATCCACAGCACAGTCACAGCTAAAACAGCCACTATAGCCATTGCAACTACAACCATCACAAAGGAAGCACCACGGTTATCATTACGCTTCATAATTAATACCCCATGCTTCCGGTCATCGTAACAACCGGGTCTTTATCCTTAAATATATCATCCAGTGAAGCCTTGCTCTCGTATACAGCCACCTTCACATCATACAGCCTTTCAGATGCATTGCTTTTTGTCAGATTCTTTATATCGACAATTGCCTTTACATCATTCTGAATTACATTGTTATTAAAGCCATATATAGCTTGATCGGGCTGTAGTGGATTATCCGGTGCTCCCATATTTACATTCAGATTGGTGGCTATATGAGTATAAGCATGACCTGTACGATTTCCCGGCTCACTTACCTTCACATATGCCTTATATGTACTCTCCTTCGTGCTCAACTCTGACTGATCCGATATAGTCTTTTGCTTTACAATGTTTACCGTGCAGTCCAGCTTGTCCTTATTATTGATTATAATGACATCGTTGCAGGTATTGTAAAGTGTTCCTGTAGATGTGTACCATGGATTGTAAAACAGATAGACATTCCTCAGATTATGGTTCACAGTATCTGAAGAATTATCATAAATCACCATGGTATAATCATCCTTCAGTGCACTATTCGGATCCGGAAAAGTCTTTCTTACTCCATTCTTATTGATAGAATATGAATACGACACCGTAACCTTGGTAGCCTTATTACTCGAAGCTCCATACTTTTCTATATCTATGGTGATAGTTCTTTTGATATCCTGCTGAGTGATGCCGCCTACACCAGGCATATTATTAAATGCATATATAATATTTGTAGCAGAATACTTGTCTGCACTCATGCAGTCAAAATTTGCATCCATGGCCGACATATCCGCTACCTCGTCCATGTTGTACTTTTTAACCTTATTGTCCGACTCTGCGTCCGATTTTGCATCCACTGTCACAAGAGCATTGTATTTCTTTGTGCCTGACTGCACACCAGACATATAGAAATAATACTTGTGCGCATCCGACTCCCTGAAATTCCAAAGCGATGTATCGCTTATTTTGGCTGATGCATCAGTCTTGTGGATACAGCTAGTGATGACATCGTCCTTGTTTACAATCTCAGCACTGATATCCTCAAGCCTCTTTACATTATCAAACTTACCCGACTTCTTAAGAAGCTCACATGCACTGCTTCCATCTGATATATTAAAACCGTCCGCCACATCAAAGCCCTCCGACGGATAGTTAAACTGATATGCCAGTGTCTTCATGGAGTTCTTTTCAATACCCTCCATAATGTTTGTCGCCAGATGTGTAGCATTCATCTCGTTTTTAGCCTTTACATTGGTCTTTGTAGCTGTGACAAATGCATTCAAAAAAGGAAGCACGATTATTGCGAGAATAGCAATCGACACAATAATCTCCACAAGTGTTACTCCTCGATCATCGTTTTTTAGCTTTCTCAAATCTGCTTCCTCCCCTCTTGTATTTTGTTATCTCATAACTCAATAATCTAACATTTGATATTTATCACTTACGGTCTCAATAACCCGCTAATCTAATAACCTAATATTATAATAATCAGTTAGTTTGTTGTACCAAACAGATTATTTGTACCATGTGGTACTGCAGGTATGTATGGTGCCTCATATGGCTTATCAAGTCCATACAGGAAATATGAATCCACAAGCATCTCACCTGTCAGCTTGCCTGTCGAATCATCAAAGCTCACGTTGAGCGTGCTGATAGTTTTCTTCTGTGATGAACCAATCACCTCTCCAAGCATAGCCTTAAGCCCATGATACTCTGTCTTGAATGCCATAACTGTGCTGACATCATAAAGCTGATAACCTGTAACCGTAGACTTTGCAGAGCCTGTTGATGTACTGCCATCAGCTGCACTGCCGTCGCCTGTCTGTGACTGAGAGCTGTTGCCATCAGCGGTCTGAGAGCTCTGCGAACTGTCTGCATTACTGCTATCCGTGGTACTGCTGTCTGAACTGCTTCCTGACGAAGAATCTGTACCGGCTTCACCGGTCGGATTATTCACATCAATAGCTGTCGGTGAGCCGACTGTAAGCTCTGTAATATTTGTATTGGTAGATTTCTCGATAGCAACCGCATCCATGATGCCGTTTTCTATCTGTAAATATGAAGGGAAATTGTCATATACCTGCTGCATGGCATCAGACATATCCTTTGTCTTCTCTGTGTAGTCATCCGCCTTTGCCGCAAGTGCTGAAAGCTGATTGTACTGTGATTTCAGATTCATATTTTCGCTCTTGAGTGAATCCCTCTTATTGGACTGTGGAATAAAAATCAAAAAATATGTCAGTGCTAAAATGGCAACACCCGCTAATATAATAAGTAACTTTTTATCTCTCGTTGACATCCTAACACCCCCTACTGATTTGTACTGTCTGTATCTGATGAACCACTATCCGTCTGTGTCTGTGCCTGCGATGACGCATCCTCTGAGGTATCAGCCGGCTCACTGCCCGTGCCATCCGCCGATTCAGAAGCAGCACTGTCGTCTGCCTTTACATATGTACAATCTACTGTGAACTGAACCTTTGAAGCACCGGTCTCATCAACCTCCTCTGTGATGGTTGACACATTGGATACCATGATACTCTCAAATGTACGAAGCTGTGCAATTACATCAGCCGCTATATCCTTGCTGCCTGTCTTGATGGTCATCGAAACACCATCAGTCGTAACAGACATATTCACAAGCTTGGCCTCTGACGGAAGCTTCTGCTCCAGCTCATCCACGAAGCCCGTTATCTCATCATTCTTGTTGGATGAGGCGCTCTCAAGAAGCTTAGTCCAGTCATAGTCCTTCTTGGTCTGGTTGTACACATCATATATATTCTGTGCATATGACAAATCAGAAACACGCGCTTTAAGTGTCATATTGTCTGAAGTTAAAACAAGATTTGAAAAAATGCTGTATGCCGTGATACCAACTGCAACTACCACACACAAGCCAAAAATGAGAAGCTGCACTGCAAAAGAAACAGGCTTTTCGGCTTCCTCCCCTGCCGGTACCGGAAGAGGCTTTCCATCAGGACCAACAGGTGGTTTTCCCTGCATACCTGCCTGTGCGCCTCCGGGTGGCATAGCACCTGCAGCTGTTCCTGCCATAATCGGAGCACCGATTCCCTTGTTTTTCTTACTGTCAAGTATATCAAGCGGGCTCAGTGAACATCCGACACAGTTGAAATACTCTGCCAGCTTTGCCTCTGCGAGGTTTATGCTCCTTGCCACATGTATACCGTCAAACTGCTGAAGCGGAACCACCTTGACATTCAGCTCATTGGTCAAAAGCTTTGAGAGTCCGCTGAAATCAGCACCTAAGCCAATGAGGAAAATTCTCTCGATAGGAGTATCTGAGTTTCTCGACTGATAATAGTCTATAACTCGTCCGAGACTGCTTATCAGATTGGAAAGTGAATATGATACATTCAGGCGAAGCTTCTTAAAGCGCTCAGAATCAATCTCATGCCCCATAGGATCCATGCCGCCGCTCGCCGGCTCATCAGGTACTGTGCCATCAGGCCTTATTGCAAGGCAGGTCTTTCTGCGTGCCACATCAACTGCATCGGTAAATGACAGATACTCTCCAAAAAGCTCACTATCCTGAATCGTCTCAATAGCATCAGCAAGTCCATGGTTGACATTGCGCTGCAGCTTTACCATGCTTCCATCCATTACAGTCAGTGTGGTAGAAACCTCATCCACCTTGACAGTCACCTTCACATCTCCGGGAATCTCTCTTCTCATGAGCTGCTTGATGGCATTTCCACTATAGTCAAGTGCTACAAGCTGCAGCCTGCAATCAGCTGCAAGAGCACCATACGACAAAATAAGATCATTAGGCACAGCAATAACCGAAAGACGTAATTTCTTTTCTTCCGGTCTGTCAATCTTCTCTATAATCTGATGTACCAGCTTGTACTGGCTCAAATCCACCGGAAAATAATCCGATGCATTCATTGCAATCATTTCCTTAAGCTGTTTTTCCTTAACAAGCGGAAGCTCAATATCTCTGCTTGCTATACGCGCTGAATTTAAAACAAAAACAGCTTTTTTGGTGGCAATCTTCTTTTCCTTCAGCTTACTGTATAAGATAGAACGAAACATCCCATCCGGCTGTACCACTCCATCATTAATCATCCCCGGTGGTGTCGGAAAGCCGAACATATTGTAAATCTTGGGATTTTTTGCTTTGTAATCAATCTCAACTACTCTGGTAAGGTTCTCCCCTATTTCAATACCGAGTACCCTATTTGCCATAACCTAGTCCTCCGTGTTTATCTTTGTTTTACACTGTATACATCTGTAAAACATTCGTAACTGTTCAGTTACAAACATTCTATATATATATTCGGTATATCTGTGCTTTGCTCTGCTTTTGTCTCACTGCTTGTCGTACTACCTGTTTTATATTAAGTACGCTATATTATAACACGTTTTTCAAAAGCCTGCGAGTGTCAAATATGCCGATATCATTTTCTCACCCCATAGCATCGAAATAAATATTCCGGCTGCCAAGTACGGTCCCATCGCAAGTCTGTTGCCTGCGTTTGTCACTTTCATACGAATCAGATGTATCACGGAACCGATGATGCATCCTAAGAAAAATGCTAATGTAATATTCTGCCAGCCTATCGCAAGGCCTGCACATGCCATGAGCTTGACGTCTCCGCCACCTATGGCTCTTCCTCCGCTTACAAGAAGAAGGATTTCAAGGAATAAACTGACACAAAAGAATCCTATCACATATTCAGACCAGTTATCATGGTCTAAAAACACATGTAGGATTCCAAGTACCAGTATAAATATATTGATTCCGAATGGAATTTCATATGTTCTCCAGTCTATCACACTCAGAACTATGAGTGCAGATGTAAGAAAGCAGTAGATGATACTCGTAAGCTCAAGTCCATTTACTGCAAATACTACTATGTATAATATACCGTTTAACGCCTCAATAATAGGGTATTGAGGTGATATCGGTTCTTTGCACTTGCGGCATCTGCCACGAAGAAACAGCCAGCTGAAAACCGGCACCATATCGTACCACGCAAGCTGATACCCGCATCTCATGCAGTGGGACCTTTCGGTCACCACTGTCTCATGCTGCGGTATGCGGTAGATACAGACATTTAGGAAGCTACCTATAACTATACCGAATGCAAATATTAAGATGTAGATGGGTATCAGTTCTGTGGTCATGGTTTGTGATCCTTTTATTTAATTTTATTTTTCTTTCTTTATGAATTTAGCATTATCACTAGTATCAACTTGATAGTAAGCGTCATCACCACCTACTATTGCATATGTAACACTTCCTTGTGATGGAGTATATGTGATTGTAATTTTAGTCCAGTTTTTACCCTTCAATTTAGTTTTATCCATTCCTGCATCTTTAACTGCAGGATCAGCAGTTTCTGCCACACCATCTTTGGTAACATTAATTGCAACAGGAGCTGTCAGATCCTCTTTATCAGCATAATAAGCTTTTAATGCTGATGCAATACTATCGCAGTTCTGAATATCCGTAGCTTCTCTTGACTTTTCTACATACTTCATAAGCTGTGGAGCAAGTACACCTACAAGCACTGCCATGATGGCGATTACAACAATAAGCTCTACGAGAGAGAAACCTTTGTTGTTCTTCTGTTTCTTTCCTAACTTTTTAAATACATTCTTTACCATAGTTCTTTTCTCCTTTTCATTATAACATGGTTTTTGTGCAAAGAGCTGTGCCCTATCAGCATCTCTTTGGTTTGTATGCGCTCATTGTACCATAAATCAAAGCATAATGCAAGTTATTTTCTAGTACAATAGTATCATTACTGTATAATTTTTTTCGCCTTTTTTAGCAATTTTAACCAAATTTTAACCGATTTATTGCATTTAAATCATATTTTTTCAAAGAAATAATCTCCCGGGCTGTATTTTGGCACAGCGTGAGGGGCTTCACTCCATGTGACCGGCTGTGGTACGCTTCCACGCTTGAGCGAATAGCGAAGCGGCTTAGATACTGTTGAATTATGCACATGATGCACAGAAATGAGCTCCCACGGATGGGAGCTCAAGGAGAACCGCGCCACGGACGGCGCGTTTCGACGGTTTCGTCGGGGGCATCGTAAATCTTTAAAGCATAATTCCTACAGTATCTTGGCAGCGTAGCGTAGCTCAAGTGAGGGAGTGTGCACCAGCCTGGGCTCATGTGATGAAGTCCCGACCTACTGTCAGCAAAAGAGGAAGCAACCTCCGAGTTCTCGCCCAAAGATTGCTTCCTCTAATTTACATTTCACTACAATATTAGCTCACAAGCCATTTTTTTACAGTTTCCTCATCAAAATCCACACATTCAGCTATATCTTCTATTGAGTGTCCTTTTTTCTGAAGTTTTAAAGCCGTTACTTTTGCCTGACGAATTCTGCCTTCTTCTCTGCCTAATTCTCTGCCTTCATTTTTCTGTTCTTCCCACGCCTTGCACATATCAATCACCTCTTCTTTCTCATCTATGTCTATATTCGTTCCTGCAAACAGGTTGATTGCCTCGACTGTCTCTCTGTCCACATTGCTAAACTTCTCGTCATTCTGCAGCACTTCCTGCATTTTTTCCTTATCATAAGCATTCTGTAATACCTCGAAAAGCTGCCTGATTGAGGTTCTGAATCCTGTAAAGTCGGTTATCTCCCTCGGAGCCAGCAGGTTAATCCTATAATCCGGTATGAATGGCAGAAGCTCCTCGTCCACATCACCAAACATATCTGACAGCCTCCTTGGTCCATCCCATTCCTTTGTCCCGAGATACACTGTAATCGTAATTACTGGAATCAACTTATCCTCTTTCGTAAATCCCGAGAGAAATTCATCAGAAGTTGCGATATCCTTTTCCCTGCGGTGCTTTTTGGCTGTTTCCTTTACCTGATTGCCATATGCCATGACATCATAAAACATGTTTTTTACCGGAATGGAATAGTGTATATCCGACTGATTTTCTACTCCTATCAGTACCACATATGATTTGCCGGTATATTTGATGCTGGCATTTTTGAAAATATCCCTCAGCTTCTGCACCGCTATGGTCTTTTTGTCAAGCCCCAGTGCGGTCAGCACCTCTGTCGTGTCCCTTTCCTTAAGGTTTTCCGGCAGGATGACCTCTCTTCCTCCATACAGTATATTGTTGCACAGGTCAGCAAACCTGGCATTGTCAGCAAAGTATTCCTTTGCCATTGAGTCTTTTGCGCTCAATCCTTCTCCTCCTGTTCTCTTGTGTGAGCAGGAAAATTTGGTGCCAATGAGGGTATAGTGGTACAGTTTACAAGGTATACCTGTGCTGTTCTTCTTTAATATTTACGCACGGTATACAGTTCATCCGCCTTTTGACTACATTTTCTGCATTCTGTCTACATACGGC
>ENA-OZMF01000110-OZMF01000110.1-human-gut-metagenome-genome-assembly--contig:-NODE-110-length-16009-cov-6.445970_pt1 | contig 16009 bp, 8 predicted proteins | sample MGYA00244190_ERZ653815 | MGnify/ENA primary metagenome ERZ653815 (study PRJEB26926, sample SAMN06164603) | human gut metagenome | biome: ENVO:00009003; feature: ENVO:2100002; material: ENVO:00002003...
GCTATAATCAAAATATATGTCTATTAGTTAATTATACCGATTGGGGACTACAAATACAACCACAACAAGTAAAAATTGACAAAAAGACAACAGAATCAGATACAGGAGACCAGGCGATGAAGGGAATAGTTGAGCAGTATGCACGTGGCGAATTCAAGGTCGACAGGCCGGTTGTTGCCATATCAGTCAGCAGGTTAGAATTGAATATCGAGGCAGGTACAGTGTATGATGGTGAGTTTTCGGTTGACACCACGAATAGCTGCCCAGTGAAGCTGATGGTGTACGACAGCCGCTATATACTGGATTTCAAGAGTCACACGTATGTGGGAAGAAAAAATACAGTGTGCTATTCATTTGATGCCCGTGGACTGGAACGGGGCAAATCTTTTAAAGGTCATATCAACATAATCACAGATGGCGGTGAATTCTTAATTCCATATAACATAACGGTTATAGCTCCGTATATACAGACGGGAGACAGAAAGCTTGAGGATCTGTTTCAATTTGCGTCTTATGCAGAGGAGAACTGGGAAGATGCCATACGGATATTTGGCAGTGAAGATTTTGTGCGCACTTTTATAGGCAGGGATGAGAAGCTCCACAGAGTGTACGACGCGTTGGGGCTCTCACTTTCAATAGGCCAGGCTATGGAAGAATTCCTGGTCTATACACATAAAAAGAGGTCACTCACTTTGTCGGTTGCCCAGAATGATCTGTTGGTCGAGATGCCGAAGGAGCTTGTTCGCGCATCGGTGACTATCGCTAAGAACACATGGGGATACACCAACACAAAGATAGCATCAGATTGTGATTTCCTTATTCCCGAGACAAATGTGCTCAAGTGGAACAGCTTTGATGGGAATACATTTGAACTCACATTCTTGATAGACCCGCAGAAGATACATGACGGTGAGTCTGCGGGATACATATATATATGGAACACATACCAGAACATGAAGATCAGGGTCAGTATCAGGAAGCCGGAGGTCGTCAAGATGACACCGAAGAGCAGGCAGACCAGATTCACGATAAAGAGGGCTGAGGAGGCTCTGATACGCGCATATATAGACTTCAGAACAGACAAGATAGACCTTGGCAAATATATCGCTGAGACGAGGAATGCCCTGAATACCCTCATAAAATACAGACCTGAATATGGAATGTACAGACTTGGACTGCTGCACATGCAGATTCTCGAGGGGCATACTGAATTTGTGGAGCAGGAGTTCCTCAGAATAGATGCTGATGCCAACTTTACTAGTATGGAAGACATGGAGAAGTGCTATCTGAGCTACCTGAAATCACTGCTCAGAAGAGAAAAATTTCTCATTGACAGGACTGCAATAATGGTTCGCGAGAAGTTTGAGACGAGTAAGAATAACAGGCTTTTCTATTTCTGGATTCTGTTGTTCGTGGATGTGAGTTATACAGAGGATAAATGGGTTCTCTATGATGATATACAGAAGCTTTTCAACGAAGGCGTGAACAGTCCTGTGATCTATTTTGAGATATGTGATATGTTCAACAAACAGCCTCTTATGATGAAGAAGATTGCGCCGCTCGAAATCGCAGCGCTCAGATGGGGCATGAGAAATGAATTTGTGTCCGAGGATGTCATAGTGGAATTTGTCAAGACTGCATCCAGACAGAAGACATTTGATGAACATTCATTTAAGATGCTTGAGCAGATATATGATATGCGTCATGATAAAACGACTCTTGAGGCGATGTGCGGTATACTCATCAAAGACAAGATGTACGATCCTAGATATCACAGGTATTACAGTGATGCTGCAGAGAAGGATCTCAAGTATGTTGGGCTCAACGAGTGCTTTATCAGGAGTATGGACAGGAGACGATATGATGAGATACCTGAGGCGATACTCAGATACTTCAGCTACAAGAATGTGCTGACAGATGATGAGTTGGCATATATTTATGCCAGTGTCATCATGAACAAGGCTGATCAGATGTCGGTATATCGTGATTTTGTTCCTGCCATAGAGCGGTTCATGGAGAAGATGATACTCCAGGGCAAGGTGAGTGATGATCTCACAGTCATATATGATGAGTTTCTTGACCCCGAAACGGTCAAGCCGGAATTTGCCTCTAAGATCATAAACATAATATTTAAGAGAAAGATAGTGTGCGACAACCAGAACATAACAGGAATCCTTGTATCCCATGGGGAACTGGGGGGCGAGGTCAAGGTGCCGGTAGTTAATGGAGAGGCGTATGTTGAGATCATATCCCCATCTGCTGTGATAACATTGCTCGATGACAACGGTGGAAGATATGTGGGTACAATTCCGTACAGGGTAGAGCGGATAGTTGATGAGAGAAGTTATCTAGATATATGTCATGAGTACAGCTTCAAGGATTACAGATACCTATTGTTCCTCTACAATGACATAGATATATTTACCCACAGGGATGCGAAAGAGATCAATCTGACTAGAGATATCGTGCTTTGCCCGGAGGTCAGTTACAGGGTAAGGCAGGAGGCTCTCACCCATATGGTGGAGTACTACCACGAGAACTTTGATGCGGACATTCTTGGCAGATATATGTCGAAGATTGATCTGGATTATGTTGATCCATCGTACGCGTCCAGGATAAACACATACTATATAACCCTTGATATGTACGAAAATGCATTTGAGGGAATGAATAGATTTGGCTATGTGGACGTGGACATAGATGAGCTGATAAAGATCGCTGAGTACGGAATAGATGACAAGAGATATGATGAGAGCAGGCTGCTCATATCGATCTGTGTGTATATATACAGGCGCGGATATGCAGGACAGAAGATACTTTCATATCTTATAAATAATTATAACGGCTCACTTGAGGAGATGGCAAATCTGTTTAAGTCGGTAAATTCCAACTACAGGAATATCGATATGCTGTCGGAGAATATCCTTGCACAGATGATGTTCGCGGATGGTTATATAGAGTCTATATATGATATATTTGATGTGTACTACCACGGCAGAAGCAGGGGCATGGTTGTGAAGGCATTCCTCAGATACTGCGCACATCAGTATTTTATAAAGGACAAGAAGATACCTTCCAATATAATGGAGGACCTGTACCTTGAGATAGCAAAGGGCAATATAAAGGATGAGATATCAAAAATGAGCTTGCTCTATTACTTCAGCAACAGGACAGGACGATATACAGAAGAACAGCAGGAGTGGATAAGAACTACGGTGAGACAGTTTGTTGAGTTCAGCAAGATACTGCCGTTTTTCAGAAAGTTTGAAGCGATAGTCAAACTTCCGGGTGACATGAAATTCAAGACATATGTCGTATTCAAGGGCGAGAGTGGCAAGCAGGTATGGGTGAGCTATAGCTTTGGCCAGGAGAGCAGCAGTATGGCGAACTACAAATCTGAGAGGATGAATGAGATCATACCGGGGGTATACGTGAAGGAGGTCGTGGTGTTCCATGGCGAATCACTCATATATTCGATAGATGGGGTTGTCGGAACTTCGGTGGTCGTTGAGAGCGACATATTGAAGAACGAGACATTCCATAAGGGCGGCGGCAGCAGCTTTGAACTCATCAACAACATGCTTGTGAGTCAGGAGACGAGGAATGATCATGAGCTGATACAGGCTATGGACACATACCTGTATGACAGCCATTTCTTCGATGCAAACCTGATGCTGCTTTAACTTTTCATAAGGAGTGGCCCGCGCAAGCGCACAAAGATGCGCCTGCTCCATTATTTTCATAAGGAGGGGCCCGCGCAAGCGCACAAAGATGCGCCTGCTCCATATTTTCATAAGGAGGAACTTTAGATGGCTGACACACAGTTGTATCTAGGTCTCGATCTGGGACCGGAATATACACAGCTAAGTTATTACAATGCAGATACGCGTGAGCCGGAATCTGTATATCATGAGGAGGCAAAGGACACATACATGCTTCCAAACATCATGTTTTACAGTGCGTATCATAAGAGAATGGGTGATAATCAGAATGACTGTTATAAGTTTATAGATTTGTCAGGATGGTGTGTCGGTGTAAGGGCCTCAGCTTATAGATTTGAGGACAAAGGAACTATAGTTGACGGAATCTATGAGAGCACTTTAAAAAATGAGAATATAGAAGTTGAGGGGAGAGGTTATAAGGCTTCTGATCTGATGGTGAAGATGCTTGTGCTCCACATCAAACAGTTTACAGATACCCTTGGTGGATTTGTTATAAAGAGGCTTACAGTGACGGTGGCGGACACTGATCCGCGTATAATACAGGCGGTCAGAGGACTTAAGACTGCACTTAGGCTCAGCCATGACCAGTTCAATATAGTGAGCCATCTGGACAGCGGGCTCTGTTATATATTTGCACAGCCTGAACCACTCAGAAATAACAGCGTGGGATTGTTTGATTTTGGCAGAGCTGGACTTGATTTCTACAGAATAGATATGACGAGAAAATATCCACTCATAGTCACAACGCAGCACATAAACTATCACGACAAAATGAATCTCAGGAGATTTGGAAGATACCATGAGGACATGGATGAGACATTTGCAGACATTGTAAAAGAGTGTACAGAGCAGGTGTTTATATCATCGGTATTTTTAACAGGACTTGGGTTCTCTGAGAACTGGATGAAACAGTCAGCGACAGTTTTGTGTCAGGGGCGCAGAGTGTTTGTCGGACAGAATATATATACGAAAGGGGCATGTTACAGATCTCTTGGCGGAGTGTATACGGAATCACTTAGCCGGTATTTCATTGATACGGAGCAGACGGTCAAGACAAATATCGGCATCAATCTCATGGATGAGAAGAACACATTCTGGCCTATTGTATATGGAGGTCTTGAGTGGTTTAACACAAGAGGCAGAGTGGTGGTGTTTCTTGATGACACACGGAGAATACAGATAGTTTATCAGGATATACTTACCGAGGAGGAGTATATCGAGACTATAGAGATATACGGTCTTCCGGCGAGACCGCCAAAGACTACGAAGTTATCAATTGAGGTTGAGTACTATGGCGCTGATAAGGGTGCGATAGTCATAAGGGATATGGGATTTGGCAATCTGTATCCTACTACAAATAAGATATACAGAAAAGAATTTGATATATCTGAGATAAAGAAGAAACACGCAAAGAAGATAGAACATGAGCGGATCAAGGCTGCAGAGGGAGACACTGAGGAGCTGATCGGTGAGGATTCTGTGGACAGGGATGCCGAGGCTGAGAGAGAAAGACAGGAGAGGATACAGGCGGAGGAGCTTGCCGCACAGGATGCGCTGAAGCATGAGATACACATGGATCTGGATGACCTAAGATACAGGGCAGAGAATGATAGTGACAATACAGAGGATGTTGTGTATTATGGCACGGCATCACCGGAGCCTGAGGGCGAAGAGGTGGATGTTGATATAGCAGATACAGAGGCTGAAGTGACTGACAGTGATATGTCGGCACCAGTTGGAGAAACGGCAGGCATCGATGAGCAGGAATCTGAGAGCGAAGCAGCAGACATCGACGAGCAGGAATCTGAGAGCGAAGCAGCAGGCATCGATGAGCAGGAATCTGAGAGCGAAGCAGCAGGCATCGATGAGCAGGAATCTGAGAGCGAAGCAGCGGACAGTGATGAGATGAAGTTAGAGGACGAAGCAGCAGACGGTGATGAGCAGGAGACAGAGCGCGCCAAGGAAAAAGACGAAGCAGTGGAGTCTGAACTGGCAGATGAAGATATCACGGAGACAGAGCCTGCATCGGCGTACGTCTACAATGCGGGTGATGTCAAGGAAGATGTTGGAGATGTGGCAGAATCCGATGAGACAGAGGATGAAGACATAGATGTCTATGGAATGAAGATTCATGATGATGATGACGAAGATTATCTGGATTCTGACGAAGACGAACCGGAGCAGAGCAGGTTTACAATACCTGCATATCTCAGGGGACAGCATTTTGATCCCGGTGAGTAAACTGTATGACAGCTGATATAGATAAAAGGTGATACACAGATGAGTGGAATAATTATTTGTAAGACGAAAACAGCAGACAATCCGTATACATTTCTGAATACCAAGATGAGTGTATACACATATGAGGAATTGTGTTACTACATATTCAACAATATGGTTTTGGTCGGAAAGGATGATCTGACTGACAGACTCACAGCATGGCTCAGGGATGAGATTGAGATGTACGATCTGGCGGACAAGGTGGATGCGCTCAATCAGAAAAATGCATATATTCAGGATGTCATGGTGGAGATCCTGACATTTGGCGAATTCTATGGCACGGAGGATATAAAGGAATTTCTCGGAGAGTGTAAGCGTATACGGACTCTGAAGCCTTATGAACTGGATAAGAGGAGAGCAGACAGTTACATGATGTATAAGCATTACATCAAAGCTGATGCCATATATGATGAGATCATAGAGTACAAGGAAAGTCATGATGAATATGACGAATTCCTTGGAAATATATATCACAATAAGGGCGTTGCCCTGGCTGGAAATCTCCAGCTAGAGGAGGCGAAAGAGTGCTTTATCAGAGCATTTTCGCTGAATAAAAACAACGAATCCCTCATAGAATATTTCTGCGTCATGGCGGTAACTGTGGACACTGCCACACTGCAGAGGGAGATAAGAAAGCGCGGAATGCCAGCGGGATTTCTTGACGATCTCATGAGTGAGATCGCTGATTCCAAGGAGGATGTGCATGAGATGTCCATATACAACAAGGTTCAGAAAGCTGTGTACAACAGAATGCATGGGGATATTGAGGATTACGACAGGAGAATGGATTCCCTGCTGAGCACATTGAAGGATCAATTCAGAAACCAGATAGGTTGACTTTGTGCTTGACGCAGCACCAGCCTATGTTGTACTATTCAAAATAAATATATGCAAATGCTGTGACGAAGAGGAGTAGCATGTGGAGTCGGACAGAGAGAATGGTTCCTGGGCTGTGAGACCGTTCCCGACAGAGATGTGCGAAGGTAGCTTCTGAGCTGCGTGGCTGAAAGTATAGTAGGTCATGCCGGGGCGTTCCCGTTATAGGATAAGATGAGATACAAAACAAGGTGGTAACGCGATATATACTCGCCCTTCAGGCTGGATGTCCGAAGAGCGGGTTTTTTTGTGCAGTGCATGGGGAATAAGAAAGCTCCGGCATAAAAAGTCCGGTCCGGATTTATCAAACAGTAAGAAATCAGAAACAATAGAAAGGAAGAATGAGATGAAAGAGTTAGAGAAGACATATGATCCTTCCCAGATAGAGGACAGACTCTACAGAAAGTGGGAGGAAAAGAAGTATTTCCATGCAGAGGTTGACAGGAGCAAGAAGCCATTTACGATAGTAATGCCGCCTCCAAATGTAACAGGACAGCTCCACATGGGACATGCCCTGGACAATACCATGCAGGATATACTTATCAGATTCAAGAGAATGCAGGGCTACTCTGCACTGTGGCAGCCTGGCACAGACCACGCAGCCATCGCAACCGAGGTCAAGGTTACAGAGAAGCTGAAGGAGCAGGGAATAGATAAGAAAGAGATCGGCCGTGAGGAGTTCCTCAAGCATGCATGGGCATGGAAGGAGGAGTACGGCAACCGTATCGTGAGCCAGCTCAAGAAGATGGGTTCATCTGCTGACTGGGATAGAGAGAGATTCACCATGGACGAGGGCTGTTCTAGAGCTGTAAAGGAAGTTTTTGTAAGACTGTACGATAAGGGCTACATCTACAAGGGCTCAAGGATCATCAACTGGTGTCCAGTGTGTAAGACTTCCATATCGGATGCAGAGGTTATCCATGAGGAGCAGGACGGATATTTCTGGCACATCAACTATCCTGTAGTTGGGGAGCCTGGAAGATTTGTTGAGATAGCAACCACAAGACCTGAGACACTTCTCGGAGATACAGCCGTTGCTGTAAATCCTGATGATGAGAGATACACAGATATAGTTGGAAAGATGCTGGAGCTGCCACTTACAGACAGACAGATCCCGGTTATCGCAGATCCATATGTTGACAAGGAGTTCGGAACAGGCTGTGTAAAGATCACACCTGCCCATGACCCTAACGATTTCGAGGTTGGAAAGCGTCACAACCTTGAGGAGATAAATATACTGAACGATGATGCAACCATCAATGAGCTGGGCGGCAAGTATGCAGGCATGGACCGCTACGAGGCAAGAAAGCAGATGGTGGCAGACCTTGACGCACTTGGACTCCTCGTAAAGGTCGTTCCACACAGCCATAACGTAGGAACACACGACAGATGTAAAACAACTGTAGAGCCGATGATCAAGCCTCAGTGGTTCGTCCGCATGAAGGAGATGGGACAGGCAGCGCTTGACATCATCAAGACTGATGAGCTCTCATTTGTGCCTGAGCAGTTTGACAAGACATACATCCACTGGCTTGAGAACATCCGTGACTGGTGTATATCAAGACAGCTCTGGTGGGGACACAGAATCCCTGCATGGTACTGCGACGAGTGTGGCGAGACCATTGTAAGCCGTGAGACACCTACAGTATGTCCAAAGTGCGGATGCACACACCTCACACAGGATGAGGACACACTTGATACATGGTTCTCATCAGCACTGTGGCCATTCTCAACACTTGGCTGGCCAGACAAGACACCTGAGTACGAGTATTTCTATCCTACAAGCGTGCTTGTAACAGGATATGATATCATCTTCTTCTGGGTAATCCGTATGGTATTCTCAGCACTTGAGCAGACAGGAAAGAGCCCATTCAAGCACGTACTGATCCACGGACTTGTAAGAGACGACCAGGGACGTAAGATGAGTAAGTCTCTTGGAAATGGTATCGACCCACTCGAGGTTATTGATAAGTACGGCGCAGATGCACTTCGTCTGACACTTATCACAGGAAATGCCCCTGGAAACGATATGCGTTTCTACTGGGAGAGAGTCGAGAATTCCAGAAACTTTGCAAATAAGATCTGGAACGCAACTCGTTTTATCATGATGAACATGGAGAAGGCAGATTTCTCAGCTGTGAAGCTGTCTGACCTGACAATAGCTGACCGTTGGATCCTGTCCAAGGTCAACACTCTTGCAAAAGAGATGACAGACAACATGGAGAAGTTCGAGCTTGGTATCGCGGTATCCAAGGTATACGACTTCATCTGGGAGGAGTTCTGTGACTGGTACATCGAGATGGTTAAGCCTCGTCTCTACAATGATGAGGATGAGACAAAGGCAGCGGCACTCTGGACACTTAAGACAGTACTTATCCAGGCGCTTAAGCTTCTTCATCCATACATGCCGTTCATCACAGAGGAGATATTCTGTAATATTCAGGACGAGGAGGAGTCGATCATGATCTCCAAATGGCCTGAGTATACAGATGAGTGGAATTTCGAGACCGACGAGGCAGCTGTTGACACGATCAAGGCAGCAGTTCGTGCCATCAGAAATCTTCGTACAGGAATGAACGTACCACCTAGCAGAAAGGCAAAGGTTTATGTCGTATCTGCCAAGGAGGACGTGAGATATATATTCGAGTCATCAAAGAGCTTCTTTGCCACACTGGGATATGCCAGCGAGGTACATGTACAGGAGGACAAGACAGGAATCGATGAGAACGCTGTATCAACACTGATCCACGACGCTGCTGTATACATTCCTCTTGAGGAGCTTGTTGATATAGACAAGGAGATCGAGAGACTTGAGAAGGAGGCTGCAAAGCTTGCCGGAGAGATCAAGCGAGCATCCGGAATGCTTGCCAATCCAAAGTTTGTTGATAAGGCACCAGCCACAAAGGTCGAGGAGGAGAAGGCAAAGCTTGCAAAGTACACAGAGATGTCTGAGCAGGTTGCCGAGCGTCTTGCACAGCTGAAGAAGTAATAAATAAGTAAATGGGGTCCCGACAGACGGTAGCTGCGCCTGCCGGGACTTCTTGGCTTGAAAAAGCAGTATAGGTTTTGCGGATTTGTTTGTGACCGCAAATATATCTGCCTCATATCATATAACAGAAAGGATTTTCTATATGTATGAGGGAGGTGGTATGAGTGGGGTTCACAAGTATTCCTATTCGCAACATTATCCACGAAGCGGTCGCCAGGGGTGGTATAATAGTGGATGTCAGAAGCCGTGAGGAGTTTGCATCCGGGCACATTCCGATGGCGATCAATGTACCGCTGGAACAGATCGAGGAGGGGGCTTATTCACTTCCAAAGAGTAAGTACCTGATCGTATATTGTGAGCGCGGTATAAGCAGTATGAGGGCAGCCCTTGCCATGGGTGAGGACGGCTACAAAGTAATCAACACGATAGGTGGTCTTGCACAGTATAAGGGACCGCTTACAAGACAGAGATGACAGAATAGCTGATATAAGGAAAGGACGATAGATGAGCAGAGTTGAACTGATTGCTCCATGCCATTTTGGACTGGAGTCTGTACTGAAAAGAGAGATACAGGATCTTGGATATGAGATAGTCCAGGTCGAGGACGGAAGAATAACATTTGCTGGTGATGAGGACGCAATAGCCAGGGCAAATGTATTTATAAGAACGGCAGAGAGGATAATGCTCAAATGTGGCAGCTTCAAAGCCACCACATTTGACGAGCTTTTTGAGGGGACAAAGGCGATCGCCTGGGAGAAGTATCTCACCAGAGATGCGAAGTTCTGGGTATCAAAGGCGACATCAAACAAGAGTGCGCTGTTCAGCCCTTCGGATATACAGTCCATAGTAAAGAAGGCTATGGTTGAGAGGATGAAGAAGACATACAGGGTATCTTGGTTCACAGAGGATGGAGCAAGCTATCCTGTGCGTGTGTTTATATTTAAGGATATAGTAACCATAGCACTTGACACTTCAGGGGTATCACTTCACAAGAGAGGCTACAGAAAGCTTGTTGGCAAGGCGCCTATATCGGAGACACTGGCTTCGGCGCTCATCATGCTCACACCGTGGAACAAGGACCGTGTTCTGGTAGATCCTTTCTGTGGCAGTGGTACATTCCCTATAGAGGCTGCCATGATAGGAGCACATATCGCACCGGGAATGGACAGGGAATTCACTGCCCAGGAGTGGGGAAAGGTGTGTGACAAGAAGATCTGGTACAGTGCGGTCGACGAGGCAAATGATCTGATAGACCGGGATGTAAAGATGAATATTCAGGGATATGATCTTGACTCAGACATGGTAAAGTGTGCCATGGAAAATGCGAAGGCAGCAGGGGTTGATCAGCACATACATTTCCAGCAGAGGGATGTGAAGGACCTCAGAAATCCAAAGAAGTACGGTTTCATCATAACAAATCCGCCGTATGGAGAGAGACTTGAGGAGAAGGAGGCTCTTCCGGAGCTGTACAGAACTATAGGCGAGAGCTACAGGAATCTGGATGACTGGTCGATGTTCCTCATAACGTCATATGCGGACGCGGAGAAATATATTGGAAGAAAGGCGGACAGGAACCGCAAGATATACAACGGCATGATAAAGTCCTATTTCTATCAGTTTATGGGACCGAAGCCACCTAAAAGAAGGAGAGAAGACAGTTGAAAAAGCTGGTATATATAGTCCTTATATGCGCCATTGGAATACTGGCGTATTATGGAATGCAGAATCCCGTTGGAAGACTTGAAAAGAACGATGAAGAACAGCATGCGGCGCAGGTCTTGTCGGGCAAGCTTGCAGAAAACTACAATTTAGAGGGACTGAAACTCAAGATAAATGGCAGTGATGTCCCGGATGAGCAGTACCTTCCATATATAGGTTCTGACCTTCACGTCATGCTGCCGATCGATGCTGTGAAGGACAAGCTGGGATGCACTGTCGATGAATATGCAAATGGCGGTATCATCATAAAGAGAAACGACCATACGGTCAGGATCGTGGCTGGTTCCGCAGATGCAAGCTTTGACGAAGAGAAGGTAACGCTGCAGACGCAGCCAGTGAAAAATAATGACAAGCTGTATGTGCCTATAGAGTATATAAGCGATGCCATAGATTACACCTGTGAGTACAACTATTCCACCGGTCAGATATCACTGCAGAAAAAGGGCGAGGATACAACACTTCCTGCAGCGTATGATATGAGAAAAGAGGGACGTGTCACAGAGGTCAGAGATCAGGGCGATTCTGGCACGTGCTGGGCATTTGCGTCTCTGGCAGCTCTTGAGACAACGCTCATGCCGGATGAGAATCTTCAGTTCTCTGTGGACAACATGACGAAGAACAACGGATTTGGCATAGAGCAGTTTGAGGGCGGACAGTACAGAATGAGTATAGCCTATCTGGCATCGTGGAAGGGGCCTGTGCTTGAAAAGGATGATCCATACGGCGATGACGAGACCAATTCAAAACTTAAGGCGGTGAAGCACCTCCAGGAAGCTGAGATAATAGAGGACAAGGATCTTGAGGCGGTAAAGGAAGCTGTGTATAAGAAGGGCGGAGTTGAGACCGCGATATACAGTGACATGGTGGACGCCGACAGCGATTCTGAATATTACAACAGAGACCACAGCTCATATTATTATGACGGCACGGAGGGAATCAACCACGATGTTGTCATAGTGGGCTGGGATGACAATTACAGCAGGAACAACTTCAACAAAACGCCGAAGAAGGATGGCGCATTTATCTGTAAGAACAGCTGGGGAACAGACTTTGGCGATGAGGGATATTTCTATATTTCCTATTATGATGCACATATATGCGAGACAAGCGTTGTGTACACGAAGCTGGAGCCGGCGGACAATTATGACAAGATTTATCAGGCGGACAAGCTTGGCTGGGTCGGCGTGTTAGGATTTGACAATGAAGAGGCATATTTTGCAAATGTGTACAAGGCGGGCAAGAATGAGGAACTCGCTGCGGTGTCGTTCTATGCAACAGGCGCCAAGACCACATATGAAGTCTATGTTGTGACGGATTTTCAGGACGAGGACAGTCTGGCTGATCGAAAGCTTGTGGCATCAGGCGAAGTCGAGTATGCAGGTTATTATACTGTGGATCTGGAGCAGGCGGAGAAACTTGCTGATGGAAAGAAATTCGCAGTTGTGGTTCATATAACTACGCCGGATACGAAATATCCGATAGCCATAGAGTATGATGCGGACTCGCTGACTGACAGTTTCGACATAAAAGACGGTGAGGGATATCTGAGTCTGTATGGCAAGCAGTGGTACAGCGCGGAGAAGGATAGGAAATGTAATGTGTGCCTGAAGGCATTTACGAGAACAGTGGAGTAGGAAAGGAGTCGTATATATGGATAAGCTTATATTTGCAACTGGCAATGAGGGCAAGATGAAGGAGGTCCGCATGATACTTGCGGATCTTGGCTATGAGATACAGTCCATGAAGGAGGCTGGGATCAATGTTGATATAGTCGAGGATGGAAAGACATTTGAGGAGAATGCCCTTATCAAGGCAAGGGCGATCAGCAAGGAGACTGGATGTCTGGTGCTTGCCGATGATTCAGGCCTGGAGGTCGACTACATGGACAAGGCGCCTGGTATATACAGCGCGAGATTCCTCGGCGAGGACACATCATACAGGATAAAGAACCATTACATAATAGACAAGCTGGCCGGGGTTCCGGATCCTGAGAGGACAGCAAGATTTGTGTGTGCAATAGCAGCGGTATTTCCAGATGGAAGTGAGTATACGACACGCGGAACCATTGAGGGAATAATCGGATATGAGGAGCGTGGCGAGAATGGATTTGGATATGATCCGATATTCTTCCTGCCTGAAAAGGGCAAGACCACGGCGGAGCTTGACCCGGAGGAGAAGAACGAGATAAGCCACCGCGGAAATGCACTCAGACTGATGAAGGACGTCATCAGAAAGCATAGAGAGAATAATTGATGGCAGATGATTGCGAATCACTGTGTTTGTTAGATTTTAAACAAGGGGGGGCAGAGATGAAAGTCCTGATAATAAGTGATACCCATGGCAAAAGTAGCTGCATAGAGCAGATATACGATATAGTTGGAGATGTGGATATGCTGATACATCTGGGAGATGTTGAAGGCGATGAAGAACTCATATATGATCTGTTTAATTGCGAGATCCACATGGTGAGGGGAAACTGCGACTACAATGCAGAACTCCCGATATATGATGAGTTCAATATTGGAGACAAGAGAGCATTTATAACCCATGGACACAGGTATGGAGTGAACAGCGGAACAGCATACCTGGAGGAACTCATAGATCTGGAGGGATATGACTTCGTGATGTATGGACATACCCATAGGCGGGATCTGACGACTTATAAGAATTCATATATCGTGAATCCGGGAAGTCTGGCACTGCCGAGGGATAACAGAGTAGGAACATACATGCTGCTGGATTTTGACCAGCACGGAACGCCTTTCTTTGCGGAGAATGAGCTGCCAAGGCTGGAGTCGAATGTGTCAAGTTTTCGAAGAAAATTTGACATGTAGCATCAGCCCTGCCGAAGGCAGCTTTAAATGGCTGATGTTCCATACCGGAGGAGAAGAAGAGAAAGAGTTTCTGGGAGAACATTTGGGAGTAGGGCATATTTGAGAGATTAAAATGGCAGGTAAAATGATATGAAGAAACATGATATAGTTGAAGGTGTGATAGATACATATGAGTTCCCGAACAAAGGAAGTTTTCATATGGACGACAGGAAGGTGACCGTCAAGGGTGCGATAAAGGGGCAAAAGGTTTCGTGCCGCATCACAAAGCTAAAGAAGGGCAAGGCAGACGGAAGGCTCCTTGAGGTTCTGGAGAAATCGGAGCTTGAGGATTCATCACCGGTTTGTTCTCATTTTGGTGTGTGCGGTGGATGTAGTTACCAGACACTCAGCTATGAGAATCAGCTGAAGGTGAAAGAGGAACTGGTGAAGGGACTTCTGGATGGCGTTATCGATGGTGAGACGCATCCTTATGAGTGGCAGGGGATACTTGCGTCACCGGTAACTCAGGGCTACAGAAATAAGATGGAATTCTCATTTGGCGACAAGTACAAGGATGGCCCGCTGGCGCTTGGACTACACAAGAAGAACAGCACATACGACATAGTCCAGATGGATGACTGTTATATAGTAAATGACGATCTGAACAAGATCGTGAAATATACAGTGGAATTCTGCAGGGCAGCAGGACTTCCTTATTATAAAAAGATGCAGCACACAGGGTTGCTCAGACATTTGGTGATCAGACGCTCTGCCACAAATGGTGATCTGCTTGTAAATCTCGTGACATCGACACAGAATCTTGATGCCCTTGACCTCGATGCATTTGTGAGAGGACTTCTTGATCTGCCTCTTGAGGGAAAGATCGCGGGAATCCTCCACACAGAAAATGACTCCATGGCAGATGCTGTCATCAGCGACAGGACAAATCTGCTCTACGGAACAGAGTATATATATGAGACGGTCCTTGGGCTTCAGTTCAAGATATCGCCGTTCTCATTCTTCCAGACAAATACCAAGAGCGCGGAGAGACTCTACGACAAGGCGCGTTCCTATGTGGGTGACACAAAGGATGCAGTCATATTCGATCTCTACAGTGGAACCGGAACGATAGCACAGCTTCTTGCACCTGTTGCAAAGAAGGTGATAGGAGTGGAGATCGTGGAGGAGGCCGTTGAGGCAGCTCGTGTAAATGCTGAACTCAATGGTCTTGATAACTGCGAGTTCATCGCAGGGGATGTCCTTAAGGTCATAGATGAGATCGAAGAAAAGCCGGACTTCATAGTCCTTGATCCGCCAAGGGATGGAATCAATCCAAAGGCTCTTACGAAGATCATCAACTATGGAGTGAATGAACTTGTGTACATTAGCTGCAAACCGACTTCGCTTGCAAGGGATCTGGTGACACTTCAGGAGAATGGATATTATGTGACTAAGGCCTGCGCTGTGGATCAGTTTCCAGGGACTGTCCATGTGGAGACGGTTGTTCTTTTGTCCCAACAAAAACCAGATGACACGATAGAGATTGACTTAGACCTGGACGAGCTGGATGCCACCAGTGCCGAGTTGAAAGCAACCTATCAGGAAATCAA
>ENA-OZMF01000141-OZMF01000141.1-human-gut-metagenome-genome-assembly--contig:-NODE-141-length-13704-cov-5.126969_pt1 | contig 13704 bp, 9 predicted proteins | sample MGYA00244190_ERZ653815 | MGnify/ENA primary metagenome ERZ653815 (study PRJEB26926, sample SAMN06164603) | human gut metagenome | biome: ENVO:00009003; feature: ENVO:2100002; material: ENVO:00002003...
ATCAAATCTACAATTGCTATATCTCCACAATTTATAATTCTATCAATCATTGGAAAAATATCCTCAAAATATTTAGCTCGTCTATATGCAAGTTCAATAGTCCTCAACCTTTTTTCTATAAGTTCATCAGACAGACAACAATCCACATCCTTTATTAACTTATTTTGACTGACCCCCTGAATTGGAATATTGAAATACCTCGGTTCACCATCTATCAGTATTCTGTTTCTGTTTATCCACCCTCTTTTTATATAATTAACATCATCATAAATTACATATGTATCCACTACATTCATCAATTGCCAATATCCTATATATGGCATAAAGTATGGTTGCATTATCCCTACTTTTCTTTCCATCTTCATCTTTCTCCCATAACCAATAACTAATCATATTTTAAAAATGCCAATTATTTTTTCACCAACAATTTATACTTACTCATTATGTATCTAAACTCATCAAATCTTAATAAATATGAACCAACAATATAAATTATCATTCCTGTCAGAATTTGAACTACTACCCCTAATAATTGAGGTAGGGGCAGTATTCCTATATAGTATACAACTATCCCCATCACACCTGATAAAGCTAATGTTGGTAGTACATCTTTCAACTGATCAATATAACCATAATTTAAAAGACTTTTATTTGGTATAGAATTAACTATTTGTGCTATTACACACTCCAATAATACTCCATAAGCCATCGCTTTAACACTAAATCCGATAGTTGACACTAGAAGCGCTATTCCTACAACTTTTTTTATTACTTCCATTTTTAAAAAAATATCACTTCGTCCCATAGCCTTAATAGCATTCAAATTCGCTGTGTGTATCGGCCAAAGCATATATGACACGCATAATATTCTAACAAAAGGTACACATGGCAACCATTTATCAGTCAGTACAAGACTAACCAACGATTCTGCACAACATGCAAAACCAATCATTAATGGTGCCACTATATATACACTTATTCTAATTGCTCGACGTGTTAATAACCGAACCTCTTCCACTTTGTCCTGAACTTTAGACAATGTAGGCAGTAACACACTATCTATAGATATATTAATGTTGGTTGCTATTACCTTAGGCAACTTATCCCCCTGATCAAAAAATGCCAAATCTGATGACGTGTATATCTTACCTATCATCAAATTCCTCAAGTTGTTATAAACCGTATCAAGCAACGCAGACACCAACAGTTTCCATCCGAATTTCAACAAACTTTTTAATCTCTGCCAAGAAAACATAAATTTAGGTTTCCACCTTACAGTCAGCCAAAGAATTAATGTATCAATGGCTGTATTGGATACCTGCTGAATTGCCAACGCCCATACTCCATATCCTTTATACGCAAGGAAAATACCTATTATAGCTGATGCAACGGTTCCTCCTATAGTTGAAAAGAAAAAACGCTTAAATAACATATTGCGTGATACATAAGCCTGCTGTATTCCCTTCACGCCAGATATTATTATCGTTAAACTTATAAATCTTATGATTGGTGTAAGTCCTTTATCATTATAAAAAGCTGCGATGTATGGCGATGCAATATACATGACTATATACAGAACTACACACATAAACATATTAAAAAAAAACACCGATGAAAAATCCAGATCATCAGCATCCTTTTTCTGGATCAGCGCGGTGCCCAGCCCGCTGTCTACAAACACCTGTAATATAGTTGTAAATACCGTGACAAGAGCTATTGTTCCGTAATATTCCGGTGATAAAATTCTAGCCAGTATTATCGACACTACAAATGTAACTAGCTGCGCAGCTGTCCGCTCTGTAAAACGCCATATAAAATTTGCAATCGTACTATTATTTTCGCTTTTATTTTTCATCTATCTATTTACCGTACTCTCTGAAACTCTTTTTAGATATACGCTGTACTAATATTACAAACCAGGGGCAATAATCCATACAATAATTATATATTTTATCCTTAGCTGAACAAACTGTTTTAAAATACTGTTTTTGTTCATGTCTTGCCATTCTATAAGATCCCGTCTCCATCAAAAAATTATATCTTTCCTTGCTCATCACCATACTTATATCTTGGCTATATTGATGCTCTGTATATTCATCCACGCCTCGCAAAAGACTCATAACTATGTTTAGCTGCTTCTCTTTATAAACCGTATCCTTTTCTGTTCTGTCCGACCATGACCCTGCAATCATATATCTGTATGTAGACATTTTATCTGAAAGATACAACATCCCACCTTTTAACGCCCCATACATCTGAATAGAATAATCCAGACTACATTTTTTAAAAAAGTCAGGCTGCTCATCCAACAGACTTGCCCTCATAAGCAGCGAATTTGTTGCAACAAAACCTCCACCACCTCTGATTACTTCAGACATAGAAAATATGGTATTTTTCGCTGCAGGAACAATATCATTCATACGGATTTTTTTACTGCTGTTTAAAACATACGATGCATGTGCACATATATCTATGTCAACGTGTAATTCCAATTCATCATATTGTTTTTGCAATTTATATGGATCATTCCAATAATCATCTCCCTCACAAAATGCAAAATATTTTCCTTTAACTCTTGGAAACTGATACCTCTGTATTATATCCACTCCCATGGAATACTGATTTTTTTTCTGATAAACAGGTTTGATTATATCAGGGAATCTGTATTGAAAATCCCGTATAATATCAGCAGTTTTATCAGTTGAGGCATCATCATGCACTAATACCTCTATTACAAATTCAGTTCTTTGTTCTAATATGCTGTTAAGCGTCTTTGCAATATATTTTTCATGATTATATGTGTTGCATATGACACTTACACCAATTTTTTCATCGTTAGTACTTTCTTTCATCTGATTATCCATCTTTCATGTGTAAAATATTCGTATATCAATTGTTATTATACTTTGAATTTCAGATATAATTTCGGCAGGAACTGAAACATTATCACCTTCAATTTTTCCTTTATGCCTACGGCATACCTGATAGAAAAAACAAAGTTTACATTTTTTATGTTCCATTTGCAAAAACCAATACTTCTGCAAGACCATAAATAAAAGTTCACCAGAGCTCCATACAGGTATCTCCTGTATCTTCTATCCATGACATTACTCATCGTAATGTACCACTCTTCTAAGATTTCTACACATGTCCGTCTTTTATTTTCGACATTTCCAGATGTCATTATAGAACCATCTCTTACTACATAATTATAAAATGCATAATCCATATACACTATATTACCAGCCTTCAAATATATCTCTGGCAAAATCTGCATATCCTCAAATATTATACCTTCTCTAAAAAAAAGGTCATTTTTAATAAGAAATTCTCTGTCATATAGACTTAAACATGCATATGAATTCCATTCTGAATGCTTTATTGATTTGATAGTAAAATCCCTAGCACTGTACTTTTCCCTTTCACGTATATTACTGTGTCTCAGCAGGATCTCATCTTTTCCTTTTATCATCCTGCCTGCTCCAACCACCAGATCAACATCATCTTTCACAAATGTCAAAAACTTTTCACATGAATCAGTTTCTATATAATCATCCGAATCAACAAATAAAACATATTTACCTGAAGCTCTTTTTAATCCAGTATTTCTTGCCGATGACAATCCCCCATTCGGCTTATGTATCACAATAATCCTCTTGTCTTTTTTGGCATATTCATCACACATTTTTGGACATGCACCCGGACTTCCATCATCTACTAGCAGTATCTCAATATTTTGATACGTTTGATTTATCAGACTGGCAACACATCTATCAAGCTCATTTTCCACATTATAAACAGGAACTATAATGCTCACTTTTACACTTTCGATCAATTGTTCTCTCCTAGCATTAACTATCTGCAATATAGTTTTGCAAATATTTTTAATAATCCCAGCCTTCTTATCACCAAATATGCCCGGACACAAAACCTTATTTTTAACGTCTCTCCATCCGTAACGCCTTTCACTGGGAACTTAAGTCTCACATTATGCAATTTCAACCATGCAAATAACTTATCATCTGTACAGATAAAATCACTTCTATCGGTATTCTTTCCAGAAAAAAGTAAGTACCAGACTACATACCTTACAAGCCATGCCTGAACCAGCACGTCGTTCATATCCAATGTCTCAGCCAGACTATTTAATAAAGTAACTATCTCATCAGTTACAGAAAATCCCTTATGCCTGCTGAAACTTATGCTGCCATTATTTACATACCAGACATACCCCATATTATCTATGCACTTTATATTATCGGTAGCACATAACACCTTAAAATTAAAATATGAATCCTCTCCTATCGAGATATTCAAAAACTCAATATCGTTATCCAGTAAAAATTGTCTCTTAAATATTCTGGCCCACGGCACCATATGTGAATACATAAGCCACCTACTTGATGGCACAAATTTTTTTATAATATTTCCTTTATTATCTTCCCGCCTGAAGCCTCCTATGACGCAGTCATAGTCACCCTTTTCAGCTTCTTTCACATATGTTCCCACATAGTCGGGGTCCAAATAGTCATCCGCATCAACAAACATCACATATTTTCCGGTCGCCATTTTCACAGCATGATTTCTAGTCTCTGCCTGTCCTATATTCTTCTGGCAAACCACTTTTATCTTTGACGGATATCTGTTCTTATACTGCATCAGGATATCATTCGTTCCGTCGGTAGATCCATCATTTATCACCAATGCAATCCAGTCATCATATGTCTGCGCTATAAGACTATCTATTGTCCTTGATATAGTATCAGCTCCATTATATACCGGAATTATTATTGTAACCTTTGAATTACACATATGCTAATTTGTCTCCTACATATAACGTTATTTCTTTTCTCTCTTTAGTTTACGCAGAATCCAACCTCTGGCTTGATTCCAAACCATTGGAAAAAATTCCGGATTATATACATTCTTTTCACAAATTTTCAGATTATTATGGTGCAACCATATATTCAACATTCTTTCAGAAAGAAAACCATATATTCTCGAGTTATATTTCGTATATGTTGTTGTATTTGTATCTTTCTCAAGTTCAAACAATATTGAGAACAGCCACTTGCAGTAGAGATACATATTTTCTCTAGTTGTTATAAACATATTATAACAATAGCCCTTCTTCTCCTTTCCAAACCACTCTATGTCTGGTATATACTCAGGATACAGATTCCCCACAACTTCCACCATTCTCTGCCAATCTTCTATATTATGATATTTACCATAAAACTCAAGGGCATTCTTACCATCAAAGAATCTTTTATGAGGAAGGATGATATCAAAATCTTTCATATATCTTTTTACATCTTCACCCGATAGCAGCTTCTTTTTATCCGGTATAAACGAATCGGCAAAGTATCTTCTATAATGACATACTCCAACTATATCATCACATGTATTTTTCCATATCCAGTATAATCCTGTCAGTTCACAATAACTTGGATTCTTTAGGGATATATTATCTCCTGTGTTATCTTTCTCATCACATCCATCAGCACTATTCCCATCCGCTCCGACTAGAAGTGTTTTATAGAAGTTATCTGTGATCACTTTTTTAAAGTTCTTATGTGTAATAACATATATCATATTTTGTTTTCCTACACCGTATTTATTATTTTACCGCTATTTGTTCTTAGAATCGTCCGTCAGCTTCTCCTCAATGATAAACCTAGGTCTCGCTTTTGTCTCAAGATATATCTTACCGACATACTCACCGACAATTCCAGTACACATAATCTGAGCTCCGCCAAAGAAACATATGAGAAGGACAGACGTTGTCCAGCCCTGTACGGTCCCACCTGCAACATGACCTATAATTACATATATTCCATATATTATACTGAACAGGATACACAACAGGCCAAACATCGTGATCATCCTTATCGGCCTTACACTAGTGGATGTAATACCGTCTATCGCAAAATATATCATCTTCTTCAGAGGATATTTGCTCTTTCCCGCAAACCTTTCTCCTCTGTCATATTCCACTGTCGATGTCTCAAATCCGATAAGCGGGATGATGCCCCTGAGGAAAAGATTGACTTCCTTATAGTTTTTTAACTCATCAACCGCTTTCTTACTCATAAGCCTGTAATCGGCATGGTTATAGACAATCTCCACACCCATGGCTCTCATAAGCTTATAGAACGCAACCGCTGTCGTGCGCTTGAACCACGAATCCTTCTTTCTCGATTTTCTCACACCGTACACGATCTCACTGCCGTTATAATATTCGTCAACAAAGCTTTCCAACACATCTATATCATCCTGCAGATCCGAATCCATGGACACTATCATGTCTGCGTGATCCGCCGCCTCAAAAAGTCCTGCAAGAAGGGCATTCTGGTGTCCTTTATTCCTTGAAAGCTTTATGCCTGTCACCAACCCATTGTCCATATACAGTCTGTCTATAAGATGCCAAGTGCTGTCTGTCGATCCATCATCAACATAAAGTATCCGGCTTGAGTCAGCTATCTTTCCGGATTCCATCATCTTACGCATCTTTTCAGTCAGTCTCTTTGTCGTCTCAGTGAGCACCTCTTCCTCATTGAAGCAAGGTATCACTATGTATAAAATATCCGCCATATACTACTCTTTTCCCTTTGATCTATATAACCCTTGTCTGCTTATGCACAATTGAAACTGTAGGCATTCTATGTTATATTTTATAGTGATTGTCTGATACATACAAATAATCAAAACAGAACTGTGCATAATGATATAATTATAGCAGATATGACATATTTATCAACTTATATCACCTGCTGCAGTCACATAATCCACAAGAATCACAAAAGGAGCAATCATGGGAAATAAAAAAACTACAACAAAACTTAGTTATATATTGCTGGCACTAATTATAGCTGCTGGAATATGCCGTTTCAGCTACGGTTTTTTCGTTCAAAAACAAGGCGCCCACTCGGATGAAACCTGGTCATTTGGTCTGGCGAACAGCTACTATGAACCATACATACAATATTCCGATGACACATCTGAATATCGGAACGTTGACACATGGATCACAAACGAAGTTTTCAGAGACTACCTTACGGTACAGAAAGGTGAGCGTTTCGCATTTGGATCGGTGTACTATAACATGTCATGTGACACACACCCCCCACTTTACTTTATGCTTCTGCATTTTTTGTGCTCATTTTTCCCAAATCAATATATGTTCGTCATAGGTTTTATCATCAACATGGCCGCATATATCATATTGTCAATCTTTATATATAAATTACTTCTTCTGATAACAAAATCAGAAGCCGTCAGCCTCATCGGAGTATTATTCTCCACATTTTCACTTGGAATGCTCAACATGACCATGTTTGTGAGAATGTACCTGTGTGTGGCTGCAGTTGCAACTATATATTCATATCTGAATGCAAAATTGTATTACAATGAAGAAAAGAGGCACAAGGTATCAAGTTACATCCTGATAGGTGTGACTGCGCTTATCGGAGCACTTACAGACAACTTTTTCCTACCATATGCATTTGCCACCACATTTATCTTCTGCATATGCTGGTGTGTAAAGAAAGATTTCAAGACTCTGTGGAAATACATTCTTTCGGCAACCTGCGGAATCATATTGTCTATAGTCATCTTTCCTAAGACATTTACGAGTATGCTGGGATCTCTTGGAATCAGCATTGGTCAGGGAAGCTCTCAGGCAGCTGGGACAGTTGTAAACAGCAGTACAAGATATATGCCCGTACCATTCCAGTTCAGACTTGCTCTTGCCCATGTGAACAAGGAACTTTTTGGATACGAGATATTCTCCGGCTATAAAAGCTACATCGGAATATACATCTCATGTGCAATATTTGTACTCATAATCGTGGCAGCTTTTATGGCATTCCTCTTCCGAAAGGATGCATGGTTCATAAAACTCTGTGGCAGGATAAAGAATGGTATCCTTACATTCTTCAGGACATTCAACTTCGTGACATTATCACTTGTATGCAGTGTACTTATCACTTGCCTTGCTGCAGCATATATCGCCGACCTGTATGGTCTTGGCGACACCGGTGACAGATACATATTTGCCTGCCTTCCAGCCGCAATGGTGGTATTTGTACTTGCCTTCTGGCGCATATGTACACTTATATTTAGAAACAGGCAGGTTGTGATATCAATAGTTCTGGCACTTGTACTTGCAGCGTCAACCATATCATCTGGCAGAATAACCTGTACGTACTTTATGGAGTGCCCTACAACCATGAAACTGGAAGATATCAGTAAGGATTCCAACTTCATCATAATCTCCGCAGCCAAATGGATGCTCGTACAGTATGCAGATAAACTGATAGACTGCAACGAAGCTTTCCTCACGGCAGACTATGACTTGGATAACCAGCTTGAAAAAATAGATGGACATAAGCTGAATGGTGATACGTATATCTTAATTGACATGACTAGAATAAACAGCACACAGATTGATATAGAAAAAAACAATGTCATGATAGATTACCTGAAACCTACATATATATCAAATGAACTTAACCCATCCTCCATACCTGAAGAAGAAACAGATCCTAGATTTGATCTGAAGACTGTACTGAAAAAGTGCAAGAATCTATCATTTGTCAATGACCTCACATACATTGGCTGTGATGGTCTCAACTACCACAGGATCAATGTGTACAAAGTGAACTAATATAAACAAAAACAAATAAAAAGGTCAAATAAAAAGGTGGAAAATGATATGTCACCCATATCCTGTTCCACCTTTTTCATATCTAACTATAATATCTGACTATACAGGCTCTATCTACGTATTCTGTATATCAGTTCATATCGTCTTGCCATATCCACACACTTTCTGTGTGTCAGTTCTTACTTCACTATCCATATGTTCTGTATGCAAGTTTATAAAACACCATGATAAGTCCTGCAATCCATTTCGGCCAGAACTTCTCGAACATACTCCTGTCCTCCCACTCTCTGCGGTGATCGACTATGAATTCTTTGCTGGTCGCACCATCATGCACTCTGTAGTGTCCAAGTACTTTATCTACATACAGAAACCTTCCAGGCATACATGCCAGCTTATAGAAAGTATCCCAGTCAAGATTGAAATCATATTCAGAAGTAAATACGTTGTCGCCAAGACGCCCTTTGTTATAAGTTACAAGCGGACACACTATCGTATTGCCAAGGCACAGACTCATTTTCTTTCTCCAGATCCTATCAGCCTTATCCTTATTCTTTACAGGCCATCTCAGGAATCTTCTTATACGGCTGTTCACATCTCGTTTGCTATAGTTGCCATTCTTAACTGGAGTATAATCCACATAGAATATACTCCAATCATCATAATATCTTGCACACTTTAATAATGCCTTCACATAGTTTCTGTCATACACATCATCCTGATGAGCAACCGTCACATACCTTGTCTTTGCATTGTTATATGCAAAGTTCCAATCTGCCTGTATCCCCTGTCCTGTATTCTCGTTCACATACACAGGCACGCCATATTTCTCTGCTATGCCTCTTATGTAGTCATTCGGTGTCGATGTATATACAGCTATATTCGTCTTTACAGTCTGCTCCACAAGTGATCTGATGCATTCCTCCAGATATGGTGACTCTTTATATGCACACACCACAAATGTGTGATCTGTATTATAAACCAATTCTATTTCCCCCAACAATTTATTTTTCAGGCATTCAACCCTACTAAAAAACGGGAACAGGTTCATCATCTCACCTGTCCCCGTCTATTCTAACTCATCATTCAGTCATGTGTCACTTCATGTCACAGCATGAATCTATATTATATCTTACTTAAAGTACTCAACACCACTCTCGAATATCTTCTGGTTCTGATCGCCGTATACGTTCACAGCTACAGCCTGTCCGATACGCTCTGAGTGACCCATCTTACCAAGGACACGTCCATCAGGGCTTGTAATACCCTCGATTGCGTAGTATGAACCGTTGACATTGTAGTACTCATCCATGGTTGGATTGCCGTTCATGTCGACATACTGTGTTGCAACCTGTCCATTTGCGAAGAGCTTCTCGCACCATTCCTTGCTTGCAACGAAACGTCCCTCACCGTGTGAGATAGGAATTGTGTATACTCCGCCGAGCTCTGCCTTCTTCAGCCATGGGCTCTTGTTAGTAACAACCTTTGTGTATACCATCTTGGACTGATGACGGCCGATACTGTTCATTGTCAGTGTAGGTGAGTCATCTGTCTGTGGTCTAATCTCGCCGTAAGGCACAAGTCCAAGCTTGATGAGTGCCTGGAATCCGTTGCAGATACCGAGTGCAAGTCCGTCTCTCTCGTTCAGGAGCTTCATGACTTCCTCTGAGATCTTGGCATTACGGAATGCAGTTGCGATGAACTTACCAGATCCGTCAGGCTCATCACCTGCTGAGAATCCACCTGGGAACATGATGATCTGTGAATCGCTGATTGCCTTTGCAAATGCGTCAACAGAATCTCTGATTCCCTGTGCTGTCATATTCCTGAATACTATCGTCTGTACATCTGCGCCAGCTCTCTCAAATGCCTTTGCTGAATCGTACTCACAGTTTGTACCAGGGAATACCGGTATGAATACCTTTGGCTTTGCAACCTTGTTCCTTGATGTGTAAACTGTCTTAGCATCAAAAAGCCCTGTCTTAATCTCTGTCTGTGGTACATTGGACTCTGTTGGGAATACCTTCTCAAGAGTCTTTGTCCATGCTGCAAGAGCCTCATCCATAGTGATGGTGACATCCTTGTATGTAAATGCAGGCTCCTTTGTGACCTTACCTATCTTCTTAACAGGAATGCCGAGCTGATCAAGATCAGATGCCTTGACCTCAAGGATGATGGAGCCGTAATTCTTGGCTACCAGATCTCTCTTGCTAACTGTATCCTCAAGCTCAACACCGAGCTTATTTCCAAATGCCATCTTGCTGACAGCCTCTATGATTCCGCCAAATCCTACTGCATATGCAGACTGAATCTTGCCCTCTTTTATCTTCTTGTTGAGGAGATCATACATGTAGAGAACATTCTCATATACAGGTATATCGTTCTCATCCTTATCTATATCCATCTCCACAAGTACATTTCCAGCCTTCTTGAGCTCAGGTGTCACAACATCCATGTAACTTGCCACATCAACTGCAAATGATACAAGTGTTGGAGGTACGTCTATATCGTTGAATGTACCTGACATACTGTCCTTACCGCCGATAGATGGAAGTCCAAGTCCTATCTGTACATCATATGCACCGAGGAGCGCTGCCAATGGCTGTCCCCATCTGTATGGGTCTGTACCAAGTCTCTTGAAGTACTCCTGGAATGTGAGTCTGATCTTGCTCACATCTCCACCTGCTGCAGCGATCTTGGCTGCCGATGTAACTACCGCATATACTGAACCGTGATATGGGCTCCAGCTTGAGAGATATGGATCAAATCCGTAGCTCATCATGGTGATAGTGTCTGTCTTACCCTTGAGTACAGGAAGCTTTGCTATCATGGTCTGGGTAGGTGTCAGCTGATACTTACCGCCGTATGGCATAGTTACTGTTCCGGCTCCGATAGAGCTGTCGAACATCTCAACAAGTCCCTTCTGTGAACATACATTGAGATCTGACAGTGTATCAAGCCATGCTTTCTTGATATCCTGTGGCTCCTTAACTGAGTCAAAGTAATTGTCTGCCTTGCTTGGCACCTCAACCTTAACCTCTGTTTCCTGATGAGCACCATTGGTATTCAGGAATGCACGTGAGATATTTACAATGTCCTTGCCTCTCCAATTGAGTACCAGTCTAGGCTCCTCTGTAACCTTTGCAACTACTACAGCCTCAAGGTTCTCCTCCTCTGCGTATCCGAGCATAGTATCAACATCCTTAGGATCAACCACTATAGCCATACGCTCCTGGGACTCTGATATTGCAAGCTCTGTACCGTCAAGTCCTGCGTACTTCTTTGGCACCTTGTCAAGGTCTACCACAAGTCCGTCTGCCAGCTCACCGATGGCTACCGACACACCGCCGGCACCGAAGTCGTTACACTTCTTTATAATAGATGAAACCTCTTCTCTTCTGAAGAGTCTCTGTATCTTTCTCTCTGTAGGTGGGTTACCCTTCTGAACCTCTGCACCACATGTCTCAAGTGAGTGTGATGTGTGGGCCTTGGATGAACCTGTAGCTCCGCCACAGCCATCACGGCCTGTACGTCCACCGAGAAGGATGATGACATCTCCCGGATCAGATGTGAGACGCTTTACTGCACGTCTTGGAGCTGCACCCATGACTGCTCCGATCTCCATTCTCTTTGCAACATAATCAGGATGATATATCTCATTTACAAGACCTGTTGCAAGACCGATCTGGTTACCATATGAGCTGTATCCACGAGCAGCTGTTGTGACGATCTTACGCTGTGGAAGCTTGCCCTCCATAGTATCCTTAAGGGACTTTGTAGGATCAGCTGCACCTGTAACTCTCATAGCCTGGTATACATAACCTCTTCCTGAAAGTGGGTCTCTGATAGCTCCGCCCAGACATGTTGCAGCGCCACCGAATGGCTCTATCTCTGTAGGATGGTTGTGAGTCTCGTTCTTGAAGAATACAAGCCACTCTTCCTCTACTCCGTCTACTACTACAGGAACAACTATAGAACATGCATTGATCTCGTCTGACACTTCCATGTCATCGAGCTTGCCTGCTGCCTTGAGCTGCTTCATACCCATCAGAGCTATATCCATGAGACATACAAACTTGTCATCTCTGTCCTTGTACATCTCCTTCATCTCTGCTCTGTACGCGTCAAATGTCTTCTCAAGAAGATCCTTGTAATCTCCTTCATCAAACTCTACATCTGTGAGCTCTGTTGAGAATGTTGTATGACGGCAGTGATCTGACCAGTATGTATCGAGCACTCTGATCTCAGTCATGGATGGATCTCTCTTCTCCTCGCCCTTGAAGTAGTTCTGGATGTGAAGGAAATCCTTGAATGTCATGGCAAGTCCAAGTGAGTCATAAAGCTCCTTCAGATCTGCCTCAGCCATATCCTTAAATCCGTCAAATATATGAACATCGGCTGGCTCCGGGAACTCAGTTACAAGAGTCTCAGGGATCTCCATGCCACATATTCTTGAATCAACAGGGTTTACACAGTAATCCATGACAGCCTTCAGCTGCTCGTCTGTCACGTCGCCTGAGAGTACATATGTTGTGGCAGTCTTGATGACAGGCTCCTCATCCTCTGCAAGAAGCTTTACACACTGCTCTGCTGAATCCGCCCTCTGATCGAACTGACCAGGAAGTGCCTCTACTGAGAATACCTTGTCTGTAGCTGCAAGCTCTGGCTCGCCCTCGTAGATAACATCTACTGGTGGCTCTGCAAATACTGTCTCAAGCGCCTTGCTGTAGGTCTCATCCGATATATTCTCAATGTCATATCTGACAAGGACTCTTACATACTCAGCTTTGATTCCCAGGTAGTTCTTAATCTCTTCGTGAAGTTCCTTTGCCTTGACCGCATAGTCAGGCTTTTTCTCAACATACACTCTCTTGACCTTACTCATGTCATACCTCCATAGTAAAAGCGTTTTTCATGCAGGCGAAAATATTTTCCGCCCTTTTATCTCAATTATTTTATAATAGCATTTATCTTGATTTTTTTGTAGTGTTTTTGTATCAGTCTGTCTCTTATACACATCTGACGCTGCCGACGAACTC
>ENA-OZMF01000147-OZMF01000147.1-human-gut-metagenome-genome-assembly--contig:-NODE-147-length-13409-cov-5.167965_pt1 | contig 13409 bp, 10 predicted proteins | sample MGYA00244190_ERZ653815 | MGnify/ENA primary metagenome ERZ653815 (study PRJEB26926, sample SAMN06164603) | human gut metagenome | biome: ENVO:00009003; feature: ENVO:2100002; material: ENVO:00002003...
GTCTTCTCCTCGGTCTTCTCCTCGGTCTTCTCCTCGGTCTTCTCCTCGGCGGATGCCGAGTCGAGAATGGCATGGATTGCCTCCATGGCTTTGGAGTACTCATCGAGCTTGGCGTTCAGCTCGATCTGTTTCTTGTTCAGCTCTTCGAGTTCGGCTTTGACAGAATCGATCTGCTTGCTCAGGACCTGAGCCTGACGCTTTTTGATTTCCACGTCCTTGTCCGGCATCTCCTTGCCATAACGAGACATGAATTTCTCCAGTCGGTCGTTCAGGTCTTCGGGAACTCGGGTGAAGTACGAGAGCGCATCCTTGTTGAATGCGATGTGGTACAGGCAGAGATCCTCCGTGATGTTCCTCGGGGTGAGGATCTTGCTGAACTCTTTGTTGATCGGGTCGTGGAGCAGAGTACCTGCTCGGAGTTCGTAATCGGGGTGTGCTACGTTTTTCATTTGTTGTTCTGTTATTCGTCTTAATGCTAAGTCGGCTTCGATCAGGCAGAAGCCGCATCGGGAAACTGACTTATTCAAAAAGTATCGAGAAAGTTCATCTACTTCTCGATGGAGAGCGGGATTTTTTTCCAATTCCAATGTATGGGCCCGATAGGCTTCGCCTTTCAGGGACCCATACTTGGATTGGTAAGCTCTCAGTCTTTCGAGCATGTCAGTCATGAGTGCTACGGTTTAGACCCTTTGGTCAGAAGCCCGTCTACCATGAGGTCTGTGGTGGCTTCGTCCGTGGCGAATAGGCTCATCGGGAGCGAACCTTCCTGAGCGATGGTGCCGTTGGCCAGAGTTACCTGGTATGCGACGCCGTCGGTCATTTCGGTAGTGACAGTGATTTCGGTGAGCTCCAGACCCGAGTCCCAGCCATACACCTCGTACTTGGTGTCCCCGTTGTCTCCGGTGTCGTTGTTCTCGACGATAGCGATGACGCGGGCATTGGTCAGGCCGTTTACGAACTTCTTGGCTGCTTCCGACTTCTTGAAGATTCGGACGACCACGTTGTGCTGGTGAGTCTTGAGGTACGTGCCAGCATTGATGGTGTCCGAGCCAACTGTTGCGTTGGGCAGCGAGTCGACTTCGTAACCAGTGGCACCTGCCTTGAGGATGAGCGAAGAGATAACGTTGTCAGTTACAACAGACTTCGATTTGTCGACGTCCGAGTAGCTGAGGAGAATCACCCTGGCGGTGGTGCCGGCGATTGCCGGCTTACCACACACCTGGTTGGTGAATCCTGTTTTGATTTTAGAACAATCAAGTCCTGCCATTTTCTTAGATTTTTGAGGATTAGATACCTACCGAGAACAGATCCGGGTTAGTGAGCTTGGCATCCGCCCGACCCATGAGTTCTACGTAGACTACGCGGTCTTTGTACTCGTACCAGATCCGCATCTTCTCGAAGCTGTCGATTGCATCAACACCTATGCCGAGCACGCTCTTCGAGGTGAAGAGAATTCGATGGGGATTGTTGAGCTTCGTGCCAGTGTCTTCCGACGTAGCGATGATCTTGTCCCAGATGGGCATTGCGATGACAGGGATGCCATTGAAGCTGAGAGCCTCCATGCCATTCAGCAGAGCCAAGCGAGCCGACTCGAGGCAGCAAGCGTCCATAAGAGACTGCTGATAGGCATCGTAGACCGACTGGGTAACGAGGATGAATTTGTCAGACTGCTGACGGAGCAGAAGCGGGGCACTGAACACGACCGACTGAATGTACTCCTTGGCCTTGTCCGGAGTAAGCTTCTGAGCTGCATAAGATGCCCCGACATTTTCCGCAATTGTTGCTCCGCGCTGGGACGGATTGGCTGTAGCCTGTGCGATAATCTGTTTCCAGAAACCGTTGATGATGGTGAAGAATTTCAGGTCGAGCTCATCCGTAATGATACCGTTGTCGGCAACGTTCTTGGCGTCTTTGTCGTTGAACCAGAACAGGCGGTACCAGAAGTCCATAATGGAGCGCTCCAGAACCTCAATGACGATGTTCATGTAGTCCGTATCCGTGAAGTCCGGAATGTCGACGCCGGTGCGGAGAGAGTAGATAGTTGCCGACTGCTGAAGGTCAGTGTAACACTGGGACAGGAGGATCTCCCAGATGCCGGGCTCCCATTTCAGCTTGCGGGTGTTGATGTTCCACGGCTGAGGAGTCGGGTTACACCCGGTGTTGACCACGCCGACCATGCCGCCCTCGCCGATGTAACCCACCTCAGTGTTAGTGACGATGTCGGGGAAGACTGTGTGAATGGAGTTGATGTCAGGACCCTGAATGGTGTCCTCCATAATCATCTCCGAGATTGCCTGAATGACACGTCCACAAAAAGTGAACTTGTCCATGTCAAGAAATCCGCCTTTTTTAGCTGCCATAGTTCTTAAAGTTTTTGGGTTTGACTACTTGAGAATCTTTTTGGCAGCGTTGACCTTCTGGAGCTTTTCGCGAGCTTCGTTCTTGAGGTCAGCTGCCGAGGGTTCGGGCTTCTTGCCTCCGGGCAGAACCGTCTTGCGGTTCTTCGGGCGGTAGTTGCTACCACGGAGGTTGCGGAGTTCATTCTCCTGCTCCTCGATGAGGTTCGTTGCCTCGTCGAGCATCGCCTCCAGTGCTGCAACGCGGTCCTCGAGAGACTCGGTGTCCTCCATCTCGATGCTGGTGACGATGTTGTCCTCGACAGTAACCACCCGGCCGTCTTCCAGAACGACAGTGCCCGACGTCTCGCCGTTGGCGAGAGTTGCCTCTACACCTTCGGCCAGATTGTCCTCTTCACCTACGGTCTGGAGAACGACCTGACCCTCAGCATCCAGATAGTCGAAGTTGGCGGGAGAGCCTTTCTTGCCATTCCGGAATGCCTTGACTTTGCTCATGAATTTTTCATAAGCGCTTTTTTCGTTTTTTGCCATAGCATTAAAAATTTGGTTTGTGTTGTATGAATTGATTTTGGAAATGAATCCCAAGTCAAGAAGTGATTTGGCATCATGGATGCGTTCCTCATGCATGACATTGCGGAGCCGTTCCCGGTCCTGACCTGTTCTCTCGACATACACGTCAAGAATAGCCTCCTCCTCCAGAGCAAGCTCCTCGGCAATGCTACGAGCATCGTCGGAAGTGAGCCAATCCCCGACCGGCATGTATACCCGATGGATGAGTGCCCGGCAATTCCTGTTTGCAGACCGGTTCTCTGCCGGAGCTGCCAACAGGATACATACTGCCATCGAGTGGCATCCCCCGACAATATTTGTATATATCGTCCTCCCACTCATGCGAAGAAAGTCGTAAATCTTGAAGCCCTCCTCAACAGAGCCACCGTCACAGTCAATGTTGATGCACACCTCCTGTTCGTCGGGGTGTTCATCAAGTACCCGGCGGAAGGTCTCCACAGAACAGATCTCTGAGGGCCCGTCCCAAAGCTCCATCATGATCCTATTCTCTTCGGAGTCAATTGCGCCTTTTAAGTTGATGAATATCATGTGCCAAATTATTTCGATACAAATATAATTATCCCTAATAGATATTGAAATACTATTTGTGCTGGACTATTTAAAAATTAGCCCGGTCCTGAATCTGCACGTAGTTAGCATCTTCCCTCCGAATATCTTCGATTGTAGCAATCACCCTTACTTGACCAAATGCTTTCTGAATTGCTCTCTCCATGTCAAGCCGATTCATGGGTTCCGGAGTCTCAGCAAATGACCGGAGAGCATACCCACCATCTGACCCAACTTTCGTGAAGGGGACGCCGCCACCAAGTTCGTTTATTGCTGATAGGAGAGGGAGGAACATGCGGCTCGATTTCTTGTTGATGATGGTCTCACCCCCTTCAGCCTCAATGTGCACTCCTCCAGCGGCATGACTGGGTCCCTCGATGTATTTACCTCTTGCGGCTTTCGGCAGAGGAGCTGCCCAAAGAGCTGCCATCTGGACTGCTCCCAAAGCCGCAGCTGCTGCAATGAACGGGATGGCCAAAGGGAATCCCATTTTAGCCGATGCCATGATGGAGATGGCAGTATTGATGCCAATCTCGAAGGATCCCATTGCCCTCTCCCGGATAGCTTGTTCCCGTTCGATTTTGGCCAACTCCTTCTCCTTCTGTTTCTCCATCTTGATTTTCTTCTCGTTGTACTGGGCCTCCGTGATTTGACCATTAGCGTACATGTTTGCCAATGCCTGCTCCTCCCGGCTGTATTGTTCTTCTACCTCCTGAGCCCGACGCTCCCCGAGAGCACTGGCCAAATCGTTGAAAGCAGTGGCGAAGCTAGATGCTATTCCGGCATACTCCTGGAGCTTCTCGATTCGCTCCTCCCATAAAGACTCCTCGTTCTCGGCCATCTCGAGTTGGATCTGAGCAATGGCGTCCTCGTTTCCTTGAGCTGCTGCCAACTCGGCCTCCAGATACCTTTTCCGGATCTCATACTTGGACTTGTGATTTAACTCAGCTTGAGCGAGTTCCTTGTCGAGGTCCATTTGCTGGAGACGAAGATTGTTGGCTCGGAGCTGGGCCTCCTGCTCATAGGTTTTCTCCCCGGCAGCTTTCCTGGCTTCGATTTGTTTCTGGAGCATCTCATTCTCGAGCTCCAGCTTCTTTCTTTCGTTGTCCGCGGCCTTTGAGAGATCTTCGGCATACTGTTCGTTGAGAACTTGGTTGAATCGGTCAAGTTGCTGTTTGGTAGCGTCCTCGCGGATCTTTTTGATTTCATCCTGGAGGTTCTGCTGAATCTGTTTCTCGAGTTCGGCTCTGTTGACCAGGAACTGCTCATAAGCGGCATACTCTTTCTGGTATTCCTCCTCGCTCATACCTCTCACGAACTGGGGAGGCTGAATGTTGGCCAGCTCCTTCATGGCATCCTGGTACTTCTGAGTAACCTGGGCAATCTGCATGTCGACTGTGCCTCCGGAGGCTACAGCCAATATGTTGGCTCTTACCCCAGCAAGGTAGTCATTAAGCTGTTTGGCTTGGTTCTCATAGAACTGCTTGTCAGACCGAGCCATGGCATTCAGAGCCGTCTGATACTCCTTATTAGTAATTTTGCCGTGAGCTTTCTGGAGAGCGAGACGCTCCCGGGCTCCATCCTGAGCTGCCTTGTAGAGTTTCCTTTCATACTCCATCCGGATGGCGATGCTCGTAGACTGGAATGTTGTTTGGAACCTGAGATCGTCTTCCCGGATCTTCTGCATGGCTTCCGAGTTCTTCAAAGCAACCTCCAGAGCCTTATCGGCAATGGACTGCTGAGCCTCCCGATTGGCTATTGCAGTCTCGAGAGCCAAATTGGCAACTGCAGCTCCTTCATTCTCGATTGTCCGGAACAGTTCTTGGTATCGGCCTTTCAAGTCGTCGAGTTCCTTTTTGGCCTCCTTGTATTTTTTCAAGCTTCCTGACCACGTGTTGAGCTCCTCCTCCTTGGCTGCAATCACCTTCTTCAAGGAGTCGAACTCATCCATTGCAGCCATCTGTCTTTGACGAGCTGCACTCATCTCAATCTCGCGGAGCTTGTTGGCTGTTTTGAGCTGAGCTTCGGCGATCTGTTCCGACGTGGCATGATTGGCTTTGAGGTTCTCGATCTCCCGTTTGCCCCGGATCTCCTCGGCTTTGGACAGAGTGTTCCGCTTGGTCTCGATCTGATCCAGTACATACGTGGAGGCTTCGGCAGCTCGATTGTATGCCTCCATTGCCCGGGTTGCTCTCTCTTGAACTTCCGTGTTACTGTTAAATGCGTTCGTAAGAGCAACCACTCCAGCCACCAATCCGCCCACTGCCGCTGCCACCAATACAACGGGATTGGCAGCCAAAGCCGCGTTCCAAAGCCATGTGGCAGCTGCTGCTGCTTTGGTGAGGATGTTGCCAGTTCCTTGTACGGCATTTTTAGCAGCTATCGCTTTCGTCTCGGCGAGAGTCTGGTTGATGCCAACCAGCTGAACCAAGTTAGATGCAGCTCGATAAGTGGCTTCGGTCTTGGAGAGAGCTGCTTGGAGAGAAGACAAAGAGGAAAGAGCCGTGATGATGGTTATCATCTTCGTCATGATAGCATTGAGCTCCTCGTTCTCGCTCCCCAGTACCTGAGTGGCTGTGGTCCATAAACCGTAGACGGAAGTGATTGCCGAAGTTGCATCCGTGACAGCGACCAGTGTGTCGATTCCTCGTCCAGTCTGGTCGATGGCTGTATTGACCGTGTCCTCTGCCGCCTTGAGCTCCCCAGCTCGCTTGACCATCTCCTTGAAGGATGCTGAACTCGTATCCCCGGATTGAGCCATCCGGATCAGAGTGTCGGTCAAGTCGTTGAGCTCCTGTTTCAGGTTATCCGTTGCCTTCTCGTAGTTACCAACTGACCGGCGATAGTCCCCGAGTGCCTCCTCCTGAGCTTTGAGCTCCTCAGTGGTCTCTGCAATACGCTTGCCGAGTTCGGCTTTACGAGCCGCGTCCTGCATCGAATTGCCTAACTCTGCAAACTCGGCATTGTCCAAAGCCAGCTGGGTTCTAAGTTTTGCTAAACTTGCCTCCTGTTGGTTCTGGAGCTTAATATTGTTCTGGATTTGCTTCTGGTACTTATTCGCCTCGCTGTTGATTGCCTTGATCTGGTTGTCAAGTGCGTAGTATTCTTGGGCATTCTCCTCGGTCACTTTGCCGAGAGCCTTCTGCTGATCCCTCAGCTCCTGGGACCGGAGTTTCAATTCGGCTAACGTCTTGAGGGCATCCTCAGCTGTTACCCGGACATTGTAGATTGTACTTTTCTGTTCTTCGGCCATATCACATTCGTATTAGGTCTACTTTGGTTATCTTTCCAGCTTGGAAGTTGTTTATCTTCGAGACGTAGAACCAGAACCCATGCTCTTCCAGCCATATCGGGTTGAACAGATCTAGACTTTGGATGTCGAATGAATCCAAAAGGATCTGGGTCTGTAGGATCTTCGGTCTTTTGAGTATATTGTCGATGAGCTTGCCGTAGTATTTAGGAACGTAGTAATTCAAACTTTTGAAACGTGCCGTGTATAACCGTATTGAGGTGAGGGTGTAGCCTACACTCACCTGGGGTCGCAGATAGTCCGACTTATTGATGTGGACGACCATCGGCTTACTGAGGACATTGTACTCCCAAGTTGTCTCGGTCATTTCCCCGTTCTCCATCCGGCCTCTATTGATAGTCCATATAGGGTAGTTAGCAAGTGTGTGTAACCTTTGCGTACTGCCCGCATCATAGAGGGTTTGGTTGAGTCCTGCCAAGAACCCAATTTGGAACAGGAGTTTAGTGGGCTGGAGATTGACGTCCTGGATGCTGAACTTGTACGAGTCAGTAACATTGTTGTCCTTGTTATCCTCCAGCTTTATCTCGTTGGACTGGGCATAGCTGGACATCTGGAACGTAAGTTTGGTGTCCTTCCCTTTTATCAGCTTGTCAGACCAATTTTCCCCGGACGAGCTTCGTCTGTTGTAGAACTCCTGAACCGAGTATGCTCTTGCTACTTTGGTGGCGGGATTCACGTCGACGGTTAGCCCGAACAGCTGGAAGAAAGCTTTGACTATGTCCCCCAAACTCTTAAATCCAGTCGAGGCCAGGAGGTCATAGGTTAGCCCGGGATAAGGCCTATCCCCTGGTGAAGTTTCCGGCGGGATGGGAGCAGTAATGCTGACTGGAAATCTCATGTCGTACTGATCGGTAGTGAGATGGCCTGCGAAGAGAGATACGAACACCAGGATGTGCTCTCCTGCCTCCATCGGGATGTCGACCGAAGCGCTGCCGGAAGATCCGGACGACCAGGATCTGGTCAACACTATAGCATTGGTCTCATCGTTCTTGTAGTGGGTAACTCGGACTGTCACCGTTCCCCTTTGGATGGCAGAAGTGTTTGACCATGAGAAACTAAACGTGATGGTCGTGTCCCATAGAGTCATCCAGCTGAACTCCCCAGTTGTGGGGTCTATAGTCAAACGTCCGGCGACCGGGTCACTGAGAGTTACCCCCGGGGAGCCTTGCCATGTCACACTGCCTAAACCACCAGGAGGGGTATCCCGGATCCAGCCAGTCCCGGATGCTTTCGGAGCATTGGGGTTGTCTGCCAAAACGGGGTAAGTGCAAGGCAAAAACATTTCACTCCGGTCAACTGAATCCACGTCGGTCTCAAGACTGTAACCTTCCCGGTCGAAGATCCACGTTACGAGATCATACCAGTTGAGGTGGGGGTAGAACTTGTCCAACTCTCGGACTTCCTGGATTGCCTCCGTCGAGATCGGGGGCACGTTCGGATTCTTCTGGAGAGTTGCATATAGCCAAAAATACAGGACTTTAGATTCCTCGGGGCCGGAGAGGTATCGCTCGGCCTGTCCCATTGTGTCCGTGTACCACTTGAGGAGGAACATGCCAGTTCCGGGATCCTTCGCGTCAGTGTTGTTGAGGGTGTCGAACAAGTCAGCGGTCGCTCCGAGGATCTGGACCCCGATCGATGTATCTGATACGTCTACGATGTTCAATACTGCTCCAGCCGGGGATATGAGTGCTCCCTCATAGAATAGTTGGCAAGGAAACTTCATGTATGGCACATACGAATCTGAGCCAACTACAAAACTGAATTGGAATGCTTGCTCGTTATGGGTCGTCCTGGGCAGACTGATACGCTGGGAATATGAGGCATTCCTGTCCTTCAGCTCCGCCAGATTGTTGATCTGGTAATTCATCGCAGGAGCATCCAGCGGGAGGTCCAGTGACCAGACCTCGCCGTCAATGCCTTTCATGAGTAGTTCGTAGTTCATATTACCACTGAGTTTGTTCGTCAATAAGCTGGAACTCGTAGCTAACAGTGTTCCGTGGGGCCTTAGTGTCCCAAGTCAGATCAGTATCATCTACGAGGACTCGTTGCCATTCTCCAATTTGATAGTTGTAAACCTGGACCAAAGGCGAGAGAGCAATTCCTTTGAGCAAGTTGAAGTCGTTCTCATCAAGCTGTTCTGCTCCGGCTTGAACTATGTTCTTAAACTCCGGAGCTAACTCGCCTCTCGTCTGTGAGGCATAGGGGTCTCTGGAATTCGCTAATACGTATTGGTCTCCCCGGTCAACCTCCTGCGTATACTTCTTGTGTTGCTCAAACATGTAAGTGTCCCATCCGCCTTTCTGGTTTATCCAGCGAATGTAGAATGGGTTGCAAGGTACCTCTGTATCGACGTAATGTATATGCCATTTGTCGGAGTTCAAGGGCAAATTGCGATTTCTGACAATAACGTAGTCAGCACCATCTGTCAATTCTTCATCGAACTCGAGGACAAGCGGGATGTTAATTCTGGGGGAGATCTCCGCTTTCTCGAAGGCTGTATCCCCCGTATACATAACATTCACTTCCATGGCTGATTGCATGTTTACTGATATCGACCCCTTAGCAAACAGGGTTAGGAAGTTAGGGTATCCAAAATACTTCTTAACATATAGTTGCCCGTCCCCGTCAGGAACCCGGTCCGTCAACACAAATCCTACGGGTGTTTCGGAGAAGTTGACGTTGTGACCCCGGGGACTAACTCCTCGGGAGGCATACCGGACATTGAAGTTTTGTTCGCCGATTCCCCTGTATGCGTATGCCGATATGAGGTTATAGTCAATGCCAAAACCTATGCGCGAGTTAACATACGGGTATGTCCTGCCAATATCCCGGAATCCAGCTTTAGCCAAGAAACTGAGATCGTATTTTTTCACCGTCCCGAATCCCGAGTCTCTGTAGATGTCGATGCTTTCAGTTAGTGAGTTCGCTGCTTTAACTGGACTGGGACTATAGGGGACAAAGTTTTGGCCGTATGCCAAACTCATACCTGTGAGAGTAACCTTCACTCCAGCTGTTGCTCCTTCAATACCTGCAAAAATGACAAGTAAAACGCGGGGGTATCCTACTGTAATACTGGTCGGTACCTGAACCTTCCACGTCATGTTGGCACCAATTGGTCTATGTGTTTTAGCAATCACAGTGGTAGGAGCATCCAAATCGGTTGCTTGGAACAAAGCAACTGTGAGTGAAGTGGCACCCACTCCAACCCCGTAAGAAACCCTAAAAGCATACCATTCCCCGGGTATCGCCCTTCTACGGATAGGAAACTTCACAAAATAGTTGTTACTACTACCTCCACTGTTATCAATTACTTCGACATTCTCATTGTCTATAATGTTCAACGAGATCATGTTGGCCTCATCAAAGTTCTGAGTCTTGATCTCAAGACCGGATGTTAAGTTGTCGGTCTCAACTGGTATTTGCGAATATGCTGAGCATAAAGAAATCTCAGCCGGTTGATTGGTAATTGCCATATCGCGTTATATTATATATCCGTGGTCCATATTGTTGTCGGGGGTGAATGTCTCTTCAATGAGGACCTCCATTGCCCGGTCTAAGTGTTGAGCCAGGTACTCCTCGAAGTTGTCCGCAGGAGTGTCAACCAAGTCAACGTAAATGTGATTGCGGTAAAGCTCTGAGCCTTCTCGTTTTATCTTCCATGCAGTGGCATTTCCGAATCGGACCAGGTCCTTGGGGTCCGAGAAGGTGATGCCTTTGAGCTTTGCCCACTCCATGATGATCTGTCCCAAATTGGCGGGGATCTTTCCAGGACCTCGTCCCCGGATGAGAGTGTAGAAGTAGTTCGGGGCTTCGATTGTCCCCCAAACTGTTTCACCTTCTCGTCCCGTCTGGACTGTTATCTGAGCATAGGTTCTGCCGGAGGCTTCCTGCCCGGCGTCCTGTGATGCCCGGATGATCTCGTCCCTCATCTGGGTGAGACCCTCAGCCAATATCTGTTCCAGTCCTACCGCCATTTGTTTCGAGGTTTGCGAGCATTGGCTTTCTGCTGAGCCTTACGCTCCAGTTCCTTGTTCAGTCGCTCCCGGAAGAGGTGACTCTGCAAGTTGGTGAAAAGGAGGTTGTATACCTTTCCGTATTTCCACTCCAGGATCTCGTCCGGGTCCTTCGAGTAGTCCTTGGCCAGTGCAGTGATGGTAGCCATCTCGCCAACCAACAAAGAAAACTGAGCAATACCGGCTGCCTTCTCCTCGGCACTGGGCTCGTACTTGAGCTCAGTCTGTTCTCGCTCGATCCAGTATTTAATGCCCATGAGGATCTCATACCAGTACTCGACAATTTCTGAGGTGTTCCTCAGACTCCATTTGACGCCGAGACATTGCATGCCTTCTTTCATCTTGTCGAGGTCGGTCAGTTCCTTGTCAGTGATGATCCGGCCAAGCTCTATGCGTTGGCCGAACGTCATCTGACCGCCTTTTATGTCGATCCGCTGGATCATACCATTGTATAAATATCACGGAAGGTCCAGACGTCTGGGAACTCTCCCTCAGGTTTTACCTTGATTTTAGTTACAACTAAGTCTTCTGTGTTCGGGAATGTATACTCTTTGAGCTTCCATTTTCCCCCTGCATATGCTGGGATTAGGGGTCTTCCGCATAATATGCTTCCATACGGGTACAATGCCGTGATCAGGTTATTCGGAACAGTGTCAGTGGATATAGATTCGTTGACTACAGACTTGTCGACGGGTTTTGATTCAGTATTTTCAAAGGTTATCGTAATTCCCCGCATATTAAATCCTTCGTGGATGATGTCTACCAGCCTGACAGGTTTAGGCTCGGGTGGAGCAGGAGGAATGGGCTTATACGCATCGAGACACCATTCTTGCGTTACAGTTAGCTCCAGTCCTACGCTGACCTCGTTGGCATCGAACCGAGGAGACGGATACATAATTCTAATGGTGCTGAATATTTCTGGATGTCTGAGACCTAATTCCGAAGTCTTCAAGAAATACAGGAATGGCCGAACCATCTGCTCCTCGATTTGGTTCTTTAACTCCAGTCGTCCGATGGTGGGCGAGTTCTGGCTGAACTTCGTGTCGCCTTTGTAGGCATCGTTGGCCATCGGCTCGAACTTGCAGAAGTATATCTGCATGATGGTCCTTTGCTTCTGGTGCCCCCTGTAAGGAATATCATAGTAGCCAGTGGTGGGCTCCTCAACATATACAAAGTCAGACGATACCCGATTGCCGTCCGAGTCTGTAACAAACCTCTCCATCGTGTCTACTTTGACATTCAGCATTCGAGCCTGGTCACACTCAAAGACGGCCAGAGGATTGACCATCTTGACTATGTCGCGGATGAGGGTTATGATGTCCAGTATCATCGTTTTGTGGGGATTATTATTTTGGCGGACTTCATGCCAGTCGCCTTCGGCTTGATCTCGAATATCATTCGCATGATGAGCATGTCCAGGAAGTCCGGTGACCTGCCGAGGAGCTGCTTCATGGTGTCCTTGGAGATGAGCTCTCGCTTCTGCTCAGCGGAGTTCGTGTTCTTGGACTTGAGGACAGTCATCTCCTGCTTGATCTTCTCCTGAACTTCGGGAGAGCAGATGATGTGGATCTGGCGCTTGTTGATGAGCTCCGCCAGCTTGAATGCGCACTCCGACTTGATGTTGTTGTACGTCTTGGAGTCAATAGCTGACTGTCCTCCGTGAAACTCCCGGATGCCTTTCAGGTAGCTCTCCAAGTAGAACCCAAGTCCATCAGCGTCAGAGACGATGCTGGACCGGGGGACTTTCAGACCGGTGGCCAATTTGGCGATCTTCTCCTCCATCTCCTTGCCTTCCGAGAAGCATTTGGCGATGGGGATCCGACAGACCATGCCGTCCCAGGTTCCAACCACCCAACTGTCTCGTCCTTTCCCGGCAAGGTCAGTGCTAATGAACCGATTGCCCGTCGGGAGTACGAACTCATTGCTGAACATGTCGCACACTGCATCATAGTCGACCAGCCAATTCGGGTCATCGTCATACTCCCAGTTGCCAAAGACCAGTCGCTCGATCTGCGACTGGGTCAGGTTCCGGAGAAGCCCTTCGATATACGTGTCTGGGAGAGTCTTGTTGTCCTGGGGCAGAGCTTTGACGAACCGACGCCAAGGAGGCAGCTTGTTCTCCTTCCATGGCTTGTAGTAGTCCGTGTAGAGAAAATTGTTTGACGGGTTGCAGGTGATGAGGAGTTTGGGAGCCAGCTTGTAGACGTCATTCTTCCATCGACCGATGGAAGCCTGGAGGTTGGTCTTCGCCTCGCGGATAAACTCGCCACCCTCCTCAATCCATCCCCGAGTCATCTGCATGGAACCGAACCTCTCGTACATGGGGTCACTGGGGTTATACTTGGCGTCGATCAGGTAGATGCGGCTTTTGTTGTACAACTCGAAGAAGTTGTATTGGCCATTAAAGTGGTAGTAGTTCTCCGTGATGCCCCAGTGGGTGAATACCTCGTAGATGGATGGGATGGTGTACCGGACCAAATCGGCGGCTGTCTTACGCGCAATAAAATAAAAGGTCTCCGGGTAGGTGAGGGCATCGCCGGCTATCAATGAACATCCGAGGTACGATTTGCCAGCGCCTTTCGTGCCAGCATACAGAATATCAGCTGTCTCTTA
>ENA-OZMF01000176-OZMF01000176.1-human-gut-metagenome-genome-assembly--contig:-NODE-176-length-12279-cov-5.071090_pt1 | contig 12279 bp, 10 predicted proteins | sample MGYA00244190_ERZ653815 | MGnify/ENA primary metagenome ERZ653815 (study PRJEB26926, sample SAMN06164603) | human gut metagenome | biome: ENVO:00009003; feature: ENVO:2100002; material: ENVO:00002003...
ACAATATGTATCCTTCTGTAAACTTATCATACCTATCCTATCTTAGTTATGCAGCCTTCTTATCATCTTAAATATCACCGAATTCTGGTATATCATCGGCGAGTTCTGGCAGTAGAATATGATTCCGTCCGTCGGCGCATATATGTCTGTGGTGTTCTCACCTGTCATCGGGTTGATGATGTTGGCTATGATGTCGCCTCTTACCACCTCATCCCCTGGCTGAACGAGTTTTTTGAAAAATCCTGCCGCATGCTCCGATCTGATGCTGAGAAGATCCTCCTCATCAAGTATCGTCGATATATAGCCGGCATGACAGTTATACCTTATCACGCCCATACGCGTAAGGAATCTGAGCACTGATGACACCGCCTGGCTTGCACTCTCTCCGTTGATGGTATCTGTTACGCCCGAATATACCGAGAATGCATCTGTTCCGCGCATCTGCCAGTTGTAATTCAACGTCGCCCTGTCATATGATCGTGGCTCCGCTGTGAGAACGTATGGCATACCAAACTGGTTTGCCAGACTGTTGCTCTGTCTTCCGGTCTCGATCATGCGGACGTGCGGGATGAACTCACCGTCCATATAAAAGCTTGCAAACTGTATTCCGTATGCATAACCAGTGACCTTCTCCATGACCGCAGCCGCGATACGGCTTGTCGCCGGGCCCTCGGGATTGCCCGGGAATGATCTGTTTATATCTGAATTATCTGTTATCCAGTATTTCTTACCGACATTGAATGAACTGTAGTTGAGTGATGGAATGAGCAGTATCTGCTTGCCTGACACTATGGCTCCCCTGGCCTCAAGCTCACTGAGCTTCTTTGCAAGGAGAGAACTTATGTAGAGCTGCTGAAATTCATTTCCCCGCATCGCGCCAACTATACATGCAGTCTTCTCACCGCTTCCATATGAGAAGCCCTGTATCTCATATTCGCCTCTGTAGGCTGTATTCATCGAATATATGATCTCTTTATTCATGTGCACCTCCGAATATACGGGCAACAAGCGAGCCCTCTTCTATGACCGGATATTCTCTGAGTGAGAACACGATTCCATTTCTCGGAGATCTGATTGTCTCCTCGACAGCTCCTGTTAGAACGTTCACTATCCTGCCTATTATCTCACCCTGCTGGATATATTCTGAGTGCTTTGCAACCGGAAGGAATATACCACTGCTCTCCGCATTGACAAATTCCACATCCTTATCCTTCGCAAATTTAGGCTTGTGCTGAACCTCCACGTCTCCCTGCCATATCCCCATCTTCTTCATGAGTGAGAACAGACCATCCACTATCTGATTTGAATAATCATAGTCTATCTTGAGGGCAACTCCGGACTCCACGACCATACTCTTGACACCTATCTCATTCAGTGCGTGGGCAAGGCTTCCCTCCATGACTGTGGACGATGGATGGATCCACACCACATCGACGTTCATACATGCCGCATATGGAGCTACATCGGATGCCACATCGGAGTTCACTCTCACCTGTGGTATCTCTTTGATATATACACTGCTGGAATGTACATCAACACATATGTCTGCGCCCTCTATATCCTTCATGACCTTCGCCGCAGTATACTCCCCCACAGTTCCGTCCTTTGATCCGGGAAACAGGGTATTCATGTCGATGTCAAATACCGGCACATCCCTGTACTGGGCCTCAAGCCCCATCGGATTGACAAATGGATACACATCCACTATCCCTGTCAGTTTATCGAAATCCTTCTTGATCCTTCTTATAAGTTCATAACAAATGTACTGTCCGGCAACCTCATCACCGTGTATACCCGAAACAATACACAGTCTCTTTTCCTTTCCCGTTGGGAAATCAGGCGCAAGGTGATTCTTCTTCACCCTCATAACTTCTCCGATCAGCATATTTGCTGAAACAACTGTCTCTATCATATATTACCACCCATTATACCGTTATCGTCTGCTATATTCCGTACACCTGCGCGTCAAATCCGCACAAATATAAAGAGCAGGGTACCTGTGCGTATCCTGCTCTTCATTGTACCTATATTATTATACATTACCAGGGTCAGTTCTTCAACCCTGACTGTTCCATCAAATGCCTCACCTCTATATTTGTCCATACATCTGCCACTCTGTATTCAATCTATCCAAAGCTGCTGTCTACCAGTGTTTTATGCTCTCTTTTTGTACTCTATCCTCAGCTTGTCCGCTATCAGTGCTATGAACTCTGAGTTTGTCGGTTTACCCTTTCCGGCATTTACCGTGTATCCGAACAGGTCATTTATAGTATCGATCTGACCTCTGCTCCACGCCACCTCAATGGCATGTCTTATCGCTCTCTCAACACTTGACGATGTCGTCTTGTACTTTTTCGCGATCGTCGGGTAAAGCAGCTTAGTTATATAGTTGAGCATGTTCACATCATGCACTGCCATGATGATTCCCTCTCTGATATACTGATAACCTTTGATATTTGCCGGGATTCCTATATCTCTTATGATGTCTGTAACATCGCTCTCTATAGTGTTGTCTATCCTGTGGTTCAGATTCTTCTCTGTAAGACACGTAAGGTTGTCCGTAATCTTTGCACTGCTCTCCTGCTTCTTGATATACATCTGTCTGAGCCTTGCCACAAGCTGAACCGGATTATACGGTTTCAATATATAGTATGTGGCTCCCATCTCAAAAGCACATCTTATGAGTCTCTGTGATGATACCGATGTGAGTACGACAAATGTCGTATCCTTGTACTCAGGAAGTTCACTTATATGCTCCATGACACCCAGCCCGTCGATGCCTGTCAGACATATATCCAGAATCACTATATCAGGTTTATTTATCTTGATGGATTCTATCGCCTCATCCCCTGTACTGACCATATCCACTACTCTCATCTCGTCTCTTGATGCATATGTGGCGATCTGTTTTGCTATCTGTGTGCTGTCGCCATCAGCAATTACAATATTAAACCCTTTGTTTCCCATAATATCTCCCTTGTTATGTATAAGATTATTCAGTCATTAGCGCTACTCCTGTCTTCGGATAAAATAATATTAAAAACTATTTAGTTTGTCAAGTATTTTTGATATCGTTTTTAATATCATGTATTCAAACATCATTTTCGGACACATTACCCGACATTTCGCATTTTGGAATCAAGCCTTATCTTATCTGCAATTAAAGCGACAAATTCCGAGTTGGTCGGCTTGCCTTTTCCCGCGCTCACGGTGTATCCAAACAGATCATTTATGGTCTCAACTCTTCCTCTATTCCAGGCGACCTCTATCGCATGTCTTATGGCTCGTTCAACCCTCGATGCTGTTGTTCCATACATCTCCGCTATTGTCGGATAAAGCTGCTTTGTAATGGAATTCAGTATGTCCATATCTCCCACCGCGATTATTATCGCGCTTCTTAGATACTGATATCCCTTTATATGCGCTGGCACGCCTATCTCGTGAATTATATTTGTGACAGTCGTCTCAAGAAGTTCATTGTCTGGTTCATCTTTTTTGAATAAAACCTCCGTATTGTTGCCGCGTCCCTTTGTCGCCTCATCTAACACTTCCTTTACTTTCTGCTCATCATATGGCTGTTCGAGGACCCTGAGTACAGCTTTCTCTCCGACCATGGAAAATAAAAATTCAAGATAATTCTTGTGTTTTCTCGATGAACAGATGACAAACTTCACATTCTTAAGATTCTTGTTTTTTATCGCACTGTCAACCATCTCTGGAATATCTGTTCCCGCCACTACTTCGTCTACTATCACGATATCAGGTTTGTTCTCCATTATCTGTTTTATTACATTTTCTCCCTTTTCACAGCATCCCGCATATTCATAGTCCTTGAGATTACTTATTATGTTCTTCAGCTGCTCACTTTCTCTTTTGTCATGTTTCACCATCAAAACTTTAACATGACCCATGTCGTACTCCTTTCGCCTTGCTGTTATTCACTTGTTTTATTATATATATTCAATCTTTCCTTGGGAATATGTAGAACTTCGCAAGTTACGACAGCATCTTGTCGGCAGTCAGCGTGATTCAACACCTCCGAACAAAAGAGATCCCTGCACCGTCATAAAAGTGCAGGGATCTGTATTTTTTATTTAATAGAATATCTTATCTGACAGCAAGTTACCACAGAACACAGCAATCACTCTTTTTCACGGAGTTTCATGACGACCTCATACGCGGCAGGGTTGTGTTTTCTGAGACGTTCATCCATACGTGTGCGTCTTGCCTTATATCTTTCCACAAATTCCGGATGTTCCTTCTCAAGTCTCTCATAGAGCTGTTTTCTTCTTCTCTCTATGTGTTCAGCAATCTTATTTTCATCCTCTCCGGTCACTCTGACTATCTCTTCAATATGAGACTCCATGTGTTCAAGCCACTCATCCTCATCCTGGATATCCATCTGGCTCCAGAATCCCGACATGATCTGTTCCATATCCGCACCATTTTTCATGCTTCTTATAGACTCCTGTATATGCCGCTCTATCACATCCTCCGCGTCATCGCCAAATGCCCAGACAAGCTCCTGAACCATGGTGTCGGTCCGCTTTCTCCTTATATCATGATAGCTGTTATGTACTCCGACCAATGGGTACGGGCTTGATAAACCACAGTCCGCCAATGCCCTCTCTATAGTCTGTCTCACGCTGCCATTTTCTATCAGGTCACCGAGTCCCAGCTTTCTCAGCTGGACATTCAGCTGCCCGATATGCTCCGTTATGTATAGCTTAATACCCATATCTGCCAGGGTGTCATACATTATGCGAAGTGTCTTCGCCGCCGTGACATCCACACTTCCTATAGCAGATGCATCCACTATGACTGCTCTGGTCTCCTCGTCAACCGCATCCATTATATCTTTTTGAAATGTTGCTATATTTGCAAAGAACAGATTGCTGCTGAATCTGTATATGACCACATGCTGTATCGGATATGCGTGTTTGAATTTCTCAAGGGCAAGAAATTCTCCGTGTCCCGGTACCAGTCCCAGAAAATTTCTAGGTGGATCCGCTGCCTTTTTGATCACAGCCACAAATGAGAGTATCATTCCTATGAGAACGCCATTGATGGTCCCAAGCAGCAGAACTCCCAGAAATGCGCCACAAAATATATAGAATTCTACTTTGCTTACCTTCCACAATCTGGCCGCAAGATCAAATTCCATGGCACTGTAGAGTGCCGATATGACGATCGCCGTGAGCACAGGGACAGGAAGATATCCTATGAATCCTGTTCCGCACAATAGTATGACTATCATCACTACACCCGCGGTTATCCCTGTGAGCTGGGTTCGTCCTCCGTACTGTTCGTTCATGGTCGTCCTCGACACTGATCCGTTTATCGGACAACATCCCGTAAATGCTGCAGCAAGGTTTGCCGCTCCAAATGCCAGGAGCTCCTGATTGTCATCTATCTTATATCTATTCTTCTGCGCAAAATTGTTCTCTGCCAGAAGTGTCTCCGCCATGATAACCACCGCCACTGACAAACTCACCGTGAGAATATCTGGAAGCATTCTGCCGTCCACCTGTGGCACTATGAATGACGGAAGTCCTCTGCTCACCTCTGACAGACATACTATCCCGTACTCATCCATATCTATAAAGCTGGACATCACCGCCCCCGCTGCCATGACGCAGATTGCCATCGGGAACTTTGGTATAAGCCGTCTTGACACGAGAAGTATAACTAGGGCTATCACCCCCATGACTATTGATGGCACATTTGCATCCTTCACCGTTGCCGCTATATGCTCCATCAGTTCGAACAGCTCTCCTGTTCCAGACCCGGCACCGTAAAGCTTCGGGATCTGCATTAATATGATCGTGGCGCATATTCCAGATATGAAGCCTCCCATTACCGGAGTCGATATGTAGTTGACCAGCTTTCCCGCCTTAAACAGAAAGAACACTAGCAGCCATATCGCCGTAAAGAATGTTATCACCGGCACTACCTGCATTGCCTCTTCCGTTCCGGGAGTCACCCCCAGAGTTACCAGTGCAGCGCCGACAAGCGCCGCCGGCGCTGCATCCACCCCGAATATAAACTGTCTGGATGTGGACAGCAGTCCAAAAACTATTATCGGCAGCACCGATCCGTAAAGTCCGTACACCGCCGGAAGTCCGGCTATCTGGGAATATCCCATGGATATCGGTATGGACACCGCCGCTATGATTATTCCCGTCAGAATGTCCGGGATTATATTCTCTTTTTTGTAATTCCTAAGTGTATGGCACACTGAAACTTTTAAAACTTTTGATACTTTTATAGGTCTCTCCTCCTTGCTGCCTTCCAGCTCCTTTGTCGCAATCGTTTTGCCCATAGTTGTTTATTTCTGACGAAGCTATTATTGTTGCCGTCACACCTTTGGCTATACATAACAGCTAATTTTTATCTTTTTATGCTTAAAAGCATCCTATAGATACAATTTTATCCTTTTCAACAACTTTTTCCCACTAAAGATACAAAATTAAAGCAATTTATCCTTTTTACCTCTATTTCGCCGACTTTAGGATAATTTTGTAACTTATGGAACTCCAAACAAGCTTTTAAGGATAATCCGGAAAATTTCATCAATAGCAATCACCGTAATAATCACATGGTGATACCCATAAACAAGCTTTTCTCACAAAAAATATTCTTTTACAATATTTGCGATTTTTAGCTGATTTATAGGATTATCTAAAGTCTCATAGGTTGTGATCAGATTTATTGAAGGAATTATTCCATGGGATATGTATAGAGATATCTTATCTGCGGTTTTCTGCGCATATTCCGGCTTGTCCATCATCCCGAAATGTTCCCAGAAGAAGTATTCTCCGCTTAATGGATGCCTGATCGTAAAGTCCGGGAATACAACTCTGTCTCCAAGATTCAATATGCATTCATACCTAAATGGAATATTGTTAATAAATAGCTCTGTCGCTATAAGACTTTCAGACTTGGATCTGACAATGTTTCCAGAAATATTCTTGAATATCAGCCCCTCCTCGGCAAATTTATTTTTCTCATATGGTGAATTACACCACTTCTCCAGATCTTCATTATGAGATTCTATCGTAGGGTGCAATAAATCTTCAAATTTTGTTTTTGCTAACTCAGGAATCTTTCTCTGATAGTTCTCCAACTTTTCCAGATATGAATCTATACAATCTTTATCAAACTGCATGTCCATTTTCAGATATTCCAGATATTTCTTCTGCGCCATGAGCTGCGCAAACGACTTATTTCGTTTCGGAATATACTCCCTGCCACCATCCTTCGTCACATACCAGCGTACATACTTGCCACTATCAATCACCTGTATATTTCCTGGCGGCATCTTACTAATCTTCTTATCCAAACCAGCTATCTTTTCAGATAAATACCGGCTCTGCAATTTCATCATTTCATCAAATATAACATCACCCCATTTATATTATTTTATGTGGAGTATACCATCATTGATCAATATTTCAAGTAGTTTGGTGTGTTTTTTATGAACATTTTATACAATTCTCCAAATTGTATATATAATTATGAATAGAGATCTATTCTCGTTCGGTATAATGTAATTATTTGCCATAAAACAACCCCACTATCCCCCACACACCGATGAATGTTCTCGCACAGGAATTCTTGTGTTTTTTCCTAAAATGTAGTTATGCAAGCCCACCAGGATAATATTTTCCTTATTTCATCCATATTAGACTTTCAAGGATAATTTTCTTGATTTTTATCCTTTTATTGCAACTTTATTCCTATTTAGGAAAATATTTTCTTTTTGCCAACTAATTTCTATACTTTAGGATAATTTTCCAGTTGGCTTCCAATCTATATCTGTAACGGGGACGGAGGTACCTGTCCCTATCTGTAACGGGGACGGAGGTACCTGTCCCCTCCGTCCCCTCCGTCCCCAAGATAATTCGCATTCTCACACACTCTATCACTCCTCCAGCATATTCTCTATGAATATCCCATATCCCCTGGTTGGATCGTTTACAAATACGTGGGTGACGGCGCCTATTATCTTTCCATCCTGGACTATCGGGGAGCCGGACATTCCCTGGACGACTCCGCCGGTGAGCTCTATGAGATCATTGTCTATGACATGAAACTCTATATTCTTATCGTCGGCATCGCAGTCCACTATCTCTATATCTATCTCGTACTTACTAAGTTCGCCGTTCATTCTGGAATATATATATGCCCTGCCGCTGCGAACATCATCCCCTTTTGCTATATACATCCGTTCCGCATCACTGTATCTGGTGCTGCAGTACGCCTCATCAAGATGTCCGTATATACCACTTGCACTGTTGCCATCGATTATACCGACAAGTGCCTTTCTGTATGCAATGCTTCCCTGCAACCTTCCGGGCTGCTCCGAGTATGACTTGCTTATATTGGTGATGTTCGTGGTGTACATTCCGCCGGTGCTGCATCTCATCATAAGTCCGGTATCCACATCGGACACACTGTGTCCCAGGGCCATAAACCGCGTTCCATCTACAAATGTGATCGTGCCAATACCAGAGACATCATCCTTAACCCAGGCACCAAGAAGATAGTTGCCACTCTCATTTTTCTCGGGAATTACTGACTTTCTGAATGTCTTGTCATCACGCACATATTCTAAGTCCATGCTCTGACCATTCCCCGCTGCCACCATGCTTAAAAGCTCTGACCTTTTTGATATGTTCCTTCCGTCAACGCTCACAATATAATCCCCTGTCTGCAAAATACCCTCAACCGGACAGCACGCCTTTCCATCTGAATTTCTAAAGCTGCATACATCAACGACCATGACCCCATCCGTCTTCATATAGATTCCCATGGCCTCCCCTGATGGAATGACCTGTCTTTCATATATATCATCGCCAAATGCCTTGTCTTTCAGCTTCATACTCGCGGCATGATCTTCCATTGTCATACTGGCGTTGTATGTTTCACCTGAATAACCATACATATTGATTTCCGAGCCTTCATTTTCACCCGCTCTTATGCTATCAGCCACAGCACATAGAACAAATAAGACCATAAGGAGCAAAAGATCCGCAACACTTACCCATAAGATCAGCTTTTTATATTTTTTCATAATCTATTCCTCCTTCTTAAGCAAAAAAAATAAGAGCAACAGCATCTGCTGTTACTCTTATTATGTTGATTTAAGAACAAGTTTATATCAGTATTTTTTTGTCTTTTCTGCCATTTGTTTCATCTCAAGTGCGTTGCTCATGACCGCATCAGTTATACTTGCTCCGCCGAGCAGTCTGGCTATCTCCGTGATTGATTCAGCCTCTGACAGTCTGACTATCTTTGTGACTGTCTTGCCCTCATCTGCGGATTTTTCTATGAGATAATGGCTGTCCGCCATGGCTGCGATCTGAGGAAGATGCGTGATACTGATAACCTGATGTTTTCTGGAAATTAATGCCATTTTTTCAGCGACCGCCTGGGCTGCACGTCCGCTTATTCCGACATCTATCTCATCGAACACGAGCGTTCCGATATTGTCCTCCGCCGCCATACACGACTTGACTGCCAGCATGATCCTAGACAGCTCACCGCCCGATGCAACATCATAGAGTGGTCTCAGCTTCTCGCCCACATTCGTGGATATCACAAAATAACAGTCATCTATGCCATTTGCCGTACATTCCGAAAGTCTGTCAAATACCATATCGAAATCGACCTGCATAAAGCTCAGATCTGAGAGAGCTGTCTTTATCTCCTTACACATAAGCTTTGCCTGCTTCTTTCTCTCCGCACTGAGTTTGTCAGCGGCATCAATCATAAGTTTCTTGGCTTTGTTTATCTTGCCTGAAAGCTCAGCAATATATTCATCATACTCTGATAATTTTTCGTATTCAGCCTTGCTCTCCTCGAGATATCTGTTGACCTCATCCACCGTGCTGCCATACTTTCCTTTTATGTCATTTATGACGTCAAGCCTCGACTCCACCTCGCGGAACTCTGAATCGTCAAAGTTCATGCTCTGCATATAGTTGCTGAGTTCAACGTTAAAATCATTTAACAGAGCGTCTATATTTTCCAACTGACTGTAGAGTCCGTCTATCTCATCGTCAAGCTCCTTTATGCCTTTAAGATTTACGAGAACACGGCCTATCTCATTTCCTGCGGATGACTGGTTCTCATAGCCGGTCACACTGTAAACCTCTGACGCTGCCGCAACTATATCCCTGGAATTTACCATCTTGTTGTACTGATGCTCAATATCCTCATCCTCGCCAGCTTTGACATTTGCAGATTCGATCTCCGCTATCTGGTATTTCAGGAACTCAGCTCTGCGGCTTCGCTCAGCCTCATCCATGGACAGCTTATCCATCTGATCCACAAGCTCAGTATAATCAGCATGTCTCTGTGCCACCTCGCGTTTCAGTGGTTCTATAGCTGCTCTGCCAAATTTATCCAAAAGTTTCATGTGCTCATTCTTTTTGAGAAGTGTCTGCTGCTGATGCTGTGTGTGCATGTCTATCAGAAGTGCCGAGACTTCTCTGAGCCTTGCGGCTGTTACCGCCATATCATTTATAGTATTGATCGTTCTGGAATTCACTATTCTTCTTGTTATGAGTATCTCGCCATCCTCTGTAGGCTCCACTCCAAGCTGTCTGATCTGCTCAAGGACTGACTCATCATCCACAAGAAAAAGGAGCTGACAGAAGCCCTCCTTGCCGGCTTCCCTCACTATATCCTTTGGGAGCTTGTCTCCCATTCCGATCTTGAGAGCCCCCATGATTATGGATTTTCCGGCACCGGTCTCACCTGTCAGTATATTAAGATTGTCTGTAAAATTAACATTCGCATCGTCTATCAGGGCGATGTTCTTTATATGTACATTAAGTAGCATTGTCTCCTCCTGTATTTACACAGAATTCTCTACACATATCATAACTCATGGAAGCTGTCATTCCACAATGTATATATTATCTCTGCATACGATCGATGGTCTTCATCACCGCGTCAGTCATATCCTTGCTCCTGACCGCCAGAAATATCGTGTCATCACCCGCGATACTTCCCAGCAGTCCATTTATTTCCACATTGTCAAGTGCTGCGGCAACTGCCATAGCCATTCCAGACACAGTCTTTATGACTATCAGATTTTCAGCGGGGACCATGGACAGTATTCCCGCAGACAGTACCTTTCTGTAAGATTCTATCGATTCATGGTTCGTGCTCTTGCCAAGTGTATACTTCTGCCTGCCTCCGGCAACTGCCACCTTAGTCAGATTTATCTCCCTTATGTCCCTCGATATCGTAGCCTGAGTCGTTGTAAAACCAGCCTCAGCAAGCTTTTCCAGAAGTTCATCCTGGGTCTCTATATCATATTGCTCTATTATAGACAATATCTTTGCCTGTCTTTTCTGTTTCATGCTATTTACCCCCGAGCTTATTTCTAAGTATCTCGTAGAAATTCACATCACTTGCCTTTATGAGCTTCGTCGTCCTCTGTGATGTACATATATCAAGCACATCCCCGGCGGAAAGCTCATAATCATTTCCTCCATCAAATGACACTATTGCCTCTGTGTCCTGTGTTTTCCGTTTTTTTGCTATGGCAATCGACACCTTTGCATCACTCGGAAGAACTATGCTCTTGGACGTGAGCGAATGGGGACAAACCGGCGTGATTATCATAAGACGCGCCATCGGGTCCACAATAGGTCCGCCGGCAGACAGGTTGTATCCGGTTGAGCCGGTCGGCGTTGACACGATGATTCCGTCGCCCTCATAAGCGTTCAGGAAACTCCCGTTCACATACACATCAAGTCCGATCAGCCTCGAAAATCCAGCCCTGCTTATAACTATATCGTTGAGCGCCCTCTTCCTGAAGGTGCCGACACGAGCTGCTCCTATGTTGCTTTCCTTTTGCGCATCCACGCTGCCCTCCGGCCTGCATCCCGACTTTTTTATAGAGCCCTTTATCATCATGCGCTCCTGAATGGCAAAATCATCAGCCATCAGGCGGTCAACTATCTCTCTCCAGTTTGTGACCTCTCCCTCGGTGAGGAAGCCTACTGTTCCAAGATTTATACCAAACAACGGTATATCCACATGACTGGCCGTAGATGCTGCATTTAACAGTGTTCCATCCCCGCCGAGCACTATAACGCATTCGCAGCCAGAAAGCACATCACTCACCTGCTGCTTTGTTAGTGCGCTAAAGCTATAGCAGTCCATGCACTTACTCTGTCCGCCATGGGAATGTATATACTCCGTAAGTCCTGGGAGCACCCCGGATTCATCATCTTTGTCAGGATTATACAGTATATATAT
>ENA-OZMF01000178-OZMF01000178.1-human-gut-metagenome-genome-assembly--contig:-NODE-178-length-12267-cov-5.852358_pt1 | contig 12267 bp, 9 predicted proteins | sample MGYA00244190_ERZ653815 | MGnify/ENA primary metagenome ERZ653815 (study PRJEB26926, sample SAMN06164603) | human gut metagenome | biome: ENVO:00009003; feature: ENVO:2100002; material: ENVO:00002003...
ATTGGATTTTCTGCATTCCTTATATCATTCAAAAAATTTATCATAATTACCCTCACAAATTCCGATTTATCTTATATATTCAACGCACTCAATCAAACTTAAATATATTAAGTCCTGTTCCTTCATCATAAATTCTGTCAACTTTTCCATCAATTACTGAAATTACCATCTCACAGACTGCGCTGACAACAGCTCTGTTCAGATGTCCGCCAAACACTTCACCCTTCTCATTTCCGGCGCTCATATGGAGATGTGCATAATATTCTCCGTCCATTGTACTGATTGTTCCTGTAAGCGATGTGATTTCATAATATCCTTTAAAGCTGTTGGAGTAATATTTCTTTTCATCTATCTTATATACTCCGACTGTAAAATCATCGATAGCTCCAAGAGCATTGATACTGGCAAGCTTTATATTCTCATTAATAGCAATTACCTTCAGTTGCTCCAATATCTCCTCACCTTTGTCAATCCTTGCAATTATTGTGTTGTCAAATCTTTTATATTCCATTTTGTTTTCTCCTTCTATGGACGTTCCTAAATCTTCCCACTATATGGGTTCTGGGTTCCATCTCCCTGCAGATGATCATATTTTTCATGCTCCTGTTTCTGCGATTTTTCCCCTACCGTTTCCGCTTGTTCAGATTCCGGCATGAGGTATTTCGGTATATTATACTCTTCCCCCTCTGATTCATCATCCAATATCAGAGAAGCCGCGTCTAATCCTAAATGAGAGAGTATTGTTTCAGATGGAGTCCTGCCCATCTTCACATCTATGTAATACTTAACACTTGAGATAATTACAATAATTCCCACTATTCCACATACAACTATGCTTATTTCGGATAATCCGATACCTCCCCCGCCGTCCTGGAGTAATCTGATAGTTCCTATGCAGACCACAAGCATTATAATCCCCGTCAGCAATTCGATCACAAGCTTTCTCTCATCAGAGATTTTGCCCTTACGCATTTTCACAAAGGCAAGTATTGACAACATGATCATCGTAATTCCTATGCCCATCAATATGCTGCCCGGCAATGGCTTTCCGCCCACATATGCATCAGCTGGCTCCTCTGGATCATATCTGATCTCCACCTTTTTTCCAATTTGCGGTGGAACCTTTGATGCATCATCATCCTCTAATTCATATTCCGTATCGCCCACAAAATACGCATAAATAGCCGAGTACATCCTCTCGTCATCGCTGTTTTCATAATATGACGATTCCACTACCTTTCCTGTTGCGAAACCGTAGTAATCATCCTTCAGCATTCTGTCTGCTGCCATCCATATTCCAACTATCATTATGCCAATACCAATGACCATAATTATTATAGCCGAAACCTTACTGCTTATATTTCCACGATTGTTTCTTTGAAACATCCTATACCTCTTTCCTCTTGTGGGGACGTTCCTTTTGTCACGAAGAGTGTCCCTGTGTCATGCTTATAATAATACAGGGGACGCTCTTCGTGACAAAAGGAACGTCCCTATAATCAATAGAATTCCAGCCTGTGCTCCACCAGCTCACTTCCCTCATATACGAGCTTGAGTGAGAAAAATCTCTTCTCCCCTTCAAGCAGCAATTTCAGGAATATCGCATCCCCGCTCCACGTCGGAAGTGTTGGCACGATCTCTTTATCCATCCACTGAAGGTCCCCCTCATCGCATATCTGAACTTCCCCATCAAATCCATCTGCGGTGAACAGGCACATAAGCTCATTCTCACACTCATTGCTGATAAATGTCACCAGCCCTCTGAATCTGTACGATGTAAGCGTAAGTCCCGTCTCCTCCTTTATCTCCCTCAGAAGGCAGTCCTCAGGGCTCTCACCCTCCTCGGCATGTCCACCCACACCGATCCATTTGCCTTTATTAATGTCCTTCTCCTTCTTTGTCCTGTGGAGCATCAGGTATCTTCCATCTTTCTCTATGTAACAAAGTGTTGTCATCTTCATATATTATCCTCCCAGGGACGTTCCTTCTGTACCGAAGAGTGTCCCTATGTCCTATTGTTATCATGACACGGGGACACTCCTCGTGACAAAAGGAACGTCCCTACTTATTCACTATGTATATTCCTGCACACACCAACACCAGCGACACCAGACTTATCGGACCAAGCGCCTGCGCACCCTCGCGGAGCAGCCATGCCGACAGTATCACGCCGAATACCGGATTCATAAATCCAAATACTGCAACCCTTGATATAGGATTATACTTGAGCAGCATTCCCCACAGAGAATATGCCACCGCCGATATAAGGGCCAGATATATGAGCATCAAAACTCCACCTGTGGATACGGTGCTGAGTCTGCCTCCCATGGCAAAACCGGCAGCCGACAGAATAATTCCGCCAACTATAAACTGGTAGCCACTGAGCATGACCGGATTGTGTTTTGCCGAATATCGCTTCAGGAACACAGATGAAAATGCATAAGCCACTGTCGAAAGGAATATCGCACCCTCACCTGACAAGCTCATATGGAAATTCATTCCATTCATGTTTATAAGTACAACTCCCGCAAATCCAACCAGACAGCCAAGCATCTTCTTCGCAGTGACATTTTCCTGATGGAATATGAATCCTGACACTATGATGGCAACGAATACATTTACTGCCTCTATGATGGACGCCTTGACTCCGCTTGTATGTGCGAGTCCTATATAAAAGAACAGGTATTGTATGACTGTCTGCAGCATAGCAAGCCACACTATTTTGCCGGCGCAGCCCTTCTCCGGCTTTATGAACTTTCCTTCCAGCAGACTTCCAAATATCACGGCAAGGATTCCCGCCAGCACGAATCGCATACCGGCGAACAGTATCTGTGCCGACGTATCCGCACTCTCTATATTCCACAGTCCATAACCTATCTTTATACAAGGAAACGCACTTCCCCACAACAGGCAGCACAGCATGGCACCGAACCACACAACACTGGTCTTCTGCATCCATTTGTCGTTTATCTCTATCTTTTTCATATTTACTTCTCTCTCGTGTCTTTTATATCATAGACTAACAACATTATATACGATTATAACTGCCAGTCTATATTCTTTGCATTCTCAGCAAGCAGCAACCTGGTCGCAAGCTCTTCTTCATCCAGTTCTACATAGTCACCATTTGCATAATATCTCCACTCGGCTGTCATCTTTTTCCCTGTAAAGTTCGTCTCCCTTATGACCCAGAACTGTTTTGGAGACAATCTCTCCTGATTATTTTTCATCAACGTATAGCACTCTGTGTACTTGCAATTCTTTACTAGTTCCTTGACATCCATAAATGTCTCACGATTCTGAACCTGACATATAAGCAGACTGCAATTCTTCTTTGGTTTTCTCTGTACCCTCTCAATGGATATATCAAACCATGAACACAGTATCATATATATCAATATGTATACAAACAAATATGCTATGGAAAATACGACATCACCTTTATCGCCAATAATCTTGTATAGGAACCATTTATTAAAATAGAACAGGATCACGCCAGTCAGAAATGAACATAAGATCAGATCTGTGAACCACTGGCCGGCTATGATCAGCCCATGTGTGTTACGTGAATCTGATAAAAAGCGCAGTATCCATAGAATCAACAGTGTGCCAACCGCCAACACAAGAGCCGCTATGCCAAGATGCACACCTGAGTCAAATATCCAATGCCAGTTAAGCGGCAATTTTATATGTTTTATATCTTGCAAGAGGTACTGCACATCAGGATTCCACACCGTATTGCCCCAATATATGAATCCCCATACTGCACCTATCACAAATAACAAAATCTCCTTTTTCCATCTTCCCCTCATAATGTACCTCCATTCTTAAGCATCTTTTATTGTATATATATGGAAAGTATATTTTTATACACGAAAAAAGTCAATTTTCTTTCCCCATTGGCGCGACTTGTTTTTGGCAAATATTTCTTCAATTATCTCCTCGTATATGATATGTTCTAGTTAGTTTATGCTAACCATATAGATTATTTACAAGGGGGATTACATGGAACAGAAAGAAAAAATTAAATACCAAAGGAACTGCCTGCTGGGCGCGCTCGGCGCAGCGCTCCTGATCGTGGGGGATCTGTGTATCAGCATAGTACCCGCATCACCCGCGGACAAAGGACTTTATGTGAGGGGGGCATATCTGAACGGGGATTTCCAGCTGTGGAGAGTGGCTCTGCTGCTTGTGACAGGTCTTGTCGGTATGTTCTTCTATGCATTTGGCATAGACGCCATATCGGAGCAGATACTTCCCAAGTACCGCAAGACGAGGGCACTCGTCAAATACGCAGGGCTCATGTATGTCGCGTCCGCCGCGACACTGCATTTTCTCGTGGGAACACTCGCTTACTGGGTAACCTATCTGTCTAAACACATTGGAAGAGAACAGGCCATCGCATATGTTGACGACTACTACAATCTGCTCTTTCCAGCCGTCAGCATAGTGTACATACCTACGGCACTGCTCATGCTCACAAGTCTTATATCGCTGCTGGCAGGCAGAACTGTCATGAAGAGGAGCATGATCGTATTTCACATCATCACATGGCAGCTTATATTTGTGCTCATTCCTGACATCAGACAGGCCATGGGCGCCGACATATCCACACTGGATTATGTATTCAGTCAGGCATCAGGAAACACCGCCTGCCTCATCTGGCTAGTTGCCAGCTTTGTATATTCTAAAAGAAACAGCAATTAACAACCGTCTCCAAACTAATTCAAACATATAAAAAGTTCCATGCATCTGCACCGTGCAGACACATGGAACTTTCTTATTACTCTATATTAACTTCAACCTACAGCATACCCTCTTTTATAATATCGTGGTCTCTCAGTACCTTTTCAATCACCGTGCCCTGGATTTTCTTAAGTATAGGCCTCTTGAGCTTGTTCAGAGGTCCAAGATTTATCTCAAGCGGAGATTTGCCATCCATGAGCTTCACGCTGCTGTCCAACAGTTCACGGATATCGTACACACTTCCCCACACCTCAGGAACACCTCTGTCCACGCCGAGAAGTCCATACACAGCCTCCATGGCTGTTCTCACCGAATACTCTGTGGTGAACACTGTGTCACGAGGGGTGTCTGCGAACTGTCCGAGGAATGCAAAGTTGGTGCATCCGTCTGGAATTACATCCGGTCTGTCGCCCTTTGCTCTAGGCATGAAGAACGCGGTGATATATGGCATCATAGTTGGCACACAGACTGCGCTGTTTGTGGCCAGCTCCTCGATCTCATCTTCTGGCACACCCAGATGATAGAGCCACTCCTCCGTGATCTCCTTACCGGTACAATCCTTCATAGGCTTCTTGATATAATCGCCCGGAACATCTGTGAACAGGCCATATACCCATACACACACCTTATCCTTGTCCTGGATCTTGAACTGTCCCTGTCTGTTGATGGTCCAGCTCAGCAGCCAGCTTGAATCCTGACAGCTCACTATACCACCCGTGACAACCTTTCCTGTTCTCGGATCGCGCTTGCAGATATCTACGATATATGGGATGATCTTGTCGTCAAGCGTTGTTACTGTGGCTGACTCCCAGTTTGTCTTAGATATATCAGAGCAGAACTTCTCAGGATGGCCAAATGAAGGATCCTGTGCAGCTATGTTCTTCCATAGGCTCCAGCAGCCGCTTGTTCTCACCTCTGCGTCACCATTTGGCGCATGGTTCTGATCGCCATAGATAGTTCCCTCCGTGCAGCTTCCATTTGTGACAAATACAAGATCGTTCTCAGTGAGCGGGATCCCCTTCTCAGTTCCGTTTACCCTGCACTCGATGGTCTTTGCTATCTTCTTGCCGTCTCTCATGTCAAATATGACATTTGTGACCTCCGTGTTGTACTGGAATGTCACGCCCGCAGCCTCAAGATACTTCACCATCGGAAGGATCAGCGACTCATACTGGTTGTACTTTGTGAACTTGAGGGCCGAGAAATCTGGAAGTCCTGAGATGTGATGTATGAATCTCTGGAAGTAGAGTTTCATCTCCAGTGCACTGTGCCAGTTCTCAAATGCGAACATCGTCCTCCAGTACAGCCAGAATGTCGAATCAAATACCTCATCGTCGAATACATCTTCTATTGTCTTGTCATACAGATCCTCGTCCTTTGTCATGAAGAGCTTCATGATCTCCATACAGCCCTTCTGGCTCAGATTGAATTTGCCATCTGTGTGGGCATCCTTGCCTCTGTTCACTGTTGCTCTGCACAGTGAATAATTTGGATCCTCCTTGTTCAGCCAGTAATACTCGTCAAGAACCGATACCCCCGGTGTCTCTATGGAAGGTATACTTCTGAACAGATCCCACAGGCACTCGAAATGGTTCTCCATCTCACGTCCACCTCTCATGACGTAGCCTCTGGCAGGATCAAATATTCCATCGCACGCACCGCCCGCTATATCCATAGCCTCAAGAATATGGATGTGTGAACCCGGCATCTGTCCGTCACGTACAAGGAAACAAGCTGCTGCCAGTGATGCAAGACCGCTTCCCACTATATATGCGTTCTTGTCATCCACGCCCTCCGGCTTTCTCGGTCTAGCAAATGCCTCATAGTTTCCATTTGTATAATAGATTCCCTTACTGTTCTTCTCATGCTTTCCGCGCTCCGTATTGCGGTACTCAGCATGTTCAGCCGCAGCCTTCTCCTTCTGAACTTTTGCCTTATTATGATTTTTAACTGTGAGAGCTGCTGCTCCTGCGCCGGCTACTGCCACCGCTGCTATCCCGATTCCCAATTTCTTCTTTGACATAAGCAATTCTCCTTTCAGTTTGCCGTCTATATCCATCTCATGCCCCTATAATAGCTTGCCCAATTTTTATTTCATATTTACAAAAAAGTGGAATGATAAAATTTTTATCATTCCACCCGTTTTGTATAACTCTATATTGCATATGTACTCTAGCGATACCTTCTATCGACGCCCTCCTGCCTGTAATATGCCGCCTTGTTCTCGTACATTCTCTCATCTGCAGCCTTGACCATCTCGTCAAATGACTCCCAGTCCTTCTCATCACTTGACACATAGCCACATGATATCGATACGGATTTCACCAGCTGTCCAGACCATCCACGCACAACGTCATCAAACTCCTGCTGCACTCTCTTCAGCCTTCTGGTATTTACAAAGATGATGGCTGCAAATTCATCACCGCCCATCCTGTACACCTTACCATAGTTTCCAAGACACTGCTCCATACACTCGGCAGCACCCTGAAGCAGTTCATCTCCAGCCGCATGTCCCAGGGTATCATTCACTGGCTTAAGCCCATTTACATCCATGGACACATACACATATACAGAATCTCCCGGCAGCTCCCTGACATCATCTATATATGCGCTCCTGTTATAACATTTTGTGAGCTCATCTGTATAAGACCGTCTTATCAGCTTCTGCTCCCGTTTCTTATCTTCATCTATGTTTCTGGTGGTAAATATGACTTTTAAAGGACGTCCGTCCTCGTCAACATCTATCGATATAAATGACAGTCTGAACCATCCAAGGTCCTTCACCATGAACTCACCTGATACAATCTTTTTCTTGATCAGCCTGTCACCCAGACTATCAAGATCCATGAATTTCTGGGCACTTGCCTGATGTTCCTCCACAACCACCTTATGAACGATCTTCCTCATAAGTTCCTTCGCCCCTGCTGCCCGCTCACCAACCCTCAATATCAGGTCTCCTGCGGTATAGAGGGCAAATGTATCATGTTGAAGATCAAGCATATGCATGCTGTAATACATCCCCGACATGGATGTCAATATTGACAGCTGTTCATTTCTCTCCCGGTTCGCATGTATCACCTTCATCACCATGCTTACCACCAGGCCGGCGGCAAAACACAGATACAGTGCCATGATAACCATGATTGCCATATTACTCCGGCTATTCACATCCATTCTATATATGACCCCGATCACATACTCTCCGGATCTTCGGAATACACATCTGTTTCTAAATCCATTGATCTTTCTTATGCCTGTAAAACTGTCCTCACCGTCCGGCAGCACATCATCAGTCACCGAAATGCCAATCTCATCAAGAGTAAGCCCTACTACCGGTTCATATGAACATCCATATATTTCTCCCGATTCGCCATCTGCCACTACAACACTCAGTCCATCATACATAGGCATATTGGCAACCACCGTGGATATCTCATTCTGTTTTACTTCATTCAGAAGTCTTCTCGGCTCGATTCCAACCTGTATAATCTTGGTTCCATCGTCGTTCCATGTTATTGCATACATCATCTTCTTACCATTTGATGTGTTCGGAGTGACATCCTGACACATGGTGAGATTCTTGTCATCAAGCATCGGCTTGAAATACGCCATCTGCTTCCCGGAATCAAAGCTATATCCAAAATATTCGGGATTGGTACCAGCATATATCACGCCATCCGTATTAAACAAATGCACCTCATCAACAGATATAAGTGCAGCAATCTTGCGGAGCTCCTCCACATTATTTGCAACATCAGGCTTTGCATCAACTATATACGCCACAGCCTTAGCCCTGACCATATAATCTTCCTTGAGGGAGTCTATCAGATCTTCCTCACTTGCCTTATTCTTCTCGATTACATTGCTGACCTGATCCAGCAGCACCTGCGAGGTCCTGTCAAAACTCCTTTTATTGATAAAGCTGAGTATAACCGCCTGGATGACCATAGCAACCAACACGATCCCCCCTGTTATCAATATTATCCCCGGCAATCTCTTTTTCATATCTGATGTTCGATTCATAAGCGCTCTCCCCGCGTATCCCGCAGTAATAGATTTCTTTATTCTGATCCGTCCTCTGCTTTTACATCTCGCTTTCAAAGTTATGAATGGAATTTGCTATATTTCCACGAAGCGTAATGCTAAGCTGCTCCACTATTTTATGATAATCGTCCTTCATCCCCTTGTCTACCCAGTCAAGCATAATCCCCACAAATCCATACTTGTAAAAGTCTGCGATGAACTGCTTATCAGCCTCCGAAAGATTATCCCCTGCGCATTTCTCATCGACTACATCCGCTATGAGCTGATACGACAGCTTATACAGATAGTTTTCTATCTTAGCCTTATCAACTGACCTGTATATATTTGCGATAAATGGCTTGTTCTCCAGCACAGCCTCAAACACCTGTATCATGCCCTCCTGCCAGGTATCATAGGTCTTCTTATCCTTCAGCGCCTGCCTTCCATCCTCTATACACACCCATTCGGCAAGCTCATATATGTCCTGAAAATGATAATAAAATGTCATCCTGCTTATCCCGCAGTCTCCGGTGAGATCCGCTATCGTTATCTTGTCAAACGGCTTCTCCTTGAGCAGTTTCTTAAGCGAAACTTCAAGCGCCTTCTTCGTTGTATTCGCCATCTTACACCTCCTCACAATCTTTTCCCGGGGACGGAGGTACCTGTCCCCATTTTTTTCGACAATTCTCTACTTAAAAATGTTATATTTCCTTATCTTTCTTCTGATCTTACGTCTGTTCTTCTCGTCTCCAAAGAAGCTGCTGAGCTTTTCAACAAACAATGTCAAATATCTGAACATAGATTCCGCAGCAAATGCAAATACAACCATGAGCAGGAAACATATGTTGGATATCGACTCTATGGCAAACAGCCTGCCGAGGAAAAGGCCACAGAACAGCAGTCCGACTATGTTGATAAGAAGTACACCATACTTCATCTTGTTGAACGGATGGCTGATCTTGATTATTATCATGAATCCGACAACCGCAAGAAGCATTGTGCCGGCTGTGGCTATGTCCTCACTCGGGAGATTGAAGACCTGTCCGCAGATTACAAGTGCTCCGACTGACAACACATCCGTGAGTCCTGCAGGCAATGCTTTTAACATGACATTTACCATAAAGTTTCCCTCTATACGATTCCTGTTCGGCTCAAGTGCCAGCAGGAATCCCGGCAATCCTATGGTGAACATGCTTATGAGCGATATCTGTGAAGGCTCCAGCGGATATGTGATCGCAAATATCGCTGAGAATATGGCCATCAGCAGTGAGAATATATTCTTAACAAGGAAGAGGCTTGCTGATCTCTGTATATTGTTGACTACCTGTCTTCCCTCAAACACCACATATGGCATACGTCCGAAATCCGAATCCAGAAGCACCGTCTGTGCCGCCTGCGCAGCCGCTTCACTTCCGGATGCCATTGCAATACTGCAATCAGCATCCTTCATTGCGAGTATATCATTTACACCATCACCAGTCATGGCAACCGTGTGTTTCTGTTTCTGGAGCGTCCTGACTATGAGCTGTTTCTGTTTAGGTGTAACTCTTCCAAATACTGTATATTTATCCACAGCCTCAGTTATATCCTTCTCAGACGCCAAAGTGGAAGCATCCACATAGTTCTCCGCCCCATCTATGCCTGCCCGCTTTGCCACCTCTGATACTGTGGCAGGGTTATCTCCGGATATGACTTTTATGGCAACGCCCTGCTCTTTGAAATATGTAAATGTGCTCTCCGCATTTTCCCTTATTGGATTTGAAAGCACTATATAACCAATAGGAGATATGCCTCCTAATGATCTTACCGAACCAATAGAATTCTCTCCATTAATATTCTTACTATCATCCGCATCTTTGTCGTCGTTGTTCTCTATATATGAAACTCCTGACTCCGCCATAAGAAGGACTCTGTATCCCTTGCTCTGGTACTCCTCTATCTCTTCAGATATCTCCTCATACCTATCCTTCATTATAAACTCTGGAGCACCAAGCATATAGTCTCCCTCGACAAATGACACCTTGCTGTATTTGTTCGCTGATGTGAAAGGTTGTGTCTTGAGCAGTGTCCTGCTGCCCTTCTCTATCTCATTCTTAGCCACATAGGATCTAATCGCCTCCATTGTGGCATTGTTGTCCTCAATGACCGCCGAGTAATCCGCCAGCAAGTGCGCAAATGCTCTCTTGTCCATCTCGGCATCGCCGCATCTGCCGCTTATCACCAGCTCTGTAACCTGCATACCCGGCTCAGTGATGGTTCCGGTCTTATCCACACAGAGTACATCGACTCTCGCGAGTGTCTCTATACTCTTCATGTCATGCAGTAACACTTGTTTCTTCGCAAGTCTTATTGTGCTGAGCGCAAGCGCAACAGTTGTGAGCAGATAAAGTCCTTCAGGGATCATTCCGAGAACCGCCGCAACCATCGATACAACACTCTTCTTGAATGTCTCTCCATTCATGATATACGCCTGGCAGAACAATATGATTCCCACCGGTATGATGATGATTCCAACCCATTTTACAAGTTTATTGATGTACCTGATCATCTCTGACTGTTCGCCGTCACCCATGGCCTTCGCCTGGGCTGTGAGCTGTGATATGTATGACTCATTGCCCACCTTGTCAAGCTTGGCATAGCACTGCCCGGACACCACAAAGCTTCCAGACATGAGTCGATCACCTGATTTCTTCTTGATCTCATCCGACTCACCGGTGAGCAGGGCTTCATTTACCGATATACTGCCGCTGAGCACCGTAGCATCAGCACATATCTGATTGCCTGCCGACAGAATGATGATATCGTCCTTAACCAGTTCCTCTGATTGTATCTTCTGCTGTTCTCCGTCTCTCACAACTATCGAATGCGGCGCATTTAACATGCTCATCTTGTCAAGAGTCTTTTTGGCACGCAGCTCCTGAAATATTCCTATAACCGTATTGCCTATGATGACCGGCAGGAAAGTCAGATTCCTAAATGAACCAACGATACATAGCAGCACCGTAAGTATGAGGAATATAAGATTGAAATATGTGAGCAGATTGGACTTGACGATCTGCCCCACAGTCTTCTGCGTACTTATATCCGTGTGATTGGTCTGTCCATTGTCGATCCTTTTCCTTACTTCCTCCGAGGTAAGACCCATGATCGGGACTCCCCGTGTATCCAAATTGCTTTCTGAGTTTGTATCCAAATAAAACACCTCTTCCTGTGTATATGGTCGGCAAATGTTATGCATCGAGCAGCATTTTGCATCGACTGCCCATGACATCTCATTATTTCTTTAATAAAGTTCTATTATAAGTACTCTAAGTAAGGTTATTCAAGAAGGATGGCAGATATTTCATATTTTTTTAAGAAACCTTGTATCTCATTAACGACAAGCGGAAGGCCATCTGGTTTGAGATGTGAATATAGATGTGGATATATTTAAAATTATTTTAAAGTAAGTTATTTGAGATAATTCACAGCATATTATATTGTAATATTACATTTTAT
>ENA-OZMF01000192-OZMF01000192.1-human-gut-metagenome-genome-assembly--contig:-NODE-192-length-11817-cov-5.342884_pt1 | contig 11817 bp, 5 predicted proteins | sample MGYA00244190_ERZ653815 | MGnify/ENA primary metagenome ERZ653815 (study PRJEB26926, sample SAMN06164603) | human gut metagenome | biome: ENVO:00009003; feature: ENVO:2100002; material: ENVO:00002003...
TAGTACGGTCTCGTGGGCTCGGAGATGTGTATAAGAGACAGGATGTATATATACCCATCAATCACGTTTGACTACCTTCAGTTTGGCTTGTTTCTATATGCATTCGGCTACGAGCACGATAAGGACGTTGTGCTCTCCGCCTCAGCAAGAAACGCCAAACCTCAGTCGTCTGCACTATCGATTGTGGGGTATATATACATCTTTTTTTGTTTTCTATGGGCTGGCTGCGAGACAAATTCACACATACAAAAGGATTCTATAACAGATTGTTTTTTCATATTACCTGGCTTTCAAATGTTTTAGTTATAAATTTATCCTAATTTCATATAAAATCCACACTCCAGGATAATATTCTGATTATTGTATCTTTCAACCCAATTATCGAATGAAAAGAGAAAAAAATATCCCTAATACCTCAATCACATGATAGGTATTAGGGATATTTTTTTATTTACACGAAAGGCGAACGAACCAAGTTCGTCTATTTTTACTGCAGATTTGTATATCCGAGCAGCAGCTCTTCAACTGCCATGGCTGCCTCACGGCCTTCTCTGATGGCCCATACTACAAGTGACTGGCCTCTGTGCATATCTCCGGCTACGAACACCTTTGGCACATTGGTTGTATATGAGTTTGGACATGGCGTCTTGACATTTGTTCTCTCGTTGAGTTCTACGCCAAAGCTCTCTGCCACATATGTCTGACATCCGAGGAAACCTGCTGCGATGAGTACCACGTCACAGTCAACGATATACTCGCTTCCCTCTATCTCTGTCATAGACATTCTTCCAGTCTCAGGATTCTTTTTCCAGTCGAGTTTCACGCACTTGGCGGCCTTGACATTTCCATCCTTGTCCTTGATGAATTCCTTTACTGTAGTCTCATATATTCTAGGATCATGTCCATATACTGCTATAGCCTCCTGCTGACCGTAATCTGTCTTGCAGATCTTCGGCCACTCCGGCCATGGATTGTCAGGTGTTCTTGTGTCAGGTGCCTTTGGCATCATCTCCAGCTGTGTCACGCTGACAGCGCCCTCGCGGACCGCTGTTCCAACGCAGTCATTTCCTGTATCACCGCCGCCTATGACAAGAACATTCTTACCCTTACAGCTCACGAACTGCTTATCTGCAAAACCTGAATTGACAAGACTCATTGTGGTTGTCTTGAGGAAATCAACAGCGAAGTAGATTCCCTTTGCATCCCTTCCGGGTGCCTTGATATCTCTAGGATTTGCTGCTCCACAGGCAAGCACAACTGCGTCATATTCCTTGAGCAGATCATCAGCCTTCACATACTTGAGGTTCTTGTTCTTAAGGTATCCAGTCATCTGGTCGTCCTTCGGGCACACAGCCTTAGCAGATGCCTTTCCGGTTGCAACCTCTGTGTTTAATACGAACTTTATTCCTCTCTTCTTCATGACATCTATTCTTCTGTCTATGATCTGCTTCTCAAGCTTCATGTTTGGAATACCATACATTAGAAGTCCGCCCGGCCTGTCGCTTCTCTCATACACAGTCACGTCATGACCTCTGCCGATCAGCTGATCCGCCACTGCAAGTCCCGAAGGGCCTGAACCTATGACTGCCACTTTCTTGCCAGAGTGAACCTTTGGCTGAGCATCATTTACGAGGTCATTTGCAAATGCATATTCTATGATGGCTCTCTCATTCTCGCGGACCGACACCGGATCGCCATTCAAGTTACAAGTACATGCCTTCTCGCAGAGCGCCGGGCACACACGGCTTGTGAACTCAGGGAAACAGTTGGTCTTGCTGAGTCTTGCAAATGCCTGCTCAAGATTGTCGTTATAGAGCATATCATTCCACTCAGGGATAAGGTTGTTCAGAGGACATCCAGATGTCATGCCACATATATTCAAACCTGCCTGGCAGAATGGAACGCCACAGTCCATACATCTTGCAGCCTGCTTTCTCTGCTCATCACGGCTAAGCGGAGTGTGGAATTCGTTAAAATTCTTGATTCTGTCCTTAGGAGCAAGCTCTGCGCTTGTCTTTCTCTCATATTCTAAAAATCCAGTTGGTTTTCCCATTCCTACTTACCTCCGTTCTTAACCTTGTAGAATGCTTCGATAGCTGCCTTCTCACGGCTCAGGCCCTTCTCCTCAAATGCAACTATCATATTCATCATCTTCTTGTAATCCTTTGGTATGATCTTCTTAAACTTTGGCAGGTATCCTTCAAAGTCCTCAAGGATTCTCTTACCTATCTCTGAATTGGTATAGTTTACATGATCCATGATGAGCTGCTTAAGTTCACTCACCTCGTACTTATCCGTAACAGCCTCTATGGATATCATCTCTTTGTTCAGTCTCTTGTACAGATCGTTACCCATATCGAGAACATATGCGATACCGCCGCTCATTCCTGCTGCAAAGTTCTTGCCTGTTGTTCCCAGAACTACGACCTTACCGCCTGTCATATATTCACATCCGTGATCTCCAACACCCTCAACGACCGCTGTTGCGCCTGAGTTACGAACTGCAAATCTCTCGCCTGCAACACCATTGATGAATGCCTTACCACTTGTGGCACCGTACAGTGCAACGTTTCCTATAATGATGTTATCCTCATGCTTATACTTTACTGAGCGTGGTGGATAAACGATCAGCTTGCCACCTGACAGACCCTTGCCGAAGTAATCATTGCTGTCGCCAACCAGTTCAAGTGTAAGTCCCTTTGGAATGAATGCACCAAAGCTCTGTCCACCGGCACCGTTACATTTGACGATGTATGTGTCCTCATCAAGGGACTCGCCATATTTCTTGGTGATCTCTGATCCGAATATTGTTCCAACAGATCTGTCCGTATTGACCACATCAAGCTCAACACTCTTCTTCTGTCCCTTCTCAAGTGCAGGTCCGAGCTTCTTCATGAGTATCCTCATATCTACTGTCTTCTCAAGCTGGAAGTCATAAATATTCTTCTCATGATACTTGACCTTGTTCTGTGGCATATCCATATATGGATTATTGATTATCTTATCAAGGATTACATTTCTCTCATCTGCTCTGTCGCTGCTCATCAGGAGATCTGAGCGACCAACCAGCTCATCAACTGTTCTGACGCCAAGCTTGCTCATGTACTCACGAAGCTCCTCTGCTATGAACAGCATAAAGTTCTTCACATACTCCGGCTTACCCCTGAATCTCTTTCTAAGCTCAGGATTCTGTGTTGCTATGCCGACAGGACACGTATCAAGGTTACATACCCTCATCATGACACAGCCCATTGTTACAAGCGGTGCTGTTGCAAATCCAAACTCCTCTGCACCGAGCATTGCAGCTATGGCAACGTCACGTCCTGTCATAAGCTTACCATCAGCCTCAAGGATAACCTTATTTCTGAGGTCGTTCATGATAAGTGTCTGATGTGTCTCTGCAAGTCCAAGCTCCCAAGGAAGGCCTGCATAATGGATGGAGTTGTTAGGTGCTGCTCCTGTTCCTCCATCATAACCTGAGATCAGGATGACCTGTGCTCCGGCCTTTGCAACACCGGCCGCTACTGTACCTACACCAGCCTCAGACACAAGCTTTACTGATATTCTCGCATCACGGTTTGCATTCTTGCAGTCGTAGATGAGCTGTGCAAGATCCTCTATCGAATATATATCGTGATGTGGTGGTGGAGAGATAAGGCTTACTCCAGGTGTTGAAAGTCTTGTCTTTGCGATCCAAGGATATACCTTTCCGCCAGGGAGATGTCCGCCCTCTCCAGGCTTTGCTCCCTGTGCCATCTTGATCTGTATCTCCTTGGCGCTCACAAGGTATCTCGATGTAACGCCAAATCTTCCTGATGCTACCTGCTTGATGGCTGAGCATCTATTCTTGCCATCCTTGCCGATCGTAAGTCTCTCTATCGACTCACCACCCTCTCCTGAATTGGACTTACCGCCCAGCTCGTTCATGGCGATGGCCATACACTCATGTGCCTCCTGTGATATACTTCCGTAGCTCATGGCACCTGTCTTGAATCTCTTGACTATCTCACTTGCTGGTTCAACCTCATCAAGTGGAACCGGCTTATCAGCAAACTTGAAGTCCATAAGACCTCTAAGGTGGAATGGCTTCTGCTCATCATGGAGCGCTGCTGTGTACTGCTTGAACAGCTTGTAATCGCCGCGCCTTGTTGCCTCCTGAAGAAGATGTATTGTGACAGGATTGTACAGATGCTCCTCCTTGCCGCTTCTGAACTTGTGTGCTCCTATGCTTGTGAGGGCAAGATTCGTGTTCAGTCCAAGTGGATCAAATGCTGATGAATGGAGATCGTCAACGGTCTTCTCAAGTTCCTTTATTCCGGAGCCACCAACACGGCTTACTGTATTTGTAAAATATCTGTCCACAACATCCTTTGAGAGTCCGATACACTCAAATATCTGTGAACCCATGTATGACTGGATCGTTGAGACTCCCATCTTGGATGCGATCTTTACTATTCCATGACATATTGCACTGTTGTAATCATCTACAGCCGCATTAAAATCCTTGTTCAGCAGATGTGAGTCAACCATCTGCTTGATCGTCTCTATTGCAAGATAAGGGTTGACTGCACATGCACCATATCCGAGAAGTGTTGCGAAGTGGTGAACGTTTCTTGGATCAGCACTCTCAAGGATTATTGCAACCGCGGTTCTCTTCTTGGTACGTACCAGATGCTTTTGCATTGCTGATACTGCAAGGAGTGATGGTATTGCCACATGATTCTCATCCACGCCTCGGTCTGAGAGGATGAGTATATTTACACCGTCCCTGTAGAGCTTGTCGGCCTCGATAAACAGTCTGTCGAGAGCCTTCTCCATGGATGTGTTCTTATAATAAAGAATCGGAAGGGTCGCAACCTTAAGGCCAGGAACATTCATATTCTTGATCTTCAGAAGATCTGTGTTTGTCAGTATTGGATGGTTGATCTTCAACACATGACAGTTCTCTGGCTTCTCCTCGAGGATATTACCATCCTTTCCGAGGTATACCGATGTGGATGTGACAACTTCCTCTCTGATCGCATCGATTGGAGGATTTGTAACCTGTGCAAATAACTGCTTGAAGAAGTTGAACAGTGGCTTGTGACTATTTGACAGAACTGCCAACGGCGTGTCAGTACCCATGGCACTGATAGCCTCTGCACCTTTCTCTGCCATTGGATATATTGTGTTCTTGAAGTCTTCATAGGTATATCCAAATGCCTTCTGAAGTCTTGCTCTCTCCTCATCTGTGTACTCCTGAACTCTGATGTTCGGGATCTTCAGATCAGCGAGATGAACAAGGTTGCTGTCTACCCACTCTCCATATGGCTTTGCCAGTGCATATTTCTCCTTGATCTCCTCATCTGAGATAAGACGTCCATTCACTGTATCTACCAGAAGCATCTTGCCCGGTCTGAGTCGGTCTTTCTTCACGATCTTAGATGGATCTACGTCCAGAACTCCGACCTCTGATGAAAGTACAAGGTAATCATCATCTGTTATATAGTATCTCGATGGTCTCAGTCCGTTTCTATCAAGAACTGCTCCCATGAGCTCACCGTCTGTGAATAATATAGAAGCAGGGCCATCCCAAGGCTCCATCATAGTTGCATAGTACTGATAGAAATCCTTCTTCTCCTGGCTCATAGCTCTGTCGTTCTCCCACGGCTCAGGGATCGTGATCATGACTGCCATAGGAAGTGGTATTCCGTTCAGCACCAGGAACTCAAGACAATTATCAAGTCTTGCTGAATCTGAACCATCAGGATCAAGAACAGGCATAACCTTGTACATCTCATCCTGCATGATGGTCGACTCCATTGTCTCCTCACGGGCGATCATCTTGTCCTCATTTCCTCTTATTGTATTGATCTCACCGTTATGGCACAGATATCTGTATGGATGAGCTCTGAGCCATGATGGTGTTGTATTCGTTGAGAATCTTGAATGAACAAGTCCTATTGCTGACTCATAATCAGGATCCTGAAGGTCGTTGTAGAACATTCTGAGTTCACCGACGAGGAACATTCCTTTATATACTATAGTCTTGCTGGAAAGTGACGGAACATATGTGTCATCATTGCTCTCCTCGAATATTCTTCTAACAAAGTAGAGCTTTCTGTCAAAGTCCATACCTGCCTTTACTGTCTCAGGTCTTCTGATGAATGCCTGCATGATACATGGCATAACATCTATCGCCTTCTTGCCGAGAATTCCAGGTGTTGTAGGAACTTCTCTCCAGCAAATGAACTCAAGTCCTTCTTTCTCAACTATGACCTCAAACATCTTCATAGCCTGCTTACGGGCCAGCTCCTTCTGTGGAAAGAAGAACATTCCTATTCCATAATCGCCTTCCTTTCCAAGGTCGTATCCAAGCTCTGCTACAGCCTTACTGAAGAACTTATGTGATATCTGAAGGAGTATACCTACACCGTCCCCGGTCTTGCCCTCTGCATCCTTTCCTGCTCTGTGCTCAAGATTCTCAACTATCTTGAGGGCATTGTTAACTGTGTCGTGAGTTTTGATACCCTTGATATTGACAACAGCACCGATACCGCAGTTATCATGTTCAAAGCTTGGGTCGTATAATCCGGTATTCTCTGCTCTCTTATTCTCAATCATGTCCTGTTCCGTCCTTTCCATGTTATTGCATTTTTGTCATTCACAACGATATTTTTCTTTTTGCTTTTGTTTCTCAAGTAAATGTTGCTAATTTTGTATTTTTCTCAAGTGTTTTATCGTTTTTGATATATTACTACCATTTATACCGTTTGTAAACAACTTTTTTCAGGAAATTGTCTGACAGTTTTCAGTTTTAATATATTTTGAATTATTGTATATTCATTTTCTCTTGTTGTTCTCAATTCTCAAATATTTTCAGTTTCATTTTCCATGAAACACATTTATCTCACTATACATTTCTGTGATTTAAAGCAACTGACTCGTTTCTCCCCACCCATATTTTTCCCTTTTTCAGAAAACCCCCATATGGATGCTGATATGCACTCATATGGGGGTTCTATATTTATACATGTTATTTGTTAATTTCACATCAGTACTAATTCATCACTCGTCAAGAATCATTCCCTTAGGTGGCTCTGTTATAGTTCTGAGGTCACCCTCACCCTTTCCGTCAGAAATACCATCTCCCGGCTTTTCTGATTCTACCTTGACCTTTTGGGCACTTACACCTGTCTCCTTTGCAAGGCTTACACTTATCTGCTTTGATGTATCTGATACCTTGTAATGTGAATTGCCGTACAGGTATTCATGAAGTGCCTGGACATTGCTCTCCATATCTGCAGCAACAAGACAATTGCCCTGTTCTGCCATATCCACTGCCTCATAGGCAAAAGGGAATCCAGCAGTGTCGACTACACTGTACTTTGCAACAGCTTTTACCAGATCCAATATACTGTCCTTATTAAGGCTTGTAGATATATTATTGAATGACACATCTACAAATGCGCTGAGCGAGCTGGTATCAGCCTTTATCAGCTTATCGATTACCTTCAGAAGTATTATTCTCTGTCTCTCAGTTCTCGTGATATCACCGCTGCCTGTTGAACGGATTCTTGAATATGCAACCGCCTGCTGTCCATCAAGAGTATACTGACCAGCCTGTGTTATACCAGATGAATATTTACCCGATATACTTATCTGCTCTGCAAGATTCTTGTTGAAATTATTTATCTCATCATCGACTACATTAATATTAACACCGCCTACCGCATCGATTATGCTTGCCATGGCACTGAAATCTACCGCTACATAGTCTGTGATATTGAGATCAAGATTAGTATTCAAAGTGTTTATTGCTGTGACGGCGCCTCCAAGCTGATAAGCATAATTTACTTTCTGCGACTTGTTCATCGCTCCGCTTGCTATATCCATGAGGGTGTCCCTGTACACTGATACAAGCTTTATCTCTTTCGTGGACTCATTGATGCTCACTATCATGATACTGTCGCTGTTTGCTCCGGCATCCATATTCTGATCTCTTGAATCAACACCATACAACGCTATAGTTCTGTATCCTGCCGTAGCATCTTTTACACCATCATTTACAAGAAGCTGGTCTGCACTGATTTCATTGATATTCATCTCATTGTACTTCATTCTTGCATAATTTTTGACATATATGACACATATCATTATGAACAATGCCAGCAGTACAAAAAACGCGATCGCCCAGACCTTAGTGCTTATATTTATCTTCTTTCTCTCTGGATTTACTACTTTCGGATCAGCCTCATCGAGTAGATTCTCTCTGAAAAACTTCTCACTGTCTGACTCTTCGTCATCATCCAGTTCCTCTTCATCATCCTCAAGATCAACCGCATCAAACCCAAGTGCCCTGCCAATATCTCCGAGTCCTAGATCCTCCGTATCTGACTCTGAATATCTGAGCTTATCCTCGTCTATATCCCTCTCTATTTGCTCAAGAGCATCCATGTTCAGCATATCAGATCTATTATCCTTCATCCGAGGCTTCTCTTCTTCGGTGCTGCTTTCGTCTGCATTGTCAGAAAATGTTATATTGTCATCTTCACCTGTCTCTTCACCTGACTCTTCATCTGACTCTTCATTCGGTTCTTCTGTCTGATCGTCTGAAATAATGGACTCCACTGCCTCTGACTTGCCGCCTGCATCGTCTGAACCCATATCATCTGGTCCTATATCAACTGATTTTTCCGCAGTATCTGCTAAAGTCACCTCTGTTTTATTATTGTCCTCTTCACTATTGTCTGCTACAGACCTTACTTCTTTTTCGGTGTTCTCCTGTTCACGCTGCTTCTCTGACTCAGCCTGTCTTCTCTCCATCTCCTCGCGGACTTTTTTCTTGCGCGCTTCCTCTTTCTCATTCTTTTCGCGCTCAAGTTCCAGGCGCTCGACCTCCGCCTTTGCCTTTGCGACGTTGCGCTGAGTCCTCTCCCATGCCTCTCTGCGCAGGTCCTCATGTCTCTGTCTGCTGTCCACCTCGAGGTTATTCACCTCCCTGAGAAGATTGTCCACTGATGTCCTGGCGCCGTCTGCAGCATATGCAGATCCGCTTCGCTGACTACGGCCTGTATGTTTTCCTGATGCATTCTCTTTCTTCTGGGCTGTCCTGTCATCTCTCAGTTTTCTCGAACGGCTGTTTTCATGGTAGTATTCATCATACTCTCCAACTGTCCCCGCTGACGCAGCATGTGTTCTGACAGTTTTTGCCTTTTCCTCATCATGTCTGACCGGGGTTCTGCCTGTTCTAGTTGTTCCCTCATCCAGTCTTACCGGTGTCCTGTCTGACGAAATCTTTCTTCTCCTGGCAGGTCTTTCCGACTGACGATCTCTCGCAGATGCAGTTTCATCCATATAGACATTATCTATACCTGTGCTCTGCTCGTCCCCAACACGGCGCACTGATCTCACCGACTTGCCAGTTCTCTCTCCATGAGTTCCAGAAGCTGCTCTAGTCCGGCGCGGCTCTGATACATCCGTCTTTTCCTCGCGTTTTTCATGTACGTCTGTCGATCTCCTGCTTCTGCGGTCATCATCGCGGGATGAATCCGCTTTGGAGCGTTTTTTCTTCTTTTTATCGCCAAATAACAATGAACTCAGAATACCTCCTTCTTCAAGGTAGTCGTCATCGTCATCCAGCCAGTTCATATCTTCATCATCATAATCTGTTGATAATCTGTTCTTTTTATCCATTGGAACTCCTCTTTTATCTTCATATCTAAAAATGTCGTTACCTCGCTATATAATACATTATATTTTTGGCTTTTACAACATATAATCTATGGCATTACCCAATGAAATTAAAAACCAAGGCATAACGTCTTAAATGTATTTCATTTGACACCCATCATTTTTACAAGTATACTATTAATAATTGTGTTTAAAACAATTGGAGTTAAGTCTATAGCAAGGGAGATAATGAATGAAATGGAAACTGAAAAGAATATTTCACCAAATATTACTTTGTCGGTAGTCATGCCAGCTTACAATGAAGAAGCGCATATAAAAGATAATCTGCTGGAAACGAGTAAGATACTCAGCAGTTTCCTTCATCGCTATGAGATAATTGCCGTAAACGATGGCAGCTCAGACTCCACCTGGCAATTGATAAGGGAGGCTTCTGATGCAGATTCCCACATTACAGCCACAGGATACAATGACAACCACGGCAAAGGATTCGCTATAACGACAGGCATCAAGGCAGCCCGTGGCCGATACATCGCTTTCCTTGATTCTGATCTGGAACTCAGTCCTGCTCTGCTCAGGAAGTTCATGAAGCAGATGAAGGATGACGATGCAGACATAGTCATCGGTTCCAAGCTTCACCCAGAATCCAAACTTGACTATCCGCCGCTCAGAAGAATGATGAGTTATTCTTATTATGTCATGCTCCGGATGCTTTTCAATCTCGGGATCCACGATACTCAGACCGGTATCAAGTTATTTAAATCCGAGGTGATCAAGCCGATAGCTGAAAATCTGACTATAAATGGATACGCATTTGACATTGAGATACTTGTAGCCGCCCACAAGCAGGGATACAAAATATCTGAGGCTCCGATAGCGCTTAATTACAGCAGAGACGATTTATCAAACGGCAGAAGGATCAAGTTCAGAGATATCTGGAAAGTATTTACGGACACAATTGCTATCAGAAAGAAATACTAGGAGAGAGAATTTATTTACAATCTACATTATTTAAGGAGAATTTTATGAATTACGAAAGCGCATACAAACTTCTGGAAGAAAAGGGTCAGCTTCACCTTCTCAGATATTATGATGAATTAAAAAGCGATGAGCAGCAGGCTCTGTTAAGCCAGATTGATCAGATCGATTTTTCACTCATCGACATGATTGGCAAAAACAACTCTGGAAATGATTCCGACATTGCACCTGTCGCAGCTCTTCAGCTAGACGCCATCAATGCGAACCATGACACATACTTGAATGCAGGAATAGACACCATAAAAAATGGCGATCTTGCACTCGTACTTTTAGCTGGTGGTCAGGGAACCCGTCTTGGATTCTCAGGGCCAAAGGGAACCTTCAATGTGGGCGTAACAAAAGATATGTTCATCTTCCAACTGCTCATTGAGCACACACTGGATATCGTAAAGCTTGCCGATACATGGATACATTTCTTTATAATGACGAATGAAAAGAACCACGATGATACGACTGCATTTTTCAGGGAACATAACTACTTCGGATATAACCCTGATTATATTCATTTCTTCAAACAGGAGATGGTGCCATCAGTTGACTTCAACGGCAAGATCTATCTGGAAGAAAAGGGACGTATCGCCATGTCCCCTAACGGTAATGGTGGCTGGTTCTCATCACTTTGCAAGGCAGGTCATCTGAGCAAGCTGACTGAGCACAATATCAAATACATCAATGTCTTCTCTGTTGACAATGTTCTTCAAAGGATCGCAGATCCTGTTTTCCTCGGTGCAGTCATCAAGGAAGGCTACCTCTCCGGCGGAAAGGTTGTCAGAAAAGCCTATCCTGACGAGAAGGTCGGTGTTCTCTGCACAAACCACGGAAAGCCATACATCGTTGAGTACTATGAGCTCACAGATGAGATGCGCAACCAGCGCGATGGAAATGGAGATTACGCATACAATTACGGTGTTACCCTCAACTACATCTTTCCTGTCGACAGACTTATGAAGATCATGAATGAAAGCATGCCTCTACACATCGTGAAGAAAGCCATCCCATATGTTGACAAGAATGGTGACATTGTAAAGCCTGCCGAGCCTAACGGATACAAGTTTGAGACTCTGGCTCTAGACATGCTGTCTCTTATACACATCTCCGAGCCCACGAGAC
>ENA-OZMF01000213-OZMF01000213.1-human-gut-metagenome-genome-assembly--contig:-NODE-213-length-11039-cov-3.833394_pt1 | contig 11039 bp, 8 predicted proteins | sample MGYA00244190_ERZ653815 | MGnify/ENA primary metagenome ERZ653815 (study PRJEB26926, sample SAMN06164603) | human gut metagenome | biome: ENVO:00009003; feature: ENVO:2100002; material: ENVO:00002003...
ATCTAGTACGGTCTCGTGGGCTCGGAGATGTGTATAAGAGACAGTCAATAAGGTATATGGCGGTACTGCACTGACTAAGGAAGAAATCCTGAAGTTCAAGTCGGCTATGCTGGTTGCCTTTGGCGAGATGGATTGGGAAAAGGGCTGGACACAGCAATTCCACTACGGGGCTATCCGCAACAACAACAGCAAGATGTTCAAACTGCTCGGCCCGGACACAGGTTTCGACTCTATCGGCGAGTTTACAACCGCCAAGGCGATGGCTAAATTCCTCGACCGTCTGAATTCGGAAGGCAAGCTGACAAAGACCATTCTGTATAATCTGAACCCATGTGCCAATGAGGTAATCGCTACCATGTTGGGCAATTTCCAGGACGGTACTGTTGCCGGCAAGATTCAATTCGGTTCGGGATGGTGGTTCCTCGACCAGAAAGACGGTATGGAAAAACAGATGAATGCACTCTCCGTACTCGGCCTGCTGAGCCGTTTCGTAGGTATGCTGACAGACTCGCGTTCTTTCCTCTCCTACCCGCGTCATGAATACTTCCGCCGCACGTTGTGTAACCTCGTAGGCCGTGATGTGGAAAACGGTGAAATTCCCGTTTCCGAAATGGAACGCGTCAATCAGATGATTGAGGACATCAGTTATTACAACGCCAAGAAGTTCTTCCAGTTCTAAAAGACGGGAATGAGATAATTTTAAAATCAGCCCTTCCATGCTTGATACCTTATGGCAAGCGTGGAAGGGCTTTTCATTGGATACCGCTGAATTAAGCTTTCCTGTGCAGCAGATACCTTACAGGAGATATTCCATTATATCCGTGATGTTTTTTAACCGGATGAAGTTGGGATGCGCAATATCCCCATCATGGGTTTCATACTGCCAGGTGACGTGGTAAGGAATGTGAGCTGCATATCCGCCCAGCTCCAAAACCGGCAGTATGTCCGACTTGACGGAGTTTCCCAACATCAGGAAATTCTGCGGGGCGCATTCCACGGTGGTAAGTAGTTTCCGATAATCGGCTTCTTTCTTGTCACTCATTATCTCGATGTGGCAGAAGTAGTGCATCAATCCCGACTCCCGGACTTTTCTTCTTTGGTCGAACAGGTCTCCTTTGGTCGCCAGTACCAGCCTGTATTTTCCTTGCAGGCGGAGCAGCACCTCTTCCACCCCATCCAGAAGCGTTACGGGTCTTTGCAGAAGCTCCTGCCCCAACCTGACGATTTCTTTCACGCAATGCATGTTACCTTCTCCTCCGGTAATCCGGCAGGCTGTTTCAATCATGCTTAGCATCATGCTTTTCAAACCGTAGCCATACATGTGCAGGTTTTTCATCTCTGTCTTGAACAGCTCCTGCGAAACGGCACTCTGCGGTTGGTATGCTTTCAGTAAATCACAGAACTGATGCTCAAACTCCTGAAAATAAACCTCGTTTTCCCAAAGGGTATCGTCTGCATCGAATGCTACTACTTCTATTTTATCTTTCATACGTTGTCCGTTTTATTGTTATTGAGTATATTTGCTGCAAATATAAGTAATTAAAACATAACTATTAATCAGTAAAGGATGACTCAATCACCCCAAACTAATGCCAAAGGTTTCAGCAAAGCCTTTTGGGTAAGCAACACAGTAGAACTTTTTGAACGCATGGCATATTATGCCGTATTTATTGTTCTTACCATTTATCTGTCCAACATTTTAGGTTTTAACGATTTTGAAGCGAGTATGATTTCCGGTCTGTTTTCGGGCGGACTGTATCTGCTTCCCATTTTTACCGGAGCTTATGCCGACAAGATAGGTTTCCGTAAATCAATGATTATCGCATTTTCCTTACTGTCTGCAGGATATTTGGGTCTGGGCGTGCTGCCTACACTGCTGGAAGCTGCCGGACTGGTGGAATATGGCGAAGTTACGCGCTTTTCAGGGCTGGCCGACAGTAGCGAACGGTGGATGATTGTTCCCGTTTTGTTTGTCATCATGCTCGGCGGTTCGTTTATCAAATCTATCATATCCGCATCGGTTGCGAAAGAAACCACCGAAGCAACCCGCGCCCGTGGTTATTCAATCTTTTATATGATGGTGAACTTCGGTGCTTTTACCGGAAAGACCATTATCGACCCCTTGCGCAACGCTATCGGTGAGCAGGCCTATATCTATATCAACTTCTTCTCTGCCACAATGACTATTCTGGCGTTGCTGTCCGTTGTCCTTCTGTATAAATCGGCACATACGGCAGGTGAAGGTAAAAGCATGCGCGAAATAGGCCAAGGCTTCCTGCGCATCATCACCAACTGGCGTTTATTGATTCTTATCCTTATCGTAACTGGATTCTGGATGGTGCAGCAACAATTATATGCCACAATGCCCAAGTATGTTATCCGTATGGCGGGCGAAACGGCCAAGCCGGGCTGGATAGCCAATGTAAATCCTTTTGTTGTGGTTTGCTGTGTAAGTTTCATCACCAGGTGGATGGCAAAGCGTACGGCTATTACGTCCATGAACATCGGTATGTTCCTGATTCCTGTTTCCGCGTTACTGATGGCGTGTGGAAACCTGTTGGGCAACGAGATTATTTCCGGCATGAGCAATATTACATTGATGATGATACTCGGTATTGTAGTTCAAGCTTTGGCGGAATGCTTTATTTCTCCGCGCTATCTGGAATATTTCTCTTTACAGGCTCCTGAGGGAGAAGAAGGCATGTATCTCGGATTCAGCCATCTCCATTCTTTCCTGTCCTCTATTTTCGGTTTTGGCATAGCGGGTGTATTGCTTACCAAATATTGTCCCGACCCGGCTTTATTTGCAACCAGGGAAGCTTGGGAAGCTGCCAGCGCCAATGCGCATTACATCTGGTATTACTTTGCGGGAATAGGATTGGTGGCTGCCATAGCGTTGCTGATTTTTGCCAAAACCACCGAATCCATCGACAAAAAGAAGAAAGTATAATCTTTTATATTGCATATTTTCGCTATATTTGTCGCCCGATGTAAAGACAGGTCGCATCCGGCATAAATTAAGCATGCTTAATTCTGTCCTCATGGCACTGTCTTTGAGGGGTGTCGAAATACACTTGATGATTTTTTTAGGCACGGATTACACGGATTTCACGGAAAAAAGAATAAAGAAAATCTGTGCTTTCCGTGTAATCCGTGCCTAAAAAGAAACAAATAATAAGCGAATTTTAACATACCCTCTTTTTAATTAAGGAGATTAGAATGAAAGTAAGATTTATAAGCCTTGCAAGTGGTAGCAGTGGCAATTGCTATTATATAGGCACAGAAAAATACGGAATACTTATTGATGCCGGTATCGCTGTCCGTACCATAAAAAAAGGATTAAAAGAGGCAGGTATCAACATGGAAATGATACGTGCGGTGTTTGTTACCCATGACCATGCCGACCATATAAAAGCGGTAGGCGGATTGGGAGAAAAACTGAATATACCTATTTATACAACGGCACGCATTCACGAAGGTATTAATAAGAGTTATTGCATGACGGAGAAGTTGCATTCATCCGTCCGCTATCTGGAGAAACAACAGCCTATGCAACTGGAAGATTTCCGTATCGAATCTTTTGAAGTTCCTCATGACGGTACGGACAATGTGGGATATTGCATCGAGATAGACGGAAAGGTATTCTCTTTTCTTACCGACCTCGGAGAAATAACTCCTACCGCAGCACATTATATCTGCAAGGCCAACTATTTGATACTGGAAGCCAATTACGATGATGAAATGCTGCGTATGGGTACTTATCCCCAATACCTGAAAGAGCGCATAACCGGTCGTACCGGACACATGAGTAACATTGATACCGCAGAATTCCTTGCAGAAAATTTCACAGAACATCTGCAATACATCTGGCTTTGCCATCTAAGTAAAGATAACAATCACCCGGAACTGGCCTATAAAACTGTTGAATGGAAATTAAGAGAAAAAGGTATCATCGTAGGTAAAGACGTACAACTCTGCGCTTTAAAGAGAACTACGCCTTCCGAACTATATGAGTTTGAATAAAAATATGCCGATTTCATCGAAAAAAACTCCTGGAATTGTTTGCAAAATAAAATAAAAGGACTACCTTTGCACCCGCAAATGAGACATTGGCGATGCACTCTTAGCTCAGTTGGTAGAGCAACTGACTCTTAATCAGTGGGTCCAGGGTTCGAATCCCTGAGGGTGTACGAATCAGAAAAGTAAATTGAAGAAAAGCTCTGAAAATCAATGATTTTTGGAGCTTTTTCTTTTATGAATTCCTACAAAATATAAATTTACCTTTTCATAATCTTTTTGAAATCCTCGGCAATCTGCTGCCCCATATTGACTATTGCGCTATCGACTTTATGTACCTCTGCCGGTGTGACCGCATCTTTGTAGCGCGCTTTGCCGAGCTTGAATTTCATATCGTCCAGAGTTCCGGATATATTCAGGCCCAGTTTGAACGGAATGGGAGATTTCAGGATGGAGATGTGATAGTCGAACTTCATATCCAGTCCTTGTGTGCCGCCTACCGCCGCTCTGTAACGGTCCATTGATATTTCGAACGGATAGACGGTTACATTTCCGTCTTTGATGCCGATGTTTACGGATATGCTGTCTATCATGTTTCTCTTCTTGTTTTTGAAGAAGAATTTTTTGGAGATTTCGGCGAAAGTCTCACCGTCCATCAGCACAAGGCTGTCTCCCTTGACATGAATGGCCGACCGCATGGTGGGGATTTTGATGTTCAGGGCGGAGTCCAGGGAAGCGGCGGCAGCCACATTGAAATCGACCGTTCCTTCGAATGAGCGCAGCATGGGGACAATCGTGTCCAGGGAAGGGGCGAAGTCTACCAGCTTCCCGATGTTGATGTTGTGCAGCCGGAAGTCGAAACCGGCAAATCCCTCTTCCGGAGATTTTGCCTGATAGACGAGGGTGGTGTTCATGTCGGAACCCATGCCTTTCATGCTGAGCTGTTTCAGGTAGACGGACTGGTTGCGGATGTCCACAGCTCCGCGGACATCGTTGAATGTGACTTTCTCGTAATAGACTTTCCTGAAATCGGTCTGCAGTTCAAAATCCAGGTTCTTGGGGATGACGAACAACTTTACTTCGGTGGAGACCGTATCGCTTTCCGCAGCCAGCGTATCCGACGGGAGCGATATTGACCGTATCAGCTGGTTGCAGTCCAACTGTTCGGACGATACGTCCAGTTTGGCGCGCAGAAGCTTGTGATGCCGCATGGCGCCGTACAGGTCGTGAATCGAACTGGTGGCGGTGATATCGGATTTGCCGATGCGCATGGTGGCATTGCGCAGGGTGATGACGCGGTCGTTTACCGTGACGGAAGTTTTCTGCACCTGTATGGGAAGCGCGCATTCCGGGGTGCGGAACGCCATGCGGTGGAAACCGATGATGCCTTTGGGTGTCCATAGCGAATCGCGTACTTTTTCGGCTGTTATTCCAATGCCTGCTTTGTCCATTCCCAGGCGGGTATCGCCCATGCGGCAGAACAGTGTGTCCGCTTCCAGTGTAAGCCCTATCTGCGGATTGGCAGGGTTGTGCTCTCCGGGTTGCAGTTTGAGGCGGGCAGATGATTTTCCGCAAAAGAGGTCGAGCGAATCCGCCAGGGATACTCTCAACTTGTTCATCTCTATCTTGCATTCCGTCTTGGCAGGGCGCAGCGTGTCTTGGGAGGGATAGGTGCTGATTGCCGCCGTAAAGCTTTCCGTGGCTGAGTTCAGGGCAGGTGAGCGGAGCGTCATATCCTTGATTTCAACACGCCCTCCGAGCCATTCGTTGCCGGCAAAGTCCAGCATAGCGTTGCTTGTGAACTCGAAATTCTTTTGGGTATGGCGTAGCACGAGTTTGTCTGTCCTGATTTTGCCTTGCATCTTTACCCGTCCCCAATCCTGTTTCTTGAGGGTGGACAGGCGGCAACGCAGTTTCAGGTCGGCATTCATCTTTCCCTCCATGCCGATGCCTTCCTGAAGAGGGAAAATCTGCGCCAGCGTATTCAAGTCGACGGTAGAGCGGGTATGAAAGGTGATGTCCGGGTCGGTGAGCAGGTTATCCACTTTCATATCGGCCAATATGTCGGTGTCGGCGCCTTTGAACTGGAAGATTTTCAGGTTCAGGCAAGAGGGGGTGTTCCGCATGAGGTCTATCCGGGCGGAAAAGTCGGCGTTTACCTTGTCTATGCCGTAAGGCAGTCCGGCGTATCTGGCGAAAGCGTCTTTTATCCTGATGTCCAGCGTGGCAAGGGGCATCTTCTGCTTGCCGTACATGCCTTTCAGCGTGCCGATGAAACTTACTTCTCCTCCTGCCGATACTTCCGCCTTTTTCAGGATGCTCTCCGGAATCATGTGCAGTATGGTTTCCAGCGAGGGGGTGTGCAGCCCGTATTGCAAATCGACGTCGAGCGCTTTGGCTGCGGTGTCGCGGCGCACGGTTCCTTTTACTCCCAATTTCGTACCGTTGATGTCAATCATGGCATCGTGCAGGAGCAGGGAGTGCCGGGCGGTATTCAGTTCAAGGTCGGTGCGCAGGTGGGTGGCGATGCGGTTTGCCAACAACTGCCCGTCTTGCCAGAAGAGAAGGTTCTTGTTGCGGAAATCTACCGCCAGCATGGAATGGCCTTTCTTCATATTGGCTTTCAGGGTAAGGTCTGTGTCCCATAGGTTGGCGAAAATGCGTGTGTCGCGGTCGTCCATGGTTACCGTGGCGTGCTGGATGAAAATTTGCCGGATGTCGAGCTCGCTGATGTTCATGGCGTCTCCGGCAGGTGAAGAGGTGGACTGTACCGTATCCGGAACGGTGATGTCCCAGTTGGCAATGCCGTCTTTGTTTTTATAGGCGTAGATATCGGCATGTTCCAGCGCCAGGCGGTGGATACTGATTTTCTGTTGCCGCAGGTAGTCCATGGGGTTGACCACCGCTACCGCCTTTTTGAATGATACCAGGGTGTCGGTCCGTTGCCACAGCGTGTCGCGGATGGCTTTGGAAACCAGGGTTCCGTCGGTCAGTTGCACTCCGAAGCGGGGGAATGTTGAGAAAAAGGTAAGCTCCACGCTTTTCATGTCCAGCTTGGCATTCAGGTTGCGGTTGGCGGCTTCCAATACTATGGGAGTCAGCTTCTCGGAAGTGAATATGAAGTTCAGGACTACGGCAATCAATATGCCTGCAACGGCTGTGAGTGCTCCCAGTATGATACCGGACAGTTTGAGTATTTTCTTGGTTTGACTTTTCATTTTGTAATTCGTTCTGTAAATATTGGGCAAGGAGTGATTTCCTTTCCTTAATCATGTGCAAAGTTATAACTGTAATTTGATAAAGCCGTAAGCCGGTATTGTTAAAAAATGACTAAAGGAATTTATGAATGATTTTTCCGCTATAATGAATAATTGAGTTCTTTTTTTATGTTAAAGCGTGAATAAATGCTGCTTAAATTTTATATTTGTACCGTTGGTATCCGGTTATGTTGCCTTATATATTAAGGTATATCGGGATGCCTTAAGTTTAATCTAATAAATTGATGTTATGAAAAAGTACATTGCAGAAATGCTGGGAACCATGGTTCTCGTTCTTATGGGCTGCGGCACGGCAGTCAGTCTGTCGTGCACATCGGCCGACCCTAATCTGGCGGCCACAGTAATAGGTACGGCGCTTGCTTTCGGATTGTCGGTGGTGGCTATGGCCTATACTATCGGTGGTGTTTCGGGCTGCCATATTAATCCGGCGATAACGCTCGGTTGCCTGCTTTCCGGCCGTATGAGCGGAAAGGATGCCGGTATGTATATGCTGTTTCAGGTGATAGGAGCTATTTTAGGTTCTGCCGTTCTTTGGGTGCTGACTTCCAATTCGGGTGTGAGCGGAACAGGCGCCAATGCCTGCCAGGAAGGAGTTTCCGTAACGGGCGCCCTGCTGGCCGAGATTGTGTTTACATTTGTGTTTGTACTGGTGGTACTGGGCACTACCGATGCCAAGAAGGGCGCCGGTAATTTTGCCGGACTTGCCATAGGTCTCTCTTTGGTACTTGTACATTTGGCCTGCATCCGTTATACCGGTACTTCGGTTAATCCGGCTCGCAGTATAGGCCCTGCGCTCTTTCAGGGTGGAGAGGCTTTGAGCCAGTTGTGGATTTTCATTGTAGGCCCGTTTATCGGTGCGGTGCTGAGTGCCGGAGCATGGAAGATAGTTGCCGGCGGAAAGGAATGAGCCGGTGCCTGCCCTGAACCGGGCCGGTGATATTTGAAGAGGATATTTAAAGAGGATGTTTCCCGATTGCGACAGAATGCTGTGTTTGGGGAACATCCTCTGTTTTTTTACTCTTTCGACTGGTGTACGGTGAGTTGCGGGAACGGGAATCCGATACCTTCTTCATTGAATGTCTGGTAGACGATTTCGTTGATATCGTACAGTACACTCCAGTAGTCGGCGCTTTTTACCCATACGCGTACCGTGATATCGACGCTGCTTGCGCTCAGTGAACCTAAGACGATGAGAGGAGCGGGGGTGTCCAATATGCGGCTGTCTGCATTGATGATGCGTTGCAGCACGGCTCTTACTCGCTTCACATCCTCGCCGTACTCTACGCCGAACACCCATTCGACACGGCGCTTGTCCTGCTTGCTGTAATTGGTGACGGCATTGCCGCTGAGGCTTCCGTTGGGCACATAAATCATACGGTTGTCGAGGGTGGACAGTATGGTGTGGAAAATCTGTATTTCCTTTATCGTGCCGCTTACTCCCGGTCCGTCTATGTAGTCGCCTACCTTGAACGGCTTGAAAATCAGTATAATCAGTCCGCCGGCAAAGTTGGAAAGGTTTCCGGAAAGCGCCATACCCACAGCCACACCTGCGGATGCAAGCAGCGCCGCAAAGCTGGTGGTTTCCACACCGAGCTTGCCGATGATGGCAAAGGCAAGAATCATATTCAGCAGAATCTTTATCAGGCTCTTCAGGAAGGTCTGTACGCTGGTTTCAATCTTCCGCTTTTCGAGTATTCTGGCCACTAACGCGCTTATCTGCCTGATGATGAAACGTCCGATTACATAGATTAAAATGGCGATTAATATGTCCTTGCCGGCATCCATTCCAAAATCTATCAGTTTTTCCAATGCCTGTTCGAGTTTCCCACCGGCGGCGGGAGTGTTCAATAAAAGTAAATTCATTTCTTTTTCGCAATAAATAAAATAATATTATAAAATAGGTGTATATTCAACATGCAAAGATAATCAAAATCCGGGCGGTTGTGGCGTATGAAATATATAATGCGTATTATTTCCTAAATAGAATTAAAACATTAATTTTGCCAAATATTACACTCTAACTTAAATAAATTAATAAAAAATGAACGTATGAAAAAAGTATTAACTTTATTCGGATTGCTTTTTGTGCTGTTGGGTAGTGCCCATGCACAGAAAGGAAAACAGGCGATAGGTTTTGGCCTGAGTTACGGAACGGAAATCGAAAGTATCGGGTTGGGTATCAAGTATCAGTACAATATTACCAATCCTATCCGTATAGAGCCGTCTTTCAACTATTTCTTCGAGAATGACAATGTAAGCATGCTGGATTTGAACGTGAATTTTCACTATCTGTTTCCGGTGGCCAAGAGCGTTAAGCTTTATCCGTTGTTCGGTTTGACATTGTCCAACTGGATGTTCGACATGCACGACTTTGATATTGATATGGACGAAGGCCATGTGCATATCGACGATAACGGCAATCATAACGAATGCCGGTTCGGTGTAAATCTGGGAGCGGGAGCGGAATTTGCACTGCCTCGTAATTGGGCGATGAATTTTGAGTTCAGATACCAGCTGGTAAGCGATTTCGACCAGGGGGTTATCAATATAGGAGCTGCATACAGATTCTAAGAGAGCAGCGTATATTTTCGGGCACGGATTACACGGAATTCACGGAAATACAAATTACACGGAAAACACGGATTTTCTTTATTCTTCTTCCGTGAAATCCGTGTAATCCGTGCCTGAAAAAAATATCATGTGCATTTTGCACGTCCTCTTATAACGCGTTAAACAAGAGGTGTTTCAGTATATCAGAAGTTTGTCCAATCGCATGGGAAAGTCATTGTTTCTCCATATCTGCTGAGGGTGTATGAAGATATGGCATTATTCTCATTGAGTGTGTAGCTCAGATTATAACGTTCGGTTGAGTTCTCGCTCGAATCCTCCGGATAGGTGTATTTGATAGTCATTGCGGTGGGCAGGTTTGCACCGGCATTTCCCAGATAACCGGTTATGGCAAAGACGTTGAATACGCAATCGTCCGAAGCCAGCTCTTCCGGGAGAAGAAGCAGGGGCATGGCGTTATAGGTGTTCTTTATTGCCTGGGTATATTCATAGGTTTGGCTGCAATAAGTGATGTTGTTGCTTTTTGTTTCTATTTTTTCCAATACCTTGTTGTTGTAGGTGTAGTTGATTTCACTTGATTTGGAGTAAGGACCTTCGTCATCTTTACCGTCGGTTTTCATGCTGATTTTCTGCATCTGTCCGTCCGCATTGTAATTGAAAGTATAGGCTATATTCATTTCTTCTCTAAACTCCGGATCCGTATCTGTATCTGTATATTTTAATTTATAGGCAGTGACAAACCCTGAAGTGTTGAAAGCAAAATCGGAAGCAATCCAGCGTTCGCTTTCACGTTCGGATGAAGTGATGCTGATTAAAGAGCGGATAGGGTCTACCTTTATTGCACGCGAAGAGGCATAATTGAAAACAAGAGTGTTTCCATCTACTTCCGCTTCTTTGATGGTTCCGTCTTCATTGTAGGTTACGTCAACGCCCGACATGGAAGTGGCGCGTACACCGTCGACAACCGATGAGGGAATGCCGATTGGTGCAGGACCGTTACCTTGCGTGCCGTTTTCGTCATCGTCGTCGCAAGCTGTAAGATTCAATGCGCAAATTGAAAAGCAAACATAGTACAGCAGGTTCTTGCTCAAATTTGCCAACTTAAATTTCTTTTTCATAATGTAATTCCTGTCTCTTATACACATCTCCGAGCCCACGAGACCGTACTAGATCTCG
>ENA-OZMF01000247-OZMF01000247.1-human-gut-metagenome-genome-assembly--contig:-NODE-247-length-10248-cov-3.914647_pt1 | contig 10248 bp, 7 predicted proteins | sample MGYA00244190_ERZ653815 | MGnify/ENA primary metagenome ERZ653815 (study PRJEB26926, sample SAMN06164603) | human gut metagenome | biome: ENVO:00009003; feature: ENVO:2100002; material: ENVO:00002003...
AGTACGGTCTCGTGGGCTCGGAGATGTGTATAAGAGACAGTGTTTGTATACATTGAATCCGCTTCTTCCGGTAACTATCGGGCTGGCGCACCGGGCAAGGGCGGAAAGCTGTGCGGCAAATTTCTGTTTATAGGCGGCGATGTATTCCTCATGCCTTTCTGCCGGTATTCTCTTCAGGTCATCGTGAATCTCTTTCTCGTAAATCATGATGTCCGATTCTCCCCGTATGTCCGGATCGAAGGAACTCCATCTGTAGGCGTTACAGGCGGCTTCCCACAGGTCTTCCAGATAGCCGGGATATTTGAACTCCGTCACTTCCCAGTCCTTGAAGTCTGCCGGCCGCAGTTCTTTTTCATCTTCCGGCTTTCCTGAAAAATGTACGAAACTTGTCATGCCGAGGTGCTTTTTCCTGAAATGGAAAGGAATGGGCGGCTCCGTACTTTCCTTTTTGCGAATCATGGCAACCCGGTGCGCATTCTTTACTGTCAGTGGTTGGGATTCCACCAATTGCATGTCTCTTTCTGTCTGAGTCATAATCTTAATCTTTTGATTAAACATGACCGGCTCTATGAGCCGGTATTTCTATTTCTTACATGCTTTCAAATTGCCTTCTGCCTTGATTGCGCAAGGCTTGGCGGAAAAAAATACCGGAGCGAAGCGAGGATGATTTTTTTCCAGCCAACCGCCCAAAGGGCGGTCGCCTTGCCCAATCAAAGGCGGAAGGCTACCTTTGCAAGTAAGAAGTAGAAATATCTTTTTTCAGAGAAAGAGAAAAGTTACATCCTTTTGAATAATCAATTAATTTATCTTAACTGTACTAATAATATTGATATATAAATTTATTTTTATCGACTTTATTTGAAACAATCATTTATATTCTGTTCTTAAAATTTTTATATATCATAATAAATGATTATCTTTGCATTATTGGAACAAAGCAATTTCTAATCAAGGAAAAATATGGAAGTTATTCAGGTGCAAAATCGGGTGCTTTTTTGGAAGAATAACTGTAACTTATTGAATATCAATGGTGAATTTAAAATCCGTTAGTCCCGTACGCACCGCAACAACACTCTAAAGCCCTTGAAAGTGATTGACTTTCAAGGGCTTTTTTCTTGAGGTCTCAATCGGGAGACCAATCTGATGACACACCGTGACGCATTCTGATACATTGCAGTTTGCTGTATAAACCGCAAAACGTTCCGTGATACTTCTACAAAACGTTTTGTGATGGTTTAGCAGCCATTAACACAAAACGAAATGCGATTTTTTATAAACCGCAAAACGTCTTGTAATGCTTTTCCAAATCGTTTAGTGAGTATTTTACATCTGCTAATACAAGAATAACGGCAATTTTGTTATTCATTTTAGTGCCGTTTGAATGGTTATTAAAAGGCATTTAATGAGAATTGAGCATGAATGTATTCTATAATTTAAAAAAAATAGTGTTTGGGTAAGATGCTAATAATTATATACGACAAAGAGCCTGCCGTTTTTTAACAGCAGACTCTTTTTTATACAGGAAAATATGTAAGAGAGTAGTTTTAAAATTTGTATCCTACGGTAATGCCTATATTCGCATTGTGTGGGGCATTTCCATCCATGATCTTGCAAAATCCGAGTTGGGTGTCAAGCCCTACCAGAATTTGTCCGAATTCTACACCTAGTCCGATGTTCCATCCTGCATCAAATCGGTTGTATCCAAGTCCGTCATCACCGAATGTGTCAATTTTCTCGTCAGCATTTATACCGACATTACCAATGGAGGCCTCGCCGTCGAATTTAGCTTTTCCACCTACGCCACAGGCAAGATATGGTCCTGTCGCAACCACTAAGTTGGTGTTGTTTGCAATGTTGAAGCGGAATTGTACATTGATGGGGAGTTCCAGATAAAGCTGGTTGATTTTTACATCTGCATCAGCATCCACGATACCTTCGTATCCTTCCGAATACTTTGCACCTTTCTGCGAGAAAAACAGTGAGGGTTGCAAGGAAATGATGTCGGTGAACTGATATTCCATTCCGACACCAAGACGTACTCCGGGTTTGAATTTGGAGTGATCCGAGTTGTCGCCGATATAGCTGCTGAGGTTAAGACCGGCTTTTACATTGAAAGACAATTGCGCAAAACTCATCGTGCAAAACAGCGCAAATAAAACGGTTAAAACACTTTTTTTCATCATAATTATAAGTTTAAAATCAGTTAGGTTGTTATTTTGAAATTTCCTTTTCTTTTTTTTGTATAATGTTGATAAAAGAAGAACTGATGATACCGGTAGGAATGGCTACCATAGCCACGCCTACCAGGCAGATGATACATCCCAGCAACTTCCCTAAAGGCGTAACCGGATAAATGTCTCCGTAACCTACGGTGGCAAACGTGATGATAGCCCACCATATTCCGTCTCCGATATTTTTGAAAACTTCGGGCTGAGCACCTCTTTCGATATAATACATGAGGATGGCTGAAAAGCAGATAGTGATGAAACTTGCAGTATATGCAGTTTCAAGTTCCTCTTTTACGGCTGAGAGCGCCCGGCCGATAATCCGGAAAGAACGAGAGTGCCGTATCAGTTTGAAAATGATAAAAATATAAGGCAGGATGATGACATGCACCACTTCCGTATCCCAATATATATAGGTAAGGATACAAGGTAGCACAGCTACGAAATCTACAAATCCATAGAAAGAGAATGTGTATTTCAGACGTGCTTTCACAGCCTTTCTGCCGGGATAAAGTGCCGGTGCAGATAAGATACGGGCTATGTACTCCACTAAAAATACGAAAGAGGATACATAGGTCACTCCGAATAGAGGCAACCTGTATGCGGCCATTTCCTCATACGAACTTCCGATGATTGCTGCAATGGAGATAAGGATAAAGAAAAGTACGAAATAATGTACATACTTTCTCCCTAAAAATCGCTGTATCAATATATAGAGTTTCATTACGGATAAATTTGTATGCGGGCTTTGCACCGTCGTTTTTTAGTTTAATAATTTTATTGTACGGTACATGGTTCTGCCTAATGTTTTCAACCAAAAAAACAAAACCTTGTCCGAATGCAGAAACGAAGGTAGCAATATATTTATTGTTTGGAAAATAAAAAATGGTATAAAAAACATTCATCGACTGCTAATCGGAAAAAGTGAATACTTTTGCTGAAAATATCAATATTAATCTTACTGTATACAGCTAAAAAAGAACAAAAAGAGCAATGTTAACTGTACGAGAATTTGGACTACGGACGGAAATCCATACCTTTGTTCCCATAATTCTATTTTGTAAATGATAATGAAAAAAGTAATTTGTTTATTGTCGCTATTGGCATGTTTATTTCCGGTTACCGGCATGGCGCAAGGCTTGCATTTCGGCTTGAAAGCAGGTGTGCTTGGCAACAAGGCGGATATTCACGGAATGAGTAGTCAGATCAAGGAAGAGAATCAGACCGGTTTTCAGGTAGGTCCCATGTTGCAATATCAGACCGGTTTTTATGGTCTTGCTCTTGACTTTTCCTTATTGTATGTGCAGCGCGGTGTGAAACTTACCAATACTGCCAACGGTGCAAGTACCGATGTAAAAACGCAAAGTATTGACATCCCTATTGAGCTGAAATGGGAGATGGGCATATCAGACAATTTTGACCTGTTCCTGGGGGTGGGACCCTCTTTTTCTTTTTTGGTAGATGAGGATAATTGGGGGCGTAAGCTTGCCCATATAACTGTAGATGTCATAGACAAAGATCTCTCATCCATGGGTTGGCGTTCCACTGAGGTCGGTATCAATCTTGGCGGCGGTGTTAAGATTGTAAATCACCTGATGTTGAGCTGTTACTATAATATCGGTCTGACGCAATCTGCCAAACATCATATCGGCGGAAACAAGCACGATGCCATAGACCAGATATTTGACGGTGATGTATTTGAATCCAAAAACAGGTATTGGCAGTTATCCCTTTCTTATGTGTTTTAGTTGAAGATACGTGGTATGGATGGGGCTGTCTCCTTTTTATTGCTTATCTTTGCGGCCGCATTTACTGATAGACACAGATTGTCTGAAATTATTAGATTATGAAACAGAAACGGATACCGTTGGTAGGGGAGCAATACCTTGTTCCTTTTATATTGATTACTTCTCTCTTTTTCCTATGGGGATTTGCACATGCCATTCTGGATGTGCTGAATAAGCATTTTCAGGAACTGCTGGATATTACAAAGGCGCATTCGGCTTTTATCCAGGCGATGATGTATATGGGCTATTTCGTAATGGCTGTTCCTGCGGGATTGTTCATAAGCCGTTTCGGGTATCGCAGGGGAGTGGTTTTCGGGTTGCTGCTGTACGGTATCGGTTCGTTGCTGTTTATTCCCGGGCAATACTATCTGTCATTCAATATGTTCTTGTTTGCCCTTTTTGTCATCGGTTGTGGATTGACATTCCTTGAAACGGCTGCCAATCCTTATGCAACGGAATTGGGGGCGAAGGAAACGGCAGCCAGCCGCCTGAATTTTGCACAGTCCTTCAATGGTCTGGGATGTATTTGCGCTCCTGTGCTGGCAGGTCTGCTTTTGTTTTCGGAAGATGGGAGCGGCAGTGCGGGTAATGTGGCTCTGCCTTATGTAGGCATGGGGATAGTGGTGCTGCTGGCAGCGTTGGTTTTCTCGAAGATTAAGTTACCCGAAATAGAGCATGGGGTAGAGGTGGATGAAGCCGGGCATGAAATAGGGCTGTGGTCGCATAAACTCTTTATCTTTGGTTTGCTGGCTCTGTTTGCTTACGAAATAGGGGAAATCTCCATTAATAGTTTTTTCATTAATTATGTAGTGGAACAGGGGTGGATGAATGCCCGTGAAGCCTCATTGGTACTCTCATTCGGCGGATTGGGATTATTTATGCTGGGACGTTTTGCTGGCAGTTGGATTATGGGGCGTGTACGTGCGGAGAAGATGCTGCTGGTTTGCGCTACGGGAACGGTGGTGACTACTCTTGTGGTATTGCTTGATGTGGGCATGGTGTCGCTGGTTGCACTACTCTGCGGATATGCTTTTGAGGCTATTATGTTTCCTACTATTTTCGCTCTTTCTCTGAGAGGGTTGGGCAACCATACCAAGCGCGCTTCCTCTTTCCTGATGATGTCTCCGGTAGGCGGGGTGGTAGGTCCGCTGTTGATGGGGCTTGTGGCGGATTATACAACAATGGTGATGGCGTTTATCGTACCTTTGGCTGCCTATTGCGTAGTATGGTGTTATGCACGCAAAATGCTGTCTGTTGCAAGAAAGGCACAATAAAGAGGTTGCCGATATAGGATATATTAAAAAAAGAGTTGCAATATAGGGAACTGTCCCGTTATTGCAACTCTTTTATTTTTTATGCAAAGATGTGTATGTTACTTTATCTTATTCAAGTTTTCCTGTGCCTTTTCCGGTTCTATGGTCAAAGCTTTGGTGAACCATTCCTTTGCTATTTCACTGTCGCCCGACAGCCATGCCAGCACGCCCAGGTTGTTCCATGCACGAGGATCGTCTTTTACCCTTTCTATGTATTGCTGCGCGCGGTCAAAGTCACCGTAAACGATGTTGGCAGAGGCAGCGTTGATATTTGCCACAATATCTGTGGGATAATTGGTAGCGGCTATTTCGTACACTTCCCTGTATTCTTTCGTACCCGGCCGGAAGTTCTTGGCTACGCCGTACATTTCCTGCAGATTCAGCATCTTGGGATTGGTATAAATCAACGTTGCGGCTTCGGAGTTGCGTACTTCGCGTATTTCGTAATCTATGGCGATAGACAGACGACGCAGGCGGGGATAATATTCATTCATCATGGCACGGTAGGAAGCGCTGCCCAGTCCTGATTTCAGTCTGGCTTCACGTACATCAGGGTTGGTGTACTTATTGATTATTTCCAATGCTTTGTCCGCATAGTCGGGCTTGTCTTCCTCAAGCATCTTGACAAGGCTGTCCCAGTCTTCACCGGCTGATGTTACGTTCAGTATGCTGTCCGGGAAGTGATAACTTCCTCTGAGATAGAGGGAGAAAGAGTCGGCGCGTTTTGTGGCTACGCGGTCGTTGGTCTTGGCAGAGCCGTCGGGTGAAGCATAGCCGCATATGTTGATGGCTTTGAAAGTAACCAAGTCGCCTTCGGTCAGCGGGTTCAGGGTTTCCTTCAGCTTTTGAAGCTCAGCGGAGTTGTTTTTGAAATCGGCTTTGAATTCCGTTCCGCCCGCTGCATATTCTATATACAGGGTGTTTTGTTCAGAGCGCACTTTCAACGGCTTTTCTGTCGGGGTGAGGTAGGATACCATGCTCATGCAGGGTTCGCAGATGGAACCTTTCTGCGGCAATGGTTCTTCTTCTACCACAACTACCGGTTCTATCACCTGAATCTCGGGTAAATCCAGCAGACAGTCTTTCCTGCCTTCCTGCAATATCCACATATCCGCCTGGCTCATCCATTCTTCGTAGGGGAGGCATACGGTATAGTTCACGAGGTTCCGGCGATCGGCAGACTTGCCTTTAATAATGGTATAAGGCGCATTGTAATCGCCTTTCCTGGCAAGCTTACGGTCTTTGTGGCGCATCTTGAACTTGTTTTTACCGGTGACGACAACGGGCGGCAAGGTCTTGCAGTTCTTTCCCGCAAACAATACCGGAGTAAAGGCGTAAGACTGGGTACTGTTGACTTTTACGGCTTCCATATTAAACTTAAAGTCCAGGGTCAGCGTATCGTTTTCCAGAGTCAGTACCGGCTTGGTGACTTTTACCTCACCTGCCCATGCAGCCAATGGCAGCATGGCAAACAGCAGACAATATATCTTTTTCATATTCTTCTTGTTTTGGTTGATAAATTCAGAGTGATTGGGTTTCTACCGTTTTGTATTTACGCTTGTGCTTCGGTCCGAAAGTAAAGTTGATACCCATATTTACATTGACGGCTGCACGGCTGATAGGAGCGTAGTAGGCCGGTTCGTATTTACACATGGGAACATCTGCACCAATGAAGAAGTTGAAGCCGCGCGGGTGGAAATTCAGCATGATGCCGGCATCGGAGCCAAAGTTGGATAAGGCGTAGTTTACCGATGCTTCAAACCAGGAGAGGGGAGCAACATTTGCCGAAACGCGTGCTTCCGTCCATGAGTGCTTGCCTTGCATGCGGGTGGTGGAGAGGAAGCCGAAGCTCAAACGGTCGTAAGCGGGCAGGGTATATTGAGCGCCCAGGTGCAGGGTGGCTGCAAGGGCGGTGGTACGCTTTAATCCTTCCCCTGCTTTATCAAACTTTGCCAGATCTGCCAGGTCATCTACTAATTCGTCCACTTGGGTGTCCAGTTTCTTGTTATTGTCGGTTCCGTCGTCTTTCACGGAGATGTCGCTAAAACCGTCGAACGTGAAGTCTTTGTTCATTGTTCCTTTGGTGGTGTTTTTCCATGAAATGAAACCGAGGTCGAGCAAGGAGGCGGAGAATGTCCATTCGTCATTCAGTTTGTAGGTCGCTCCCAAATCAATAGCCATACCGAAACCTGTGGGGCCGAGGTTGTCCGTATCGAAATCGATGTCATCGTATGAAATCTGTCCGTCGGTTCCGTCTTTCAGTATCGGGGTTCTGTCTCCGTTGGCATCCAGGATATAGTCGTCTTCCTGATAGTTGCCGGTTTCGCCTTTGGTGGGCACGATGAGGCCTTTGGCAGACATGTAAAGCTCGGCATTTTTCGGGGTGATGGTCCATTGGTCCTGAGAGGCGAGAATGTTCAGTTCGTCAATGTGCATGGTGGCCTTTGCCAGTCCCACGAGCGCTTTTACTTTGGCGCCTACCGTGAGGCGTTCGTTGATTTCGCGTGAGTGACCGAAAGCAATTTCCGCATAGTTGGTAGATACGATGTTCACGTTCTTCACGTTGTAGCTGCTTCCCGTTTCGCTGGCTACCCCGTTTTTCATGAACTTGAAAAGTTCATCGGGCATGAAAACGTTGGTATTGGACTTTACGGAGATGCCGAGTGTGTTAAAACCGCCCCAGGCGTGGAAGCCTAAGGAAAGAATCGATTCGTCTACGTTGACACCTACTTTCAGTCTTTTGGGCAGTCCTTTCAGGAATTCGGCGCTGCTCACTTCCTCGTTCATAAAGGTGGTGAGGTCGCCGTTGGCTTTCTTGAAGATAAAGTCGCCTACACCGCCTGTGGATTGCGCGCCGATTGTAAGATTGCCCAAGCCGGGAAAACTGACGTAGCCACGTTCGCCCATAAAGGCGGGGTTTAGTTCGTGACGGTAGGTACTTCCTTCCAGAAAATAGGTTGAACGGCTGTTCTGTGTCTGTGCCATCGCATCGCCGATTGCAAGTGTCGCTACGGCTCCAGACAGTATAATCGCTAAAACATTTGTTTTCATTCGTTTCGTTATATATGATTGTTGAATCTTTTGTCTGTATCGCATGAAATAATTTCTCTTAGTTCAAATCTACTTTGATGCCGTTGGGAATTTTGAGTTTCATGTCTTTAAGCTGCATCCATTGTGTGCTTAGCAACTGAACATCGGTGGCTTGTCCGGGCACGGCTGTTATCTTCAGCTTCAGGCCGTCCAGCTTGCTGATGGCGCCTTCCGCCGTTTCGTTCAAGTTGACATTGAGCGCGCTTGAAACTTCGGTCTTGCCGTCTTTGCTTTCCGTGATGGTTCCCTCTACGGTTACGTCGATGTCTTTTATCACGTTTCCGTTGGCATCCAGTGCGCTTACGTTGTCGTTCTTGATTTCCATTGCCAAAGGAATGGTGTTGACGGCATTTATGGAAAGAACGGCTTTTTTGATATCTACATCTTCAAGGTCGAGGTCGAAGTTATCGAGTGTTTCTTCATACACGATTTTCAGGTTGCTGCCGAAGCTCAGGGGGATGTCGATGTCGTATGCGCTGTTCAGCGTGTAGTCCTGTCCTAAATTGACGGTGTAATACTGTTCTGTCTTTACGACCGGCTTTAGCTCAACGTTGATGTGGTCGGGTATCGTTTCGATAATATCATTCAGATTGGGCACGACAACTTTGGTTGCATTTGCCTCAACCACCGTTTGCTCATCACGTACTATTGAAATTGTCTGTTGCTTGTCTCCGCTGGGTTTTAATGTGATGGATGCACCACCGTTACCGCTTCCTATTTTTACGATTTTGGTTACTTTACCGTCTTTATATCCGGTCAGGACACCATCCATTTCTACATCCGTGTTCAGTGGATTGTTGGCATTGAATGAGAACACAGGATTGGTGATGTCCAGTCTTATTTCATCGTCTTGCAGGAAGTCGGGCAGATTGTTCAGTTCCACTTCGGTAGGCTTCACGTCGATGTCAGGCTGGATGGTGCCGTAAACTTCGCTTACAGCCATTTCTGCAAGGGTGACTGTGGGGGTGATACTTAAAGAACCGCTACCTTGGGGATTATCTACATATATATCTTGCATTTCTATCGTTATCTTTTGGTTCTCGATTTTAAGAATTCTATCACCTTCCTTTTCTTCAACTCTATTTCCTTCACCGTATGTGCTTCCGAATACGTATTTGTTGATTTTCAGTTCTTTTGTAAACCCGGATGGCCTTATTTGTACATTGGTCATGGTAAGGGTCTGTCCGTTCAGTCCGTTCTCTTTCTCGAACTGTATGAAGTCCGGGAAGTTGATTGTCATAGTTCCAACTTCAACCAATGAGGTTGAAATTTCATCGCCAAGTTCTAATTTAAGAGTCAGGGTCGTTGGCATATCGGCAGCTAAGGAACCGATTTCTATGACGGCTTTGTCCACGTTGTGAGCTTCGGCGTTAATTTTGCCTTCTGATTGTGCATTTGATACACGAGCTGTGGCTCCGGAAACCAATAGCGTAATCGCATCAATAATATTCTCGGACTCTGCAACCGTAACAGTTCCCACCGATGTATTCGTCTCATCAATATTATCCTTTTTCAGCAGATGATATTCTCCATCCACAATCTGCAAATCATCCCCCTCGTCCAGTTCGATGATTTTATCCAATGTTATCTTCTCCGTATATCCCACGGGAATTGCCAGATGTTCGCCACCTGCACTGATTGTCATGTCGATGTCCTTGTTCAGGTCATAACTGTTATCGATGCACGATGTGGTTATTCCGAACGATGTCAGTAATAGGGCCGCAGCTATAAGCGGTCTTTTCTTTGTGTTTAGCATCATAATTTTACTGTTTATAATTGTTTTGTTGTTTACTTATGTATTCAATATTATGGAAAAACGGAATAGATTAAAAG
>ENA-OZMF01000256-OZMF01000256.1-human-gut-metagenome-genome-assembly--contig:-NODE-256-length-10100-cov-4.491289_pt1 | contig 10100 bp, 16 predicted proteins | sample MGYA00244190_ERZ653815 | MGnify/ENA primary metagenome ERZ653815 (study PRJEB26926, sample SAMN06164603) | human gut metagenome | biome: ENVO:00009003; feature: ENVO:2100002; material: ENVO:00002003...
CTATTAAAGCAACCAATTATCTACACCCCCTTTTAACTTTCAAAGAAAGAAGGAAGTGGTTGTTAAATAATTTGCACACGTCGATGTGCCGAGGGGCTAAAGCCGCCAACGGCACATCTGACACTTCTGGCACATACTCACTACAACTTATTACCGGAAAATGCGTTTCATAGCATTTAGTTGCATTAATACACGTATTACAAAAACTTTCATCTATAAGCGGTTGAAATTCACCGCTACAACAAGTGTTATCATTTAAACAATAATCACACTTTATACCTCTACAATTTTCTTTGCTCATTTACATCACCTCATTTTTATCTTATAATTAACTCACTAACTGCAAAGGAGAATAAATAAATGTTATCAATAATATTAAGCCAATCTGCATCAACACAAGGCTCAACCATTATACTTATAATTGTTTATATACTAATAATAGGATTAGTATTTTTAGCAATACCAATAGGAATAATTTTTTTTATATACTATCTTATAAAAAAGCTAATTAAATATTATAAAACAGGAAAGTAAACTCAGTAATCAGCATCTTGAGAAACACCTTTTATGAATACCCATATAGCATATCCAACAAGCTGACACACAAGATATGTTATAAAAATCTTCCACGCTGAAAAGGTTATACCACCTAATGTAAACTCATATGTAAGAACATAAAAAACGACTTTTGCAACAAGTCCAACAAGTTCAACCAATTCAATCACCCACCTTTTTTAGCTAATCTGTAAATAGACAGAATAGCAATAACAACTATTGCACCAATCGTTACACTCCAAAAATCTTTAGGGATAAACTTAAAATAAGACGCTATGACCGCAAATAGTCCAGAGTCACTATTGAGCAAAGCAGTAAAAAGAGCTACAATTCCGGAAACATACTTCCAAAATGATTTACTATTTTTATCTTCATCATCACCGTCACCTGAACCGCTGCCACCGCCAGTATTAACATTTGCGTTACCATCTATTACCTTATTACTATTATCAATAGTTATATTTACAACTGTCTTACCTGAATCATCTGTAGCAACAACATCAGTTACCTTTTTATCCGTTACATTACCATCATCATCAGTTACATCCTCAGTTGTAACAGTTGGCTTAACTTGCGTTCCCTCAGTATCTTCATGCAAATCAAATAAATCAAAAGAAAAAGATCGGACATCAGTAGATGTAATTACTTTGGAATCGCTAGGAATTTCATCACCGCCAATTGAAGGCAAACCTAGATTGCCATCTGTAAAAAATCTATCAGGATCAGGTATATGATATAAAAATACAGTCACATATATTTTTGCACTCTTCACCGTATATTGATTATACTTTGCTACTTCTTCAGTTCCAGCGCCCATACTAGGCAAAAAAGACAACATACTAGATACAAGAAGATTCATAGCATCACCAAAACCCATTTCACCAATATTACCTTGTAAGTACAGAGAATTATTAACATAACCATTTTTATGTTTATTCAAACTAAAAGAATCTCTTTGAGAATCAGTGAATGAATACATACGACCTTTACCATCCTGATAACGAATATCAGAACTATACACTACACTACATGAAAACAATTCAGAGGGATCAGTCATAAGAGGACATGAATAAGTATAATTAAAAGCAAAACAATATTTATTTTTATTAATAGATGAATCCACACCTACAACAGACGGTTTACAAGTCATACTATCCCAGTAAAATGATTCTGCCGGATACTCTTTTTTATCAGACCATGAACTATCCGCATTAGTCGCAAGTGATGAATCACCAGCAATAAATTTATCAAGAGGTGCATAATCCACATCATTTTTAACTGGTATTGTAGCTATATTAGTAAAGGTAAACGGTGCAAGCTGTGGTTCCATCTGATACTGATTATCAGTTCTTATAGTAAATCTTAAATTGCCACCAGATGTTACAGCTTGAGATTTAAAACATCTTCTGTTAGTACCTGATACAGAAGCCCCGCTTTTAATGCCATAACCATACGAATACGCAGACATTTCATCACCTAAATGATAAAATCGTATACAAAACAGAGCAGAAGCATCAGTTACTACATTAAAAACAGATTGTTGCCACATATCCTCAGATGGAGAAAATTGTGTATCCTTACCCCAACATATTTTTGATCCAGACGGCACTATAAAATACCAAATTAAAGGGACACGTGAACCATACGAGGTATCATAATTACCACCAAACAAACAATAAATATCATAAGAAGCAGTACCTGATGAAGCGTTAAACGAATCCCAATCAGGAGCAACTTTATAGTTATCATTTGACCAAAGGGTAACATTACCTGACAAATCAGATATACTAACCTCTTTATTTACTTTAAAATCCTTATTATATGCATAATCCGTATGATCGTAATATGACATATACCCTGTGCGGGCAAGTTCAGATTTAAATGTTACAAAGTTGTTATAATCGACACCAACAGATGTTTCAGCCTTGACAGTTGCAACAGGGAATACAATAAAAAGCAATACCATAGACATAACGATGGCAACACCAATATTTAATTTGCTATATTTTATTAATTTCAATATCATACTAAACTCCTTAAAAAATGGTACAAAAAAATAGGGGTATGCCCACACCCTATTAGATTGTTTATTTTACAGAACGTTTGATCTTCTTGAATGCACCAGCACCAGCGCCAACCACTGCAACGCAGAAGATAACCATAAGTGCGGCATTGTCTGCTATTCCAGTTAATACAGTTCCCATAACAGACATCAGATCAGTAACACCCTGTGTTATAGCTGCCATCTTCATAACTGCTTACTCCTTTCTATTACTTTACAGATCGTGCAATCTTCTTGAATGCGCCAGCACCAGCACCAACTACACCAACACAAAAAATAACCATAAGTGCGGCATTACTACCAATTGAAGTGAGAACAGTTCCCATAACTCCCATAAGATCTGTAACACCTGTTGTAATCTGTTCCATCGTCATAATATTCACCCCCTTTACAATAAATTTATGGAAACCCTTATAAAGGGACATCAACACCCTTAAGAACTTCTGGATCTATACCAACAAGACGCAATGCCTTTTCAAATCCATGTAATTCATAATACGACGTTTCGGAATAAACATTATTTTCATGACGTGTACAAAGATCTTTGTATATACCAGCAAGAACCAAAACACCAATTTTATCAATATTTACAGAAAAACCATCATTCATGTTTTTCACCAGCCTTTACAACGGACTTTGAAATACTAGCAGCGTCTACAGCCTTTAACTTTTTATCAACTATATCAAAAACTACACGACACTTTTCAAGAGGTTCTATCTTAACAAGATTGTTTTTCTCACCACACGTTACTTCAAAAGACTTCTGACCGTTGCTAAGGGCGATTACATAATATTTACCCTCTTCCTTACCATCCTTGTTTGTTATTACCTTTTCTTCCTGTGCTACCTTGAATAAATCAAGACTAAATAAATAAGACATATTAACCATCCTTTCATAAAACATCACGTTAAACCCTACAATTTTCTTTTTCCTATCCGCACTAGGGCATTAGTGCGGATAGACACAAACGGGAGAGTATTCATTACTGAATATCTGTTTGTTACGTTATTATTGTAAATTATCAAATTCAAAAAAAAACAAAAAAATTGTTGACAAAACATAGTCATTTGAGTATACTAACAAAGGTGTCAGCGATGACACGAAGTAACATGGGATCTTAGCTCAGCTGGGAGAGCATCTGCCTTACAAGCAGAGGGTCATAGGTTCGAGCCCTATAGGTCCCATTTACGAAATATGGCGAGATAGCTCAGTTGGCTAGAGCATGCGGTTCATACCCGCAGTGTCGAGGGTTCGAATCCCCCTCTCGCTACTCTAGTGTGAGGCAAAGGCTAAGTCCTTTGCCTCTTTTTAATTTGCTGAAGATGGCTTATTTATTATATTTTTGAGAAAAGGAGAGACATATAGTGTCAATACTATTTAGCCAGAACAGCAGTTCAGTTTAGATCAGGTAACATTACAGGTAACACAGATGAATAGTTAAAGTTAAAAGAGAGTGCTTAAGCACTCTCTTTTTATGTGAAAGGAGAGTTATGACAGGAAAATAACAGTAAAGGATTCACACACTAGACTCTAGCGGGGCAACTCCTGCTAGAGCTTTTTGATACATTATTCGATGTAAGTATGCCATTTAAGACAGACGGACTCGGAAAGCACAGAATAGTTATCTTCGAGTATGTATACGACAACAAGGGCAATCTCATCAGTAAGGAGGCTGATTATGACGCTGAGTCACAGACTATTTATATTGATAAGCCAAAACAGACAGGCGATAGGACTGCAATGTTCTTATCTATTTTAGCTGGTATGCTCGGACTCGGAGTGGTTACATTGTTTGTAACTAGAAGAAAGAAGAAATAAGTAATCGTTGAGGTTATTCGGTCAATTAGGTGAGGGTGGTACAAAAGCCACCCTTGCTTTTTAATAGAGTATAGAGTAAGGTTGTAATGGGTGGTGCTAGTATGACTGCAAGATGTATTGCTATAGGTAATCAGGATTTTAGATATATTAGAGAAAATAATTTATTTTATGTGGATAAGACTGGTTTAATTAGTGATTGGTGGCATGCTTCTGATGAAGTGACCCTTATAACTAGACCGAGAAGATTTGGTAAAACATTAAACATGAGTATGCTTGATCATTTCTTCTCTTTACGGTACAATATGTCAGACTTTGAATATAGCGACAAATATAATGTCAGTATAACTAATTACGAGACAAAAATCTGTTTTGATAATTTGGTTAAAAGCTGGTTTATATCTTGTAGCTCACCGCTTGAGGATTTTATAAAAGCTTTACAGAGGGTAGATGTTCAAACTATGGACTTGTGTTTGAACAAAATCACCCAACAAATATTTAGCTATTAATGTGTCAACCTTGTCAGTCTTCGTTTTGCGAATGTTGTTCTTACGCATAGTAGAAGTCTTGATGGGGGTCAACACACACACTTTGTAATTCTTAGCAACAAGATATCGAACAAGGTTGTCGCCGTAGTGTGCCGTCGATTCAAGACCAATGGTGAGGCTGTCCTTGTCTAGAGGATCTAGCTTGGAAATCAGCAGTTGGAAGCCATCATTGTCATTTGTAAATTTGAACGGCTTGATTAGTTCTTAACCATCAGAAGATATGGCTGAGGCAAAGTGATTGAGTTTGGCAATGTCAATGCCTACGTAAATCACGAGGTTGTACCTCCCTTTCTAAAGTCTGATACCGTGATATCCACCAGCGATTATCATCGTAGACTTGATGGAAATAAGTACTCGGATTACTCCGGTAACATCCAGCTATAAACAATTCAGATAAAGGTAGCGGCAATACACTTCTTAGAGTAGTCAAAGCTACAGGGCAAAATCAAAAGTCTACAGTATTTGAATGTATTGAACCATGATATTAAAAGAAAGGAAACATGTGATAATTAACTTCCTAATTATCATACAAGATATATATGAGAGTAGGAATGGGATATGATGTTCACAGACTCGTGGAAGGTCGTAAGCTTATACTTGGAGGAGTAGATATACCATATGAAAAGGGATTGCTTGGACACAGTGATGCTGATGTTTTGCTGCATGCGATAATGGATGCGCTGTTAGGTGCAGCTGCGTTGGGGGATATCGGGAGACATTTCCCGGATACAGATGAGAGGTTCAAAGATGCCGACAGCATGAAACTTCTGTCGGAGGTGAAGAGACTGCTTGAGCAGAAGCTGTATGTGATAGAGAATATAGATGCAACAGTCATAGCACAGCGTCCGAAGCTTGCGCCGTATATAGAACAGATGCGTGAGAATATAGCAAACTGTCTGTGCATAGAAAAAGATATGGTGAATATAAAAGCTACTACAGAGGAAAAGCTTGGCTTTACAGGGGAAGGTCTTGGTATCAGTTCACAGGCTATATGTCTGATTGAATCGGCATACAATTATACAACAGATGTGGCGGATATTGGCAGATCTGGTGGATGCGGTGGCTGTCAGGGCTGCCCTGCAGGTGACAGACAATAGGAGTGTGAATAATTCATTAAATTTATCTGGATAACCCACAAAAACGGATATATGTGATAGAATAGCAATAGTTATGTATTATTAAGAACTAAGGAGAACAGGTTTTATGTTAAATGATGGATATGCAGAGCATATAGTGAAAGGAAAGACTCCGACGGGAGTTATGGCAGGAATGGTATTGGGCGCAATACTTATAGTAGCAGGTGTCATAGCATTTTTTATACCGATGCTTACATCAATAGGTCTGTTGGTTGTGATAATCGGAGGCGTTTTATTTGGAGTGTTCATTTCTAGAAAGGAAACGGAATACGAGTATATTATGGTCAACGAGGATGTTGACATCGCCAGGATAATCGCAAAGAAGAGCCGTAAGAAGATGTGCAGCTTCAGTAACAATGATGTGAAGTTCATAGCGAAGAGTGATTCAATATATCTCGACAATGAGCTTCAGCAGGATTCCTCAATAAAAACAAAGGATTACACCTCAAAGGATCCTAAATATGCTGATGGTGTTTATGTGTTTGTACTTAACAAGAATGGCAAGACTGAATTTGTTAAGCTCGAACTTTCAGACAAGACCATAGATCATGTCAATAATTTCTTTAAGGGAAAGTATAAAGAACAATAAAAGAAATAATAAAAGAAACAGTAAAAGAAGTTGAAAGTTGATAAATAATATGCCCCTTCATGGCAGATACTACCGATATCGGAGGTATTGCTGTGAAGGGGCTTTTAGTAAAATGGTTCGCTATATTTATGACAGGTGGTCTGATATATTATTTTTTGGAGATAGCAGTCAGGCATTATTCGCATTACTCCATGATCCTGTGCGGGGGTATGGCTACACTGCTGTGTGGTGGACTTAACCAGACATTCAAAAGAATGAGCGTTCTGCTCCAGATGGTGATCTCGGCGGTTATAGTTTCTGAACTAGAATTTATAACAGGATATATATTCAATATAGGACTGAACTGCGGAATATGGGATTACTCAGATGTTTCGTTAAATTTGATGGGGCAGATATGCATTCCATACTCGTTGCTTTGGATGCTGATTGCGCCGGCTATGATATATGTAGATGACAACATAAGGTGTAATTTGTTTGGCGAGGAGAGACCAGTGTACAGGTTTTGGTAAAAAAATATGGGAAATCGTCGATTATCTCATGGGGATGTAGAGAATGACGATTTCCCATATTTGTATATTGTGATATTATGTTGTTATAAGTTGTTGCAATATCAGTAACAAAAAATGTAGTGTGTGTGAAAAATGTTATTCCTGAAGATAAGTAACTTTCAAACCTTTATACAGTTTGGTATAAAGATTACGCTCATCTGTATATAGCATAACACCGCGGGAATCACGAACTATGTATGCATATTTGTTCTTCTGGACATTCATATAAAGAACTTCGTCAACATTAAGTTCTTTGGCTTTAACCTTGGCAGCACTGACACTTAGCGGTTCTAGTTTGTACTTTTTGATTGCCTGCTGAATTGTCATAATCTACACCTCCATTAATAATTGATTATAACGTGCTTTAGTAACTATCTACAGTATATTGTAAAGAAATAACAAAGTCAATTGGCAAAAATGCACAAACGTGTATAAAATCGTCGGGGATTGCAAAAAACAGTGTGTATAATAGACAAAAAAAGGAGAAAATAATGATACAAAATGCAAATTATTATCAAAGGATGGAAGCCCAACTGGCAAGAATAGATAGTGAAAATATACAACATGGCAAAAAAAGAATGTTGCTGCATTGCTGCTGTGCACCATGTTCAAGCCACTGCCTTTCTGTACTTGCAGAGCATTTTGATATAACGGCGTACTTCTATAATCCGAATATAACTGACTGCAATGAATACATAAAGAGATTTGAAGAGCTCGACAGATTTATTCATGAAGTGTATGTTCGGGGAGTGGAGGTAGAACTTGCCGAACATGAACCGGAGGTGTTTCTGGAAATGGCAAGGGGCAGGGAGAATCTGCCAGAGAGAGGTGCAAGGTGTTATGACTGCTATAAGCTCAGACTTGACAAGAGCGCATCATATGCAAAGGACCACGGATATGACATATTTACAACCACGTTGTCTATAAGTCCGCACAAAAATGCGAATTGGCTGAACGAGATAGGCGAAGAGATGAGCAGAAAATATGATATAGAATATCTGTTCAGCGACTTCAAGAAGAAAGATGGCTACAGGCATTCCATTCAGCTTTCTAAGGAATATGGTCTTTACAGGCAGAACTTCTGTGGGTGCGAATTTAGCAGGAGAGCGGCTGAGAGCAGGGGGCAAATTGAATAAAAAATAATGCATAAAAAAACAGTTTTTTGTCGCTAACACAAAAATAAAAAATATCTTGAAAAAATATTGTACCACCTTGTCAAATGTGGTAGTATTTATTAAATTAAGAAAAAAGAGGCCAATAATGTGGGCTATTTCAAGTATATCCCCGTTTTCACTCTTTTTTTTGTAATAAAATAGAAAAAACGAAAGGAATACGATTATGAAAGCTTTTTTGATACTTGAAGACGGACACGTGTTTGAAGGTAAAAGTATTGGATCAACTGATGAGATAATCAGTGAGATAGTATTCAATACTTCGATGACCGGCTATCTGGAAATTCTTACAGATCCATCATATGCAGGGCAGTCAGTATGTATGACATATCCGCTTATAGGCAACTATGGTGTATGCAGAGAGGATATGGAGGCTGGCAGACCATGGCAGTCAGGATTCATTGTTAGAGAGCTCTGCAAGACTCCTAGCAATTTCAGAAGCGAGATGACCATAAACGAATTTCTTGTTGAGAATAATATAACTGGTATAGAAGGAATCGATACCAGAACACTTACCAAGATCCTCAGAAAAGATGGTACCATGAGAGGTATGATCACTACTGATGAGAATTATGATCTTGATGAGTGCATGAAGCGTATTAAGGCATGGAAGATGGGACATGTTGTTCTCGATGTAACATGTAAGGAGAAAATGTTCTATCCTGGTGACGGATTCAAGGTTGCGGTCATCGATCTCGGTGTTAAAAAGAACATCGTCAAGTCGCTCCTTGCTAGAGGCTGCCAGGTCACAGTATATCCTGCAGAGACACCTGCTGAGGAGATCATTGCAGACGCTCCGGACGGAATCATGCTTACAAATGGTCCTGGAGATCCAAAGGAGTGTAAAGTCACAATAGCTCAGGTAAAGAAGCTTTTCGATACAGATATTCCAATTTTTGCTATATGTCTTGGACATCAGCTTATGGCACTTGCCAACGGCGGAGATACAGAGAAGATGAAGTATGGTCACAGAGGTGCAAATCATCCTGTAAGAGATATGAAGACAGGCAAGGTATATATTTCAACACAGAACCATGGATATATGGTCAAGGAGGATAGCCTTGATAGAAAGATTGCAGAGGTCAGCTTTGTCAATGTAAATGATGGAACAGTAGAGGGAGTTCATTATCTCGGAAAGAATGCTCAGACAGTCCAGTTCCATCCAGAGGCATGTGCGGGTCCGCTGGATACAGATTCACTGTTTGATACATTTATGAATATGATGGAGGTGTCAAAGTAATGCCAAAGAATCCTAATATAAAAAAGGTTGTAGTTATTGGATCGGGTCCTATAGTCATAGGTCAGGCTGCTGAGTTTGATTACGCTGGTACACAGGCATGTCGTTCCCTGAAGGAAGAGGGACTGTGCGTTGTCCTCATTAACTCAAATCCTGCAACGATCATGACAGATAAGGATATAGCTGATAAGGTATACATTGAGCCTCTTACAGTTGATGTTGTAAAGGCTATCATTGAAAAGGAGAAGCCAGACAGTCTTCTGCCAACACTTGGCGGCCAGGCGGCACTCAACATCGCCATGGAGCTTGATGAGTCAGGTTTCTTAAGGGAGCACGATGTACTTCTCATAGGAACATCATCGACGACGATCAAGAAGGCCGAGGACAGACTTGAGTTCAAGAAGACCATGGAGAAGATCCATGAGCCTGTAGCACCT
>ENA-OZMF01000258-OZMF01000258.1-human-gut-metagenome-genome-assembly--contig:-NODE-258-length-10031-cov-5.555834_pt1 | contig 10031 bp, 9 predicted proteins | sample MGYA00244190_ERZ653815 | MGnify/ENA primary metagenome ERZ653815 (study PRJEB26926, sample SAMN06164603) | human gut metagenome | biome: ENVO:00009003; feature: ENVO:2100002; material: ENVO:00002003...
CGGCAGCGTCAGATGTGTATAAGAGACAGCCACTATCGGAATATTGTAAAATCCCATCGGGATCTTCAGCACGTACTCAAACAGTATTCCAAGTCCCAGATACAGGACAAGAAAGACGTATATAGGTATCAGTGCCGCACCATTTGACTTCTTCATAATTCTCCCTCTTCTTTCAATATTTTACCTAAATCGGATATCTTTTAATTGAACCTTTCTTCTGCCATGGTATACAAGATACACCGCGTGGACTCCCTCTGGGAAATCCACTTTGTTCTCGCACCATCTCCACTCTGTCTCTGAGATATCTTCAGATACAGGTATATCTATTCTTCCGATACTCTCACCATCTACTGTCACGCATATGTCAAAGTATCCATGATTTTGCACATCTGACGCGGAACACCTCTTATCATTCACTCCATCCGCATTGATATCACAGGATTCGCCCATGATTGTTGATTTATTCTCTGCCAGGTCGTTTGCATCCTTGAGCTGCTCCTGATTCTCGCATCTCTCGTCTACCCTGACAGGTCCCTCATACACCACCTTGTTGGCATCCGTCTCATATCTGACATTCACGCCAAATGTACTGCTGCCCTCAAGCGCAAAATACTTATACCCTATGAGTGTTCCATCCTCTATCTCCGCAATAAATCTATCCTCACCCTTGTTCGTCACATTTGGAAATTCTGTCGTATATATACTGTTGGAGCCGTGTGGCATATGTCCATTTGTCAGGTTGCATGCTATCACTGCCGGATACGTGCCTTTTGCCACAAGCGGGTCATCGTTCAGACCGCAGCTCGTAACCTCCACCTGGTCTATGTGTCCATCCGCAGCTATATAGATCTTCTCGGCACAGGCCTGTCTGCTGTAGTCCGACTTATGTGTGAGCCTGTGATAGAACACGTACCACTGACCATCTATGCACTCTATACTTCCGTGCGTGGTTCCGGTCATATTCAGCTTGTTCTCGAAACTTCTTCCCTTATATCCCACATCGCCATTTGACACTATAGTGCCACCAAATGTAAATCCGTGATCCGGATAATCGCTCACAGCATAGCACAGCTCATGGTTCTGCCATGACGAATAAACAAAGTAGTATTTGTCTCCCACCTTTCTCATGGATGAACCCTCGAAAAATGGATGCTCCTCAAATGATGTTCCCTTCACAGCGTAAGGAATGATGTGCCTCGGTTCTTCCTTGACCGTCAGCATATCGTCCTCAAGCACCACCATGATCGGTCCCATAATGCTATCCTTGTAGCCAAGTATCTCCTCCTTTGTTCTTCCAAACATAGATACCTCATCATCCAGCCTGCCATTTGTCAGGAAATCAGGCTCCTCCTCGTATCCGTACTGGGTTCCGTAGAATATCCTGATGGTTCCGTCATCATTCATGGCTGCCGGATCAAAGCAAATGTACTTCTTCATCACAGTGCCGTCCTTGTAATGCACATGGCCAAGATATTCGTATTTGCCCGCCGGCGTATCGCACACAGCCACACTGATCGGACCTGTGTATCCGCCGTAACCATAGTCACCGCCCATACAGTAATACAGATAATATCTGCCATCATTCCCCCTCACAACATCTGGCGCGTACATATACTTCAGCTCTGGGTATGCCGGATCCTGGCTCGCCCTGTATGTAATGCCCTCGCATCGCCAGCTTGTCAGATCTTTTACCGGCGCGGAGTACACCACATAATCCTGCATACAGAACGTGTAACCGCCCTCCTTATCGTGAGATCCATAATGATAAACCCTGTCGCCCCATACATGCGGCTCACCGTCCGGTATGTACTCATTCAGCGGCAAAAAGGGATTGTAAACCTGTCTGCTCATATATCTTCTCCTTCTTATATCATTTTTTTCTGTTCCCCTAAAACAATAAATCCCCAACATGATCCGCGTCATCTACAGACATGTTGGGTTCTCATATTTACAAGTATATTTAATAAAACTTTTTTAGTCAACAAGCACTTATAAAAAAGGCTGCATCTGCTCGCAGAGTTTCTTCTCAAGCTCTATGAGTCTCTTCGTCTTATCCTTCGCCCTGTCATCCGCCACCTTATATTCGTTTAGATATTTATTCAGCGACTTCACACCCATATTGCAGCCATCCGTCATAAGCTCCGCTATGGTATTGTCAGACTCATCCACTATGAGTTTCACATTTGTCTTGATCCAGGACATGCTCTTGGCTATTGGATTTGGATCCTTGCCATCATCGTGGTACTCATCCAGCAGCTTCTGTATCTCCTGTTTTATTGCATCGTGTTCCTCTTTACATTCTATAAGTATCTTCTTCATCTTCGCCGCGTGCACATACCCAAGCACCTCATCAATAGACGAAACACCCATCTTGATCCCGGCATCACATTCCCTGAGCAGCTTTATTGTATCTGGTGATATCATCTCATATACCTCCTTAGCCTGTATATGAGTATGTTACCCGGTGTTTGAAAATTATATACTCTGCTAAACAATCCTTTTTGGAGAGTTTCCTCATATGTATATACAAAGGCTTTCATAAATGTTACAATCCATCTAAATCAACAAATGAAGCACTCCATGACATAATCGACATTGAAATATATATTATGCCAATTTGGAGATAACCGACAACAAAAGTTTCATAATCAAATATTCAACGAAATATCTGATCTTTCATTATCTGCTTTTGCTTATTCTAACTATTCTTGAAGATCAAAAAAATTATACTTACCCAGTCTATCATTGAACAAACCTCCACAACACAATTGACACCCCACCCCATAATCTTTATACTGTTATTACAAACGTAGTATTAAAGGAGTATAATCTATGAAACACATTCCCCAGATTTCCGAAGCCGAATATGAAGTTATGAAGGTTATATGGAAATATGCCCCTATAAGCACAAATGACATTACTGACAAACTGTTGCAGACCACTTCATGGAATCCTAGGACTATCCAGACTCTCATCAAAAGACTTTCTGATAAGTCTGCTATCTCCTATGAGAAAAATGGCCGCATGTTCGTCTACTCCCCTGTCATCAGTCAGGAGGAATATCGAAAACATGAAAGCTCATCTTTTCTAAAGAAGTTTTTCAATGGACACATATCCGACATGGTTTCTGCGTTTGTGGATAGTGATGAGCTTAGTGCTGATGATATAAAGGAACTTCAAGACATATTAAATGGAAAAGGCACCGGGAGGAAATAAGGCTTGACTGAATTTTTCACACATTTTTTTATCAGCAATATATCCATAAGTTTCTCTCTGCTGCTACTGATATTTGTTCGATTTATGTTCAGAAAACAGCTAACATGTAATGGCAGATACAACACCATATATATTGTGCTGTTTCTTCTCGTAATTCCATTTATCCCTGTAAATAATTCATTTATATTCCAGGCCATAGGTTTCATACGATCATTATTTAACAGAAGTACTTCTGCCGCAAATACAGTTACTCCTTTGCCTATCAATGCCAACCTTTCATCGAATGTGAACTGGATGAACGACTTTGCTGTATCTGTAAACAGTACATCTACAATATATCCAAAGCTCCTTTTTATTATCTGGCTTGCCGGAGTTTACATATTTTCCATCCGTTTAATAGTGTCAGGCATATCACTATACAAGCTGAAAAAATCTGCTGTTCCAGTCACCGACGATACTGTCATATTGAATATATATTCGGAATGCCTTGAGCTCTGCAATGTGCGCAGATACAAACCGAAATTATATTACTCCTCTGCTTTATCTGGGGCGGTCATTGTAGGTGTATTCCGCCCTGTTATATATATTCCACGGCAAATCAACGACTGCATATCCGATTACACAATAACCGACCTGAGACATATTTTGTTACATGAACTACAACATTTTAAACGCAGAGACAATGCCGTGAATATGTTTATCTGCATATTCTGCATACTGTATTGGTTCAATCCTGTTGTTATATACACATTACATACAGCAAGACATGACAGAGAAAAAGCATGTGACAATGATGTATTACAGTGCCTCGGTCAAAACTATGCCGCGAAGTATGGGCAGACCATCCTCCGTGCGGCTGCAAGCAGATTCAGTAGTTCATCATCGCTATCATTCAAGAGCAAAAGCAGGAAAAATTTACTTAAAACAAGGCTTCAGCTTATTGTTGATTTCAAACCTATCACCAACAGAGAAAAACGGAAATGTATATATGCATTTTCCATTATCATATTGCTGATGACTGTATGTGCGCCATTATCTGTATATGCTCTGGATGATACACAATACAAGGATTTTGCCCCGATGAATCTGGAATCCTTGGATCTATCCAGCTACTTTTCTGACTACAACGGCTGTTTTGCTCTGTACGACAAGGGAAATGATAAATGGTATATCTATAACCAGGACAAAGCCCTATACCGCACTTCACCGGATTCTACATATAAAATATATGACGCAGTGATGGCTCTTGAACATGGCATCATAACTTCCGACAACTCATTTATGCGCTGGGATGGGAGCTCTTACCCTTTTGATGCCTGGAACACAGACCAGACACTTCGATCTGCCATGACCGGATCTGTAAACTGGTATTTTGACAATCTGGATGCAGCCATGGACCACACAGATGTGAAAAATTTTCTCAGTCTTATTGAATATGGAAATCAGAATATCAATTCAGCTCAGAACTGTTACTGGCTGGAATCCTCTCTGACTATATCCCCGGTAGAGCAGGTAGAACTGCTATGTCACCTGAAAAAAAATGATTGGAACTTGTCTAAGGCAAATGTGGATACAGTCATGGAGTCCATGTTTATAGCAAGCTCTGATGGAAAAAGTCTGTATGGCAAGACAGGTACCGGCAGAATTGATGATGTAAATATAAACGGCTGGTTCGTTGGATTCATTACATCTAATGATAATGATTACTTTTTCGCCACGAATATATCACTTTCTGAAAATGACAATCAGTTTTTATCAGCGGACGGACTTTCCGCATCGAAGATCTCTCTGTCAATACTGCGTGATCTTGGAATATATGCCTATGGATATCAGTCAGAATAAACTGGTATGTCACATTCCATCTTCTCTATATGATTTGACATATATTTGAAAGTACCATCTTCTTCCGGTTTTACTGTAAGTGTATTTCTAAATGCAATGTCCGATCCCTTGTCAGCCCACACCGCATCAACAATAAGCGAAACAGTTCCATCATCGTTGTAGGAATAGTCCACAACCTCTCCGAATGGTGGGTACTGTTTTCCAAGGATGACATGGTATCTGTACGAATCTTTTTCTGGATTGTAATCACATTTATCCCTCAGCTCCGTCACAGTGACAGGGAACATTGACAACATAACAGACTCATATTTGTCTGCATCTATCCATCCACCATCAGGTTTCAGATTTTCACCAGTGTACAGTCTGTATATATCATCAAACATACACGGCACAAGTATATCAGATGCATTTGACTCATCCCAATCGATAACAAGCATATTGTAATTCACATAACTAAGCCCATACACATATTTTCTTGTCAGTTCCCTGCATTCATCCGTCAACGGACTGACTCTGAAATACTCCTTCAGCCCACCATGAGCTATTATATTTGAATATGTATATATAAAGTAGCCTTTTTGTGTGAGTTTCATATCTTTTAAATCCCGTATGCCAGTCGCTATAAACTTCCAGTCATGATTCTCGAATTTTGCTGTGTTAAAAATCATCTGTATCCGGCTGTCATCATACACAAATGTCATCTCCGTCACGCTTGCATCCCTGTTTACCCTATATACGCAAATGTAATCACGCCCTCCACCATCTGTATATTTTCTATAAAATGACTGAAATAGCTGATAATTATACATATTGGTATCATCAGAAAAACACATCAGTCCACTGTTTCCTAAGATATCTACTGCACCATATATTAAATCACTATTATTCGAAATATCTTCATCCTCATACAACTTTCTTATAGCATCTGACTGTAATATTCCTATTATATCTACTTTAACATTCTCCATTTCGTCATCGGATAACAGACTATCATCAATAACATTTCCACTCTGATTTTTTGTGATGGTCTTTTCTGTATCTCCGTAGTACTCCTGCCACTCTTTATCAGAAAGTCTGTCTCTATACCAATATATCCCCTCTTTGTTCATCGTCAGAACATCATTTGACACATACTCAAATCCATCATTTTCTTTCTCCTTTATTGCAACCTTATGTGTAAATAATCTGCCACTCTCATCTTTCTCCGAAACAGCATTTACTATGAGGGTTATTGTTCCGTCAGCATTATACTCAGCATCCACTACCTCTGGAAATGGAACCAATGGTGTTACACTGTGATCAAACATCCCCCTCGTTCTGTACTGATACATTTGTCTGGACACATCATATACATTGACATGCTGAAGTACATCTGTAGACACAGGCAAATACTCCTGAAACACCTTCTCGTATAACTTCCCTTCTATCATATATGTAACCCCCCTCGTCCGAATAGGGACTAGACATACCATATTTCATTTTGTAAAGTGCTTCATAGATATCATAATAATTTATTTTGTTCATATCTGATTCATCCCAGTTTGTGGTAAATAAATTATTCGAATCATATCCAATCGTCTTGATATACTTTCTGTTAAGTACCCTTAACTTCTCATCCAGAGGCTCAACTCGTAATGCCGTATACGCAGAATCTCCGTCATATCCTCCCATCCTGTACCTCTCAAAAAATAGATATCCGTCTGTGTATTTCCATGTATAAGCCTTATAGTTTTCTTCATTTTTCTCAACAAAACAGTTATTCTCCCGCACATAGAATCGCCTGGTTATCATCACATTGTTACCGCCTGATTTAAAATCAAACCTTACAAAGGACTTATCATACATGACCTGCAGTATTGTACATCCCGCATCTCTGTTTTCAGCCACCTCTGATAAAAACATCTCCGCATTCTCTGCATTTGCCATATTGATCTGATTCTCCACATCCACAGCTATGTACCCCTTACTTCCCATCGATTCTATTACGGTCCTAGTCTGATTCAGTTTTTCTTCCTCGGTCTTGCATTTCATATCCTGACAAGATGAATATATATCATCCAAATCTGCAATAAACTGATTTTCATCAGATATACTAAAATCAATAACTGTCCGCTCTGCGTCTGCCACTGTATTTTTATTGGAACAACTGCATAACAATATGGCTACGCCAACCAAAAGTAGCATACAATATAACTTCTTGTATATATTACACACGTAGTATTTCAAGATAAAAAAATATAAGTTCATCATATCAAAACTCCTTTATAATAAATATTACATTTGTAGTATTTATTATAAAGGAGTTTATTGCTGTGTCAATACTAATTACTTATAACTTCGCCCTGCGATTAAGTAACTCCCGGCAACACAGAGGAATGCCATTGTGGTTATCTGCTATCCTGCGCCTGAACTGATTTATGACATAAGGTTTCTCAACACCAAGAGCGCCAAGCACCATAAGTTCTCCTGTGATCGCACCGCATGTCAAGCCACATTCATTGCAAAATCAATACATTTTGCTGCAAAGAATATATGGATAAAGAAAACATCACAAGAAATGCACTCGCCAGAGCTATTAACAATATGCTTTGTTTTAAAATGCAATCCCGGTGATATAATAAGATACAAAAATTGACATAATCAAAGCCTTCCCCATAAAATATAGAGAACAAAAGCCATGCACTATATTCTGCATGGTTTCTGTTCTCTATGTTTTTTTACTATATTCTCACTCTTAAAAATCAACCAGCATTTCTGCAATTTCCTCATCATCAAGATCAGGATTTTCTTCAATTAAATCCATGACTTTGATAACGAATGATTCTGAAACACCAAGGAAATCACTTGTAGCTGCAACTTTGTCTCTGGTTATCTTTCGAATCAGAAACACCTGTTTTTTCATCTCGCCAAGTTCTACATTTTCCCTGTCTCTCATCTGTAATGTCATGTATTCCCGCCTCCATTTTTCACTGTTTTTTACATTCTGAACTTCATTGTCCAACGATCGTGCAAGCTCACCTCTTGGAGCTTGACCGCCAATGTATTTCAGCAAGTTTTTCAGATCATCACTCACATCATCAGCTATTCCATTAGTGTTGAGAACAATAACTGTGGTATCATCCCCAAACTCCAATCCAGCGACTTCTCTGCATGTCCTTGTGAATGTGTAGATATGCCTTCCAAAACCAAACTCATCATAATCACAGATAAATATAATAAAACTCTTCTTAAGCTTATTGTATGAACTGCCTTTTTCGATAATGTTCAAATCAATCATCGCCTGATAATATCTGATTCTTTTGGGAAGATTTTTCTTGTTTGTAGCCTGCATTTCTATATTATATACTGTGTTCATATCATCTTCAACATATACATCCAGTCGAACTCCTTTTGAGCTGTACGTCTTCTCAATTACCTTTTCAACATCTGTGTATTCAATTTTTCTGATTTTGATTCCCAATATACATTCAAGCAGTGTCTTACACTGTTTCTCGTTCCTCATTACAGCGCCGAATATAAAGTTGTCCTTAATCGTGAGCTTATCAAACTCTTTTTCTTTTGTCTTTATTACTTTGTCCTCCATATGTAATATTTTGCCTCTCCAAGCACAATCACATATAGATATTTATTATTATATGAATAATTCTATAAAAATCAATCTAACAATAATAAAAATAAAACTTAGCCTATATAAAGAATGGGCATCTCTCCCCAATGCACTGCGCATTCATATCACTATACTCACATTGCCTATGCTCATACTGTAACGCCATACCATAATGGCTGTTCACATACTCTATTCCATTCTTGAATGCTATCATCGCATCCCGTTTGCAGCATCTCGGACCATTTATAGTTCCAAGCTCACCAATGGCCGCTGATGTATACTGCATGTGATCTCCCCATGTGCCATCAGCGGATAGTGGTCCAGTGCCGTCAATTATGGCAAGTGCCGCACCTATGGATGTTATAGCACCGCAAATTCCCCATAAGCCACACATCGCCCCCGGCATGCGCAACCCCTCGGACATGAGTTTATCCAGAGCAACATCAATGTCTATGTTTCCACCTGCATTTTTATATGCCGCCAGCAGACTTGCACCGTCAAGTATATGGTGCTCCGGGCCATGCATACTCACATAGTCTTTGGCAGCAATATTTCTAAATATAGTGACAGGATTTGTTCCCTGTTCCCGTTTTATATCCCTTATGATGTATTCAGCTTTTTCTCTTATTGTCATCATATATTTCACCTCAACTGAAAGTTCTCCATTAAAATATCTTATCTTTATTCCAATGGCGCGTCTCCTCCAATTTGTTTCTTCAACTTCAATATATTATTTTCGATTTCTTTTATCACTTTCTTAAATGTCTCATCATCACAGCCAGTCGGATCTTCCAGTCCCCAGTTGTCATCAAATGGTCTTCCGATAAACGGACATCCGACATTACATCCCATAGAAATCACAATATCCGGTTCAGGTATATCACTGATCAGCTTGCTATACTGTCCGTTTTCTTCCATATCTATCCCATATAATTCCTTCATGATCCGAACTGCATCCTGATTGATCTGTGGCTTCGTCTCCGTTCCCGCCGAATAGCTTTCAAATACATCGTATGCCAGATATTTCCCGAGAGCCTCGGCAATCTGACTCCTACAGGAATTGTGAACACAGATAAATGCAACCCTCTTTTTTCTCATAAAAGCTTCCTCCAACTCTACGTTCAACCTTCATTACTTTCTACCAGTTCATCGATAAGCTCTATAGCCTCGCGAATCATGCCATCGCAGTGCACTTTTTTGATTCCACCCTTTTGGGCATTTGCCTTTAAAAGATCGGCACAATCGGTCATGCCGTTGTGGTTATCTGCTATCCTGCGCCTGAACTGATTTATGACATAAGGATTCTCAACGCCAAGAGCGCCAAGCACCATAAGTTCTCCTGTGATCGCACCGCATGTCAAGCCAC
>ENA-OZMF01000271-OZMF01000271.1-human-gut-metagenome-genome-assembly--contig:-NODE-271-length-9720-cov-4.437351_pt1 | contig 9720 bp, 9 predicted proteins | sample MGYA00244190_ERZ653815 | MGnify/ENA primary metagenome ERZ653815 (study PRJEB26926, sample SAMN06164603) | human gut metagenome | biome: ENVO:00009003; feature: ENVO:2100002; material: ENVO:00002003...
TTCCTTACCTGCAATAGCCCCGGAACCGGTGGCGTTCATTGGCGGCGGCTGGCGTGTCCCATAGCTTTTCGTGACGACAAGGCTGTCCGTTTCCGACTGTTTTTCCACCGTTTTTTCACTGCTTCTCTCCGCAGTCTTTTCTGTGGGCTTCATCGCCGCCTTGACAGGTGGAAGCTCTTTCTCCTGCCTTTTCACGACTGCCGGAATCTCTTTCCTGCCCGTTTTCCCTTTCGCCTGTCCACGTCCTTTCTTCCGTTCCTCTTTCACCGGATCGAACCAGCCTGCCGCACCCCGCAGGGCTTTCGCCATGCGGCGGCGTGCCTTCCCGAAACATATCTCGCCAAGCTGCCCCCTGAACAGGAACTTGTCCATGAACAGATAGGCGAACAGCAGCCAGAACAGAACCGCTCCGGCTTCATAACATAATCGCATATCCATAGCTTAAAAGATTTTGTTGTAACTCTTCTGACAGTATGCCTTCACCTCATCCGAATGTTTCTCGAAATGTTCCCGCAATACATTGTCAATGTAATTGCCCACCGTCAACTGCCGTTTACCGGCAATGCCGACGATGACCGATATTTTCCGGTGCAGTTCCTTGTCTATATAGACACCCTGCCTGCCTTCGCATTTGTAAGGGGTGAGGAATCTCCTCATAAATTCGGCCTGTGCGGCTTTCAACGTTTTGGATGCGGCCTTTTCCGGCATCTCTTCCGCTTCAGATTCCGTCTTGCCTTTTCAGTCGTTTCCCTGTCCGTTTCCTCTTTGGGGGGAATGGACGGTGTTACCTTTTCCGGCGGGCTGCCCGCCATCAGGCTGCGCAGGTAGGCTTCATCCACCGGATTCTGTCCACTCGTTTTCTTTGCCATGACTATACAATTTTGATTATCCGCATGATTTCATCCATAAGCGCATCAAAGCCGCACTCCTTCGTAAAGCCCGCATCCGGTGCAAACAGGGTGCTCCGGTAAACCGGACCGCCCGTAGTGGAGAGGTCTTTGGTGAAGTTACTGCGCACGGGGACACGGGTTTGGAGACAGTCCAGTCCCAGGAGGGAGAAACCTTGCTGGTAAATGTCATATAAGACGGTACGTTCCCTCCGGTCCACCATATTCCAGAACATGCACAAGGCTTTCAGATTGGAGATGCCGGTCCTTATCAGGCGGTCATTGACAGTCGTGGCAAAGTTCAGCGTACTTTCCAGCACAAGGCGGTCTGCCTTTATCGGTACGAACAGATAATCGAGTACACTGATTGTGGCAATCACCCCGTCACTGCCCATTGTTCCGGGCAGGTCGAACAGCACCACATCATAATGCACGTCCGCCTTTTCCTCAAACGCCCTTCAGTCCGTCATGCAATCCGCCGGGGTACTGCCGATAACAGGGTAAGCCTTCTTCTTCAACCGCCCGGCCTGTTCCACCAGAAGATTCTGATAGACGGGTGTGGTCTTTACCACTTCCATATCCCGCTTTTTCTGTTTGATGATTGAATGCTGCGGATAGTCACAATCCACTATCGCCACATTCAGACCTTTCACATAATGCAGTCACGACGCCGCATAAATCGCAAAGGTTGATTTACCCACGCCGCCCTTCTGGGAGGCGAACGAAACGAATACGGTTTTCTTTCTCTTTTCCATTGTTACTGATTTAAATGAATTAATTGATTTATAGACAGCCGGATGAACAGCCGTCTGTCTTTGGGGCCATCTGTCCGGTTACTCATTCTGTTATCTGTTTGTCCGATTAGCTATATAGTAATTTAATTATGCGGCTACTTGGCTATCCGGCTATCTACTTATATAGCTACTCTATTACATGGCTATTTAATTATGTAGCTATTCAGCTATCTGTCTATTCGGCTATGTAGCTATATAGCTATGTACATATTCGGATAGCTATTCACATATCCGATTGCATAGCCATTTATCCGAATATCTGTTTATCCGTCTATACATTTATATATATGTATAGCTATATATCCGGATAAATGCCTGTCTGAATATCTGCCTGATTGCATATCTGTTTATCCGTTCAAATAGCTATCCGGCTACAAATAAACCTCAAAAAGAGCATCCATGAAGTACCCCCGGCTCCAAAGTCATTCATTGGCGGGTGTTGGCGTGATACGCCATGATGCACGGACAGAAAAAACTATCTACCTTTGTCGCAGGGAGAGCGCAGCCCGTTCTCGGTAAGAGAACGTAAGACAAATCCTTCAGACCTTTAATCCGGCACAGCCGGATTTTAATATGCGTCAGCATATAGCAAGGTGTACTTTCAGCGGTTGAAAATATTTCCAACCGCTGAAAGTCCCGCCCCGAAAGGTCTTTCGGAGGCAAAGGTTCTCCCAAGTCGAACCTTTTAAAATTTTCATGTATGAAAGATGAAACAAGAATCCGTAACGCCGCAGGGCGCAAGGTGCTGGCAGACCCGCGTACGCACCGCTATTACCTTTGTCTCAATGACAGTGAGAACGAGAAGTTTCTCACTATGTTCGAACAGTCCGGCATGAAGAACAAGGCCGAATTTATCTTCGCCCGTATCTTCGGATGAGAGTTCAAGGTGGTGAAGATTGATAAGGAAGCGCAGGAATATTATGCCCAGCTCACCGCTTTCTATCAGCAGTTCCGCCGTATCGGAAACAACTACAACCAATGTGTAAAGACCATCCATACCATTTACGGGGAGAAGAAATCGCTTGCCTTCCTTTATAAACTGGCCGAAGAAACCCGCAAACTGGAGGAACTCTGCAAACAGATTATCGAACTGACAAAGCGGTACGAAAAGGAGTATCTCACTAAAAAGGAATAACGTCATGGTGTCGAATATCACATCGGGCAGTTCATTCTATGGAGTGATTGCCTATAATAAGATAAAGGTGGATGACGGTACGGCAAAGGTATTGTGACATCCTAAAATAGCGGCGGATACTTCCGGCAATGTACCGATTGAACACTGTGTACAGGCTTTTGAACCTTACATCGCACTCAACTCGCACGTCCGGAAACCGGTTGTTCACATCTCATTGAATCCTTCCCCGAAAGACATTCTTTCAGAAGAGCAGATGACCGTACTGGCGCAGGAGTTCATGGAAAAGTTCGGTTACGGGAACCAGCCCTATATCGTATGGTTGCACGAAGACATAGACCGCAAACACATGCACATCGTTTCGGTACGTATCAACGGGCAGGGTGAAAAGATAGACCACAATCGGGAGGCTATCCGGGCACAGAACATCTGCCGTGAAATGGAAGTAAAGTACGGGCTTCATCCCACATTCGGAGAACACGGTGAGCGGGAGCTTTCGAGTCTACAAAAAGTGGATTATCCGAAAGGGGACGTGAAAGCACAGGTAAAGCATACCGCCCGAACCTTGCTGGAATGTTACAACTGTCACTCGCTTGCCGAATATGGCACTCTTCTGAACCTGTATAACGTAACCGTTTATGAAGTCAAGGGAAGTGTGGACGGGAAGGAATACCACGGTATTATGTACGGAGCTTTGGATGATAACGGACAGCAGGTGGGAACACCTTTCAAGTCCAGCAAGTTCGGTAAGGCATTCGGTTATGAAGCACTGCAAAAGAAGTTTGCCGCTTCTACAGAAAAGGTGAAAAGGAACAGCCTTGCCGAAAGGACAAGACAGGAAGTCATTAAAGCCATGCAGGACATCGGCACGAAAGAGGATTTCGCCCGCAGGCTGAAAGAGGCGGATATAGAGACGGTTTACCGTATCAATCCCGAAGGACGTCTGTACGGCATCACTTTCATAGACCATACCAGCCGGACAGTGCTTAACGGCTCGCGTCTGGGCAAGGCCTTTTCGGCCAATGTGTTCAACGAATTGTTCAACAATCCGGATGCGGACCGTACAAGGCTGATACCACCGCCGGAGTAGGATACACCCCGGCAGGAACAGGATACGGAAGAAAGACTGGAAAGGAAGGAATACCGGCAACAGGAAAATCAAGGCTATCAGAGTGAACCGTCCGGCAGTCTGATTGATACGTCCGCACTCGGTGCCATTGACATTTTCTCCGTACTCATGGAAGATGACCATACGCACGAGTACATCGATCCGGCCTTCCGCTTCGGACGCAGGAAAAAGAAGAAGCGCAGGCGCAAATTATAATATAATAAAGGTATAGAACAAAAAGTCGAATTTTAACAGTTACAATTATGCAGAATGAAGATGATTTAAGAGGTCTTGCCAAAGTCACGGACTTTATGCGGGCCATCAGTTTTCTATTTTTGGCGATACACATCTATTGGTTTTGTTACGGCTGGCTACACGAAATGGGCTGGACGCTTGATATTGTGGACAGGATACTGTCCAATTTCCAGCGTACCACCGGACTGTTCTCGTCCCTTCTTTACACCAAACTGTTTTGTGTCCTCTTCCTCGGTCTGTCCTGCATGGGCAACCAGGGGGTAAAGAAGCATGAAATCACATGAAGGAAAATAATTATTGCGGCCATAGCGGGTGCCATACTCTTTTTCCTGAACTGGTGGTTACTGTCCATTGACGCATCATCCGGTGTATGCGCCATACTTTATACCGCGACATTGGCCGGCGGTTTCTTCTGCCTGTTGGCATCCGGTTTATGGATTAGCCGTCTGTTGAAGAACAATTTGCTGGAGGACGTTTTCAATACCGAGAATGAATCGTTCATGCAGGAAACCCGCCTTATGGAAAACGAGTATTCCATTAATCTGCCGACCAAATTCTGGTACGGGAGAAAGGAATGGAAAGGCTGGATAAACGTGGTGAATCCTTTTCGGGCCAGTATGATTTTAGGTACACCGGGTAGCGGAAAATCGTATGCCGTGGTCAATAATTACATAAAGCAGGCAATAGAGAAGTCCTATGCTCTTTATATATACGACTTTAAATTTGATGACCTGTCGGTTATTGCCTATAACCACCTGATTAAGTACAGACACCGCTATAAGATACCGCCCAAGTTCTACGTGATAAATTTCGATAACCCACGCAAGAGCCATCGCTGTAACCCGCTGGCACCGGAACTGATGACGGATATTTCAGACGCTTACGAGTCGTCGTACACCATAATGCTTAACCTCAATAAGTCGTGGGTGCAGAAGCAGGGGGACTTCTTTGTGGAATCCCCGATTGTCCTGTTTACGGCGATAATATGGTTTTTGAAAATCTATGAAGGCGGCAGGTTCTGTACATTCCCCCATGCGATAGAACTACTAAACAAAAGGTACGAGGATGTATTCACCATTCTGACAAGCTATCCCGAACTTGAGAACTATCTGAGTCCGTTCATTGACGCATGGAAAGGCGGGGCGAGCGAGCAGCTCCAGGGCCAGATTGCAAGTGCTAAAATCCCGTTATCCAGACTGATAAGTCCGCAACTCTACTGGGTAATGTCCGGCAGTGACTTTACGCTGGATATTAATAATCCCAAAGAACCGAAAGTGTTATGTGTGGGCAACAATCCCGACAGAATTTCAATCTATGGGGCAGCATTGGGGCTTTATAATTCGAGAATCGTTAAACTGATAAACAAGAAGAGGCAACTCAAAAGTTGTGTGATTATTGACGAGTTACCCACGATTTTCTTTAAAGGTTTGGACAATCTGATTGCCACGGCACGAAGTAACAAAGTGGCGGTTGTGTTAGGTTTTCAGGACTTCAGCCAGTTGAAACGTGACTATGGTGACAAGGAGGCCGCCGTCATCATGTCAACTGTGGGCAATGTATTCAGCGGCCAGGTGGTGGGCGAAACGGCCAAAACATTGTCGGAAAGATTCGGGAAAATCCTGCAAAAGCGGGAGTCTGTGAGTATCAACCGTAACGACACTTCCACTTCCATCAGCACACAACTGGACAGCCTGATACCTGCCAGCAAAATCAGTACACTTTCACAAGGTATGTTTGTCGGTGCGGTAGCCGATAACTTCGGTGAGACAATCGAACAGAAGATTTTCCATGCGCAGATAGTAGTGGATAATGATGCGGTACAGAAAGAGACAGCCGCCTATCAACCCATTCCTGAAATCAGCAACTTTCTGGACGAGGACGGCAATGATACAATGGAGCAGCAGATACAGGCCAACTATCGGCAAATCAAGCAGGATATTGTCGAATTAGTAGAGAACGAATTGCTCCGCATAGAGAATGACCCGGAACTCAAACATCTGTTGGGCAGTGACGAAGGTGCGTAGGCATAGCCGTTCCTTAGAAAAGGATAACAGCATGGGCAGGCAGGTTCAAATATAGACATTTTGAAAATTCATTATGACAGTTCTTCATTTATTCGTAATTTTTATCGGAATGAACAATTAGCCATAACGTCATTTCCCGCCAAATCCTGCCATTCATTTCCACCATTCCCGGAACTGTAATAACCTATCAATTAAACCTCTACATTCGCACCGACGGGCTAAGGTTTACCCGATATTGATTAATTATTGTATCACTTAAACTATTAATTTTATGGCTAAGAAAAAACAAGAGCAACAAGAGCAGAGTCAGGACGAACATGTAATGGCAGTCCTTGACAAGAGAACGAACAAGACCGCAGTCATCTCCAAGATGAACGAACAGGACGGCAGCATCGAAGTCGTACCGCCGGACAAAAAGAACAGCAACAGTTTCCTCAAACTGGACCGTACCACACCTTTGGAACTGTTCTTCACGAATTTCAAGAACCAGTACCAAAATCCTACAAGCTTCAGTTTCTTCCTTGTACCACTTGCCGTTTTGGACAAGACACTGAATGCGGTCATCCAGATTCGGAAAGGGGAAGCCCCCGGACCGGACGGCAAGAAACTGGTAGAAAACAGCGAACTCAACGATGAGGGGCGTATCGCCAAACTGGCCCGGCGGTATAAGTTTGATGAGCACCAGCTGCCGTGGAAAGATCTGAACGCACTCGGCCTTGACAAGGAGACTCTGTTCAACAACCATTGCATGGGAGAACTTCTCAAAGGAAGAATCACTTCCACCGCACTGCCCATCAGCAAGGAGATAAACGGAGAAAAGAAAGATTTGGGCGAGGCCTGTTTCATGTGTGTGAAAGGTGCGGACGGCAAAGTGGAACTCAAGACACTCACCCGTCTGGACAAGCCCCAATATGACTTGCCGGTCTATAAAGGCGTATTCACGGATGAAGAGAAGGACAAACTGGCCGAAACGGGTACGTTGGGAGGAATCAAGGAAATGAAGGACACGCTTACCGGAAATGTATGCAAATGCTATGTCAGTTTCCACGAGTCCACCAACCGCATCATCACCATGCCCGTGGATGCCATCAAAATCCCGGACTACATTTATGGGAAGAGACTGGACGACAAGCAGAAGCAGATACTCGCTTCGGGTGGCGAAGTCCCCATCAATGACATACAGCGCAAGAACGACACCATGCTTTCCGGTGTGGCCTATGTTGATCCGACCATAAGGGACATCGCATTCAAACAGTCCGACAAGCAGCTGAAGGTCAGCGATACGATTTTAGGAGCCAAGATAACCCCCGAACAGAAAAAGATACTGGAGAATCACGGAATGGTATTCATTGAGAACATGCGCAATCCCAAGACCAGACAGCTGTTCTCGGATGATGTGCGTTTCAGCAACAAGAGCAACAACCTGCTCATAGGACGCAATGCCCGTGAATACAAGCCGGCGGTTGAAAACCCCAAAAACGACAGGAAACAAGAAACAAAGCAGACGGCCCGCCATGTCGTATCTCCCAGACCGCAGGCCAGAAAGAACAGCCTCTCGTTCTCGTAATCCGGCAGCAGGCGGAACGTTTACCGAATCCATATACCCGGTTTCCTCTCAGGTTACCGGGTATGTCACAAATTATTTCCCCATTCAAAATCCAATGACAACAGATGATGATTACACAACATGACAACAACGGAGAACTGTCCTGCTTCAAGTCAGCTCTCCTTTTTTATTTGAGAGAAAGCCATCCGCACATGGCCGGTGACAAGGCATTCATCCGGGAGCGTGCGGACAGTGCCGCAGAGGCTTACGAACATGCCATACGTGACGGCCTATCCGTCAGGCAGGCTTTGGAACTGGCTGACGCCGTTCTCTATCAGGACTTACACTTTTCCCGGTTCGATACGGTTTTCGAGGCCGTATCGGAGTGGTTTCCCGAAGTACGGCCCGAAAGACGGACGGATTTCTGCCTGAAGGTATTGTCACCCGCAGAGGCGGTATTCGGCAAATATTCCATAGACGACAGGTTTGAATCATCTCCGGCCTGTCATACACTTACCGTTGAACTTACAGGTTTCATACAATCTTATATAGAACAATATGGCGTATAACAGACGACAACATCTGGCGGACAACATAGCCGCACTTGAACTGATATTCATGCGTCCGGAGTTCTGTCTTACGGAACAGGGACGCAAGGTCTTGAACGGTTATTCGGGTTTCGGAGGACTGAAGTGCATCCTTAATCCGGCGGAGAAAGATACGGACATAGAAAAATGAAGGTCGGACAAAGAACTGTTTCCCCAGGTCCGGCTGCTGCATGAACTTCTGCGTGAGTATTCCAAAGACGAGAAAGAATACAAGTCATACGTCCAAAGTCTTAAGAATTCCGTCCTTACAGCCTTTTACACACCTGAACCGGTGGTAACGGCCATGCAGGAAGCCCTGCTGATACCGGAAATCCGCCCGGAACGTTTTCTTGACCCTTCCGCCGGAACGGGCATGTTCATCAGCACTCTGAAGGATGTCCCCGAAATCCATTGCTTCGAGAAGGACAGGCTGACGGGAAGGATACTCTCATCCCTCTATCCGGAAAGCAAGGTGAACATAGAGGGTTTCCAGTCCATACAGCCTTATTATAACGGCTACTTCGATGTTGTTTCTTCCAATATCCCGTTTGGGAATACCAGGATTTATGACAGGGACTTTGACCGGAGTGACGACCCGGTGCGCAAATCCTCACTCGCTGCCGTACACAACTATTTCTTTCTCAAAGGCATGGATACGCTGCGTGAAGGCGGGATACTGGCCTATATCACGACTTCGGGCGTCATGGACTCGCCACAGAACCGTCCCGTCAGGGAGTGGCTGGTAAACCATGCCAATCTCGTTTCTACTATCCGTCTGCCGGATAATCTGTTTACCGATGCGGGTACGGAAGTGGGCAGCGACCTGATCGTATTGCAGAAAAATACCCGAAAATCGGAACTGACCGAAAAGGAGCGGAACTTTATCGAGACCCGCATCATATCCGACAGTATCCATATAAACAACAGCTATGCCGGTCTGGACCACATCGTCTATACTTCCGTATCCATGGGTAAGAACATGTACGGACAACCGGCCATGAATTTTACCCATGAAGGGGGGATCGGAGCCATTGCCGAACATCTCAGGCAGTTATTGGCGCAAGATGTGGGGAACCATCTTGACCGGAAACTTTATGAAGAAAACCTGTCCCGCTCAAACAATTCCACCATCCTCAAAACGGAATTTGAGACACTATTGGAAACAGCAGGAGAGACAGAACGGCAGGAGGTACAGGAAGAAAGCCCCGCACAGCCCTATGAACCCATGCTCAACCTGTTTGCCGCCTATGCGGATGAAGAGCAAGCGGAGGTGCAAGTAGTGGAAAGCAGACCTTCGCCAAGCCGGGCACCGTCAGCATCCCGCAAAAAGAAAGGGAATGAACCGGAAATGTTCAATCTCTTCTCCCAGGAGAACATGTATGATGAA
>ENA-OZMF01000290-OZMF01000290.1-human-gut-metagenome-genome-assembly--contig:-NODE-290-length-9526-cov-4.085102_pt1 | contig 9526 bp, 8 predicted proteins | sample MGYA00244190_ERZ653815 | MGnify/ENA primary metagenome ERZ653815 (study PRJEB26926, sample SAMN06164603) | human gut metagenome | biome: ENVO:00009003; feature: ENVO:2100002; material: ENVO:00002003...
TGTACACAGAGGTTATCCAGAACTCCGTTATCGGACTGATTCGCGAAGGCCGCGTGAAGTTTGGCAGCGCCTGCTCACTGACCGTAACCAACGACTGTCTGAACGGTATATACGAGGATATGGACTTCTTCCGCGACAAGCTGGTTCTCCGCCCGTCGGAAATATCCAACAGTCCCGAAGTGGTGCGCCGTTTAGGTATTATCTCCATCAACACGGCCATCGAAGCCGACCTCTACGGAAACGTAAACTCCACCCATATCGGCGGTACGAAGATGATGAACGGTATCGGCGGTTCGGGCGACTTTACGCGCAACGCCTACATCTCCATCTTCACCTGCCCGTCCGTAGCCAAAGAAGGCAAAATCAGCGCCATCGTACCGATGGTATCCCATGTGGACCACAGCGAGCATGATGTCAACATCATCGTTACCGAACAAGGTGTTGCCGACCTGCGCGGCAAGAGCCCGAAAGAACGTGCACAGGCAATCATCGAGAACTGTGTTCATCCGGACTACAAGAATATCCTGTGGGATTATCTGAAACTGACCGACGGCAAGGCGCAGACTCCTCACTCCATGCGTGCCGCTCTGGCTATGCACGCCGAACTGGCAAAAAGCGGGGATATGAAGAATGTGGACTGGGCACAGTATAAATAAAGACAGTTCCTTCCGTTAAAAAAACCTTTCAGGCACGGGATTACGCGGATTGCACGGATGAAAAGTGCAGCATGGATTAAACTGAAAAAATCCGTGCAACCTGCGTAATTCCGTGCCTGAAAAATAAAATTCACACCAACCGGCCATTCATCGGATAAGCATGTCACAGACTGCATCCTGGAATTTACGCACCTCCCTGCCGGAAAGCACATTCTGATTCATAATGGCAAAAGCAATGTGGTGTCCGTTATTCGCCTTCAAATAACCAGCCAGGCAGTTTATAGCCGTAAAAGAACCGGTTTTGGCATGCACATTCTTATAAGAAGGCGTCCCTTTCCTCATACGGTTCTTCAGTGTTCCGTCCACTCCGCCGATAGGCAACGCCTTATACAGTTTCTGAAACACATCCGTGCGTGAATAAGCGAATTTCAAGAAAGCGACTAAAAGTTCAGAGGAGATGTAGTTATAGTTGGAAAGCCCGCAACCGTCTGCCAGATTATAGCGGTCGGGGAGATAACCCAGCTTTCCGATTAACTGACGGACAGCCGAAAGCCCGTCCGCAGCCGAAACATGCCTGCCGCCCGTAAACTGTGTACCTAAACGGCATAACAGAGCTTCTGCATTCAGATTATCGCTCTCCTTCATTATCCGGTTGACTACCGCCTGTACAGAAGTGCTATAAGATGCCATTCGCACTGAAACGCTGTCTTTTTGAAACTCGCGGAAAGAATAATCCGACAGACAATGAATGCCTTTTGCCCGTAAACGCTCCAAGAAGGTGTGCATAAAGAAATCCTGCGAAGAGTAGATATTCACCGTACCGGTACGCCTCCCGTCCACATTACCCGATACCGCCAGTTCATTGCCGTTCTCCAGCCAGTTGCGGGATACGCGGAAACGTCCGGCAGAGGGAGTACGGGTTTTCGTTGTATTGGCCAGCGTGTAATAAGACGAAGCGGGCGTACATTCCAAACGTGCCGTATCACCTTGTGCACCGGGAAAAGCGGTCACCGTAACCACTCCTTTATCGAGCATCAGCGGCGACAGGTACGGCTGAAAAGAATGGGGCGTATCGTCCCACAGCCAGCCGCTTCCCCAATACAGGGAGTCTTTCATGGAAACATCGCCATATATCCTGCCTTGAACCACAGAGAAAGGCAGCCGCGCCACCCTGCCGACCAAAGAATCCAGCGCCTCGTCGTCAAACTCAGGGTCGAAGCCGCCGACAACGTATATATCCCCTTTCAGCGTATCACGCTCAATCACTCCCTTATACCAGACTTCCGTACGGAAAGGCTCGTCCGCCTCAGGACGCGCAAGCGCCGTAATCGTAGTCAGCAGCTTCATCGTAGAGGCCGGACGGGAAAGTTTATCCGCCTGATAATCATACAGAACCTTATTGGCGGTCAAGTCGTATGCTGAAACAGATACATTAGAGCCTGCAGGCAATTGATACTTTATCAATGTATCCAGTTGCGAAGACAAAGAGTTTGTTTCAGGTGATATTCCCTGTGCAGGCAATACACAGGGAATCAACGTCAAAATCAATACAATCGGGAATAAGCAATATTTTCTCATCTTCTTACAAGCTATCATTCAGTTTCTCTGTTATCCGGCTGTTTCCGGCAACCGGCTTCTCAAACCGTCCTTTACATTGATTGCAAACATACTCCCAATGGTTAGTTCCCGGAGCGGTAGCAGCCAACAAAGAAACGATAATCGCTGCAACAGCCCTCATCCGATGTCCTTTCCTAAGCATAAATTTAATATCAGAAGAACCGCAGAAAGGACAGTATTTCAATTGTTCAGGAATCATCTGGTTTTGCTCCAACAAGCTGATTGCCGCCTCATAGTCTCTTTCATCAACCAATATGTCCACTCCTGTCAGATTATCTACTTGTAATCCGGCTAACAGTGTGGACATATTCTCATTCCTCAGCATGGAATCAATACCTTCATTCCGTAACGCTCCCTGAACAATGTGGGCTTGAGTTGCAGAATCGCAAGTCATCAGCTTCACGATTTTCATAACACCCCGTATTTTGTCTATCAAAGCGCTTCCTTAAAGATTTCGCCTACCGTAGGATGCGGGAATACCATCTTTTTCCATTCCGAGGCCGTCAGTTTGAGTTCGACAGCCATACCGGCCAGCGTGATAATCTCCGAAGCCGGATTGCCCAGCACATGTGCTCCCAAAACGGTATCATCTTCCGCCAGCAACAACTTGCACATACCGTTAACGCCCTCATTCTCCGCGACAAAGCGACCGGAATAAGCCATAGGCAGCTTGACGGCACGATAAGGAATACCCTTTCTTTGCAAGGCCTCTTCCGTATCTCCCACGCCCGCAATCTCAGGATTGGTATATACTACACCGGGAATAGCCCTGTAACTCATACAGTCTTTCTTCCCCAGCACGGCATGTACCGCCACTTCCGCCTCGCGCACAGCGGTATGGGCCAGCAAAGAAAATCCGGTTAAATCCCCGCAGGCATATACCCCCGGAACGGAAGTCTGCATCTGTCCGTCCACCTGTATATTTCCGCGCGCCGTTTTATCTAAATTCAGGTTCTCCAATCCGAAGCCTTTCGTTACGGGACGGCGGCCGACGCTCATCAATAATCTTTCCGCAATTACACAACCTGCACCTTCGGCATTTTCATAATTTACCTGTATCTGCTGCGTGTCTCCATTTCCGGACGCAACTTCGGACAGTGCCACCACCTTTGTGTCCAGCATGAATTTAATGCCGCGCTTGGCATACTCCGCACGAAGTATGGCCGACAGCTCCTTGTCCATTCCACCCAATATCTCGTCCAGCATCTCGATGACAGTGACCTCTACTCCCAGACTGTTGAAGAATGAGGCAAACTCCATACCGATTACCCCACCGCCGATAATGGCCAGCGACTTTGGAAGCTCCTTATTGTCCAACGCATCGCGATGCGTCCAGTAAGGCACCGTATCCACTCCGGGAATGGGCGGAATAAATGTTTCCGAACCTGTGCAGAGCAATAGATTATCGCATTCATAAGTTTCGTCACCGCACAGAACATGATTCTTATCTATGACGGAAGCCTCGCCGGTCACGATGGTTACATTGCCGGCAGTCAGTTTTCCTTTGACACCCAACACCAGTTTCCGCACAACCTTCTGCTTGCGTGCTATAATCTTGGACAAATCAAACGAAACTTCCGACACGCTGACCGCGTATTTGGATGCGTGGCATGCATTGTCATACGTTTTTGCAGAGTACAATAAAGTCTTGGTAGGAATACACCCTTCGTTCAGACACACTCCGCCAAGATTCCGCTTTTCAAAAAGCACAACACTCAAACCGGCCTTTCCGGCTGTTTCCGCAGCCGTATATCCCGCAGGACCGCCGCCGATAATGGCAACTTGATATTTCATAGTTCTTACATTTATGGATTTCTGCATGCAAGATACGACAAGAAATTCAGAAAAAAAAGCGTAACGCCTTACATAATTATCATCTTATTGCGACATACGCTGCTCAAGCAGGCGGATAAACTCTTCCTCTTTGACGGGAAGAAGCGCTGCACACTTACCCTCGCCATACCTCACCAGGACATAGCGCATAACGGCAAATCCGCCTATCTGCATGGAGGAAGCGCGCTCTACCGACGTAATATCCTTCAGCAGGATTTCCTTCCCCCGTGAAAACCGGCCGAAAAACAGCAACAGTTTATTGTCGGCAGTAACGGTATAGGTAGTATGAATCAACTTCTCGATACTGACAACCAGCAGAAGCATAAAAAGGACAGCGATGAGAATTTGCTTTTCCCAAAGGCCGTAAACGGCTATTGCACCTGCCAAAGCAACAAACAAATACTGTCCGGCAGCGATACGCGCATGAAAAATTCGATTCATTTTATCCGGTTTTTGCCGCTAAGGTAGGTATTTTTACGAATTAATGCCCATAAGGGAGACAAGGAACGTACTTATTTTGTAGTTTTGCGGTGTTAAATACACGAAACTATGGTAAGAAAGTTCGATTTCCTCGTTATCGGCTCCGGAATTGCCGGTATGAGTTTTGCGCTGAAAGTGGCGCATAAAGGAACAGTAGCCCTCATCTGCAAGGCCGGCCTGGAAGAGGCAAACACTTATTTCGCACAAGGCGGGATAGCCTCCGTCACCAACCTGGCGGTAGACAATTTCGACAAGCATATCGAAGACACCATGATTGCCGGAGACTGGATAAGCGACCGTGCAGCCGTAGAAAAGGTAGTGCGCAATGCTCCCGGACAAATCAGTGAACTCATTAAATGGGGAGTGAATTTCGACAAAAAAGATAACGGAGAATTCGACCTGCACAAAGAAGGCGGACACTCGGAATTCCGCATCCTGCACCACAAGGACAATACGGGTGCGGAGATACAGGAAAGCCTGATTGAAGCCGTGAAGCAGCACCCCAACATCACCGTATTTACCAATTTCTTTGCGGTGGAAATCATTACGCAGCACCACTTGGGCATTATCGTCACCCGCTATACTCCGGGCATCAAATGCTATGGCGCCTATGTGCTGAACGAAAATACCGGAGAGGTAGATACGTTCCTCTCCAAAGTAACCATCATGGCTACGGGCGGTTGCGAAGCTGTATACCGTAACACCACCAACCCGCTGGTGGCCACGGGCGACGGCATCGCCATGGTCTACCGTGCCAAAGGCGCCGTAAAGGACATGGAGTTTATCCAGTTCCACCCCACCGCCCTCTATCATCCGGGCGACCGCCCCTGCTTCCTGATAACGGAAGCCATGCGCGGCTACGGCGGCGTGCTCCGTACCATGGACGGCAAGGAATTCATGCAGAAGTACGACCCGCGTCTTTCACTCGCCCCGCGCGACATCGTGGCACGTGCCATCGACAACGAGATGAAGCAGCGCGGCGACGAGCATGTGTACCTAGATGTCACCCACAAAGACCCCGAAGAAACCAAGAAACACTTCCCGAATATCTATAAGAAATGCCTCAGCATAGGCATCGACATTACGAAAGACTACATTCCGGTAGCCCCTGCGGCACACTATCTCTGCGGCGGTATCAAGGTAGACCTGGACGGACAGTCCAGCATCCGCCGCCTGTATGCCATCGGCGAATGTTCGTGCACCGGTCTTCACGGCGGCAACCGACTGGCTTCCAACTCGTTGATTGAAGCGGTAGTTTATGCCGATGCAGCCGCCAAGCATGCGTTGAGCGTATTGGAACGTTATGATTTCAACGAAGACATCCCCGAATGGAACGACGAGGGCACCATCTCCAACGAAGAGCGTGTGCTCATTACGCAAAGCATGAAGGAAGTGAACCAGATTATGGAATCCTATGTAGGCATTGTCCGCAGCAACACCCGCCTGACCCGCGCATGGAACCGTCTGGATATTCTTTACGAGGAGACGGAAAAACTGTTCAAGAGCAGCAAGGCCACCCGCGAGCTTTGCGAACTGCGCAACATGATTAACGTAGGATACCTGATTACCCGCCAGGCCATGGAGCGCAAGGAAAGCCGCGGACTGCACTATACGATAGACTATCCGCATCCGCAGAAATAACATTATAAATAAAAAGCGGCCGAAAACCGGTTGCCGAATGAACCGGAATAAAGTTGCAGAGAGGATATGAAAAAGGCGCGGATTATACGAAATGGACAAAATATGCCGTATGCTTTCGTATAATCCGCGCCTGAATCCGGTATTCGGGCAGATGTACCGGTTATCAATAGTTTTCCTTCTTCACCTCGAAGTAAGCCTGCGGATGCAAACAAGCCGGACATACCTGAGGAGCTTCCTTGCCTGTGTAGATGAAACCACAGTTACGGCACTGCCATACCACTTCGCCTTCCTTGGCGAAAACAGAAGCGGTTTCGATGTTTTGGATAAAAGCACGGTAGCGTTCTTCATGTCCTTTTTCAGCAATGGAAATATTACGGTACATGGCGGCTATTTCGGGGAAGCCTTCCTGCTCGGCAACATCGGCAAAGTGAGGATAGTCCAACGACCACTCTTCATGCTCGCCTGCAGCGGCAGCCTGTAAATTCTCCAATGTAGTGCCGATAACTCCTGCGGGATAAGATGCGGTGATTTCTACCATACCGCCTTCTAAAAACTTAAACATACGCTTTGCATGTTCTTTCTCCTGATCGGCCGTTTCGGTAAAGATAGCGGAGATTTGCTCGTAACCCTCTTTCTTTGCCACGCTTGCAAAATAAGTGTAGCGCATTCTTGCCTGTGACTCGCCGGCGAATGAAGTCAGCAGGTTCTTTTCTGTCTGAGTTCCTTTGATACTCTTGCTCATAATTCTTTTTTATTAGTTAATATAATTACGTATAGATTGTTCGTATTTGCTTTATTTACAGTACAAAAATACAAATTTAGTTTTAATAATCCCCATTTTGCCTCATCGGATTTATCTATCACTCAACAGACAGTATCTATTTCGTTTCATAAATCCGACGAGGCTGTTTTTTAATGTCCAACCCATAACAAGTAATCCGATAGTAATAACAAAAAACGGCATATTTATGTTCGGGCATCCGTAAAACAATCATCTGCCATACCCGAAACAGGTTATCGGCAAAAAGAGCGGAATACGCGGCACCTGCTTAAACATCATTCTTCCGAAGGCTCTTTCTAAGACCGTTTTCCGGTTTATAAGGAATATAGCGGACTACGTAACGGATAAAAAGAGAAGAACAGACCGGAAAGGAACTCAAAAGAAGCTGAAAAAATACTTTTTGGAGAAAATTTAAACAGGCTCTTATAGTCATTTGCATTATTTTACCTAATTTTGCAATCTCTTTTCAAAAAAGAGGGTGCACCGGCAAATCGGATGGACACACCCTCACTGGTAAAAATAAAGTTTCTAAAATACAATGAAAGCGTTCGAATTCAAGCCAAAGCTATACACGGCTTTAAAAAATTACTCGAAAGAACTCTTCATGGCAGACCTGATGGCCGGTATCATTGTGGGTATCGTTGCCTTGCCGCTTGCCATTGCGTTCGGTATTGCATCAGGCGTATCGCCCGAAAAAGGTATTATCACGGCAATCATCGCCGGTTTTATCATCTCCCTGTTAGGAGGAAGTAAAGTTCAGATCGGCGGCCCTACCGGTGCGTTCATCGTCATTATCTACGGCATTATCCAGCAATACGGAGAGGCCGGGCTGATTGTCGCCACGCTGATGGCGGGTGTCATCCTCATTCTTCTGGGAGTATTCAAGCTGGGGGCAGTCATTAAGTTTATCCCCTATCCTATTATCGTAGGCTTTACAAGCGGTATCGCCGTTACTATCTTCACCACCCAGATTGCCGATGTATTCGGATTGAATTTCGGCGGAGAGAAAGTTCCAGGAGACTTCATCGGGAAATGGCTGGTTTATTGCCGTCATTTCGATACCGTCAACTGGTGGAATACGGCTGTCAGCATCGCCAGCATCGTTATCATTGCCATCACTCCGAAGTTCTCGAAGAAGATTCCCGGCTCGCTCATCGCCATTATCGTAGTGACCGTAGCCGTGTACCTGATGAAGATGTATGGCGGCATCGACTGCATCGACACTATCGGCGACCGTTTCAGCATCAAAGCCGAACTGCCCGATGCCGTGATGCCCGCGCTGGACTGGGAAGCGATTAAGAATCTGTTTCCCGTTGCCATCACGATTGCCGTACTGGGAGCGATAGAGTCCTTGCTGTCCGCCACCGTAGCCGACGGTGTTATCGGCGACAAGCACGACTCCAATACCGAACTGATAGCCCAGGGCGTTGCCAATATGGCTACTCCCCTTTTCGGCGGTATCCCCGCTACGGGCGCCATTGCCCGCACAATGGCGAATATCAACAACGGCGGCAAATCGCCCGTGGCCGGTATAGTACATGCGGTGGTGCTGCTCCTGATTCTTCTGCTGCTGATGCCGCTGGCGCAATACATTCCGATGGGCTGCCTGGCAGGCGTACTGGTGGTTGTGTCCTATAATATGAGCGGCTGGCGCGTGTTCAAGGCATTGTTGAAGAACCCGAAATCGGACGTTACCGTGTTACTGATAACCTTCTTCCTGACGGTTATCTTCGACCTTACAGTTGCCATCGAAGTGGGTCTGGTCATCGCCTGCGTGCTCTTCATGCGCCGTGTAATGGAGACGACCGAAATTTCGGTTATCAAGGATGAAATAGACCCGAACGCCGAAACGGACATCACAACGAACGAAGAGCATCTTATCATCCCGAAAGGCGTAGAGGTGTACGAAATCAACGGCCCTTACTTCTTCGGCATCGCAACGAAGTTCGAGGAAGTGATGGCACAGCTCGGCGACCGCCCCAAAGTACGCATCATCCGTATGCGCAAGGTTCCTTTCATCGACTCCACGGGTATCCATAACCTGGAAAGCCTTTGCAAAATGTCGCAGAAGGAAAAGATAACCGTCGTGCTCTCCGGCGTAAACACAAAGGTGCATCAGGTATTGGAAAAGGCGGATTTCTACACGCTTTTAGGCAAAGAGAATATCTGCCCCAACATCAACGTGGCACTGGAACGGGCACACAAACTGGTTGAATGACCCGGCAATTGCAAACCGCCTCTCTTTAATAACAGGAAAAGAAAACCGTATCGTCATGGCAAAAAGAAAAAGCAGCAAGAAGCAATCTCAAGGAGTGATTTACCTGATAGTGCTGGCATGTCTGGCACTCATCTGCCGTGAACCGATAGCCCGTGCGCTGCAAGACAAGCTTCCTGTAATTAAAGAGAGGATAACGCAAAAAGCAACACCCGCCATCACCGGAAGCCCCCTGCTTCCCGCCCCCCTGAAACTGTCTCTTATACACATCTCCGAGCCCACGAGACCGTACTAGATCTCGTA
>ENA-OZMF01000310-OZMF01000310.1-human-gut-metagenome-genome-assembly--contig:-NODE-310-length-8973-cov-4.856806_pt1 | contig 8973 bp, 7 predicted proteins | sample MGYA00244190_ERZ653815 | MGnify/ENA primary metagenome ERZ653815 (study PRJEB26926, sample SAMN06164603) | human gut metagenome | biome: ENVO:00009003; feature: ENVO:2100002; material: ENVO:00002003...
CTTGTGAAGTGTTTTTTCTTTCTTTGCTTTTAGGATACTATATCGTATCATACCCATATCACATCATATACCTGGTAAGCATCTCCTCTTATGTCTTTCTGTTCTTATCTCTGAAAGTTACTCTACTGTGCGCGTGACGGTAAATATAGAGGTTAATCCCCGTACGCCAATAGAGTAAGTCGAAAACTCAGATGAATGGCGTGTGTTTTGTTCCGCTATATGTCAGCGTTAAACGGTGCATTGCTCTTGTTACCGCCACATATAACATACTCCGGTCGATCTCAGAATGATAATTTTTATCATCTACTTGTGGGATAATCACCTCATCAAATTCCAACCCCTTTGCCATGTGTGCAGAGGTGATAACGATACCTTGTACAAAAGCCGAACTTTGATTTGATAGGAAATGAATATCGGGAATTTGTAGTTTCTCTGCCATTTCACAAGCTTGCGATTCGGTTTTGCAGACAATTCCAAGTGATTTGTAAGCGGATGCCTGATGAGTAACTATTAAATTTTCAATGGCAGACAGCTCTTCTTTCTCATTATCGAATTGTAATACTTGCGGTTTCTTTCCATGCCGTGCGACAGGTTCAAGTTCGGTATTTGTCCGTATTTGCTGTGCAAACTCTGTGATTTCACAAGTAGAACGGTAGCTTTTGCATAGTTTCATTATCTCGCCCATAATAAGGGCTTTCTGAATCATATCCGCAGTAGATGAGCCATAAGGATTGACCGACTGACTGGTATCTCCCAACACCGTTTTCCGACAAGGGAATAGCTTTTGCATCACCTTGTACTGGATTGGAGAATAATCTTGCATTTCATCTACCAGCAAATGCTTGACATAGTTCTTTGTACCACCTTCCAAAGCGATATGCAGGTACGCCAGTGGTGCTATGTCGGCATATTCAAGTATGCGGTTCTTCCGCATTTTAAAGAGTTCCGGCTTACCCATCCATGCGAAGAAATCTTTATAGACTTGCAGGTCATTGTTTCCGGCAAACATTCGTTTGATTTCTTTTTTAAGGAAATTCCGCTCGGCAGTCGTCACAGTAAAAGCATACTGTACTTTCATCATGTCGAGAATATAATCCGTCATTGCCTCGAACCGTTGGCGCATGGGGTAGCGGTTGAAACGATGGAATTGCTCTTCGATAAATTCAGACGGGACGGTGATATGTTTGGTTAGCTTCACATCCTTTGCTCTAAAGTAGTGGTTTTCGATGTACAAAATAAAGCGATCCAGACTGGCGATGAAATCGAAAGATGATTTATATTCGATTCGCTCGATAAAGTCCGGTGTTGGTTTTGTCAGTAATTCATTCACTTGCTCAAAAAAGCTAAAGTATTTGTATTTGTGATTCAGTACTTCGGAAAGTATCTGTTCCATGCTGGTTTCGGGTACGGTTTCTTCGCCCAGTTCGGGTAGCACGTTGGAGATGTAATCGGCAAACACCTTATTGGGAGAAATAATCAAGATGTCGTTTGAAGAAAGACTACCCTGAAAAGCATATAGCAAGTAGGCGATGCGGTGCAGGGCAATAGAAGTTTTACCCGAACCTGCCACCCCCTGAATGATGAGCGTTCGGGCTTCCTCATTACGGATAATCCGGTTTTGCTCCCGCTGAATGGTGGCAACAATGTTCTTCATTTTATCATCCGCATTAGCACTCAGTTCCTTTTGCAGAATATCATCGTGAACGGTCAGCGCACTTTCGATCATGAATTCCATCTTTCCAGCTCGGATTCGGTATTGGCGTTTCAACGAAATATCCCCTTTTATCTCTCCCGATGGGGATTGATAAGATGCTTCGCCCAATTCGTAATCATAGAACATACTCGAAATAGGCGCCCGCCAATCATAAATCACGGTTGTCCGGCTTTCAGTATCGTGAAAGGTATGGATACCGATATAAACAGGGATTACCGGACGGTTCTCGCTCTTTTCTTGAAAGTCGATCCGGCCGAAGTAGGGAATATCCACTATTTGGGCAAGCCGTCGGCGTTTGTCAATTACACTTTCGCCTATGGCAAAATGATTCAGGAGGCTTTCACGCATGGAGCGTATCTCATGTGGATCAATATCTTTATTATTCCAAAGGTAGTCTTTGTACTCCGCCAATGTATCTGCATGGTTTTTTACTGACATATCAGTATGGCTGATTATCTGTTTCAGCCGAGTGATTATTTGCTGCAAATAGCTTCTTTCTTGCTTCTCTGTTTGATTGAATACCATAGTAATTTATTGCTAAAGGATGAAAATAGAGTCACGAACGGTGCACAAAATTACTGCAATTGGGTAGGATAGGAAATGGCTATTTATAGCTATATATCCATAAGTTTTGTATCTTTGTACACTTAAAATGAACGATATGGATATTCTTGAACTCGCCCTGCATAATCAGCAAACCGCTTGGAAGGTACTGGAACATACCGGTATTATCCGGGCATGGGAACGTATTGGGGCAACCGTTCATCTGGTAGGCTCACTCAAATCCGGTCTGCTGGCAAAGAGTAGGGATATAGACCTGCATATCTATACCGATACATTGGATATTGCAGCCAGCTTTTCTGTGATGCAGGAACTTGCCGAACGGCTTTCTTTAAAGGAAATCCACTATAATAATCTGATTCAGACAGAAGAAGAGTGTATCGAATGGCATGTTCTCTACGAGGATGAAGACAGGAACACATGGAAGTTCGACATGATTCATATTCGTAAAGGCTCAAAATACGATGGTGTGGTTGAAAGAGCAACTGCTGCCATTATGAACCGACTTACCCCTGAAATCAAGCAAACTATCCTTCAAATAAAATTCGATGTGCCGGACAGTGTGCAGATTCCCGGCATAGAAATTTACCATGCTGTTTTCGTGGGTGGGGTTCGCAGTTACGAAGAACTGGAACAATGGAGAGAAACCAATCCGCTGACAAATAGCTTAGATTGGTTGCCGTAATAGAAATATGTTTAAAGTAGCCCTGCAATAACTATAAATGACTAACCTTGCACATATCGTATGTAGTAATATTGAAAATGAAGAAGATTAGAATAACAGCTATAAGAAAGGTGCAACATCGCGATTTGTCGGCTATGTACGAAAATCCTATTGAACACACTTGTGATATTGAAGAAGGTACAACTTTTATTTCAGTCGATGGGCAGAAACCGGAAGAACTGTGTGAAAGCGCATGGGGCTCAATGCGCTATTTTGTTACGGAATTAGCCAATGGAGGTGGTAACTTTTATGATGGGTGGATGAAAAATCCGCACTCGGCAATGATTTCGTGTAACGATGGTTTTCGTCCTGTTAGTTTTTATATTGAAGTGATTGAATAATGATGTGCATTAGGATAAAATGCCAGTATTCAACTAATAGAGAATACCAGAACTTTCCGCCCGGTTGATAGCTTCGATCACATTATCGGCATTCAATTTTGCCAATATATTCTTGCGGTGATTGTTTACCGTGTAAATGCTAAGGTTCAGTTTATAAGCAATCTCCTTGCTCAAAAATCCCTGTCGGATTAATAAAAGTATTTCCTTTTCCCGCTTGGTTAATTGTTGGTTTGCCGGAACAACTGCCGATGGAAGTATCTCACCCGTTTTCCGATTTATAACCGTCCGCCTGATTCGCTCCATAGGTGTTTGGTCAGGCGCAATGTCCACCACTCCCATAATCATCCATGCCTTCCCATTTTTGTCTTTCTGAATCACTTGGTGGCGACTGATTACATTCACATATTCCTGCCGGGCATTCAGCATACGAATCTGGAATATCTGCTGATAATCATTTCTTTGTTCCTGCGGAAGTGAATAGATGAACTGCCCGTGTTCAATCTGGTGTTCGATGAGTTGTGCCCGGTCGTCCGGGTGAATCCGTTCTTCCAATAAATTCCCCTGTTTCTGAATCGTCTTTATCCATGTAGGGTTATATCCGAAGATAGTAGCAAAGTTATCGGATGCAAAATCGTATCGTTCTTTGAAAACATCTACCGTAAAGATGCAACTTTGGCTCATTCGTGAGAATGTCTGTATAGATGCTCTGCGTCCATTCCACAAATCATAGTCCACATCCAGCGGACTGATCTGCTGTCTTGCCCATAATTCTTCGGGAGTTATCTTATTGGTAGCCATGTAACAAAGGTAAACGATTTTTTTGAATTTCTATGTTCATTTGCTTTTCTCAGCAATGAGGGGTCAATAGATGAGGATTTTTACGTTGACCCGATAAAATGAAAAAAGACCGCTGAATCAGCGATCTTTTTTTAGTTGCGGAGGCCTGACTCGAACAGACGACCTTTGGGTTATGAGCCCAACGAGCTACCAACTGCTCCACTCCGCGATGTTTTGTGAGTGCAAAGGTACGGCTTTTATTTGAATTTGCAAATAAAAGCCGGATTATTTTTCATAAGAAATGCACTAATATACATAATTGGTTGATAAATAGGCTGATAAAATACAAATATTTTTATTTGCTAATTGGCTTGATTGTTAATAAAATGTGCTTTTGTTTGTGATATATGCGGAAATGTCTTACTTTTGCACAAATTATTAAGCAATGTGCAATTAGTCTATGGCCGTATCGAAGACAAAAGCTAAATTAGTGGATGTAGCCCGTCAGTTGTTTGCTAAAATGGGCGTTGAGAATACCACGATGAATGATATTGCCCTCGCTTCTAAAAAAGGTAGGAGAACGCTTTATACCTATTTTAAGAGCAAGGAAGATATTTATATGGCTGTTGTCGAATCGGAACTGGATATGCTTTCGGACATGATGAAGCGTGTGGCGGAGAAGAATATATCGCCGGACGAGAAGATGATTGAAATGATATACACGCGTCTGGATGCAGTGAAAGAGGTGGTATTCCGTAATGGGACGCTCCGGGCTAATTTCTTTCGCGACATTTGGCGGGTAGAGAAGGTACGTAAGCGTTTTGATGCCAAGGAGATACTGCTGTTCAAAGATGTATTGCGCGAAGGAGTGGAGAAAGGCGTGTTCAGAATAGACGATATTGACATGACTGCCGAGTTGGTGCATTATTGCGTAAAAGGGATTGAAGTGCCCTATATCCGCGGCCATATCGGTGCAAAGTTGGATGATGAAACCCGCGACAAATACGTTGTCAACCTCGTGTTTGGCGCATTGCATAGAACATAAAAACATTTAATCAATAATTAAAAACAGTATGGGATTATTAGACGGAAAAACAGCCATTGTAACCGGCGCCGCTCGCGGCATTGGTAAGGCTATCGCTTTAAAGTTCGCTCAAGAAGGAGCTAATATAGCATTCACCGACCTGGTGATTGACGAAAATGCTGAAGCTACAGCTAAAGAAATCGAAACGTTGGGCGTAAAGGCCAAAGCGTATGCTTCCAATGCAGCCAGCTTTGAAGATACTGCCAAAGTGGTGGAGGCTATCCATGCAGACTTCGGTCGCATTGATATTTTGGTAAACAACGCCGGTATCACCCGTGACGGTCTGATGATGCGCATGACCGAACAGCAATGGGATATGGTTATCAACGTGAACTTGAAATCGGCTTTCAACTTCATCCACGCTTGTACTCCGATTATGATGCGCCAGAAAGCCGGCAGCATTATCAATATGGCTTCTGTAGTAGGTGTTCACGGAAATGCAGGCCAGGCAAACTACTCTGCTTCTAAGGCCGGTATGATTGCATTGGCAAAGTCTATCGCACAAGAACTGGGTTCTCGCGGCATCCGTGCCAACGCTATTGCTCCGGGCTTCATTATGACGGCTATGACGGATGCGCTGTCCGAAGAAGTAAAAGCCGAATGGTGCAAGAAGATACCTTTGCGTCGTGGCGGTACTCCCGAAGACGTTGCCAATATTGCTACCTTCCTGGCTTCTGATATGTCTTCTTATGTATCAGGACAGGTAATTCAGGTAGACGGTGGTATGAACATGTAAAATAGTGATTGACGGTTAGCGGTTAGTGAGAATTGCCAGCCGCTAACCTCAGTTTTTTAATCACTAATCGCTAATCACTAATCGCTAAATAAATGACTGTCGTATACGAAGACAATCATATCATTATAGTCAACAAGACCGCTTCCGAGATAGTTCAGGGAGACAAGACGGGTGATACGCCGCTTTCGGAAACCGTAAAGCTGTATCTTAAGGAGAAATATCAAAAGCCCGGCAATGTCTTTATAGGTGTTACACACCGTTTGGACCGCCCCGTAAGCGGTCTTGTTGTTTTTGCCAAAACGAGTAAGGCACTTGCCCGTCTGAACGAGATGTTCAGGAACAGTGAGGTGAAGAAAACCTATTGGGCAGTGGTGAAGAACCGCCCTCGGGAGTCAGAGGGTGAGTTGGTGAACTATTTGGTACGTAATGAGAAGCAAAACAAGAGCTATGCCTACGATAAGGAAGTGCCGAACAGCAAGAAAGCGATTTTGCATTATCGGCTCATAGCCCGGTCGCAGAACTATTATTTGCTGGAAATAGACCTGAAAACGGGGCGGCATCATCAGATACGCTGTCAGTTGGCAAAAATGGGATGTCCCATTAAGGGAGATTTGAAGTACGGTTCTCCCCGTTCCAATCCCGACGGAAGCATTTGCCTGCATGCGCGCTTTGTGCGCTTTGTACATCCGGTATCCAAGAAACTGATAGAGGTGGAAGCCCCTGTCCCTGCTGGTAATCTATGGAATGGCTTTGAAATGGTTTGATAATCTGTTAATAACAAATTCAATGAAAAAGATTCTGATTCTTTCGGGACTGTCCCTGCTTGTTGCGCTTGCAGTTCGGGCACAGGATAAAGTGACCGAATACAATGTACGTCCTGCCGTTGCGGTGCGTACTCCGCTCCAGGGTGACAGTATCAATTTTACTGGGGAGAAGTTCACGGCCGACGCTTTGTTGAAAACCGATATCAGTCTTGACTTCGACGGGCGTCCTTACGAACGTATCGCGGCGGATACCGCAGGATATGTACGGGTGGAGAAAGCCGATAAGGATAATCTGTTCTATCTGTTTGCCACCCATCTGCGTGCGGAACGCTTTATGAAAGGAAAGTTGAATATTTATTCTCCCGCGCGTTTCGAGGTGTTTGTGAATGGCGTTTCCAAACAGTCTAAAACAACTGCGGAAGATAGCTTGTCGCAGGTTGCTCCTTCGGTACTCAGTCTGCGTCTGGAGCCGGAAACGGATTATGAGATAGTCGTTAAATTGTTGTCGACGGCTGCCGATAAGGCTGTTCCCGTATTGAAGTGCGAGTTTGAGAAAGATAAGGAGTTTGCCGATGTAGGTTACCGGCTCGCACCCGATTTGAAAAGACGTTTCGCATTGCACAATACGGCTTTCGGAAGTCGCGTGCGCTCGGTCAGTCTCTCTCCGAACGGCAAATATCTGCTTGCCTGCTATGCGGATAACTACTCGTTGAAGCGCTCAAGGACACGTTGTGAACTGACCGAACTGAAGACGGGCAGGGTGATACTGCCCGCTGCCGATGAGAAAATGCGTTGGATGCCCCGCAGCAATAAGCTTTATTATACCGTAGCAGGCAGACAACGGAATGATTTGGTTGTGTTCGACCCTGCTACCATGCGTGAGGAAGTGTTGCTGAAAGATGTTCCCGAGGGATATTTTGCATGGTCGCCTGCAGAAGACTATCTTATCTACTCTCCGGATGATAAGGGAGAAGCGGTAGGCGGTCCTTTGAAGCGGCTGCTGCATCCCGACGACCGGATTCCTGATGCGCGTTCCCGCAACTATCTCGTTAGGTACGACCCTGTCACCGGACTTTCCGAACGTCTCACTTACGGCAGCCATGCTGTTTATCTGAATGATATATCCTCTGACGGCAAGAAACTCTTGTGCTCCACCTCTAAATCGAATATCACTCAATGTCCTTTCTCGCTTACTTCCATCTTCGAGCTGGATTTGGCCACGTTGCAGGCAGATACGCTGGTGGCGTGGGACCCTTATGTAAACAGGGCGGCTTACTCTCCCGACGGCGGACAGCTTTTGGTAATCGGCAGTCCGATGGCTTTTGACGGAATAGGGAAAAACTGCGGCGAGCATCCCATCGCCAATGATTTCGATACTCAGGCATTCATTGTGGACAAGGCCACGAAAAAGGTTAATCCCATCACGCGCGATTTCAATCCTGCCGTCGACTTCCTGCAGTGGAACCGTGTAGACGGCTGTATCTACTTCAATACAACGGACGAAGATTGCAGACATATCTATCGCTATGTGCCGAAGACGGAGAGTTTTGAAATGCTGCCGCTTCAGGAAGATGTGATTTCTTCCTTCGACCTGGCGGAGTACAATCCTGCGGTTGCCGCCTATGTCGGTGGTGGCAATGCCAGTGTGGGAGTTGCCTATACGTATGATGTGAAGAAGAAAACATCCGTTTTGCTTGCCAATCCGATGAAGTCCGTTTTGGACAGGATAGATATGGGCACAATGAAGGAGTGGAACTTCACGGCGGAAGACGGTACGGAGATTAAAGGTATGATATGCCTGCCGCCGGCTTTCGACCCGAACAGGAAATATCCGCTTATCGTTTATTACTACGGCGGGACTACACCTACCACACGCGGCATCACTTCGCCTTATTGTGCGCAATTGTTTGCATCGCGCGATTATGTGGTTTATGTTATCCAGCCCAGCGGGGCTATCGGTTACGGTCAGGAGTTTTCCGCCCGTCATGTCAATGCGTGGGGAGAACGCACTGCCGATGAAATCATCGAGGGAACGAAGAAGTTCTGCGCTGCGCATCCGTTTGTCAACGACAAGCGTATCGGCTGTATCGGAGCATCCTATGGCGGTTTTATGACGATGTACTTGCAGACCAAGACGGATTTGTTTGCCGCTGCCGTTTCGCATGCGGGCATCAGTAACGTGACCAGTTACTGGGGCGAGGGCTATTGGGGCTATTCCTACAACTCCGTTGCCGCTGCCGGGAGCTATCCGTGGAATAATCCCGATTTGTTT
>ENA-OZMF01000374-OZMF01000374.1-human-gut-metagenome-genome-assembly--contig:-NODE-374-length-7971-cov-4.798383_pt1 | contig 7971 bp, 6 predicted proteins | sample MGYA00244190_ERZ653815 | MGnify/ENA primary metagenome ERZ653815 (study PRJEB26926, sample SAMN06164603) | human gut metagenome | biome: ENVO:00009003; feature: ENVO:2100002; material: ENVO:00002003...
TCTAGTACGGTCTCGTGGGCTCGGAGATGTGTATAAGAGACAGAGAACATTGTGCTTGCAGCAAACCAGGCGGCAACCCTGTGCGAGGACAAGAATATAATCGTTGTACCTACAGCAAATGCACCACAGGGAATAAGCGCTATGATAGCATTTGACAGCACTGTGGATGTCCAGGAGAACAGATCATCCATGAAGGCTGCAGTGAAGAATGTGAAGAGTGGACAGGTGACATACTCAGTGAGGGATACGTCTATAGACGGCAAGGCTATCAAAGAGGGAGATATCATGGGCATAGGAGACAAGGGACTTGTCAGTGTCGGAAATGATATTGAACAGGTCACATTTGATCTTATTGCTGATGCGGTGGATGATGAGGCTGAGGTTATAAGCATTTACAGCGGTGCTGATGTTTCTGATGAGGATGCGGAGAAACTGGCAGACAGGGTCGAGGAGACATATCCGGATGTGGATGTTCAGCATTACTATGGAGGACAGCCTATATATTATTATATAGTTTCGGTTGAATAGACAGATATATATCTGTTATGAGGTGGATATATGGTACTTGGCGACTCGATAAAGACGATAAAGGGAATAGGCGATAAGACGGCGGCAGCCATGTCTAAGCTGGGGATATATACAGTGTCTGATCTTTTGATGTATTACCCCAGAACGTATATATCCTATGAGGATCCTGTTGATATAGAGAACCTGCAGACTGGAATGCGGCAGTCGGTCAGGGTGATGATCAACAGCAGAGTTGAAGTCAGAAAGGTCAGAGGGTTAACCATATCCATTGTCTATGCAAAAGATTTTTCAGGGACAATTAAGCTGATGTGGTTTAATTGTCCTTTTTTGCGTAATTTCTTTCATATAGGTCAGGAGTTTGTATTTTCCGGAGAAGTTTCATACAAAAGCGGCATGATGACAATGACACAGCCGGAGTATTACACCCCGGACAAATACAGTGAGCTGACAAATGTATGGCAGCCGGTGTACACCGTGACGCCGGGAATAACATCAAAGACCATCCAGAAAGCGGCTAGAAACGCCCTTCCGGCAGCGTCAGGACTGGTGGATTATCTCCCTGAAGATGTACTCTCAGAGTATGGGATAATGGATCTTCCGGAGGCTGTAGCTTCCATACATTTTCCTGCGGATGAGTATCACCTCAAACTGGCAGTAAAGAGAATTGCATTTGATGAATTTTATGGATTTATATCGGATATGCACAGGTTAAAGTCGGATTTTGCCGGCTATAGAAATGAATGTGTTATATCTTGTGACGAAGAAGTAAGGCGTTTTATAGAAAAACTTAGTTTTACACTGACAAATGCCCAGATGAACGCTGTTCGTGATATGCTGGAGGATATGTCGTCGGATCATGTCATGAACAGGCTGATACAGGGTGATGTCGGATCCGGCAAAACCATTGTGGCTGCTGTGGGACTTTTTGCCGCTGCGGTCAGTGGTTGGCAGGGCGTTATAATGGCACCAACAGAGGTTCTGGCAGTGCAGCATTACAAGGAGCTTCACGCTCAGTTCGAGCCGTATGGAATATCTGTCGGTCTGCTGACTGGTTCCATGACTGTAAAGGAAAAGAGACTTATGTATCAGGATATAAAAAATGGAGATGTGTCTGTGATCGTTGGAACACACGCACTGATACAGGATAAGGTCGAGTATAACAGGCTGGGGCTGGTAGTAACTGATGAACAGCACAGATTCGGTGTCAAGCAGCGCGAAAAGCTTACGGAAAAGGGAGGACATCCTCATACGCTTGTCATGAGTGCAACTCCGATACCGAGAACTCTGGCGATCATAATGTACGGAGATCTGGACATATCTGTTATAGATGAGCTTCCGGCGGGCAGAATACCGATAAAGAACTGCGTGGTTGATGAGAGTTACAGGAAAACGGCGCAGAGTTTTATCATGAAGGAAGTGAGTAAGGGGCATCAGGTGTATATAGTGTGTCCTATGGTGGAAGCCAGCGAAGTGCTTGACGATGTTGCAAATGTAACTGAGTACACGGAGGAGCTTCGGGAGACGTTAAGGAGCCAGTATGGCGGCGATATACAGGTGACATGTCTTCACGGCAAGATGAAGGCGGATGAGAAAAATGCCATACTGGATGATTTTTCGAATGGCAGTATAAGTATACTCGTGTCTACGACTGTAATTGAGGTTGGTATCAACAATCCAAATGCAACGGTCATGATGGTGGAAAATGCGGAGCGGTTTGGACTTGCGCAGCTGCATCAGCTGAGAGGCCGTGTTGGCCGTGGAAAACTTCAGTCTTACTGTATATTTGTGAGCGGCAAGAAGGATAAGGATACCATGGAAAGACTTGAGGTTCTTGAGAAGTCGAACGATGGGTTTTATATTGCCGGTGAGGATCTGAAGATGAGGGGTCCTGGTGACTTTTTTGGCATAAGACAGAGCGGAGAGGTCATGTTTAAGATCGGAGATATCTATAACCATGCCGATATGCTGAAGGCGGCGCAGAAGATATATGAAGATCATGGAGCTGAGATAGACAGGACAATTGAGGAAAAGGGAATCTATAATAGATATTTTCAGCCGGTTCTGTAGCTGTTATATTATTTGAAAACGGGGGTAAATATGAAGAATAAAAAGACTTTGATAATGGGGATAATAATCGGCGTTCTGGTCGTGGTCATAGGTGTGATGGGATATATGCTTATTAAAGGCAGAACGGATGGCAGGGATAAGGACGGTCAGGATAGCACGCAGAATATATCAACTGATGTAACGGGTAAGGATCTGGAACAGGATACATCGGATAAAGCTGCAGATATGACCTCAGCAGCGAAGAAAGGCGATGATGCGGACGGCAAAAACAGTGAAAAAAAGAGCGTTTCATTTTATGCCGAGATAGGTCATGACAGTACATGGGAAGCCTCTGGTAAGACCTGTGCGACAGAGAATATCAATATATATAATAAGACCTCATCTGTGGTTTCGGGTTGGAAGCTTGATGTTATATATAAGGGTAAACCTGCTATAGAAGATATCTGGAATGGAGAAAAAAAGATAAACGAATATACAGTGTCGATAACACCAGCAGATTACAATCAGGATATACCTGCGGGAGGATCGGTAAATGTTGGTTACAATATAGCCTCAGATGATCTGACAGTGGTAGACTACATATTATACATAGATGGAAAAGAATACCGAGGAAGTGAGAATTTATCTGCAGATACGTCAGGTGCAACTTCAAACAGCGTGGATGCTGAGCCGAAGGATGGCAAGATGGACAAAGTGGAAACTACAGATAAAACTTTGGATGTGACTGGCGGTGTGGCAGAAAGCGATACAAAGAAAACAGCGGAGGATGGAACACCATTTGATAATCACGGACAACTGTCGGTGAAGGGAACTGATATAGTGGATGAATCGGGCAGCAAATATCAGCTTAAAGGTGTGAGCACACATGGAATCACATGGTTTCCTGATTATGTGAATAAGGATGCATTTCAGTCGATAAGAGATGACTGGGATGCCAATCTGGTACGTCTTGCCATGTACACGGATACAGGTGACAGCAACGGATACTGCAGTGGGGGCGACAAGGACAGTATCAGAGGTCTTGTTGATGCCGGAGTTACAGCTGCAACAGAGCTTGGAATGTATGTCATAATCGATTGGCATATATTAAATGACAACAATCCAAACAGCCATATAGATGATGCTAAGGAATTTTTTGATGATGTATCAGCAAAGTATTCCTCAAATCACAATGTGATATATGAGATCTGCAATGAGCCAAATGGAGGCACGTCCTGGTCAGATATCAAGAGCTATGCGGAGATAATAATCCCGGTGATAAGAAAGAATGACAAGAATGCTATAATAATAGTTGGTACTCCGAACTGGAGCCAGGATGTAGATATCGTGTCAGAAGATCCGATAACTGGTTATGACAATATAATGTACGCTGTGCATTTCTATGCAGCAACCCACAAGGATGATCTGAGAAATAAGGTAAAGACGGCCATCTCAAACGGACTTCCGGTGTTTGCCAGTGAATTCAGTCTGTGTGATGCCTCGGGAAATGGCGGCATAGATTATGACTCATCTGATGTGTGGTTTGATCTGATAAATGACAATAATTTGAGCTATGCATCTTGGAGCTTGTGCAACAAGAACGAGACATCAGCTCTCATAAAACCGGATTCCACAGCGACATCGACTATAACTATCGATGATCTGTCGGACACGGGTAAATATGTTAGAGACAAGATACTCGGCAACTAATCGCATCGGACTTGTATTTTATAATATATCGTGTTATAAAAATGTCTGTAAATTTATAGAGACTGCAGAACACTGTGGTCGGTTAGGAGAAAATGATGAGAGTTATAGCGGGCCGTGCACGCAGTTTGAAACTGGTTACTGTGGATTCTATGGATACAAGACCTACAACTGACAGGATAAAGGAAACTTTGTTCAATGTCCTTTCACCAGATATACCGGGATGCAGCTTTCTTGATCTGTTTAGCGGAAGTGGGGCGATAGGCATAGAGGCACTCAGCAGAGGTGCGAAGAGAGCTGTGTTTGTGGAAAATGGCAGAAAAGCTCTTGAGTGTATAAACAAAAATCTGGATTTCACAAAGCTGCGTGATGGAGCACAGGTGTTGAGCACAGATGCCGTCAGTGCAGTGAATACGCTGGAAAGACAAAAAGATGTATTTGATATCATATTCATGGATCCCCCCTATGGAAGATCGCTTGAGCGGGATGTTCTCATGAGATTGTCGGGATCAGATATAGTGTCGGATGATACCATAATAGTTGTGGAATCTGATCTTGATACGGAGTTTGATTATCTGAATGACATAGGATTTGAGATATATAAGATAAAGAAATACAAGACAAATAAACATACATTTATTTACAGGAGACTGGAAGATGAGTAGAGCTATATATCCGGGAAGCTTTGATCCCGTGACACTTGGACATTTGGATATAATAAAAAGGTCGGCGGAAATGTTCGACGAACTCACAGTTGGAGTGCTGAACAATACTGCAAAAACACCATTGTTTTCTTTAGACGAACGTGTTAATATGTTAAAGAATGTAGTTTCGGATATACCTAATGTTAAAGTTGTTGGATTTGGAGGCCTTCTAGTAGACTATGCTAGACAGAATGATATCAAGGTCATTGTCAGAGGTCTCAGGGCTGTCACAGATTTTGAGTACGAGTTGCAGATAGCCCAGAGTAACAGAAAGGTTGCACCAGACATAGATACAGTTTTTCTGACAACGAATATACAGTATTCGTATCTCAGTTCGAGTATTGTTAAGGAGTATGCAAGTTTTGGTGTTGACGTAAAAGATTTTGTTCCGGAACCGATACAGGATATTCTTAAAGAGAGATTTGCGGATATTCGAGTGTAATTTGCGATAGATAATTAGGAGGAGAATAACATGGCAAGAAAAGGTATTGAAGAGATGATTAGTGAGATAGAGATATTTATTGACAATTGCAAGTTCCAGCCGTTGTCTTCCAGTAAGATCATTGTGCCAAGAGAGGATCTGATGCAGATGGTTAGTGAACTCAAGCTCAAGATACCAAATGAGATAGAGAGATGTAAGAAGATCATGAGAAACAAGGAAGCTATATTGGCGGATGCCAGAGCTAGGGCGGATTCTATAATCACAGAATCTGTCGCTGAGGCTAACAGACTTGTTGATCAGAGCCAGATCGTTGAGCAGGCTAATCTCCGCGCAAACGAGATCACAGACCTTGCAAGAAGCCAGGCTGAACAGATCGTCGCTGAGGCAAACGAAGAAGCTGATCAGGTGAGAACAGGTGCGATGTATTATTCAAAGGATAAGCTTGCAGAGATAAGCCAGTATATTGACGCAACACTTCAGGCTGAACGTGCAAACTATGAGAATCTTATAAAGTCACTCGAGGATAATTCAACTAGAGTTGCATCCAATATGGCTGAGCTTGACTCCAGCATTAATCAGATGAATGGAGTTATAGAGCAGTCGGCTCAGGTTGATTCTGCATTTGACACCAAAGAAGATGAGTATAATGTCTATGGAAAGACAGAGTATACATCTAAAGAAGATGAGTATGATGATGAGTACGACGAATATGATGACGATGACTATGATGACGAAGACGACGATGATGAGTATCTCGATGAATAAGTTGTTTGTGCCATGTCTACAGTATTAGAAATACAGTTATGCCACATAATATACCGTACATACATTTAGCGAATATATATTTTGTGAAAGACAGCCCTGATTTTTGTATAAGATCATAGCTTTGGAACAAGGCGGATAAGCCTCCAAAGGCAGTGAGCGACAAAAACAGGGCTGTCTTTATTTTGAAAGATAGCGTGCTCTCGTCAAGTGTTTTGATGCCTGCAGATATCTCTAGAAAGGCTGTAGCTATATGAGCGGATGGACAGGGAAAGTAGTTGGTTATGATGCTTCCTAATATAGCGAAGATAACCATGTATATACCTATTAAAGTTATATTGTGAATAGCATTGTCAAGCAGATGCCGCTGACGGTCATCTGATGAGTCGGATGTTTCGGATATAATGTTTGTTTTAAAGTTCGCGTGTGACTTCGATTCTACGTGTGCAGTGGCTGCAGTTTCAATGTTAATATTGAGTTGCCTGAGTATTGCCTGACTGCGCGGATGAGCATAGATGAAGTGTATGATGCGAGGTATAAGGAAGAACAGTGCGGTACATATGAACTGCGGTATGTATAGACATGCGAGAAGAGTATTGATTGATATATATTTGTATAAATAAGATGAGTATAAGTATCCGTACAGGAACATTGGGCTCACATTGTTGCAGATGGGAAGCATTGTCTGGGCGGTATGACGACCTATCCTATCGTTCTTGTACAGAAATGATATGGTGATGGTTCCGGTTGGAAATCCGCAGAACAAGCCTATGATAAGAGTCAGCATACATGCACAGTAGGCGGACATATGGTTTAGATCGGCGGAGTTCAGTATAACACTTGTGAGCAGCATAAAAGGAAGCAGGACAGGGACTATGGAGCTATACCATAGATAGATACCCTGACTGCAGCCTGAGGTTATTAAAGAAGCGTTCAGACATGCAAATATTACAATAGCTGTTATGATTATCATATAAAAAACATTCTTCATACGTGTAAGATATGCACACCGTAGTCTGAATATGAATTAATGATAGTCAATTATTGTCAATTATAGCTTCGGGTGTCAATCGGTTATCACTGGTATGGTATGTTCGTATTCGTTCTTCAGTTTTGTTCCGTAGGCACTGTAGATGAGACTATTATATATGGCTGTCGACTTGATATCATAACCGAACATTGATTTTCCTACAGTGGACAGAACAGATGCAGCTTCTGGTGCTCTTGTTATGACAGGAATATATGAATTCTTTTTAATCTGTTTTACGATGCCTCCGGCACGCGTATTTAGCCCGATAAGACGTAGATAGTATATCCATCCATTCGATTTATAGGTATCATAATCCGTTTTCGTTAGTTGCATCACATAGTGTAGAAGAGCCCTCTGTATATGTGTCAGAGTGTAGTTCCTGGATTTGATAGTCTTTGCGGTATCCGAAAATGACATATCTGAGTCGATCTTTGACATTCTATTATACAGATCTCTATCCATGTCAACTATTTCGCTGAATGATGATATTGATGGAGAGCGGTCATATCTGCCGTAAAGAAGTCTCGCCGCGGCGAGGAGACTGGACAAGTGATCCTCAAATACCGGGAATGTTTTTCTGTAGTTTGTGTCAAGGATGCAGTAGCATTCTTTCGGAACATGGCGCTCAATAGTCTTTATGTCGGAATTTCTCAGAAGAGATCTGATTGCTGATGCTGAACATATGTCATGAACAGCTTCGTTGCTGTTGTAATCCGATATAATACGTCTGTCTCTTATACACATCTCCGAGC
>ENA-OZMF01000376-OZMF01000376.1-human-gut-metagenome-genome-assembly--contig:-NODE-376-length-7927-cov-3.954268_pt1 | contig 7927 bp, 4 predicted proteins | sample MGYA00244190_ERZ653815 | MGnify/ENA primary metagenome ERZ653815 (study PRJEB26926, sample SAMN06164603) | human gut metagenome | biome: ENVO:00009003; feature: ENVO:2100002; material: ENVO:00002003...
CGGCAGCGTCAGATGTGTATAAGAGACAGCCATTAGATCGCTGATGTTGATTACCGTATAGCAGCGGACACCGTTCCTTGCAAACATTTCCTTCATCATGGAAAGCAGGGATTCGTTGTCGTCAAGGGCTATCACCGAGAAAGACATTTCGGAATAATAGACTGGCATTGTACCGGCAACCTGCTCTGGTATATCGTCCGCAATACTCATGGGGAGTACCACCGTGAAGCGCGTCCCTTTTCCTTTGATGCTTTCTACGGCGACTGTACCCCGGAGCATATTGACGATACGCTGCACGATGGACAGTCCGAGACCGAAACCGTCCTGCGAGGCGGCGTTCGGCAACTGCTCGAAGGCATTGAATATGCGTTCCTGCTCCTCACTGCTCATTCCGCTGCCCGTGTCTTCTACGATAAGATGCAGTTTTCCATCTCCATAGTGCATTTTCAAGGTGACACAGCCTGTCTCAGTGAACTTGACCGCATTTGAGAGCAGGTTGTCGCCAATCTGCATGAGCCGTTCCCTGTCACCGAAAAGCACCTCGTCCTTTTCGGATTCCACGGACAGTTTCAGACCTTTATTACCGGCAAGAGGCGTAAACTCGGCTTGCAAGGTATCAGATACGCTCCGCAGGGAGAATGGAACAGAGTTTGCCTGCTCCTTTCCGCTGTCAAGACGGAAATAACCGAGCATCGTGCTTAGCATGGAAATCATGCGGTGGGAGGTCAGAAGGGCTTTCCGGGCATAATCCTGGGATATGCCGGTGTCCGTTTCATTCACAGCCATCTCCGCATAACCGATAATGACGGACAGCGGTGTGCGCAGCTCATGCGTGATGGTCTGCATAATCCTGTGACGGTTGGAGATAAGCTCCTCGTTCGCCTTGACCGATTGCTGCAATTTTACCACATGTTCTTCCAGTTCTTTCCTGTTGGCTGCTTTCTCCTTGATGTCCCGGTGGATTTTCAGGTAGGAGAAGACGAGCAGGAGAATGGCTGACACGACAAGTCCCGTAACGGTCATGACGGAGCGTTCGTAGGAGGATTGGAGCTCTTCCTGCCTCTGTTGGAACGCCTTTTCCGTCTGTTCGTCAAGAGCGGTAATCAGCGTGTACAGCCTGCCGTTCAGTTCCTTGTTCCGTATGCGCAGGCTGTCCGTGTAATCATCGAGGTCTTCCTGACGTTCCTGTTGCATGGAAATCAGCCGCTCGTTCAGGCTGTGCAGGGCATTGGGGGATGCCGGCATTTGTACGGTCTCCTTTTTGCCGAACAGTCCGGCAAGACCTTTTTTCTTGCGTGTGACGGTCTGTGTGCGTGTAGCCTGCCGGGTGACGGAGGGCAGGCTGTTGAGAAGCAGGCTGTCCGCCTCGTCCTGACGGTGTACCGCCTGCATGATGCCATGCAGGTGTTCTTCCTTCTGCTTCAATAATAGACAGAGAGTGTCCAACTGTTCGGGACGGACAAATTCCTTGCAAGGGGACTTCAAAAGTTGAAGCAGGCTGTCCACACGAAGACGGTATGTCTTGTACATTTCATAGTCTTCCACACTCCATGCAATGACTGACTCTCCGTATGTGGATAGTGTAGTAATCCGGCGATGGGCGGTATTTATATCACGCTGAATATGCTGCATTTCCACAGTTTTCTTCTCTAAAGCTCCAAACTGTGCACGCTCATATATCAAGATAGCAGCCATACTTCCAATGACTGCTATCAATATGATGTATCCTAAAAGTATTCTATGTTGTAGTAATAGCTTCATCTCAATAATTGCGCTATTTTAGCTTGCATTTATTCACAATCAAAATATCCAATCTAATAAAAAATTAACAACAACTTAGTGTATAGGTTGTATTTCTCCTTTTTTTGTTATATACAAACAAACGAAAGAGCATACACCACAGGCAACAAATACAATCCCCGCAGTCCGTAACGGGTCTCCAATTCCGACCAACGGTGAGACAAACCCTCCGAATGCGAATGAAACGGCTCCAAGCAAGGCAGAAGCACTTCCTGAAAATTCCCTGCCTTTATCCATAGCAAGAGTTGTAGAGGAGGTAAAACAAAGCCCCAACGAGGAAAGGATTCCGAGCATAAAGACTTCATAGACGAGAAATCCGCAACCGATAAATAATGATACCGCTTCACATATCGAGAAAAACAACAAACCGGCACTTCCCAGTAGCACTCCATTCTCTATACGCCTGAATTTGGCGGCAAGAGAAGCCGATATAACTACAGCAAGTGCGTTTATGCCAAAGCACATACTGAATTCAAACGGAGTAAACCCATAATGCTGCTGCATGATGAAGGGAGCGGAAGCAATATTGGCAAAAAGTGCAGCTTGGGAAAACCCAAGCTGCAACATATACCCCATGTAGAGACGGTTTCTCGATAAAGGTATGAAGTATGACGGTAAATTTAAGAGATTGGATGAAACACGTCTCTCCACGGGTATAGATTCTTGATAATACAGACAAGCGAATAACAACAGTATGCCAATAAATAACAGGATAATAAAGATTCCTTTCCAACCAGCCGATTCAGTCATTGTTCCCCCTATGACAGGAGCCAATACCGGAGCTATACCGTTGATGGAACCCACAATTGCCAAAATCCGGACCAGTTCACGACCAGTAAACAAGTCTGTTGATATGGAACGGGCTATGACAATACTTCCGGCTGCTGAAATACCTTGAAGCAAGCGAAATATGACAAACACATATATATGGTTAGAAAACAGACACAGTAATGTAGATAGTATGAAGAATAACAATGTCCATAATAATACCGGTTTTCTGCCATATCGATCGCTCATGGGACCAAAAAGTAACTGTCCCACAGCCAGACCAACCATACAGGATGTCAAGCTGAATTGTACCAGTGATGTACTGGTATCAAACCAATTCACCATAGAAGGTAAAGCAGGCAGATACATGTCTGTTACAAATGGACCAAAGGCTGTCAGTAGTCCCAAAAAGACCAGCAGAAACATCCGATAGGAACTGGCTTTTATTGTCAATGTTTTCATTCGCAACCGCCTCCCAACGCATTATACAGATTAATAACAGACTGGCAGTATGTAAATTTGTCAGAAACAACTCCCAACTGTGCATTTAGCAATGATTGGCGTGCCGTCAGTAGTTCCAGATAGGTGGCATTTCCTGTGAGGTACAATGCCTCGGAAGTCTGTACGGTACGCTCCAACTCATTGCACTGTTTCAGGTGGTTGTCAAGACTTCTTTTTATTGACTCCGTAGCATACAATCCATCATTCACTTCCTGACCGGCATCCAACAATGTTTGCTTGTAGGCGAGCAGGGCAATCTGTTCCTCGTCTTTGGATACACGCAGGTTTGATATAAGTTTCCCCCTGTTGAAAATGGGTTGTGTCAGAGATGCGACAGCTGAAAGTATCCATCCGCCCGGATTGGTCACAGTTTGTCCCAGAGAGTTTGTCCAGCCGGTACTTCCGGTCAGTGTAAGATTGGGATAGAAGGCCGAACGTGCCTGGTTGGTCGCATAGTAAGCATTTGCCAATGTCATTTCCGCCTGCACTACATCCGGACGTTTCGACAGCAGCCGCGAGGGAATTCCGACATTAAATTGTTCAGGAAAATCTTGTTGCTTTAAGCAGCCTCGCCGTATGCTTTGAGAGGTTGTTCCTAAAAGCGTGCAAAGTGCATTTTCCGCTTCGCGCTGTTGCCTCTGCAAGTCGTTGTGAGTAGCCTCCAGTTCGTATAGACTGGCACGCGCCTGCGTGATGGCATTCTCCGTCTCTTCGCCCACTTTGAACTTGGATTCCATGGTTCGTATCTGTTCTCTCCATATTTCCAATGTGGCTTGGCTAATCCTTAGTTGTTCATCCAACAGCAAGAGTGAGAAATAATCATTCGCTATGGTTGCAATCAACTCTGAACGGACAGCCTGTTGGTAAGCTTTTTGTTCCAGCAAAGTAGCCTGGACACCTTTCTTGGCATTGCGCAGACTCCCCAAAAGGTCTATTTCCCAACTTGCCTGAATGGGCAGTTCATAGGTTTTTACCGCTTTATGCCCGTCCGTACCAGTCAGTGTACCTTGCGGGGAGAGGGTCAATGACGGCAGGAACGACAGACGTGCGGCTTTGAGCTGTGCCTTAGCCTGATCAACACGCAGCATGACTGTTTGCATGTCGGTATTATTTTCCAACCCGTAGAGAATCAGGTCTTGCAGCAATGTATCCCGAAATATTTCTTGCCAGGGCATGTCACCCAATGTCAGGGAATCCTCTGCCCGGCTATCATATCTGTTTTGAAACAGGCTGTCTACCGGCAAACCTTCCGGGCGCTGATAATTGCGATAGATATGGCAGCTACTTAATAATGCCATACACATTGTTATATATATTATCTTTTTCATACTTGTCTGTCTTCTTTTCGTTTACCCATTACCCGTTCCTCGATATACTGAAATACGATGAAAAAAGCGGGTGTTACAAATAATAAGGCTACGGTTCCGATCATCAGTCCACCCACTGTACCCACTCCCAAAGATTGGTTTCCGTTGGCACCTACTCCAGAAGCGAACATCAGCGGAAGCAGACCAAAAATCATAGTGAGCGCCGTCATCAAGATGGGGCGGAAACGGACGGTGGCGGCACTCATGGCGGCTTGTGTCAGTGACATACCCGCCTGACGCCGTTCGGTAGCGTATTCTGTTAGCAGGATTGCCGTTTTGGAAAGTAGTCCGATCAACATAATCAGTCCCGTTTGCAGATAGATATTATTCTCAATGCCCCATATGCGTGCAAAAAGGAAACTTCCCATCAGGCCAAAAGGTACAGAAAGGATTACTGCCATAGGTATGAACATACTTTCGTAGAGAGCGCAGAGTATCAGGTAGATGAACAAGATACATACACCATAAATGATGACGGTATCGTGTGAACCCGCCATTTGCTCCTCTTCGCGCGTCATGCCGGAATATTCATAACCGTATCCGGTAGGCAGAGTTTGTGCAGCTACCTCAGTTACGGCACTGATTACGTCGCCTGAACTATAGCCTTCTGCCGGCATACCCTGCACATTGATAGAAGAAAACATGTTGAAGCGTGTCAATGACTCCGCACCATAGGTTTTAGTCAACTTCACAAACTGGCTGACCGGTGCCATGCCACCACTTGTCTTCACAAAGATATTGTCCAATGACTGCATATTTTTGCGGCTGTCCGACGGGGCCTGGATAATGACACGATATAGCTTTGTAAAGCGGTTGAAGTTAGAGGCATAGATACTTCCGAAATACCCGGACAACACACCGAGTACTTCGTCCGTGGTAGTACCTGCACGTTGGCACTGCGCTTCATCCACATCCACGCGGTATTGCGGGAAATTGGCACTAAATGATGTATAGGCCATTTGTATTTCCGGACGTTTGTTCAGCTCTACCAAGAATTCATCGGTCACTTTGCTCAAAGCGTCTATACCCTTTCCGCTACGGTCCTGAATATAGAGTTCAAAACTGTTTCCTGTGCCATATCCCGAAATCATGGGTGGCGAGAAGACAAAGATACTGGCGTTCTTGATGCCTGCCGTACGGCGGTATATCTCTTTGGAGATAGCGTCCACACTGCTTTCCTCGTCCTGACGTTCGTCCCAGTGCTTCAGTTTTATGATGAACATACCGTGTGAGGCACCGCTGCTTCCACCCATACTGAATCCTGTCACCTTGTTGAAATTGTCTATCTGCGGAATTTCTTTCAGTTCCTTTTCTACCTTATTCATGATGCCAGCCGTTTCTGCCAGCGTGCTTCCGGCAGGAGCATCCAGACTGACGAATATAGAACCGGTGTCTTCCGAAGGAACAAGCCCGGTCTTGGTAGTACTCATCAAATAGCAAAGTAACAGGGTTGCCAATCCTAATGAAGACCATGCCAGCCATTTACGCTTGATGAAGAACTTGGCTCCCATCTTGTACTTCAAAACGATACGCTTGAAGGCCGAATCGAAAGCCATACGGAAACGGGTGGAAAATTCTGGCTTTTTCTCTTCCACGAGAATTTCGTTCGGGCGAAGTATCAGTGCGCAAAGAGCGGGTGAAAGCGTCAATGCGTTAATGGCCGAAATGCCTACGGCAACCGCCATTGTAATACCGAACTGCGTATAGAAGATGCCTGATGTTCCTCCCATGAAAGATACAGGAACGAATACCGCCATAAAGACCAATGTGGATGTGACAATGGCCGATGCTATACCGTTCATGGCATCTATGGAAGCTTTGTAAGGCGAACGATAACCTTCGTCAAAACGGGTTTGTACCGCTTCGACTACGATAATGGCATCATCTACGATTGTACCGATAGCAAGAACCAGTGCGAAGAGTGTTAATAGATTAATACTGAATCCAGCAACATAGAGGGCCGCAAATGTACCAATCAGTGATACAAAGATACTGATGGTTGGGATTAGCGTGGAGCGTGGATTCTGTAAAAATACATATACCACTAATACCACCAGCACAATGGCTTCCAGCAAGGTCTTGATAACTTCATCGATAGAGGCATCGAGGAAGGCTTTCGTACTCATCAGTTCCACTATCTCCATGTCTTCAGGAAGGGTCTCTTTCAACTCGTCAAGATACTTGTCTATATTGGTGATGATTTCATTGGCATTTGTTCCGGCTGTCTGGTTGATCATGCAGGAACTTCCGGGAGCACCGTTGACACCGCCGGTATAGGTATAACTTTGCGCACCCAATTCTACGGTAGCAATATCTTTCAGTCTTAATACACGACCGTCATCGTACGCTTTAATAACAATCTCCTCAAATTCCGATTCAGTTTCCAAGCGACCACGATATTTCAATGTGTATTGATATACATTCTTCGAGTCTTCACCGATGGAACCGGTGGATGCCTCAATATTCTGGCTGGAAAGAGCCGCCTCTACATCACTCGGTTCCAGTTCGTACTGCGCCATAACGTCCGGTTTCAACCAAATACGCATGGCATAGTCACCTCCCATGACATTTACCTCGCCTACACCGGAAATGCGTTGCAGCTGGGGTTTCACGTTGATAGTAAGATAATTTGTCAGGAAAGTCTCGTCATATGTCCCTTTCGGACTGTAAAGACCGAATATCTTCAACATGCTGCTTTGGCGTTTCATGGTAGTGACGCCAACTTTAGTTACCTCTGCCGGAAGCAGTGAGGTGGCGGTGGACACTTTGTTCTGCACGTTGACGGCTGCCATGTCCGGGTCGCTGCCCTGTTTGAAGTAAACCGTAATTTCAGCACTACCGGTGTTACTGGCGGTAGAGGTCATATAAGTCATGTTTTCCACCCCATTGATAGCTTCCTCCAATGGAACTATAACACTTTTTTGTACGGCTTCCGCATTGGCTCCGCTATAGGTTGTGGAAACGCGAATGGTAGGAGGGGCTATATCAGGATATTGTTCCACGGACAATGCGTATAGCCCTATTAATCCAGCAACCAGGATGACAACCGAGATGACTATGGAAAGTATCGGTCTATCTATGAATTTCTGTAGTTTCATAAGCTATTCTTCCTCCTTTTCTTTTGTTATGGATACGGTGGTACCATCTTTCAGCAGACCCGCACCTTCGGAAACAATCACATCACCTTCCTGTAAACCTTCCTCTACTATATATTCTGTTCCGTCATTAATTTCAAATACAGTTATTGGCGTGGAGACAGCCTTGCCATCTATTACCTTATAGGCAAAAATGCGGTTCTGTATTTCATAGGTGGCTCCTTGGGGAATAACGATACATTGCGACCTATCATACGGAATGATGATATTGGCCTGCCCGCCACTCATCAGACGTTTGTCCTTGTTGTCAAACACGGCACGCATGCTTACAGTTCCGGTTGTTTTATCGATAATGCCTGTCTCTTATACACATCTCCGAGCCCACGAGACCGTACT
>ENA-OZMF01000385-OZMF01000385.1-human-gut-metagenome-genome-assembly--contig:-NODE-385-length-7727-cov-4.709984_pt1 | contig 7727 bp, 10 predicted proteins | sample MGYA00244190_ERZ653815 | MGnify/ENA primary metagenome ERZ653815 (study PRJEB26926, sample SAMN06164603) | human gut metagenome | biome: ENVO:00009003; feature: ENVO:2100002; material: ENVO:00002003...
CGAGATCTAGTACGGTCTCGTGGGCTCGGAGATGTGTATAAGAGACAGATAGTAAAGTTGTTGTTGTCGGTGCAGGAGCAGATGCAGTAGATTATAAACTGATTAGTATCTGCCATAAAGGAGATATTGTCGTATCACAGGACTATGGTGTGGCTGCAATGGCATTGGGAAAAGGTGCTTATGCTATTCATCAATCAGGTAAATGGTACACGGATGATAATATTGATCAGATGCTAATGGAACGTCACCTGAGTAAAAAAGCCAGAAGAAGTTCCCGTAAATGTCATGTCAAGGGACCGAAGAAGCGGACGGAGGAAGATGATGAAAGATTCGCTCAGTCTTTTGAAAAAATGCTTTTGATGGCACGGGAGAAAGAAGGCAGATGAGGAATTGTAGATGCAGAGGAACGACAGAAGCTATAAAGACTTAAAACAAAAACAGAAGAGTGCAATAGCAGATAAAACATACAAAATGTACTTGAAGTTTTATCTTGAGAATCAGCGAATGCCGATTGAAGATGAAGTGAATGATATATGCAAAAGGTTGTTTACAGCAGTTCAATCGTTTGCTCCTAAAACGGAATATGAAAAATTTTATAAAATTGTGGAAAAGCGTGAAAAGAGTTATGAAGAACGTATCCTGAGAGACCTTCAGAATGGAATTACACTGGAAACACTTATGGCAAAAAAACATAAGAAAACGCCGGAAGAAAAAGCAGCTGTTGCGAAACAAAAGAAGCAGCAGAGGAGAGCAAAACGGAAAAAAGAAACAAGAGATAATCTGGCTAAAGAAGAAATCTTGCAAGATGACAGATTTTTCTTTATTGCCGGTTATATCTCTGGAGGTGCACCGTATGGTGTCACCTGGGAGGAAATGGGTCTGAAACCTTGGGAAGATTTGGAAGAGAATAATTGAGTTGTCAGTGCAATCTTATTTATCTCTTGTGACTGAAACTGGTTCTCGTTTTGCCGGAAGTAAGTTAGAACTGATCTCAGGAGCATCGAGCAGTGCAGTGAAATTCTGCTGAATGATATCCAGTGTCTTTTGTTTTTTCTGTAATTCTTGCTTTTCCCGGACAGTAGTAGCCTGTTCAGATTCAAGATTTTCAATCAGCTTTTGGACTTTATTAGAGCTTGGGATTTTGGTAACGCCGAGATCCTGAAGCTCTTTTTTTAGTGAATCGTGGAGCTGGTATTCTGCCTGATGTTTGGTGCGGTATGCTTTTGGATTTTTAGCAGATTTACAATCTTCAATTACTTTACGACAAAGCCGGTAAGAATCGCAGTGTTTCTGAATGACTTTCTGCGTGCTCAGCTCGCTGTTGATTTGTGCTATTCTTTGGTCGGCAACTTTCACAGAAACTTCAATGTCAGATACATGCTGCCTGAAATCGTCATAATTCAGCAAGTTATTTTCGGAAAGATAGTTGAAGGTGCGGGCTGCCTCTTTTAGATTATTGAGCTCTGCCCATCGTTCAAATCCCTCTCGATTTCCAGTTGTGACATAAGTGGAGATATTGATATACAAGCGAGCTTCTCTGGACAGATGTCTTGGAGTTTTTACTTTGCTACGATTTTTAGCCAGACGGATGCGAACATTTTCTTCGGAATAATAGCTTCCGAGAGATTTCATATAAGTGAAGTTCTGCTGTTCCGGTGCACGGAATGACAGGAGCTTTCCCTGCCGGATTTCATATCCGGCTAACTGCATTTTTTGTAGAAATTCCTCATAGTTGATGGAAGTCCAGATTGCCTTATCAACTGCAACACGTAGCTTGGCTTTCCAACTGGTGCCACGATGATACTCCATGTTCTCTTTATAGCTTTTACCTTTTTCTCCGGTTGGCATACTGGTGGCAAGTCCATTTTCATGGCAGATACGATTACTGATTCTGCAGAGTTTATGGTAGCTCCGCTTATTGGAAACATACTTGTGATGATCAGCAAAGCTTGCAGCGTTGAAGATGATATGGTTATGGATATGATTTTTGTCAACATGGGTACTGATCACATATTCATATTTTCCTTTCAATACTTCGTCTGCAAATTGCTGACCTAAGCGATGGGCATTTTCGGCATCAACTTCTCCAGGTTTGAAGGACTGGATTAGATGAAATGCCAGGTTATCACCTTTGTCCATTCCATTCTTTTTTGCCATTTCTCTTGTCATAGAAAATTCAAGATCTGCAGTTTCAGGGGAACAGCCAAAACTGGAAACTAACAGTTTTTCATCAGTCTTATCAGGATTCGTAATATAGTCCAGAGCTTTCTTGTCCGTTACTTTAATTGGGAAGATCTTAAGATACGCCATAATTCTTTCACCATCTCTTTCAATTCTTGCATTTCTTCCGGATACAGATCTCCGGTGCTGTTTACTTTCTTTGCAATCTGATTAATATTCACACCGATCTTATGCATTTCCTCGTATTGTTTCTTTAATGGAGTAGTGTCTGTATTGACAATATAACCGTCGATTGCCATTTTACGAAGGTAAGCTCCCATATTTTTTGTTTTTGATTCAATCATCTTTCTGCGAATCAGCTTCTTTTCTTCAGGGGAAACACAAAACAGAATTTGTATATTTCTTTTTCTCTTTGCCATAGGCAGATTCTCCTTTCATTGGTTCTTCGAAGTAGTGACTTCTGAGTTTTTAATTTAGGGCAGGGTTCCCTAAATTGTTGGTTTTTCGGAAGTGTATATACACTTCCTGTCCTTGCTATTTACCGGTGGCACAGCCGCCGGAAGAGAGTCCTTAAAAAAGATTCCTCTATAAATAAGGTACTGAGAGAAGAAAAAGAAGACATCGAAACTCAGAAGTATGACGCAGGCATGATTCTGTGGTATAGTAAAATCTGAACGAAAAAGAAGAAAAGAGGTCAAACCGATGTCACGGAAAAACCATAAGATGATAGATGGGAGACTACTGCAAACGAATAAGAAGTATTCCCAGTTAAAGATAAAGCAGAAAGAAAAGATTGCGGAATGGATGTTTCAGGCAACCAGAGATTATTATATGAAAAAATGCACTTTTCCGAATGACAAACATTTGGAAGAAGTAGTGGATACTGTTTATGAAAAAATTGAAGATGCAGAAATCTGGATTCCGTATGGAGAGGTCTTCAAGCATTATAAATCCAAACGATCGGATATCAACAAACGTGTCAGAAAATCTCTGAATGAAAAAGAAGAGAGTCGGATTGAGAAGGTCTGTTTTATGAATATGTGTATGATTCAGGATCATAAAGGGAATGTACTGGCTCTGGATAAAGTAAATGATAGCTATACCGGTACAACTTTTCCAGGCGGTCACGTAGAAGCAAATGAGATTTTTCAGAAATCTATGATTCGGGAAGTCTGGGAAGAAACAGGACTTACGGTTGAAGCACCGAAGCTTGGAGGATTATATCATTGGCATAAGAGCGGAGTGCACTATGTTATTACCTTGTATAAAGCGGATAAGTTTACCGGAGAATTAAAGAGTTCTGAGGAAGGAAGAGTTTATTGGATTCCGCTAGAAGAGTTAAAAACAAAAGAACTTGCTACAGGTATGGAACACGTTTTGCGGATTCTGGAATCAGAGAAGGTGGATGAGTGCTATATGCATCTGGAAGCAGATGGATATGTGGGAGAATTGTATTAAAGAATTACATGAGAAATGGCTGCCTGTTCATTGGAGAAAAGACAGCCATTCTTTATAAGATACATCATTCATCTATTCTGTTTTTTGCGGTTTGTTTTTGGAAGTGAAATTAATATATTTGGCACGTTGTAAAATTGAAATAACTGCATCAATGCTTTCAGGATTGGAGAAGCTCATGATAAAAGGTTCTTCTTTAAATTCCATGGGTTCGAACCCAGGATTCTGATCTGGATTCTTGAGTATATGGATGGGACGTGCACTCTGATTATAAAATGCCAGTTGTGCGGAATCTGTAGTGTTACCGATGACACCAATGCCTACATCCCCTTTTCCAAAATCTATTCTATGTTTATTTAAGTTGATCATTTTCAAAAATCTCCTTTTTCAAAAATAGCATATTTAGTAATTTTCTATTATTCCCGAAGTAGGGATATCTTTTAAAAAGTCACTGTTGGAAGTAATCGGAGAATCTACAATCTGAACGCCGCTTCGTTTCATCATTCGGAATTTGAAATCAAGAAGTTCCGGTGGAACTTTCAGTTCGGCGGCAGCCTGGAAAAAGGACATATCAGCGTTAAGCATCTCCAGGACATCTTCATCCTCCAGAAGATAATCAGCGGCAAAGCAATTCGCTTCATATTCACATTGTGACACTCCATCGAATAATTCAAAATCATGAAAACACTTGATCTGAAGGGTTTTCTGATGAAGGATTGCGTGACCGATCTCGTGGATCAGGATAATCTGCTGTATGATTTCCGGCAGGTCGCAGTTAATGACGATGCAGGTCTTTCGACATTCCCGCATACAGAAGCCTTTGCAACAGTTTGGATCAGTTCCAAGCGGAAGCTTCTTAACAATAATATGCATAGCAGCTGCAAGACGATACGGATCACTTTCCTGATATTTTGCTTTTACTTTATTAACAGTGTCTCTTATACATTTTGAACTCATAAAAACACCTCGATATTTCATAAGATAGTTTGCTGCAAGTATAGAGTAGCAAAAGTGCTGTACGAAAATACGGACACCTATGAATCACTTTCTGCTTCTGTGTTTTTCTTTTTTCGTCCAAATGTTTTTTTAGCTTCCATCTTACAGGAAAGATATGCTTTGGTTACAGCCTGATAGAAAGCATCTTTTGCTTCTTCATCGAGTTCGCCACCAGCGAAAAGGGCACGGTTGGCTTCGAGAATCTCATTGATGTCCCTGGCTCCTTTTTCACCAAGCTGTCCATTGACTTCATCAATATAATCCATTTTTTCAATTCCATAAGAAGGATCTGTGATCTCATCATGTTTTAAATAATCGTAAGAGACATTTAATGCATGAGCGAGTTTTCTCATAGTAGAGATTCGTGCGATTGTGCCGGAACTTTCATAAGCTGCGATTGCACGCTGGGATACGCCGACCAGTTCTGCAAGTTCTTTCTGTGTCAGATGATTTTGTTCTCGTTGAAATTTAATCTTGTCTGAAAAATTCATAGTGGGATCCTTTCCAAGTTTTTGAAATCGTAACTTCATCAACTTCATAAAAACTATTGACAGAGTTCATTATCACGTATAGAATACAAACAAATGTTCGTGAAGTTAGTAGAAATTATAATTCAAAAACTTCACAAAGTCAATATGAAGCAAAGAAGTTTTATTACGATTTTTAGACTGGTAGGTGAATGTTATGAGCAGGACAATTCTTCATTCAGATATGAATTGCTTTTACGCAAGTGTCGAGATGTTGCATCATCCGGAACTTGCCGGAAAGCCGATGGCAGTTGGGGGCGATCCGGAAGCAAGACATGGAATTGTGCTGACTGCGAATTATATTGCAAAGCGAGCCGGAGTAAAAACAGGTATGGCATTGTGGCAGGCAAGGCAGGTTTGCCAGGAAATAATTTTTGTACCGCCTCGCATGGATCTTTATTTGAGATTTTCCAGAATGGCACAGGAGATTTACAGTGAATACACAGATCAGAGAGAACCATTTGGGATTGATGAAAGTTGGCTGGATGTAACTGCCAGTACTTCTATCAAGGGAGACGGAATGAAGATTGCAAAAGAGATCAGCAGTAGGATTAAATATGAACTGGGCGTTACCGTAAGTATTGGTGTTTCCTGGAATAAGATATTTGCAAAGCTCGGTTCTGATTATAAAAAGCCAGATGCCATCACAGAGTTTTCCAAAGACAATTACAAGGATATTGCATGGAAACTTCCAGTAGGAGACTTACTCATGGTAGGACGAAGCACCGAACGGACGATGAAGAAACTAGGCATTTGTACAATCGGAGATCTGGCAGGAGCAGAACCTTCTATATTAGAACCATATCTTGGAAAGATGGGATTGGTACTTCATACCTTTGCAAATGGATGGGATGAGACTCCAGTTTCAGTAGAAGGATATAAAGCACCCATCAAGTCTATCGGGAATAGCACAACAACACCAAGAGATCTTGTTAATGAATTGGATGTGAAGATTATTTTGATGGCGCTTTCAGAAAGTGTAGGAGCCAGACTTCGTGAAAATGGTTTTCAGTGCAGGACAGTAGAAATCTCGATTCGGGATAATGGACTGTATCATTTTACGAGACAGTGCAAGTTGGACAGGGCAAGTAATCTTACAGAAGAAATTGCCAAAACTGCATTTGAGTTATTTCAGAAAAACTATAACTGGGAACATCCGATTCGTAGTCTTGGTGTTCGAGGATGTGATCTGGTATCAGAAGAGATGCCTTATCAGCTTGAGTTATTTATGGATGAAACGAAAAGAGAAAAAATTAAAAAGATGGACCAGGTGGTAGATGAGATCCGTGGAAGGTTCGGTTATCAGAGTATTCAGAGGGCATTTATGTATCAGGATAAGATACTGGCACAGCTGAATGCAAAGGAACACACGGTTCATCCACAAGCATATTTTCATGGATAGGAGAGAGCAGGTGTTTTGCAATGACAGCTAAAGTGTATGTAGATGTCCTGGCGGTATTTAGCCGGGAAGGAGAATTGATCCCTACAGCGTTTGTCTGGGAAGATGGACGTAAGTATGCGATTGATAAGGTTTCAAAACCGGAACGTTGTGCCAGTCGAAAAGCTGGCGGAACCGGATATCGCTATACCTGTCAGGTGGGCGGGAAAATCTGTCATCTGACTTATGAAGAAAATTATAAATGGTTTATGGAACGTAAATAGCGGCGCCCTAAAAGGGAGCCCTGAATCAGGGCCCCCTTTGGAGAGATAGATATTCGATGAGAACATCAGCAGTCGGGGATACATCCTTTCCCGTGAGAACCGATTGCTTTCAATAGATCATACAGTTTCCGGTCAGCCAGAAATAGAAGCCATCCCACAGCGGATATTTCTGCGGAATCTGCATGAAGAGATGTTAGGACAGTGACAGACTGTGAATGGAATAAAAAATACAATGATTGGTCTGGCTGCGGAAGCGGTCGGGAAGGAGGACAATTATGCAGAGAATACAGGATATGTTTATCAATATGGAAGAAGTGGCAGAGGATGCTTATAAGAATACGGAATTATTGCTGAGTCAGTATACTAAAGTAATGTTCCGTATTGAGAAGAACCTTGTGGATATAGATTATGAAATGTATGCAGAGGAAGGGAAGCATCTGAAGGAAATGTTATATGATCTGGTAGATTTCGATGCGACTGCAGAGAAACGCAGAATCCAGGAAAAGCTTCTGAATAATGATATGAATCTCTGTTTGCTGGAAATCATGAGAGATTCCCTGATAGCTTTGAGGGATTATCCAAAAAATGGACAGCTGTATTATCGGCTTTTGAAATATAGATATTTTGAAGCAGGAAATACCAATGAAGATGTGATGCTGATGCTGGATGATATGCCAAGCACTACTTATTATCGAAACCGTAAGAAAGCAATCCGTTTGTATGCAACAATGCTCTGGGCATTTACACGTCCGGAAAAGATACAGAATAAGATGGAGGAAATAAACTGGAAGAAAAGTGGAAGTAAAGTGGCAGTGAACTGACAGTAAACTGGCATGTGAATGGTATTACAATGAAAATACGTGCATGTTAGAATTGATATGCTGAGAGAAATAGACCTTCGCAGAC
>ENA-OZMF01000394-OZMF01000394.1-human-gut-metagenome-genome-assembly--contig:-NODE-394-length-7601-cov-5.280413_pt1 | contig 7601 bp, 7 predicted proteins | sample MGYA00244190_ERZ653815 | MGnify/ENA primary metagenome ERZ653815 (study PRJEB26926, sample SAMN06164603) | human gut metagenome | biome: ENVO:00009003; feature: ENVO:2100002; material: ENVO:00002003...
AGATCTAGTACGGTCTCGTGGGCTCGGAGATGTGTATAAGAGACAGATCATATACTGTATTTATAGCCTTACTTCCCGCCTGTGACAACGCTGCCGCATCAGCCTTTATCTGTGTCACCGGCGCCAGATTAGTAAGAAGCATTATCGCTATTGCACTTCCACATACCAAATTATTTTTGAACATATGATGCCTTTCTGTTCCGTTATAGTTTTATAACTATGCTAATAATAAATTCTACAAGAAAATTACGCAACTTACACTTTCGTAAGACCTTTTTCAACATTCCACTCAGTAATCTTTCCGGCGTTATGGCACAAAAAATCCCTGTATACAAAGCTTGTCCGTATACAGGGATCTTATTTTTAACTGAAATATACAACTTCCTCTTCAGGAGCACTTGTAAGTGTGACCTTCTCAGCCGTAAGAACTGGTCCTTCTCCGTCAAAATCAGGATAATACTCATATCCGATCTTCGCTGTCACATCCACCCACTGTCTGTCCACAAGATTTCTAGCTCCCTGATAGTAACACTTGAATCCGACAAACTGGATATCCTCAACACAACATGTCATGGCAAATCTTCCAGGAACAAATGCGTTGCTTCCGTACTGCTTTGGTCTGAATACCATGGCCTTGAAGTGTATCTTCTTGCCATCATATCGCTCCTTCATATCTGATGCATCCACATACCAGATACCGAAATCGTCATCTGGAAGTTCTATGACATCAGCGGTCACATCATACGGCAGATCCTCTGGCTCATTTGTCTCAGGTGCTATAGAACCATCCTTCATTTCAAAGATGATCTGTGCTCTCCTGTTCACTGCCTTGATAGATCTTCTCCACTCGGGGATCTTGGAGTTCTCATCGCATCTATTGAAGATCACCATGTCCGCGCTGTTAAATTGTTCGACCATAGTCGCCTTCATATTCTGTGAATACACATCATATGTCTCAGCATTCACAAATGAGATAACCTGAACGACTGTCCAGCCCTTTGGAACTCTTATCTCAAATATCTTATCAAGCTTCCACATACCATTGTACTCGATCATAACCTGCTCAGGCTCATACTTGTCCTGAAGATCAAGGAGATGGTCAGTTGTAAGCTGATCTTCCTCTATAAACTCTGTATATATATTCGCCTTCCTCAGAGCCTCAAGATCGTACTCTTCCTCTCCATCCTCGCAGACAAGAAGCAGAGTCTTGGCTCCGCCTGTAAAGCCCCTGTCCATAAGAGTTTCCTTGGCAAATGTTGTCTTGCCGCTCTCAAGGAATCCCATGAACACATATACAGGTATCTCTTTATTCTGACGTCCCATCATATTAACTCCTTATTTAAACCTCGAACAGCTGTGCAAGGTCATCTTCCTTAAGCTTGCTTCCTATTACACAGAGCTTTCCTGTGATATCAGCCTTACCCTTTCTGATCTCAAACTCACCTGGTACAAGATCAAAGTACAGCCAATCACCAGCATCGCTAGGCACAATTCCCTTTGCACGTAGGATAATGCCATACTTCTCTGTGTCAGCCAGGGTGTCAAGAATCTCTCTGAGCTTATCCTCATTGTACTTGTGAGGTGTCTCCTTGCCCCAGCTTGTAAATACCTCATCTGCATGATGATGGTGATGATCATGGTCGTGACATCCACATGTGCACTCATCTCCATGATCGTGGTGATGCTCGTGATCATGGTCATGATCGTGATGATGCTCGTGATCGTGGTGGTCATGGTCATGATGGTGATCATGATCGTGGCATCCGCACGTACAGTCATCTCCGTGATCATGCTCATGATCATGTCCGCTCTTTGCCTCATCCATCATTGTCTCCTCAAGAGACTTATAGTTCTGCATAGCCTCCCGGATAGCAGCTCCATCAAGCTCATCCCATGGAGTTGTAATGATTGTTGCATGATCATTCTTCTCTCTGATCATGGCTACTGCCTTCTCTATCTTGTCCTGTGTAGTTGTCTGTGTTCTACTCAGGATGATAGTGTTGGCACTTTCTATCTGGTTGTTGAAGAACTCACCGAAGTTCTTCATGTAAATCTTGACCTTTGATACATCTGCAACAGTTGTATAGCTGTCAAGCTCCACATCGAGATCTGCTGCCACATCTTTAACTGCCTTGATAACGTCAGACAGTTTGCCAACTCCTGATGGCTCAATAATGATCCTGTCAGGTGTATAGTCTGTTATAACCTGCTTGAGTGCAGTACCAAAATCTCCGACCAGTGAACAACAGATACAACCTGAGTTCATCTCTGTGATCTGAACACCGGCATCCTTCAGGAAACCGCCATCGATTCCGATCTCTCCAAACTCGTTCTCAATAAGAACCAGCTTTTCTCCCTTAAATGCCTGCTCAATAAGTTTCTTGATCAACGTTGTCTTACCGGCTCCAAGGAAACCTGAGATAATATCAATCTTTGTCATATCAATCACTCCTTAAACAAATTTATATTAAGACTGCGCATATGAGTTATGCCTGCACAGCTTTGATATCAATACATCCTTATGGATTATACTCGATTGCCCTGATTTTTGCAAGGAATCATGTGTACATCCACCTGGTTGAATGGAATCTCTATTCCATTTTCATCAAATGCTTTTTTCAGCTTCCACATAGCGTCCCATTTTGCATCAAAAAACTTCTCGATCCTTGCGTAGAACTTGACATACATATTGATCCCGCTGTCAGCAAATTCATCTATATACAGCAATACCTGTTCATCCTTCAGATAACCGTCAACATCCTTTATCACATCCAGTGTAACTCTCTTTACCTTCTCTATATCCGAGTCGTATGCTACCGAAAATGGGATCTCAACTCTTCTCATATCATGTTCCGTGACATTTACGAGAGAAGTGTTTGATATGTTGCCATTTGGTATGACTACTGATTTGTTATCGAGGGTTATAAGTCTGGTGTAAAAAATATCTATTGATACGACTGTTCCCTCACAGTGTGTATTGTTCTCTACTATATAATCTCCAACTCTGAACGGTTTTAGCATGAGGATAAGCAGTCCTCCCGCAAGGTTGGACAAGCTGCCCTGCAGAGCAAGACCAAGCGTTACTCCCGCTGTACCCAGTATGGTAATGAACGATGTTATCTGAAGTCCCACAATGCTTGCAGCCGTGAGAACTATCAAGACATTTAACACAACTTTCACAGCCGACACGAAAAATCCTGCAACACTCGTGTCAAGCTTAGACTTCTCAAAGCTCCTTCTTAGTATCTTTAGGAGCAGCTTCACAAGCTTGAAGCACACTACCATAAAGATAATTGCCACAACTATGCTTCCCAGCTTTGACATACACCAGTCTGTAAGTTTCTGGATGTACTGTCCTATGACACTCACCTGGTCCGTTGCCTCTTTCACGGCGTCTTCAACAACATTTTCCGTGGTCGCACTGTATGATGCCATATTGACTAAAGTCTCTGGTAATATCATAAATATACATTCCTCCTGTCTTCATTACTCAACAAAATATATGAAATACTAAGCTAAAAACGCTGTGCAGAAATCCCAGCCACAAGCCGCCCATCCCCGCACAGCGTCATATCTCTATCGATCTATAGTCGCTATCTCTATAGCTTATTTAGTGTTTACATGGGCAAAGACCGCAAATGACAGCGCTGGAGCAGTAACCATTATCCTACCATCAGCGGAGCTCTTATAGCCTCTGTTATTGTTTCCCTCGCCTCCAAACTTCTGGTTGTCACTGGAGAACACCTCTCTGTACCTGCCATCTGCAAGCACTGGCATACTGTACTCCGCATCCTTAAGTCCGAAGTTGCACACTACATACATCACATCATCAGGCCTCATTCCCCTTCTTACAAATGACATGACCTGTCCATCTTCACTGAACTCCACATTGCCATCTGCCTGTCCGTGAAATGCTGTCTTTGAACTGTACAGCTTGTTGATCTCCTTAACATACTTCTGAAAGTAGCTGTTGGCATCAAATTCGAGTACCGACCAGTCTATCAGACTTCTGCCATCAAATCCGTTAAATCCGCCTAGCTCCTGACCCATAAATGTGAGTTTTCTTCCCGGAAGCGTCATCACAAGTCCGAAAAGCACCCTAAGATCAGCATATTTGTCCTCATATCCTCCCGGCATCTTTGATGCATAGCTGCCTCTCTGTCCAGCAACAGCATCATGGCTGAGTGCCCAGACAGAACTGTCACTCTCATCAAATGTGATACCACAGGTGTAATCACTGAAGCTTCCTCTGGCTGCCGGCGGGATCATCATATAATCCGTCACCCTCGTCACAGCCTCATTGTTCCATCCAAGACCGACAAGCACATCCGCATATCTGTCACCAGTGATGTTTCTGAATTCTCTCACCAGCTCTTCATCCTCTATCCTGATTCCGTCAAGGTGATAGGTATCGATCCAATACGACAGACAATCTATGTCCTTCACAGTGACCATATCCATGATCACCCCTATGCCCTTGCTGTGCAGATGATCGACCATCGCCATGAAATCTACTGGTGTTCCATACCTCGATGTCGGCGCAAACATTCCCACAGTATCATATCCCCAGCCTGAATCATCTCCGTACTCCATAAGCGGCATGAACTGGATATAGTTATATCCCATATTCTTCACATAAGTGGCTATCTCCCTGCCAAACTCTGCGTATGTCAGCTTTCCATCGTCAGGAACATTGCCCCATGTAGGCATATGAACTTCATATATATTGACGCCTGCTGCTTTGTTTCTGTTCTTCATATACGCTGAATCATTCCATCTGTACTCAAGTTCTGTCAGTATGGATGCATTGCCCGGCGCCACCTCATAAGCAACCGCATATGGATCCGCAAATATATCCACATTGCCATCTCTATATAATGCCTCAAACTTATATCTCGTATTCGCAAGATCTCCCGGAATAAACAGTTCGAATATATCCGTATAATCAATCCTTCTCATAGGATTTACTCTTCCGTCCCAGCCGTTAAAATCGCCAACCACGCTGACTCTGACTGCCCCCGGCATATTCATACAGAACGACACACCGGAAACTCCGTTCATCGTGATCTTTCTAGCCCCAAACACTTCCTTCACATGGAATCCGGACTCCACATCATCATCGCCATCAACGACCTTCATGACCATCTCCGGATCAACGCTGTAACCAAATGAATAAGGATCATATATATCTTTTACGGCATCCTCCTCACCTGATTCCCCCCATATCTTTTTTGTAACCCTGAGTTTATATGCAAATTCTGCTCTATCGTTTATTCTGACTGTAAAAAATCCCTGGGATCCTATCTCCTTCATCGGATATTCCTGCTCCCCATCCATCACAGACACGGATGCAGCCCCAGGCAGATATGCATTCACATAACAGTCTTTAAGACATTTATGCATTCCCAGTATATGATGAGGATTGCCGTGTGTAGCTCTTGTTATCGATGCAATCTCATCTGACTTTAGTACAAATATATCCATAAAACCTTCTCCTACATATTTATCTTCCATCTATGGCGTGAATGAATATTCCACTCCTAAGCTTTGGCTCAAACCATGTAGACTTCGGCGGCATGAGAAGACCAGCATCCGCTATATCAAATAGCTCTGTGATCGATGTAGGATACATGGAAAATGCAACTGCCATTCCGTCATCCACCAATCTCTCGAGCTCTGAAAGTCCTCTGATTCCCCCTATGAACATGATCCTCTGATCTGTTCTCGGATCCTGTATTCCAAGTATCGGTGCAAGCACATTGTCCTGAAGCACCGACACATCCAGTCTTCCGACCACATCATCTGGTACAATACTGTCCTTAACATTCAGCCTGTACCACTGTCCATCAATATACATGCCGACCTGTCCCTTGATATCTGGATCAACGGGGGTGCTGCTCTCAGCCACATCAAATATCTGTGATATACTGTCCATAAATCCATCTTTATCAAGTCCATTCAGGTCCTTAACGACTCTGTTATACGGCATGATCATGAGCTGATCATGAGGGAAAAGTACAGAGAGGAAATAATTGAACTCCTCTTGTCCGGTGTATCCCGGATTCTTCTCTCTCATATGCATTCCAGCCTTCACAGCAGATGCAGCCCTGTGATGTCCATCCGCAATATATATGTCATTTACATTGTCGAAAGCCTCTTTGATGGTGTCGATATCCCCCTGATCTTCTATGATCCATACATTGTGGGTTATTCCATCGGGCGATGTGAAGCCATAAAGCTTCTCTCCGCACTTCACTCTGCCTATGATCTCATCAACCTTATCTATAGCTCTGTACGCAAGGAATATAGGCCCCGTCTGCGCCCCGCACGCCTCAACATGCTTTATTCTGTCTATCTCCTTGTCTTCTCTTGTGTTCTCATGCTTCTTGATAACCCCATTTATATAATCGTCTATAGAAGCACATGCCACAAGTCCCGTCTGATGTCTGCCATCCATGATAAGCTCATAAATATAATAGACTGGTCTGCGCTCCATAATATACGTTCCATCATCTATCATACCCTGAAGCAGCCGGCCAGCCTTATCATATACACATGGAGCATATGTATCTACATCTGGTCCAAAGGATGTCTCAGCTCTGTCCACTTTCAAAAATGATAATGGTTCACGCTTGACCTCTATCTCTGCTTCCTGACGGTTATACACATCGTATGGCAAGGCAGCTACTCTGCCTGCAACATCTGGTCTCGGTCTATAGGCTCTAAAACTTCTGATTGTTGCCATATTCATTACTCCTGTCATAAATATTTTATTGTATGTGCCAATTAACCTCTTACTGCCTTGACAACCTTCTTAATGGAATCCTCATATTCCTCTTCTGATGAGTTCTCAAATATAAAGAGATCCTTGATGTTGGTTGGTGGATTGAAGTTCTGGCTGTTGATGTACTCATCCCAGTGCTCAAGCTTCCATGTATCTCTGTCTGAAGCTCTCTTGATCATTCTCTCATGACATACATCTTTTCTTGTATTAACCCAGATAACGAAAAGCTCTGCATCTTTCTCAGCAAGCTTTGCACGAAGATTTGCAAGGTACTCATCATCTCTGATCTCCTCTGTAAAAGGTGCATTGATAAGCACTGTATCATTGTAATCCAGCGCCTCAAATGCGAGATCAAGAACACAGTAATACTCGTAATCTCTGATCTCTTTCTGGAAGAAATCCGAAGAACGATTATACTCCTGTCCGGCAACCACAAATATCTGCTTTGAAAGCACGATCAATGTATCCTTATCAAGGTAAACACAGTTGTGAAGTGCCTTTGCAACCTGCTTTGAAATAAATGTCTTTCCACATGCTGGTGGTGATGTTACTAATATAAGCTTCTTCTTCATATCTATAAATTCCTCCATCTTAAATGAAATCTTATTATGAAATCAATTTTTCTAATAGTTTATCACAATTGCCATTTGCTTACAACATTTTTTAACGTTAAATAAAAATAAAGAACAGCATACGACACCCATCGGGGACGGAGGTACCTGTCCCCCTATGTTCCTGTTCACATAAAATAAGACCCACCATATATCAAATAAAATGCGAAAATGATTATATCTGTCTCTTATACACATCTCCGAGC
>ENA-OZMF01000397-OZMF01000397.1-human-gut-metagenome-genome-assembly--contig:-NODE-397-length-7573-cov-3.839186_pt1 | contig 7573 bp, 4 predicted proteins | sample MGYA00244190_ERZ653815 | MGnify/ENA primary metagenome ERZ653815 (study PRJEB26926, sample SAMN06164603) | human gut metagenome | biome: ENVO:00009003; feature: ENVO:2100002; material: ENVO:00002003...
ATACAGTCCGGGAACCGCATAATTGCTCTTGGGCTGTGCCGGTTTCTCTTCCAGAGAAATGGCCTTGCCGTCGGCATCGAACTCTACCACGCCGTATGCACGCGGGTCTTTTACATAATAACCGAAGATACATGCACCCTTCTCGATAGAAGCGGCACGCTTCAACATGGCGGAAAAGCCCTGACCATAGAACATATTATCGCCCAAAATAAGGCATCCCGGCTCACCGTTCAGAAATTCCGCTCCAAGCACGAAAGCCTGTGCCAGTCCGTTGGGCTTTTCCTGTATCTTATAAGAAAAAGACATGCCAAGCTCCTCGCCTGTTCCTAACAAATCGCGAAACATGGGTAGGTCGCGCGGAGTGGAGATAATCAGCACTTCACGTATTCCCGCCAGCATCAATGTGGAAAGGGGGTAGTAAATCATGGGTTTGTCGTAGACCGGCATAATCTGCTTGGAGATAGCCTTTGACAATGGATAGAGACGAGTGGCGCTGCCACCTGCAAGAATAATTCCTTTCATATTTCAGTTCTTTATTGGATTGACTTCAAATGTAGAATAAAATAAGAAGGAGGACAATGCCCCACGGCTCTCGTTGCTATTCAGGGCACAAAGTTCTGAAAAAGTTCTGACATGACAAAATAATAAAGTCAAAATCAGCCGGCAAGCTCTATGACTTCAAGGTCTTTGAACACGCCGTTATCCACAACGAAACGCACCATGGTACGCACTTTATGAAAGCCGTAAATGCCCGCTGCGCCGGGGTTTATATGAAGCATGCCCAGTGTCTTGTCGAACTTCACCTTCAATATATGCGAATGACCGCTGATGAACAGCTTGGGCGGATGCACCAGGATGCTTCCCTGTATGGACGGATCGTATTTGCCGGGATAGCCGCCGACGTGTTTCATCAGCACCTCGGCGCCGTCTACCGTAAAACGGAGCACCTGCGGATAGAGCCGGCGCAGATCCTGCCCGTCTATGTTGCCGTACACCCCACGGAACGGACGGAAAGCCGCCAGCTTCTGTGCCACTTCCAACGTACCGATGTCACCTGCATGCCATATTTCATCGCACGGCTCGAAGTACTGCAAATACTTCTCATCCCAATACCCGTGCGTATCCGACAGTAAACCAACTTTTGTCATTTTTCATTTGTTTATATGTGCAAAGGTAGCTATATTTGGAAAATAAACCTAATCTTATTTATGGAGAGCAGATATTTCAAGCGCGACATCAGTTGGCTGTCATTCAACTACCGGGTATTGCTGGAAGCCGAAGACGATACACTGCCGCTATACGAGCGCATCAACTTTATATCCATATACTCGTCCAACCTGGAAGAGTTCTACAAAATACGTGTAGCCGACCATAAGGCCATTGCCACCGGCGCCGCACACAGCGATGAAGAGAGTGTGCAGTCCGCCATGCAACTGGTGTCCGAAATCAACGAAGAGGTGAACCGTCAACTGGAAGAGCGTATCCGCATCTACGAACAGAAAATACTGCCTGCCCTGCGGCAACAGCACATCATCTTCTACCAGAGCCGCAACGTAGAGCCTTTTCATAAAGAATTCCTGCGGAGCTTCTTCCGGGAAGAAATCTTTCCGTATCTCTCTCCCGTACCCGTCAGCAAGGACAAGGTAATATCATTCCTGCGCGACAACCGCCTGTACCTTGCCATACGACTGTATCCGAAAGGAGACAAGGACACAGAGGGACAAGCAAACAAAGGAAGAACTCCCCAATACTTCGTGATGAAGCTGCCCTACAGCAAAGTGCCCCGCTTCATCGAGCTGCCCAAGCACGGGAAGAACTACTACCTGATGTTCATCGAGGACATCATCAAAGCCAATATCGACACGATATTCCCCGGCTACGATGTGGACAGCAGCTACTGCATCAAGATTTCGCGGGATGCGGACATACTGATAGACGAGTCCGCCAACACATCCGAAATTATAGAGCAGGTGAAAAGCAAAGTGAAAAAACGCAAGATAGGAGCCGTCTGCCGTTTTGTGTACGACCGCGCCATGCCCGACGATTTTCTGGACTTCCTTGTAGATGCCTTCCGCATCAACCGCCAGGAACTGGTTCCGGGCGACAAACACCTCAATATGGAAGACCTGCGGCATCTGCCCAATCCGAACAATGCCGTGCGCCCCATCCGCAAGCCTCAGCCCATGAAGCTGACCTGCCTGGACGAGCGGGAGTCCATCTTCCGGTATGTGGAGAAAAAAGACCTGCTGTTGCACTACCCGTACCACTCTTTCGAGCACTTCATCCATTTCCTGTACGAAGCCGTACACGAACCCACCGTGCGCGAAATCATGGTAACCCAATACCGCGTTGCGGAAAACTCCGCAGTTATCAACACCCTGATAGCCGCCGCGCAGAACGGCAAGAAAGTAACCGTTTTCGTAGAGCTGAAAGCCCGTTTCGACGAAGAGAACAACCTTGCCACCGCCGAGATGATGAAAGCCGCCGGTATCAATATCCTGTTCAGCCTGCCCGGACTGAAGGTACATGCCAAAGTAGCCCTTGTGCTGCGCCGCGACAGACAAGGTCACAAACTGCCCAGCTATGCCTACATCAGCACCGGAAATTTCAACGAAAAGACCGCCACGCTCTATGCCGACTCCGGTCTGTTCACCTGCAACCCCATACTCGTAAACGACCTGCACAACCTGTTCCGCACTTTTCAGGGCAAGGAAAATCCCGTGTTCCACCGCCTGCTGGTGGCACGCTTCAACCTGATTCCCGAACTGAACCGCCTCATCGACCATGAAATAGAACTGGCGAAAAGCGGAAAACAAGGAAGGATTATACTCAAAATGAACGCCCTGCAAGACCCCGCCATGATAGACCGCCTGTACGAAGCCTCGCAGGCCGGAGTCAGGATAGACCTTATTGTACGGGGTATCTGCTGCCTCATTCCCGGACGGAAGTACAGCCGTAACATCCGTGTAACACGTATTGTGGATACATTTCTGGAACATGCCCGCGTGTGGTACTTCGGCAACGGCGGGAAGCCGAAACTTTTCCTCGGTTCGCCGGACTGGATGCGCCGCAACCTGTATCGCCGCATAGAGGCTGTAACCCCAATTCTGGACCCGGATTTGAAACGGGAACTGTCGGACATGCTTTCCATCCAGCTCTCGGACAAGCGCAAAGCCTGCTTTGTGGACGACCACCTGCGTAACCGCTGGAAATCAGCCCGTCCGCAAAAGGAGAAAGTACGGGCGCAATATACTTTCTACGAATACCTGAAAAGCGGAGAACTGAAAGTGGAAAGTTGAGAGAGAAGTTTGTAACATTTCTGTAACATATATGACATTTCCCTGCAACACGAAACACGTTCCTTTGCAACCGGAAATAAAATACATGTTATGGAAACTATCTACTTATGCATTGTCATCTTCCTGTTCGTCCTCGCGGTCTTCGACCTCGTCGTGGGTGTCAGTAATGATGCGGTTAACTTTCTACAATCTGCTGTCGGAGCCAAAGCAGCATCTTTCAAGACGATACTGTTTATAGCAGGTATCGGTGTATTCATCGGCGCTGCCCTCTCCAACGGCATGATGGACATCGCCCGTCACGGTATCTACCAGCCGGAGCATTTTTATTTTGCGGAAATCATGTGCATCCTGTTGGCAGTGATGCTGACAGACGTGGTACTGCTGGACGTATTCAACACCATGGGAATGCCGACGTCCACCACCGTATCCATGGTCTTTGAGCTGCTGGGCGGAACCTTTGCCCTCGCCCTCATCAAAGTGTACGGTAGCGATACGCTCGGGTTGGGCGATCTTATCAACACAGACAAGGCATTGTCCGTTATCATGGCGATATTCGTATCCGTAGCCATCGCCTTCTTCTTCGGTATGCTGGTGCAATGGCTGGCACGTATCGTCTTCACCTTCAACTATACCAAAAAGATGAAGTACAGCATCGGTATCTTCGGCGGTATCGCAGCTACTTCCATCATCTACTTCATGCTGATAAAAGGCTTAAAGGACAGCTCTTTCATGACTCCCGAAAACAAGCACTGGATACAGGAGAATACTGCTATGCTCATCGGTTGCTTCTTCGTGTTCTTCACCATATTGATGCAGGTGCTGCACTGGTGCAAGGTAAACGTATTCAAGATAGTGGTTCTTCTGGGTACTTTCGCCCTCGCCCTCGCCTTTGCCGGCAACGACTTGGTAAACTTCATAGGTGTGCCCCTTGCCGGTTACTCCTCTTTCATCGACTATACGACCAACGGCACTGCTGCAGGTCCCGACGGCTTCCTGATGACCTCACTGCTCGGCCCTGCCAAAACACCGTGGTACTTCCTTATCGGTGCGGGCGCCATCATGGTATATGCGCTGTGCACATCCAAGAAAGCACACAATGTAATCAAGACTTCCGTCGACCTCTCCCGCCAGGACGAAGGTGAAGAGAGCTTCGGCAGCACTCCCATAGCACGTACACTGGTACGTTTCAGTATGACGATAGCCAACGGACTTTCCAAAGTGATGCCCGAAAGCGGCAAACGCTGGATTGAGACCCGTTTCCAAAAGGACGAAGCCATCATTGCCGACGGTGCGGCGTTCGACTTGGTACGTGCCTCCATCAATCTGGTACTTGCCGGCCTGCTCATTGCCCTGGGTACTTCACTGAAACTCCCGCTCTCCACCACTTACGTTACTTTCATGGTGGCTATGGGTACTTCCCTTGCCGACCGCGCCTGGGGACGCGACTCCGCCGTGTTCCGTATCACCGGCGTACTGAGCGTTATCGGTGGCTGGTTCATCACTGCCGGAGCAGCGTTTACCATCTGTTTCTTCGTTACCTTCGTAATTCATTTCGGCGGTACAATCGCTATCATCGCCCTTATCGGTCTGGCAGTATTCATGCTGATACGCAGCCAGGTAATGTACAAGAAGCGCAAAGAGAAGGAAAAAGGAAACGCTACCATCAAGCAACTGATGCAGAGCACGGACAACATGGAGATTCTGGAATTGCTGCGCAAGCACACCCGTGAGGAATTGGGCAAAATACTGGAATTTACGGAAGATAACTTCGAACGCACCGTTACCGCTTTCCTGCACGAAAACCTGCGCGGACTGCGCCGGGCAATGGGTTCCGTGAAGTTCGAGAAACAACTGATTAAACAGATGAAACGTACCGGTACGCTTGCCATGTGCCGCCTGGACAACAATACGGTGCTCGAAAAAGGACTTTACTACTACCAGGGCAATGACTTTGCCAGCGAACTGGTATATAGTGTGGGACGTCTTTGCGAACCGTGTCTGGAGCATATCGACAATAACTTCAAACCGCTCGACACCATCCAGAAAGGCGAGTTTGCCGATGTAACGGAAGACATCGTTTACCTGCTGCAGGTGTGCCGCCACAAGCTGGAGAACAACAACTACAATAACTTCGAGGAAGATATACACAAAGCCAACGACCTGAACGGCCAGCTCGCCCACCTGAAACGCGAAGAGTTACAGCGCATTCAAAGCCAGTCCGGCAGCATTAAGGTAAGCATGGTGTATCTGACGATGATACAGGAAGCACAGAATATTGTGACCTACTCCATCAACCTGATGAAGGTGAGCCGAAAATTCCAGGCGGAAGAGTAAGGACATTCCTTTATCAACCGAAAGTCAAGCGATATACATTTTGCTAAGAGGTTGTCAAAACTAAAATGAGCCTCTGAAAAGTTACAGATTGTAATTATAACCTTTAAAAGGGTCGTATCAAACTCCACTTTGAGAGTTATGATACGACCCTTTCCTCAATTCTTTCAGAATGTGCAAATTTCAAGTTAAAAATTTATCTCCTCAAAATTGAATTTTGGCACACTCCCTGTTTTTTTCCATAGAGTGCCGGAGCCTATTTCAGCCCCATTTTTTCCGCCCGTTGCAGCATAAACGCGCGGGCAGCTTCATACTCATTGGGAATGACGCCGTCCAATATGGCATCCTTAATAGCACTCTTCAATGCACCCACTTGCTGGCAGGGGGGAAGATTGAATGTTTTCATAATCTCCTCACCGCTGACAGGAGGCTGGAAGTTACGGATACGGTCGCGCTCTTCCAAGTCCTTCAGTTTCTGACGCACCAGTTGGAAGTTGTTCAGAAAGCGCTGCTTGCGCTCCATATTCTTGGAAGTGATATCGGCCTCACACAAGGTCATGAGGTCGTCTATATCATCGCCAGCCTCAAACAGCAGGCGACGTACGGCCGAGTCGGTCACCACATCATCCGCTATCACTATGGGACGCATGTGCAACCCTACCAGCTTCTGCACGTATTTCATCTTCTCATTCATGGGAAGCTTCATTCTCCGGAAGATATCGGGTATCATCTTCTCGCCGATGAAGTTATGGTTGTGGAATGTCCACCCGGCACGAGGTTCCCAGCGTTTGGTCGCCGGTTTGGCTATATCGTGCAGAAGGGCTGCCCAGCGCAGCCAGAGGTTATCGGTCTTTTTGCTGATATTATCGAGCACTTCGAGCGTATGGTAGAAGTTGTCCTTATGCGCCCTGCCATTACGGGTTTCAACGCCTTGCAAGGCAACCAGTTCCGGGAAGATGAGCTGCAACAGGCCCGAACGGTCCAAGTCTATAAATCCTTTGGACGGGACGGGAGAGAGCAGAATCTTGTTCAGCTCGTCTGCAATGCGCTCTTTGGATATGATGGAAATGCGCTCTTTGTTGCGGCATAAGGACTCGAAAGTATCATCGTCGATATAGAAATTCAGTTGGGTGGCAAAACGGATACAACGCATCATGCGCAGAGGGTCGTCGCTGAAGGTAATGTCCGGGTCGAGCGGCGTGCGGATGGTCTTCTCCTTCATGTCCGCCATTCCGCCGAAGGGGTCTACCAACTCGCCGTAACGCTGACTGTTCAGGCAGACTGCCAAGGCATTGATAGTAAAATCCCGGCGGTTCTGGTCGTCTTCCAGCGAGCCGTCCTCAACAATCGGTTTGCGCGAATCGTGCGTGTAGGACTCTTTACGTGCACCCACAAACTCCACTTCCGTGCCGTGATACTTTAACTGCGCCGTCCCGAAATTCTTGAAAACAGAAAGATGCGCGCCGCGACCCAAACGCCTGGCAAGCGCCTCGGCCATTGCAATGCCGCTGCCCACTACTACCACATCGATATCTTTGGAAGGACGCTGCAGGAATATGTCGCGCACGTAGCCGCCGACTACGTAGCACTCCAGTCCCAATTCATCCGCTGTTTCGGAAATCCGCTTAAATATGCTGTCACTGAAACGCTGCTTCAGTTCTTCTGTCGTCAATTCAATCATTTGTCAATAAATCATTTTGAGGGTGCAAAGATACGGATATTATTTTTTATTTTTGCCCCCACTAACATCAAGAATGAAAATTATGAAGAAAGCAGCATTCCTTGCGTGCCTCTGCTGCACGCTCTTCTCTTGCAGCAATGTAAAGAAAAAAGCAGGAGAGAAACTCCAGGCAGCCCGCGAAGCGTTTGAACGCGGAGATTACAGCGAAGCGAAGATTCAGATTGACAGCATCAAGATACTCTGTCTCTTATACACATCTCCG
>ENA-OZMF01000415-OZMF01000415.1-human-gut-metagenome-genome-assembly--contig:-NODE-415-length-7360-cov-10.485147_pt1 | contig 7360 bp, 3 predicted proteins | sample MGYA00244190_ERZ653815 | MGnify/ENA primary metagenome ERZ653815 (study PRJEB26926, sample SAMN06164603) | human gut metagenome | biome: ENVO:00009003; feature: ENVO:2100002; material: ENVO:00002003...
CAGATATGAAAAGGGTGTTCCTGTTGTGGAGCTTGAAAATGGCCTGCTTCCTACTATAGGTAAAACCAAAAAGACAGGAACAAGGATTAATTTTCTGCCTGACCCGGAGATTTTTGAGAAGACTAGATTCAAGGAAGAGGATGTAAAGAACAGACTTAAGGAGACTGCGTATCTCAATCCGAAGCTTACAATCATATACGAGGATAAACGAGGCGATGAGACAGAGCATATTGAGTATCATGAGCCTGAGGGTATTATCGGTTTTGTAAAGGATTTAAATAAAAATATAGAAAAGCTGCATGATGTCATTTACTTTACAGGAGAGAGTGAGGATATAAAGGTTGAGGTGGCTTTTCAGTATACAAGCGAGTTCCATGAGAATATTCTAGGTTTTTGCAACAATATATACAATTCTGAGGGTGGAGCGCATATCACAGGCTTTAAGACTGCGTTTACAGGTATTATCAATTCATATGCCAGGGAGCTTGGTATATTAAAGGACAAGGATGCGAATTTCAACGGAGCAGATGTCAGAAACGGCATGACTGCTGTAGTGTCAGTAAAGCATCCTGACCCTAGATTCGAGGGTCAGACAAAGACAAAGCTTGACAATCAGGATGCAAACCGTGCAACTGCCAAGGTGACAAATGACGAGGTACCGCTTTATTTTGACAAGAATCTTGAGGTCTTAAAGACGGTAATATCATGTGCTGAGAAGGCCGCAAAGATTAGAAAAGCTGAGGAGAAGGCAAAGACCAATCTGCTCACAAAGCAGAAGTTTTCCTTTGATTCAAACGGAAAGCTTGCAAACTGTGAGAGCAGGGATGCTTCTAAGTGCGAGATTTTCATAGTCGAGGGAGATTCGGCCGGAGGCTCGGCAAAGATGGCAAGAAACCGTATGTTTCAGGCAATCATGCCGATTCGAGGCAAGATTTTGAATGTTGAAAAGGCAAGTATTGATAAGGTACTGGCAAACGCTGAAATAAAGACAATGATAAATGCGTTTGGCTGCGGATTTTCGGAAGGGTATGGAAATGATTTTGATATAACAAAGCTTCGTTATGACAAAATCATCATTATGGCCGATGCCGATGTGGACGGAGCTCATATCTCCACACTGCTTTTGACTCTGTTCTTCAGGTTTATGCCTGAGCTTATTTTAGAGGGACATGTATATGTTGCCATGCCTCCGCTTTACAAGGCTATTCCGTCAAAGGGCGAGGAAAAATATTTGTATGACGATGCGGAGCTTGACAAGTACAGAAAGACACATACAGGCAAGTTTACGTTGCAAAGATATAAGGGTCTTGGAGAGATGGATGCGGATCAGCTCTGGGATACCACACTAAATCCCGCAACAAGGATGCTAAAGCGTATTGAAATAGAGGATGGACGCCTGGCAAATGATGTGACATCACTGCTTATGGGTAGTGATGTGCCACCGAGAAAAGAGTTCATATACGAGCATGCGCATGACGCGGAGCTTGATGTATAAGCATGACGCAGCAGCTTTTGGTTCTCAGTGGTTCTGAATAGTTAAGCAGTATTTATAATCGGAGAAAGACATGGATAGAAATATAGATAACAATGTAGACAACAATATAATTCAGACCGAATATTCGGAGCTGATGCAGAAATCATATATTGACTATGCGATGAGTGTCATTATAGCAAGAGCCCTGCCGGATGTGCGCGATGGGCTTAAGCCTGTACAAAGGCGTACACTTTATGATATGCATGAGCTGGGCATCAGGTACGACAAGCCATATAGAAAGAGTGCGCGTATAGTCGGTGATACAATGGGTAAATATCATCCGCACGGCGATTCATCAATCTATGATGCGATGGTTGTTTTGGCACAGGATTTCAAAAAGGGCATGCCGCTTATCGATGGACACGGTAATTTTGGCTCAATCGAGGGAGACGGAGCCGCTGCCATGCGTTATACTGAGGCAAGACTTCAAAAAATCACACAGGAAGCATATCTTGCTGATCTAGACAAAAATGTGGTTGATTTCATTCCAAACTACGATGAGACAGAAAAAGAGCCAGAGGTGCTTCCGGTCAAGGTGCCGAACCTTTTGATAAATGGAGCTGAGGGTATAGCAGTCGGCATGGCTACAAGTATTCCGCCACACAATTTTGGCGAGGTGGTGGACGGTGTGATTGCTTATATGAAAAATCCTGATATCACCACTGCCGAGATGATGCAGTATATAAAGGGACCTGATTTTCCGACAGGAGGCATTGTTGCAAATCAGGATGATCTTGCAGCAATATATGAGACCGGACAGGGAAAGATAAAAATCCGTGGAAGAATCGAAATAGAGAAGGGTAAGGCAGGAAAGGACAAGCTTGTCATTACGGAAATCCCATACACAATGATTGGTGCCAATATAGGAAAATTCTTAAATGATGTCTATTCACTTGTCGAGTCAAAGGCGACAACGGATATTGTGGATATAACCAACCAGTCATCGAAAGAGGGAATAAGAATTGTCTTAGAGCTTAAAAAAGGTGCTGATGTTGAGGCACTTAAGAACCTTTTGTATAAAAAGACAAAGCTGGAGGACACTTTCGGTGTAAATATGCTGGCCGTCGCAAATGGAAGACCTGAGACGCTTGGTCTTGTACCCATCATAAGGCATCATGTCAATTTCCAGTATGAGATTGCAAAAAGAAAGTATGAGACACTTCTTGCAAAGGAGCAGGAGAGAGAAGAAATACAGCAGGGACTCATAAAGGCCTGTAACGTGATAGATCTGATTATTGAAATATTAAGAGGAAGCCGTGACCAGAAAATGGCAAAGGCATGTCTCATAAACGGAGAGACAGAGGGGATTAAATTCAAGTCAAAGGCTTCAGAAGCCATGGCAGCCCAGCTTTGCTTTACTGAGCGTCAGGCAGCTGCTATCCTTGAAATGCGTCTGTACAAGCTGATTGGACTCGAAATTGAGGCTCTGATTAAGGAGCACGAGGAGACCAGGGCAAAGATTGCAGAGTACAGCGATATTTTAGAGCATCGCTCATCCATGGCAAAGGTCATTATGAAGGAGCTTAAAGCGTTCCGCAAGGAGTATGCAAGGGAAAGACGCACGGAGCTTGACAATCTCGAGGAAGCTGTTGTGGTCAAAAAAGAGCTTGAGGTATCGGATGTAGTGCTGCTTATGGACCGCTTCGGCTATGTGAAGACAGTAGATACTTCAACCTATGATAGAAACAAAGATACAGCTGACGCAGAGAACAAGCTGATATTAAAGGTCAAAAATATAGATAAGCTGTGCATTTTCACAAACAACGGAAACATGCATCTTGTCAAGGTGTTAGACCTGCCTTACGGCAAATTCCGTGACAAGGGTACACCTATTGACAATGTAAGCAACTATGACAGCAGTAAGGAGGATATAGTATTTATAGCACCTCTTATGGATGTTGAAAAGCACAAGCTTATATTTGGAACGAAGTCAGCCATGATAAAGCTCGTGGATGGTGCTGAGTTTGTGGTGACACGAAAGACCTCGCAGGCCACAAAGCTCATGGATGATGATGAGCTGTTGTTTGTTGACATGCTTTCAGAGAATGCTACAATGGTAATGCGTTCAAAGAAGGAGATGTTCCTTCGAATCGACTGTGGCACTATTCCTGAAAAGAAAAAGGCAGCAGTAGGTGTCAGGGGAATGAGGCTTGACAGAGAGGATGAGCTTACTGACATTTATCTGCTTTATGACCAGGAGGAAAAAGAGGTCGAGGTAAAGGGTAAGCAGGTGGCGCTTCACAGGCTGCACATTGCAAACCGTGACACCAAGGGCGTGAAGAAATAATATATCGCATGACAATATAACGTAAAGCATAAACTGTGTACGGTTTTGAGTATGTATGGCCTGGAACAGTTAAAATATCTGACATGAAAGGAAGCGATGAGCTTGTTGGACAAATTAAGAGAGCTTGGCATTTCAGAAAATCTGATTAAGGAAATTGAAAAGTTTCGCTCGCAGTATCCGGTGGACAAGGAGTATGAGTCAAGAATCCCCGTGCCTACACAATTTTATTACGGAAGCGATGTGTGGGAGCAGGCTATAACCGCCGTTTTATGTGGAGAAAATCTGCTTTTAGTAGGAGAAAAGGCCACAGGAAAGAATCTTTTCGCAGAGAATCTGGCAGGTGTATTTAACAGACCACGCTGGGATGTGTCATTTCACGTAAATATGGATGCAGCATCACTTATCGGAACCGATACGTTTAGCGCCGGAGAAGTAACCTTCAGGCCGGGACCTGTGTATACAGCGGCAAAAACAGGCGGCTTTGCGGTGCTTGATGAGATAAATATGGCAAAAAGTGAGGCTATGGCAGTGCTTCATGCCACACTTGATTTCAGACGTACAATAGATGTGCCGGGCTATGACAGACTGTCGCTTCATCCGGCAACAAGATTTATTGCCACGATGAATTACGGTTATGCAGGTACAAAGGAGCTAAATGAGGCTCTTGTATCACGTTTTGCGGTAATCCGGATGCCTATGATTTCAAAAGAGAGCCTTGTGAAGCTCATAAAGGAACATTATCCTGCAATACGTGAAGCGGGAGCAAATGAGCTTGCGGAGGTATTTCTTGAACTGCATACCAAGTGCAAAAATGGCGAGATATCATCAAAGGCACTTGATCTGCGTGGTCTCATCGGTTCAATTGGTATGATGGAAAAGGGCTTAAATATATATACAGCTCTGGATATGGGAATAACAAACAAGAGCTTTGATGAATATGAGCAGACGCTTATACGTGATACAATCCGTGCAAGAATCTCAAGGAAGATGAGCAGAGAGCAGCTGTTTTGTTGATATAAGCTTGTGACATATGAAGGAATGGAACATATGGAAGAACAGGATATAAAGGAAGCAAAAAGAGCAAGAAACTTCATATGGATGGCGGCCTGTGATTATGACATAGAGCCGCTTTTTCTGGCATTTGCACCGGATGGCACTGCGGATATTTACCTTAATCTGATTATTGGGCTTGAATACAAGTGGTATGAGCATGATAAGATAGATGCCTTATTCAATCAGCTGACAGGAAAAAACGCCATGCTTTATGAGGGTCTTTTATGGATAGGTTTGGAAAATGCCCTGTATGAAAAGGAGAGACAAACGAGGCCTGCCTTATATGATTTAAGGCTTGAGTACGCGAAAAAGAGCCTTGCAGGAGTCAATAAAAACAGGGAGTATTCGAGGATTGATATAATCAGAAATGCACATTGCAGAAGGATACTTGGAAAACCATCAGGTCTTTGCAAAGAGGATGAAGAGATACTGCATGCTTTTTGTTTTACACCTGATATGACAACGGATGAGATTATAGTGAAAACGAGAGAAAATCTGTGGAAGTATTTCTCGTATAAGCCGATAAAGGTGGCAAAGCCACAGGGCATATATTTTTTACAGAAGGTAGCAGGAGCATTTCACTCAATAGGAAAAGTCAGCACACAGTATGTCAGAGCGAATAGCTTTTATGATAAAAATATGGCCTCGGACACAGCAGCTTTGTTTATGGAGCATTCAAAGAGATATCTGCTGCAGTTTGCACTGCAGAAAGATCCAATAGAAGCGAAGCGGTATGTGACAGCCTGCTTTGGAAAAAGCATGTATTCTGACAGGCAGCAGGCCGAGATGGAGAAAAAGCTCTGTGTAGGAAATCACAAAAACTGTCACTTGCTTTTTACCAGAGGTATTTCATCGGAGAAAAAGCAGACTGTACCTGATGAGATTGACAACAAAAGAGAGCGCAGGGAAATTCTTGCATTTAAAAAAGAGACAGCCATGCAATATGACAAGAATAAAGAGCATTTTGAAAAAAACATGGCAGTGTATCAAAACAGTATAAGGAGACTTACAGAAAGCCTTAGAATGCACCTGGAGACAGCAGATGAGACATTTATGGATGCTTCAACACACGGCCGTATAAAGCCTTCGAGAGTATGGAAGGCCCTGTATCTGGACAATCCGCGTGTTTTTGAGCGAAAAGATGAGGTGGAGACGCCGGGCTTTTCTGTCGACATACTGATGGATGCGTCTTCTTCCAGAAAACAGATGCAGCAGAAGATAGCAGCACAGGCATATGTACTGTCAAAGAGCCTGACTAATTGTGGCATACCGGTGCAGATTTACTCATATTGCAGCATAAGAGGCTACACGGTGATGCATATTTTTAAGGAATATGACGATTATGGTGTGGAGGATGAATTATTTCATTTTGTTGTGGCAGGAAATAACAGGGATGGCCTTGCTCTGCGCGCGGCATCACATCTGATGGAGCTAAGTCCAAAGCCTAAGAAGTTACTTTTCATGTTTTCGGATGCAAGCCCTCAGGATGATCAGATAGCAGGGGAGGGTGCATTCTATAAGGATAGGGAGTACACTGATGCTCTTGCTGTTAAGGACACCGTAAATGAGGTGCAGAGGCTTAAAAACCATGGAATAGACGTAATTGGCATCTTCATGGGAAGTGCACATGACAGTGAGCTTGCAACAAAGATATTCGGCAGAAGTCTCGTGAAGATAAAGAGTATCAACGAGTTTGCCGATGCTGTCGGACGAGTGTTAAATGAGATACTGACCTAGCATTTTAACTAAAAGTACAATAAATTTAAAGCAATGGAGATAACAAATGAAAGCAATATTATTTGATTTGGACGGAACGCTGATTGACTCATCAGAGGGCATCACAAAGTCGGCACAATATGCACTTTCACACTTTTGCATAGATGAGCCGGACAGAAACAGCCTGTTTTTCTTTATAGGACCGCCACTCATAAACACATTTATGGAGCATTACGGATTTACTAAGGAGAGAGCACTTGAAGCGGTCGAAAAGTACAGAGAACGCTATAACAAAATAGGTATATTTGAATGTTCGCTTTTTCCGGGGGTAAAGGAATGCATAGAGGCGCTTAAAGCAGCCGGCTATAGGATAGGGCTTGCATCATCAAAGCCGGAAAAATCGTGTGAGCGTATTTTGGAGCATTTTGGAATACTGGATATGTTTGATGAGGTGGTCGGAGCTACATTTGACGGCAGGATAGATACAAAGGAAGAAGTACTTAACGAGGTAATGCGCCGGTGGTCAGACATTCCAAGGGATGAGATGTGTTTAATCGGAGATACTATGTTTGATATCGAGGGAGCAAATCGTGTCAATGTGCCAAGCATAGCGGTAAGCTTTGGATTTGGAGATGTTAACGAGATGGTGAGTGCCGGTGCAAAAGCTGTGATAGATGATATAAGGCAGCTTCCTGATGTACTTTCCAGGCTTTTCGATTAGCTTTTATGAAAATGCAATGCATTGAGACCTGAGGTTATAAACAGTAGAT
>ENA-OZMF01000425-OZMF01000425.1-human-gut-metagenome-genome-assembly--contig:-NODE-425-length-7150-cov-9.278506_pt1 | contig 7150 bp, 2 predicted proteins | sample MGYA00244190_ERZ653815 | MGnify/ENA primary metagenome ERZ653815 (study PRJEB26926, sample SAMN06164603) | human gut metagenome | biome: ENVO:00009003; feature: ENVO:2100002; material: ENVO:00002003...
CTTTACATGTTTGCAATGTTAGCACTTTCAGGAAATTACAGGATTTATTGATTTTTATATACAATGGATCTGGTACCGCAGACTTACTATTATTTGAATTTATTTATCGCACATATAATTTGACTTGTTATATTCTATAATTTGTCCCATATTTTAAAACCTCTCTTATGGTAGAGTGTTTTTGGAATTACAAATACACATGTAAGGAGGACATGGGGTTGAAAAGGAAAAAACTATTGAAACAAGGAGCATGTATTGCGGTATGCAGTACTATGCTTGCCACAGGTGTCACACAGCTTATACCTGCGTATCAGGCGCAGTCGTTAGTATTCGCTGATGAAGTTCAGCAGAATATAAAGAAAACGACATACACAGCTGATAAATTGACAGTAGACTGGGGAAATGCCGGCTATGAGCTGACAGATGGTGTGTGGAAAGTGACATTTAACAATCAGTACGATCAGGTTAAATGGAGACTGCCGGAGACTGTTGATATGTCAACTGTAAAATCTGTGACCTTTAATGTGAAGGATCAGAAAGGATCAGTTTCGCTAAAGGTCTACAAGAATGGAGATGAAGATGCTGATGGCACAAATACGAAGTATGAACTTACAGGCGCAGATGAATACTCGATAAGCCCGACAGGTGAAGGTGATATGGTAGCAGTTGGTCTTATGACTACTGATAATGCCGGTTCGGGATCAGCTATCAGCCTCGTTAGTGTGACAGTGGAAACTGATACAACACCAAAGACACCACCTGAGATAGAGCAGAATATTGAGGACTGGAAAAAATCTGTCACAAGCAATGATGCTCTTGGAAAAGATGCAATCGCAGGAACAGGTATCATGTTAGATGAGATTAAGGACAATACGCTCATGGACCTTGTGGAGAAGCATTTTAATGCAGTTACATTTGGAAATGAATTAAAACCGGATGCACTTTTTAATTATCAGCTTGAGAAGTCGGTTAAAACAAAAACAGTTCAGTTTGATGGGCAGGATCTTGAAGTACCGATGGTAAATGACGCAGGGGACAGCCTTGATTTCTCAAGAGCTGATGCGATGGTAGATAAGATTTTGGAGTGGAATGCGGCACATCCTGACAGGAAGATACGCATAAGAGGTCATGTTCTCGTATGGCATTCGCAGACTCCGGAATGGTTCTTCCATGAGAATTATGATATCAGTAAGCCATATGTAGATAAAGAGACTATGAACCGCAGACTTGAGTGGTATATCTCAAGTGTATTCGACCACTACTTCGGAGAGGCAGCAAATAAAAAGTACGACGGACTTTTCTATGGCTGGGATGTAGTAAATGAGGCCGTTATCGGCAATACATACCGTACAGATACGGTAAGCCCGGCAGAAAGCCTTGATGAGATACGTCATGGGAACAATTCGAGCTGGTGGCATGTATACAAGAGCAATGAGTTCATAATCAATGCATTTAAGTATGCGAATAAATATGCGCCTAGTGATGTAGAACTTTACTACAATGATTTCGGAGAGACAGACAATATCAAGTCAGAAGGAATCATAAAGCTCATAAGTGATGTAAAATCAGCACAGGGAACACGACTTGATGCATTTGGTATGCAGGCACATTACAGTGTGGACAGCTTCTCAGCAGCACAGTTTAAGACAGTAGCAAAAAAATATGCCGAAGCAGCAGGAAAGGTTCAGCTTACAGAGCTGGATTTCCAGGCAAGCGCAGCTTACAAATCAGGAGCAGCATCAAAAGAGAGCGAGTATACAAAGATGGCATACTGTCACAAACAGCTTTTTGATGCTGCAAAGGTCTTAAAGAAAAACGGTACAAATGTAGCAGGAATCACTGTGTGGGGAGTTATTGAGCCAAATTCATGGCTTCATTCACAGTCAAATGTTGGTGGCGGAGCTGACGGATCAAAGCAGTGCCCACTGCTTTTTGATGGAAAATACAAGGCAAAGCCTGCATACTGGGCTTATGTAGATGCTACAAAGCTTGAGCCGTTAATACAGGATATCGTTGTAGCTGAGCAGAAAGGTGATACAATGTCCGGAACAGAATACAGTTTTTCGGATGATGATACACAGGCAGCTTTTATTCCAACATGGGATAAGGATGGATTAAATGTACTTGTAAGCGTAAAGGATGCCACAATAAATGATACGGATGAAGTTACAGTATATGTGGATGAGACAAACTCAGCAGGAGATGTGACACCGGTAAAGAAGACAGTTAAGCGTTCTGAGGCACAGGCTGTTGATGGTGGATACCGTGCGACCATCAAAGTACCTATGACTGATTTAAAAGTTGCAAAGACTATCGGCATGGATGTAAAAGTTATGAATAACGATAAAGCTGTAAGCTTCAATGACCTTAAAGAAATGCAGGAGACAAGCAGCAAATATTATGCAAAGGCTACTCTCAAGCCGGGCATTGAAAAAGCAACAAAAGCAACGGTAAAGATCGACGGAGAAGCCGACAGCGAATGGGATAAGGCTGTGGCTATTCCTCTTACAATAAACCTTGGAGCTAAGGTAACAGCAGATGCCAAGGTGTTGTGGGATGACGAAAACCTTTATGTATATGCAACAGTTAAAGATCCGGTGCTTAATAAAGACGGTGGAGAGGCATATCAGCAGGATTCACTCGAGGTATTTATCGATGAGAATAATGCCAAGACAGAGTCATATGATGACGATGATAAGCAGTACAGGATCAATTATGAGAATGAGCATTCTTTCAATGGAAAGAAATGTCTCGAGGAAAATGTACAATCTGCCGCAAAAGTGACTGGGGATGGATATGTGATTGAGGCAGCCTTCAAGTGGACAGACATAAAGCCAAAAAAGGGTGACAGGATTGGTCTTGAGTTCCAGATAAATGATGCTGATAATTCAGGAGCAAGAATCGGAACCTTAAGCTGGAATGATGAAACAGGCATGGGCTGGTCTAAATCATCGGTATACGGAACAATAGAGCTTACAGCAGAGGAAGTGTCTGATGATAATAGTAAACCGGGTACAGATGATCCATCAACAGATAATACAGAAAAACCGGGTACAAATAATCCATCAACAGGTAATACAGGAAAACCGGGTACAGGCAAGCCGGCTATAAATAAACCGTCAGCGGATAAACCGGCAACAGGCAGCACAAATAAGCCTTTAGCAAACAAGCCGGCGGCAAAAAAAGCTGCAAATACATCAGATCAATCAGCAACGGCAGCATTTATCGTGTTGTTTCTTGCAGGAGTTTCGATGGCAGGGGCTTCAAGATTAAGAAGAAGCAGAAAGCAGTCATAAACTATAAAAGACAGGACAAATATCTATAATTTCTCCCGGTGCAAAGCACCGGGAGTTTTTGTATCATATAATCATTATAGCTGATAAAATTGACACAACAAGGAGGCAGCAAGATGGCAGGTCCAAAAGCACCAAAGGATCCGGAAAGAAAAAGACCTTATTTCTACATCATGAAGGATAAGGATATATACGGCTCAGTACAGGAAGATGGAAGCATTATACATTTTATATATGAAAGCGACGGAAGACTGATAAACAGTGCACAGATAGCCGGAAATATAGAAAATAAAGAGGAACTGGGACTGTTAGAGACAGTGGAAGGTTTTGGCAGGCTTGTACACAGCATAGGTGTATCTGTGGAAACAGATAATCAAAACGAACAGATCGAATTTGTGTTTCAGATGTACGGAAAGCAGGACTTGTACGGAGGCGGTACTAATCTTAAGGTAAAGCTGACAGGTGATGGAATGGAGAGAAAGATATACCTGTCAGATTATAAGTGGACACCGGATGATGATATACCGGGACAGATAAAGTTCATATTTAATACACCGGATATCATGGGAAAAGCGAGTGTCAGACTGTATCTGAATGACGGCTATGAGGCTCCGGCAGATATTGAGGAAACAGAGGTGGATATGAACTCTGATGAATACTGCAGCATGATAAGTCATTCGCTTATGAATATGGGAAATGCATACCGCATAAGAAAAGCCATCGAAAAGACTAGAGCCGGAAAAGAGGTAACACTTGCATACATCGGTGGATCTATCACACAGGGAGCAGGTGCGACACCTATAAATACAGAGTGCTATGCATACAAATCCTATCAGCTTTTCCAGAAGCGTTTTTCCGCAAAGAATAATGTGAAATTCATAAAAGCCGGTGTGGGTGGCACGCCATCGGAGCTGGGAATGGTCAGATTTGACAGGGATGTACTAAGAGACGGACAGCAGCCTGATATAGTAGTTATTGAATTTGCTGTAAATGATGAGGGTGATGAGACAAAGGGCGACTGCTATGAAAGCCTTGTACGTAAAGTACTTAATCTGCCATGGAAACCGGCAGTCATATTGCTTTTTTCCGTATTTGCAAATGACTGGAACCTTCAAGACCGCCTAAGCCCGGTTGGAAAGCTCTATGATCTGCCTATGGTAAGCGTGCTGGATGCGGTTTCCCCTCAGTTTGCATTAAAAAATGACGAGGGAAGGGTAATAACCAAAAATCAGTTTTTCTATGATATGTTTCATCCGGGCAATGCAGGCCATTCCGTCATGGCAGACTGCATAGAGTATCTTTTTGAAAAAATAGATCAGGCAGGGCATGCAAGTTTGAATGCATTTGAACTGGGACTGACAGAGGAAAAAATATTGCAGGAAAAACTAAATCTTGCACCGGTAATAGGAAACAGCTTTGAAAATATAAGACTGCTCGACAAAAAGGATATATATGCAAAGGCATATATTGACGAGGGTGGCTTTGATTCGACAGATACACAGCTGCAAAGCGTTGAGATGGATGATCAGCTTTCGCTGACTCCGGAATTCCCGTATAACTGGATGTATGATGGCACAAAAAATACATTAAACAGGGTAAAAGCGTATTTCGAGCTTGAGATGGAGTGCAGGGCACTTCTCCTTGTATTTAAGGATTCGGGAGAGGTAAACGTGGGAAAGGCGAAGGTATATGTGGACGGAGAATATCATTTTACGGCTGATCCACATATCAATAACTGGCAGCACTGCAATGCGGTAATAATATTTAACAATAAGACCAGTGAAAATCATGTTGTAAGAATTGAAATTGCAGAGGAAGACAGAGACAAGCAGTTTACGATACTGGGCTTTGGATATGTATTATAGAGAATGAGAGGTAAGAGACATGGTAACAGCAAAAAATCCAATACTTTCAGGTTTTTATCCTGATCCATCAATATGTAGAGTCGGGGAAGACTATTATCTGGTGACATCAAGCTTTGTGTATGCACCGGGTGTTCCCATATTTCATAGCCGGGATCTGGCTCATTGGGAGCAGATTGGCAATATACTTGACAGACCATCGCAGCTATGCGTGGAAAATGAAGAAATATCGAGAGGTATTTTTGCACCGACCATAAGATATCATGAAGGAACTTTTTATATGATAACGACCAATGTATCGCATGGCGGCAATTTTATAGTGACAGCGCAGGATCCGGCAGGACCGTGGTCTGATCCGTATTATTTGGGAGAAGAAGCAGTCGGAATAGACCCAAGCCTTTTCTTTGATGATGACGGCAGATGTTATTACTGTGGCACACGCCCAAACCCTGAAGGAGTACGCTACAATGGAGACTGGGAGATATGGATACAGGAGCTTGATCTTGGAACCATGAAGCTTAAGGGCAGGAGCATGGCCATATGGAAAGGTGCTGTAAAGGGCTGCATATGGCCGGAAGGACCACATATCTACAAGATAAACGGATATTATTATCTGATGCATGCAGAGGGCGGCACCGGACCGGAGCACAGTATAACGATAGCAAGAAGCACGGAGCTTTTTAAATGGTTTGAAGGATGTCCGAGAAATCCGATATTTACACACAGAAATCTGGGAATGGATTATCCGGTCATCTATGCAGGACATGGTGATCTGGTGGATGATATAAACGGAAACTGGTATGTGGTCATGCTTGCGTCAAGACCATGCAAAAAGCACAGCAGCATGGGCAGGGAGACCTTTATTGCAAAAACAATATGGGAAAACGAATGGCCGGTAATAGCACCCGGGATAGGACACCTTGAGGATACGGTAGATATACCGCTTGAAGAGTGCAGATTTATAGATGAGATATCAGAAAATGATTTTATAACTTTCTGCGAAGCCAAGCTTGATAAGAGGCTGGTTGGAATAGGAAAACGCAACGAGTCTTTTTACTCCCTTAAGGAAAATCCTGGAGTACTGAGACTGTACACAAACAAAGAGCAGATCACTGATCTTGGCACAAGTGCATTTCTTGGACTAAGACAGAAGGGCTATGAGTTTACGGTAAAGACAGCAGTGCGTTTTATCCCACAGTCGGATAATGAGACGGCAGGACTTGTACTTTTCCAGAACAATGAGAATCATCTTCGCGCTGAGATAACAATGGAAGCCGGGAGGCTGGTATTTGTGGTGACTACACATATTAAGGGAACTGACAAAAAGATAGCAGTGGCAGATATTATGGAGTACAGCATTACAGAAAAAAATCCACTGTGGAATATATGTATGATCTGTAAGGAACAGGAAGCATCTATATGGATAGGTACGGCCGAAAAGAGCGTAAAAGTAGCAGAAAAAATAAGTCTGCTGCCATATACCACAGAAGAAGCAGGTGGTTTTGTGGGCTGTACGGTCGGTATGTATGCATCCTCAAATGGCAGCAATAGTGATAACTATGCAGAATTTTCATACATAATGCTCACCCAATAAACATTTTGCGAAATTCAGTCGGGGTGCAGCCCTTTTCAGCTTTGAACACCCTTATGAAAGTGGATGGATTTGCAAAGCCTGACTGCATTGCAGTCTCGGTGACAGATATATTGGGATCAGCCAGAAGGGTCAGGGCAAGCTCTATTCTTTTCTGATTTAAGTATTTGTAAAAGGTATTATTGGTAAACTGCTTAAATAGCCGGGTAAAGTGATATTTACTGAATCCGGCTATTTTTGAGATTTCATCAAGTGTTATGTCCTCAGTGCAATGTGTATCGATATACTCACAGATAGACAGAAAACGCTCCAGATATTCCTGCTGTTTGTGTCTGCCGACATTAAAATTACAACTGCTGGCAGTATGATGTCTTCCAATAAGGACAAGTACTTCAAGCATTTTG